>BBPD01002314.1_pt2 | contig 11862 bp, 14 predicted proteins | sample 1344911 | NCBI WGS metagenome assembly BBPD01 (sample SAMD00019088, study PRJDB2971) | groundwater metagenome | biome: freshwater biome; feature: mineral spring; material: ground water | place: USA: CA, Sonoma | collected 2011-09 | depth surface m
CCGCCGGTTTTGCGAAAATCAACGACCAATTGCTCAAGGATGGCAGTAGCGCTTCCTGGATGAGTCAAATGAAAAAACCCGCCATGGCCGCAGCATTGAGGTCCGTCGGGCAATTCCGTTAATTCCAGTTGCGGAATTCGGCCCAGTAGTTGCCGGGGTTGCTGATGGACCCGGAGTTTGCCAAAACGCAGATGACAGGGGTCATGATAGCACACCTTCAGCGAGGCCTGGTCGCGGCAAGCTATGGGCGGTGGTCGAAGCATCAACTGCTGGTCCGTTGGCTGCTTGTCGAGCAGGCAAATATCTGGCTGTTGCTCATCTGGTGGCCGCTTGGTTGGTTGTCGTTGGTTTCCTGCGCTGATTCGGAGCTTTTCGTTGTTTGATGGCGCCGGAGGCGCGGAACTCGTGACTTGCGCGTGGAGTAAGTCGGAAAACTCTCTGACCCGGGCGGCGAAATGTTTGGCTTTAAGCTGCCACTTTTGGTCGTCGGCCAGCAGTTCGGGGTATTGGCTCAGGTGGTTGGCACAGGAAGCGCAGGCCACCACGATGGGGCTGTCGCCTGCATGGGCGGCGATGTTTCTTCGAGCCAGGCGTCGAGCCTCATCCACCTGACCGTTGCCATATGCCGCCAAGCCGCAACAGCCTCCGCCCGCCGCGATTTGGGTGTCATCTATGCCGCTTTTTTTCAGCAAGGAGAGCACGGCTTGGCCGATAGCAGGTTCGATATGGGTCGCGTAACAGCCGCTGAACAGATAGGCGCCTAATTCAACCTGGTCGGTAATATTTTGGTGTGGAGCGTGAAAGGGTAACGATTGTTCGCCCAGCGCGACCGCACCCCCGGCCGTGACCTCGCCGGGACAAGGCCGGTTTTTTTGTGCCGTGGAGGGGTCAAGACCCAGACGGAGATTAAGGCCGCTGTCTGTTGGCAACCTATGTTCCTTGAGTCGGCGAGCCAGGGGCGCCAGGAGCTTGAGCAGTCGTGGTTGGCCTAAAAGTTTGCCCCCCAAGCTCCGCAGCAGGGCGTGGCGTCCGGCCCGGCGCGTCAACCGGGCCCGGGCGGCAGCCAGTTGTGCGGCTACCGGAATTCCGCGACTGCAAATCTCGCTACAGGCCCCGCACAACAGGCAGTGGGAAAGAATTTCAGCGTAGGCCCTTGAGGCGGTGGCCGGATCAAGCAAGCTTAAAAGATGGATTTTGCCCCGGCCGGTGTGGTATTCCCGGCCGCTCTGACGATAAACCGGGCAGACCGTGCTACAAGCCCCGCACTTGGCGCAACTTTGAGACTTGGTCGCACTCTTGTCCTGTTGCCGTTGCTTCGGCATTTTTAGTGCCGCCAGAGCAGGTAGGCCTTAATCAATGGGTCAAGACCCCCGTCCAAAACGCTGTCCACGTTACCGATCTCATACTTGGTGCGATGATCTTTAATCAGGCGGTAGGGCTGGAGGATGTAGGAGCGAATCTGGCTGCCCCAGGCGATTTCCTTCTTGTCTCCGTGTAAGTGCTGCTGCTCATCTAAGCGGTGGGCCTGTTCCCGTTCGTAAAGCTGGGCTTTAAGCATTTTCATCGCCGTACCCCGGTTACGATGCTGGGAGCGCTCACTCTGGCACTGAACGACAATGCCGCTGGGCAAATGGGTGATTCTAATAGCCGAACTGGTCTTATTGACATGCTGACCGCCGGCTCCGCTGGCTCGGTAGGTGTCAACCCGCAGATCCTTGTCGTTGATTTCGACCTTAATGTCATCGTCTAGTTCGGGGAAGATAAAAACCGAGGCGAAGGAAGTATGGCGGCGACCCCCGGTATCGAAGGGAGAAATTCTGACCAGACGATGGATGCCCATCTCCGAGCGAAGGAGGCCGTAAGCCCAGCGGCCCTTGATCATGATCGTAACGCCCTTGATTCCAGCTTCATCCCCGGGCAACCGATCAAGAATTTCGCAGTTGAAACCCTTATTTTCGGCCCAGCGCAGATACATCCGCAAGAGGATTTCCACCCAATCCTGAGCCTCGGTGCCTCCGGCTCCGGCATGGATGGTCAGCATGGCGTTATTGGCGTCATGTTCGCCATTAAACATGCACTCCAGTTCCAGGTTTTCAAGGCGTTGGTCTAAACTTTTCAGGGCGTAGGCCACCTCCCGTTCTGTTTCATGGTCGCCCTCGGCCACCGCCAATTCCAGTAAAAGACGAATTTCTTCCCAGGCGTCATGGGCTTGGCGCCAGCTATTGACCACATTTTGAATGACCCCTTGCTCCTTATGAACAACTGCGGCCTGGTCGGGATTGCTCCAGAAATCCGGAGCGGCTAAGCGGTGTTCCAACTCTTGGATGCGGAGCAACTTGTGGTCCAGGTCAAAGATGGCTCCGCAGGGTGAGTAGGCGGGTCTTGAGATTTGCGGTTTTTTCTTTCAGTTCGGCGGCGATGCTGATACTCATTTTGTTCTCCTTAGCGTTTAGTTGTTTTGGTCTTAGGTGCTGTGTTCTGGTGGCCTTAAGTTACTAAGCCTGAAACCCCCGCCTTCAACTCGTAGATGGCGCCGCAGGCCGGCCCTGATGAGTATAAACCAATCTCTTGTGGCTCCGTTATGACCAATGATCCGGTGAGTTACACTCCTCCCCGCACACTATCCGGAAAGGAGCTATGTGGCAACGTTAAAAAGTGCTAACTGTTGGCAACAAATAGATTTGTCCGGTTTGGTCGCCAAGCCAGCAGGGCCTTCGCGGACAAGCGGCATCGGCCGGGCTGCAGATGGTCAGAACAAAAACCTAAAGACAACAAAGCCGCCGATTAGCAGAGCCAGGAAAATAATGGTCAGTAGATTGAAGTACCGTTCGATAAAGGTCCGAATTGCCGGACCAAAGTGATAGATAAGGGCGGCGACCAGAAAGAATCTGGCCCCTCGGGAAAGCAGCGAGGCCACAACAAAGGTAGTAAAGTTAATTTCAAAAGCCCCGGCAGTCAGAGTGAAGAGCTTGTAGGGCAGGGGAGTGAAGCCGGCGGCGGCCACCGCCCAGCCATCATATTGGCGGTAAAGGGCTTGCACCGCTCCATACTGATCAGCCAGGCCATACCAGGCGATAATCCGGTGACCGATCAGTTCCATAAAGAAGTAGCCTATGCCGTAGCCCAATATCCCGCCCAACACCGAGCCAATCGTGCAGATCAAGGCCAGACGCCAGGCCTTGGCCGGCGTCACGATGGCCAAGGCCATCAAAAAGACATCAGGGGGGATGGGAAAAAACGATGATTCCGTCACCGCCACCCCAAACAGCACCCAGACTCCTCCTGGTTTGCTTATCCACTCAAGACAGCACTGGTAAGTTCGCAGCAGGATTCCAGTTTTTTTTTGTTCGATCACTTCGCCTGCCAACCGTGCGCGCCTACTAATTTGACAAAACGGACGTTTTCCATGATCTGTCGGCTTAGTTTCCCGTTATTTTTTTGTAGAACGGTCAGGGCTTGGGCGTCGCTTTCACCCACCGGCATCACCATTAAACCCGGATCAGCGAGTTGTTCCACCAGGGGCTGGGGGATTTTCGGCCCGCCGGCGGTGACGATGATGGCATCGAAAGGCGCGTGTTTCGCCCAACCGCTGGTGCCGTCATCGGCCTTGCTGAGGATATTAAAGAGCTGGAGGAGATCGAAATTGCGACGGGCTTTGGCCAGTAAGGATTTGATCCGCTCCACCGTGTAAACCTGTCGGCAGAGAGTGGCTAAAATTGCCGTCTGATAACCACAACCGGTGCCAATCTCCAGCACTCGGTCGTCTTTTTTTAAAGCCAGCGACTGGGTCATTAAGGCAACGATATAGGGCTGGGAGATGGTTTGGCCTTCGCCGATGGGCAGAGGGAAGTCGCCGTAAGCCTGAGGCCTTAAAGCCTCTTCGACAAAAAGATGGCGAGGGACGGTCGCCATTGCGTGGAGTACGGTGGAATCATGGATGCCGCGGGGAACCAGTTGTTCCTCCACCAGTCGTAATCGAGTTTTTTCGTAGCCGTTTTTCATGGGATCGATGGTGATGGCGGTATTGTAATGCCAAATTCTCGGAATTCTTGTGCCGTCAGGGAGCGGTAAACGGCAGTTTGCACCAAGTTGTCCCGCAAAATAACAACCACCAGGTGGAAGCTCTCGTGGCCCAGCCAGTTGCCGACCCACCTGATTCGGTGCATTCGACTTTGGCGGTGCTCCAGGTATATCCACTCCTCCCCGTCAACTCCGGGACGACGAAGATCCGGAGGCCCCAGAACAGCTCGGACTTCCTGGGCGGATGACCCCGGGGTTATCAGGCTGATGTCCGAAGCCAGATGGCGGACCTGATGGGGGCGAGTCGCACAGGCGGTCAATCCGAGCAGGATCAGGACCAGCAGTCCCATAAACAGTACTTGTCGGCGAGTCGTTGGCATATATTTCTCCATGAGCAATGTAGGCTTTGGTCGTACTTGTCGGCAACCTTGGGCAAAATAGTCGGATAAGTCCCTTTTTGCAACCGTGGAAAGCGGGGCTCGTTTGGCTTAAGGCCAGCGAGGCCCGAAAAGCTGATGCTCACCCTTAATTCTTAGTCCTTGTCTTCCAGATAGAGGGCCTCAGTCTGGCTGATCTGGATCTAGCGGCTGATAACCCAGGCAAACCAGAAATTCCCGGTTGCCTTTGGGGCCGAGGACCGGTGCGGGGATGTGGCCCAGCCAGCTCAGATTCAAGCGTAAAACAAAGGCCCTGATTTTGGCGATAACTTCCCGGTGCAACTCTTCATTGCGGACTACTCCTCCTTTACCGACCTTGCCTTTGGCTACTTCAAACTGGGGCTTGATTAAAGGGATGAGCAAGGCTCCAGGTCGAAGCAGCGGCAGCAAAGGGGGGAGCAGTAGTTCAAGGGAAATAAAAGAGGCGTCCAGCCCCGCCAAATCGATAGCTTCGGGAATTTCAACGGCGCTTAAATAGCGGGCGTTGGTGCGCTCCCGCACTACCACCCTTTGGTCCTGGCGCAGCTTCCAGGCCAACTGCCCGTAACCCACGTCCACCGCATAAACCTTGGCCGCGCCCCTTTGTAAAAGGCAGTCGGTGAAGCCTCCGGTGGAAGCGCCGATGTCCAGGCAAGTCAATCCGCTGGGATCAACGGCGAAATGATCCAGGGCGGCGGCCAGTTTCAGGCCGCCGCGACTCACGTATGGACCAGGGTTATTTCTAATCCGCAGAGTCGTTGCCGCTTCCAGGGTGATTCCGGCCTTGTCCATCACCTGGTCGCCGGCCAAGACCTGGCCGGCGGCGATCAAGGCCTGGGCTCGCCGGCGATCAGGGGCCAGGCCTCTGATCACCAGTAGACGGTCCAGCCGTTCCTTCATGGCGTTGCGGTCTGGCGGCGGATGTGGTCGCAAAGTTCGGCGGCCATGGCGCTGACCAGCTTTGCGTCCGGACCTTCCACCATCACCCGAATCAACGGTTCAGTGCCTGAGGCGCGGATCAGGATGCGTCCTTTTTTACCTAGATCACCCTCAAAGGTGCGCACCAGTGATTTAAGTCCGTAAATGTCGGCCACCGGCATCTTGCGACTCAGGCTGACGTCCCGTAAGACTTGAGGTACGCTGGTCATTTTGTCGGCCAATTCGGACAATCGTTTGTTTTGACGGATCATTATCGTCAGCAGGCGCAGCGCGGCCAAGGTGCCGTCACCAGTGGTGTTGTGATCAAGAAAGATCAGGTGGCCGGACTGTTCGCCACCGAAGTTGTAACCCTTGATCCGCATGCGCTCAACCACATAACGATCACCCACCTGAGTTCGTTCCAACTTGCCGCCATGGGCCTGCATAAAGTGATCCAGGCCGAGGTTGCTCATCACTGTGCTCACCAGAGTTTTTTTGCGCAGCTTATTGCGGGCCAGCAGGTCGGCGGCGCAGATTGCCATGACCTGATCGCCGTCCAGGATTTCTCCCCTTTCATCGGCAACGATCAATCGGTCCCCATCTCCGTCTAAAGCAATGCCGAGATCCGCTCCCAGTTCGCGCACCTTTGCCGCCATCACTTCCGGACAAAGGGCGCCGCAATTTAGGTTGATGTTGGTCCCGTCCGGCGCCACCCCAATGGCGGTTACTTTGGCCCCTAATTCGGTGAAGACATGGGGAGCCACCCCATAGCCAGCGCCGTGAGCACAATCGAGAACTATGTGAAAGTCGTCCAGACTGTAGTCGATGGGGAAGGCGTTTTTTAGGAAAACAATATAGCGGCCCCGGGCATCCTCAATTCGAGAGGCTCGGCCCACTTCCTCGGCCGTAGGGCGCAATGACGCCATCTTTTGAGAAAAAACCAGGTTTTCGATGGTCAGTTCCTCGGCATCGGGCAGCTTGTAGCCATCGGCGGCGAAAATTTTGATCCCGTTGTCGGCAAAAGGGTTGTGGGAGGCGGAAATAACCACCCCGGCATCAGCCCGCATACTGGTGGTGATAAAGGCAATTCCTGGAGTGGGCAGGGGGCCGACCAAAAGGATGTCCACTCCCATCGAACAGATTCCGGCGGCCAGGGCGTTTTCAATCATGTAACCGGAAAGGCGGGTGTCTTTGCCGATGACAATGCGATGCCGATGGCTTTTGTGGCGGACCAGATGGGCAATACCGCGACCGATCTGCATGGCGATTTCGGTGGTCATCGGATAGAGGTTAGCAACCCCCCGTACGCCGTCAGTCCCAAACAGTCTTCCCATTTTTCACCCTTTTACGTGGTTAACGAGACATGGTTTTTTGTCGGCCGACCAGCATCGGCTGATGGATGATTGGCCAGACCGATTTACCGGTTTTTTTCTCGAATAATAATGGTGACATTGACGGTGACCTCTCCCAGTAATTCCAGCAACTCCTGGTCCAGCAGTAAGGGAACACGGCGTACGACGGAGGCGTTGAGGTTGCTGATGTCGATGGGTATAGTGCGCAGCAGTTCGATGCCGCTGATCTTTACTTCCGGCCCGCTGATATTGATGGCCGCGGGTTCCAATTGCAGATCGATCAGTTCATAGCCGACTGCGGGCTGGCCGCTGATGTCGGCCTGGATCGGGAGGCTTTTTTCTTTAAGCCGGTCAATTAGCAAGGTGATATGGGCCGGATGAATACGCAACACCTTAATCCCTCGGGGAAAGGGGATAGATTTCGGGTCGTTGCGAATGGTCGTGATGCCGGGTTGAGCTTCGCTCAGATTGATGGACCGACTGATGTGTCGGCGGCGCAGGCCATCGACCAGGCCCCGGGGGCCGGAAATGGTAACCTCGAGTTGTTGCTTGAATTGATTGGTGACCACCAGGTCGCGGGGCAGGTTAACCAGCTCCACCGGGATCAGTATATGGGTGTCGACCTTGTCTTCGCCGACCACGAAATACCAGAGAAAAACGGCAAAAAGCAGCGCCAGCAGCCGCAGGACCCAGTCATTAGGCCAGTAGCCGATGAATTTAATGGCGACTAGTTTTTTTATTTGTTCAACCATTTTTTCCATGTTTTTGGCGAGAGACTAACAAATTCTTTGGGTAGAAAAATGGCATCAAGACGGTCGCGCAGAGGTTTTTCGTCCAGATCTAAGGTTAGAGCTCCGTGTTGAGCCAGAGAAACCCGGCCGGTTTCCTCGGAAATCACGATGACTACCGCGTCGGTTTCCTGAGTAAGGCCGATAGCAGCGCGGTGGCGGGTGCCCAGGTGCTTACTGACGTAAGGGTTCTTAGTCAGTGGTAGGACGCAGGCGGCGGCCACGATTCTTTTATTGCTGATTATCACGGCGCCATCGTGGATGGGTGAATCGTTGAGGAAGAGCGAGTAGAGCAGTTGGTGGCTGACCAGTGCGTCAAGAGCGTGACCGGTTTCGAGAAAATCTTTGAGGCCGGTTTTCCGTTCGATGACGATCAAACCACCGACTTTTTTCCGGGCCATCAGGTAGGCGGCCCGGACTATTTCCCCCAGAACCTGTGGGGTTTCTTCTTCGGGTTTACCAAAAGGAGTGCGACCAAACTGGGTTAGAGCCCGGCGAATATCCTGTTGAAAGATGATGATGATGATCAGAAAAATTGAGCTGAGGAAGGTGCCGAGCAGCCAGTAGAGGGTCAGGAATTCCAGTTCCCTGGCGGCAAAATAAATGACAATTAAAAGGGCGATGCCGATAAGCATCTGCACCGCCCGGGTTCCCTTGATCAGTAAGATAACCTGATAAATAAGAAAGGCGACGATCAGAACGTCGATCAGGTCTTGCCATCGTAATGAACCTAGAATTGCCAGCATCTGAGTGAAATAAACTACCTTGGTATTGAGTGGGCCGTTATGAGGTTTGTCGGGCTTTTGGGTTGGTGACCCGTTCTTGATGCCGGCGCACCTGAGACATCGCACTAATGTAAAGTAGCCGATAAGTCCCGGTTCAGGCAAGGGTAGTATTCGTTTTTTCTAAAAAAAAACTCCGTTCTTGATGCCGGCACACCTGAGACATCGCACTAATGCAAAGTAGCCGATAAGTCCCGGTTCAGGCAAGGGTAGTATTTGTTTTTTCTAAAAAAAAAACCGGCCAATGCCGTTAACCGATAAATGATTTCATCATCGGGTACGGATGTGTTATCGTTGCCGGAAATAATGGCGACATACCCGCACCAAAGTTCGTGAGTTTTTCAAACCGGGGACGTACAAAAAAGCAACCATACCAACTTCGAATTGATTTACCCGGCGGGAACTGGTAGGGTACCGGGGTTTTGCGGGCGGGATGTTTTACGTCTTCTTAACAGTCTTCAAGTTCAGATATCTTAACTGAGACCTTAATCATGAAACTGATATCGGTAGACTGGAGCAAATGCAAGCGTGATGGCATCTGCGTGGCGGAGTGCCCCTTCGGCCTTATTAGCGAAGACGAAGATGGCTTTCCCACGGTCCGAAGAGCGGCGGCGCGAATCTGCATCGACTGCGGCCACTGTCTGGCGGTCTGCCCCCACGCGGCTTTGATTTTCAAGGGCCAAGGTCCGGCAAGCTGCTTGACTATTGATCGTAAATTGAATGTTTCGGCTGCGAGCGCCGCTCAGTTTTTGCGTAGTCGACGTTCGATTCGTACCTACAAAGATCAGTCGATTCCCAGGGAAGTGTTGGAAGAGTTGTTGGACATCAGCCGCTGGGCGCCTTCGGTCAAAAATGCCCAGCCCACCAAATGGTTGGTCATTGAATCGGCCGGCGAAATTAAAAAAATGATCAGCCTGGTGGTGGATTACTTGAGTGAAGTCAAAGCATTTCCCGGGATCATCAGCGCCTGGGCGCAAAATCGAGACCTGGTCCTGCGCGGTGCTCCCCATCTGGTCATTGCCTACGCCTCAGACAAGTCCTTAAAGCCGGAAATTGACTGTACTATCGCCTTGACCTATCTTGATCTGGCTGCTCACGGCAAAGGTATCGGCACCTGTTGGGCCGGAATTTTTCTGGGTGCGGCCTTTAGCTATCAACCCCTGATTTCCGCCTTGAACCTGCCGGAAAACCACCGAGTCCACGGGGCATTGATGTTGGGCTACCCCCAATATCGTTACCCCCGCATTCCCCAACGCAAGGCCTTGCAGGCCACCTGGCGTTAGAAGTCAGGAAACAGGGGGCAGGGGAATGTCCCCTGTTTCCTGACGGTGATCCTGCCGAATGTTTTTCCGAAACTTTTGCCGCCAGCCCCGCTAATTCTTGCAGGTACTAGTGTCGTGTCAAGGCTGAGATGTCGTAATATCGCGCCGTCATTTTTTACGCCTGTAAGGCACGGCTTGATGAGCATAGCCCAGGCTATGTGAGTCAAGTCGTAACGCGGCAGGCGTGAAAAAGGGCAAGCGAGATGCGTCATCTCAGCCTTGACACGACACTAGAGACTGAGATCGCCGCGGACACTTTTGCGCGGACCACCATGCCCGGCAGACCGCCAGTCGCGGATGGGAGCAATCCTGGCAAGATCCTCCTGACAAGCAAAACGACTGAGTCGATCGTGGATGGCTTGCCAGATGCAGAGCACTTCCGAGTGAATCTCACAGCGCCCCCCCACCGAACCGCCGCAGGGGCCGTTCATCAGGCTTTTGGCGCAGCGGGCCACCGGACATAAGCCGCCGGTAAGATGGAGTACGCAATCACCGCAGCCGGCGCACTGCTCGCTCCAGACCCCTTGCCCGGCGGAACCGCCAAAGAAGGTGGTGTTGACCGCTGGATATACCTTGTCCAGAGGCCGCAGATTGGCAATAAAATTAACCCCGACTCCACAGGCCATGGAGACGATGACATCGTATTTCCCTTGCCATTGGTCAATTTCATCAACATACTCCTTATCGCATTGGCGGACCAGGGTGGCGCCGGTTAACTCGGATTTTTGCCCGGCCTTTTGCTTACCCAGGCGAATCAGAGAACAGAGCAATTCGACTTCCCGTTCACCCCCGGCCGAACAAACCGAGACGCAACCCCGACAACCCAGCACCAGAATCCGTGTGGCATCCCGGACCATCTCAACGATTTCATTAACCGGTTTACGCTCAGCAATAATCATGATTTTTCTCCCTTAAACGGGCTTGGCCCGAACTTGGTAATTTTTGCGTTCATCTCTTGAGTTACCCGGACAAATTGGGGATGAAAGCCCCGTTTCAGGTGAAACATCTCGATCCGCTCGGCCTCAGCGCCAAGCTCCGCCAGGGCTTTTTTTACGGCCAGCACCCGCCGGGCCGCCCGCTGGCTGCCCATCAGGTTATGACACTGATCCGGCTCGCAGCCGATCACGCAGACCCCATCGGCCCCGTTTTCGAAAGCTTGAAGCAGCGTTGAAACCTGGAGCTTACCCCCGCAAAGCAAACGGTTGACCGTGGCGTTGCCTGGAAAACCATCAACGCTAAGTCCTTCCCGGCCTTCGGCCAGGGCTTGCGAGAAAGTGTAATGACAACAAAAAATTTGCAAATTCGGAGTGAAAGCCATCTTTTTCCTCTCTTGGACTCAAAGTAATATCAGATCACCAAGGCCATTAAAATCAGCAAAATTCGGGGCGGTAAAAGATCCCAACGCCCCAAGCCTCGTTTATTTGGAACTTCGAAGAATGATACAGCTATCGAGAAGTTCAGGTAAGCGCAGAACTCCGAAATGAACGAGGCCGGGGCACTGGGATCTTTTACAGTTTAAATGCCCAGATCAGGTGCTCGTCGGTGGATTCATTGAGATGAATAGCCTGAGCTGGGCATTCGGCCGGACAAATCCCGCACCATCGGCATTGCCTGGCATCGATAACGGCCCGACCGCCTTGGTCGATCACCGGAATCCGCCAGGGGCAGATCCGTACGCAGGTAAGACAGGATACACAGAGATTACGATCCACCCAGGCGGCCTTGCCTCGATCCAGCAGGTCCTGATCGCTGAGCAAACCCTGGGCTAAGGCCATTTCACGCAATGCGCCGACAATCTCGGCAAAACGCACATCCTGAGGGCAGACAAAAACGCAACTGCGGCAATTCGAGCAGTAGCCCAGCAGTTCCGAGGTCAGCAGTCGATTTTTCAGACCCAGCCGGATCATGTGAATAATCCGGCGGGGATCGAAATCGGGAATTGCTTGACTGACCGGACAGGCCCCACTGCAGGCCCCGCAGGAGTAACAGCGGTTGAGGTGTTCGCCGCCAGGTTGCGCCGTAACCTCCGCGCTGAAGGCCGCGTTGATTTCTTTGTTGGTAATCGCCATCTAAGGTAACCCCATCAGCTTGAATAAATAAAATTATTATTGAAGTCGGAAATTATCTCAAGCTATAGCAATATGGTAGCGTAATAAAGAGAGATAGGCGGCCTAACATAATAAAAAATCGAGCAAAAAACCCATCTTTTTTGGAAAAATATCAATTTAAGGCTATCTTGAAAAATTAGCTATTTTGTTCGAGTT
>BBPD01000946.1_pt1 | contig 11850 bp, 7 predicted proteins | sample 1344911 | NCBI WGS metagenome assembly BBPD01 (sample SAMD00019088, study PRJDB2971) | groundwater metagenome | biome: freshwater biome; feature: mineral spring; material: ground water | place: USA: CA, Sonoma | collected 2011-09 | depth surface m
GGCTTGGCGCAGGCAGGCGCGCAGGAAGGTGTCGTTTTGCAAGGGGGCATAGGCGGTGTTCATGGGGGCGATTGTCGCGCAGCGGCGGGGGCCCCCGTGCTACACGCTGCAAGGCCCGCTGCCTAGCCCAGCAACCGCTGGTGCTCCAGTTTGATGCAGCGCTCGCTCACCACCGCCAAGCCCGCAGCGGCGGCGCGGGCCTCGGCCTCGGGGTGCGCCACGCCCAGTTGCAGCCACAGCGTGGCGGCCCCGAGCGCGATGGCAGACTCGGCCAGTGGCGGCACTTGGTCGCTTTGGCGAAACACATCCACGATGTCCAGCCGCAGCCCCTCGGCCGCCAAGGCGGCGGCGGCATGCTCTAGGCTGGCGTGGCAGGGCTGGCCCAGAATAGTCTGCCCAGCCGCGACCGGGTTCACCGGCAGCACCCGGTAACCCTGCTGCAACAGGTACTGCGCCACCTGATGGCTGGGCCGCTCCGGCTGCGGCGAAAGCCCCACCACGGCCACGGTGTGGCTGTGGCGCAGCAAGGCGCTCAGTTCGGTGTCGTTCATGGCCGCACCATCGGCCAGCCGCGCCGCGCCCAGGCGCTCATGCCACCTTCGACGAAGCGCACGTGCGTGAGGCCCGCGGCGTGCAGTTGCTCGGCCACGCGCGCCGAGCGGTTTTGGGTGTTGCAGATCAGCAGCAGCGGCTGGGCCGGGTCGCGTGGCAGCTCGTTGATGCGGCTGGCCAGTTGCGACATGGGCAGCAGCACCATGCCCGGGGCCACGCCGTGCGCGTGCTCCGAGGGCTCGCGGATATCGACCAGCACGGCGCGGCCCGATTCGAGCAGCGCACGGCCTTCGTCCAGGCTCACTTGCAGGGCGGGGTTGGCGGAGGAGCAGGCGTTCAAGGTCATGATGCTGAGGGCCAGCAAGGCCGCTTTGAGGAAAGTTGAGATGGGCATGAGGGATTCAAAGTTGCGCCAGCGCGGCGCGCAGTTCTTCTACGGTCAGGATTTCCGACAGCAGCAGCGGCGCACGACCCGGTGCATGCAGCACATAGACCGGGATGCTGTTGCGCCCGAGCCGCGCCAGCGAGGCGGTGACGGCCGGGTCGCGCAGCGTCCAGTCGGCGCGCAGCAGCACCACCTTGCGCGCCGCCACGTCTTGCAAAAAACGTTCGTCGGCCAGCGCGTTGTGCTTGTTGTAGAGGCAGCTCACGCACCAGGCGGCGGTGTAATCGATAAACACCGTGCGCCCTTGCGCCAGCAGCTCGGCCTCGCGCTGCGGGCTCCAGGCCTCCCAGTACAGCCCGGCGACGGCGGTCGGGGTGCCGCGCGGCGCACTGGCGCTGCTGGGGTTTAGGCTGGCTTGGGCCTGCAGCAAGGGGCTGAACGCCCACAGCCCGCCCAAGAGCGCCAGCAGCGCCAGCGGGGCCATCCAGCGCCGCATCAGGCCGCCCCGGCCCACGGCCCACAGCAGCCAAGCCAGCAGCAGCAGCAGCATGAGCAGGCCGGCGGCGGCGTCGATGCCGCCCTGGTGCCCCAGTACCCACAGCAGCCAGACCACGGTCGCCAGCATCGGGAAGGCCAGCCACTGGCGCAGCGTTTCCATCCACGCCCCAGGGCGCGGCAGGGCGCGCACCAGCGCCGGCACCCAGGTCGCGGCCAAGTAGGGCAGCGCCATGCCCAAACCGAGCGCGGCAAACACCGCCAGCGCCTGCACCGGGGCCAGCGTGACCGCCAGCCCGAGCGCCGCCCCCATGAAGGGCGCGGTGCAGGGCGAGGCCACGGCCGTGGCCAGCACCCCGGTGAGGAAGGAGTCGGCGTTGGGGTTGCGCACGCGCAGGCTGGCCAGCGCGCTGGGCAGCATCGGGCCAAACTGGAACAGACCGGCCAGGTTGAGCCCGATCAGGGTAAAGAGGGCCGCCAGCGCCGCCACCACGGCCGGGTTTTGCAACTGAAAGCCCCAGCCCAGTTGCTCGCCCGCCGCGCGCAGCCCCAGCAGCAGCGCGCCCAGCGCCAGGAACGAGAGCACCACACCGGCGGTGTAGGCCAGCCCGCCCAGGCGCAGGCGGCGCCGGTCCTCGGCGTGCTGCGAAAACGACAGCACCTTGAGCGCCAGCACCGGGAACACGCAGGGCATGAGGTTGAGGATCATGCCGCCGATCAAGGCCCCGAGCAGCGCCGCCCACAGCGTCAGGCCCGGAGCCGGGGCGGCCGCGCGCGCCGCCTCGGCGGCCAAGGCCGCAGCCAGCGCGTCCGAGACCCCGGTCGGGGCCGCCACGGCAGGCCAGCCGCCGGGTACCGGCAGCTCCATGCGCACCCCGGCCGCCCCCGGCGGCGGGTCGGCCAGCGCCAGCACCAGCGGCAGTTGCTCGGGTGAGGCGGAGCGAAAGGGGTTGAGCGGGATGCTGGCGTGCCAGACCCCGCCCTCCCAGCGCTGCTGCCAGGCGGCACCGGGCTGGATCAGGGCGCCGATTTCGGGGAAAAACTCCAGCGCCCGCCCCTGCCACGCCGCAGGCAAGCCGTGCAGCGTGGCTTGCAGCGCCTGCTCACCCACCACCAACTGGCTGGCCCCGGCCGGCAGCGCCACCGGGCGCGCGCCCCAGGCGGCCTCGAACGCCGCCGCGTGCGCCACCGTGGCCATTTGCGCCGGAATGCGCACCTGAAAGCGTGCCTCTTGCGGGATGCACTCCTCGCGGCAGATCAGCCAAGTGGCCAGCACCTCAAGCTCCAGCGCCGCCGCCGCAAAACCCGGCCGCACCTCGAGCGGGATCGGCAGCAGCACCGTGTCTTTGTAGCCGTAGTTGGCCAGCTCACCGAGCGGAAATTTGCGCGGCGTCGGCCATGCAATGGCCCCGGGCACCACGTGGCCCGGCAACTGCCACTCGAATTCGGTCGGCAAGCCAGAGTCGCCGGGGTTTTTCCAGTAGCTGTGCCAGCCCGGTGCGTGCTCGATCTGCAAACCCAGCCACAGCGGCTGCCCCGGCGCCACGCCCTGCGGCGCATGGACCAGCAGCGACGTGCGCGATTCCGGCGTGAGCACGGGGGCCGAAACCTGTGCGCCAGCCAACGGCACGCCCAGCCCGAGGCAGGCGCCCAGCAGAAAAACCCAGAAAATTTTGAACATGCGCAGCAGTGTAAACACCCACGGATAGTGAGCCGGCGCCCGGGGGTAAAGTTCCCGTACCCCCTGGGGCTTATCGCCAATGGCCGGCTGGGCGAACCGGGGCGCCAGCCGGCGCTACTCGACCTCGCGCTTGGGCTTGCTCAAATCCACCCCCAGTTGCTTGAGTTTGCGGTACAGGTGGGTGCGTTCGAGCCCGGTTTTTTCGGCCACGCGGGTCATGGAGCCGTTTTCTTGGCTCAGGTGAAATTCGAAATAGGCCTTTTCGAAGGCGTCGCGGGCCTCGCGCAAGGGCGCCTCAAACGTGAAGCGCTGCAGGCCCGGCGCCTCATCGGGCAATCGGCCGGCTGCCTGCGGGGGTGCTGCGGCTTCTGGGCTCGACACCGGCGCGCAGATGCCCCCCACCCCGGTCGCGCTGGTAGGCTTGCCCGGCGGCGCCGAGCGGGTCTGGGCCCGGCTCAGCCCCTTCTCCACCGTTTGCAGCAGTTTTTGCAGGGTGATGGGCTTTTCCAGGAAGGCCATGGCCCCGATGCGGGTCGCCTCCACCGCCGTCTCGATGGTGGCGTGACCGCTCATCATGATCACGGGCATGGTGAGCAAGCCAGTCGCGGCCCATTCCTTGAGCAGGGTCACGCCGTCGGTGTCGGGCATCCAGATGTCGAGCAACACCAAGTCCGGGCAGCCGGCTTGCCGCAATTCACGCGCCCGGCTGGCGTTTTCGGCCAGCTCCACCGCATGCCCCTCGTCGTTCAAAATTTCGAACAACAACTCGCGTATGCCGAGCTCGTCGTCAACCACCAAGATGTTTGCCATGCTGCCCCGCTAGTCTTCCCGTGCCGTGCTCAATTTTGTTGCTAATTTGCAACCCGCAATGATAGCGAGACTTGCGCCCCACCCTGGCCGTCCCCATCTTCCCATTGGCCGATGTCGATGCGGCCGCCGTGTTCGTCGATGATTTTTTTCACCACCGCCAGCCCCAAGCCGGTGCCCTTGACCTTGGTCGTGACGTAAGGCTCGAAGGCGCGCTTGAGGATGGCCTCGGAAAAGCCCGGCCCGTGGTCCAGCACCTGCAGCCGCACCCAGCGCCCGCCTTCAGAGGCGCGGCTGCGCAGCAGCACCGCCGGCGCACCGGGCGGGGTGGCGTCCTGCGCGTTTTGCACCAGATTGTGGACCACCTGGCGCAGTTGCTGGGCGTCGGCCAGCACCGGCGGCAGGCCGGCCTGCAAGTCGAGCTGCACCGGCACCTCGGCGGCCTCGTAGAGCGCCACGATGTCGCGCACATGGGTGTTGAGGTCGAGCGGCTCCAGTTGCGCGGCCGGCAGGCGGGCGTAGTCGCGGAATTCGTTCACCAGCCGCTTCATGGCATCGACCTGATCGACGATGGTCTTGACCGATTTGTCGAGCAAGGCGCGCTCGCTGCCCTCGAGCTTGGGTTGCAGCTTCATGGCCAGCCGCTCGGCGGCGAGCTGGATCGGGGTGAGCGGGTTTTTGATCTCGTGCGCCAGCCGCCGCGCCACCTCGGCCCAGGCCTGGGCGCGCTGGGCCGAGATGATTTCCGAGACGTCATCGAACACCAGCAACTGCTCACCGCTGGGCAGCAAGGCGCCACGGGCGATCAGGGTCAGACCCGGGCGCTGGCTTTCAGAGGGGGCGGTGGCGCCCACGCCGGGGTGCAAATCCACCGATTGCTGCCAATGCTGGCCTTCTTGCTGCGCCGGATCGGCCAAGAAACGGTCGAACTGCTGCTGCACAAATTCGGCAAAGCCGTGCAGGCCGGGCACGGCCTGCATGCCCTGGCCGATGTATTCGGCCATCGGCGCGCGCAAGATGCGCGTGGCACCGGGGTTGGCGCTCACCAGGCGCTGCCGCGCATCCAACACCACCACCCCGGCGCTGAGGTTGTCGAGCAGGGTTTGCAAGTTGGCGCGTGCGGCATCGACTTGGCCGATGCTGCGCTGCACCGCCAGGCGCGCATCCAGCAGCTCTTGCGTCATGTGGGCAAAGGTGCGCGTCAGGCCGGCCAGCTCGTCTTTGGCGGGCAGGGCTTGCTTGGGCGTGAGGTCGCCGCGCGCCACGTCGCGCATGCCCTCGGCCAGCACCAGCAGCGGGCGCATCAGTTGCTGGCCCAGCAGCAGCGCCAGCAACACGGCGCCGAAGGTGGCCAAAAACAGCGCCAGCGTGAGGGTGCCGATGTACATGCTGCGCAAGCCGTCGCGCGCCAGCGCACGCTCCTGGTACTCGCGGTTGGCCAGTTGCACCGACAAGGCGTCGGCCACCAAGGCCGCTGGCAGGGCCGAAGTGACTTGCAAAAAACGCGGCTCCTGCCCGATGCCAAAACCGTGCGGCTCCACCAACACCAGCACGCGCACGCGCGGCAGTTGTGCGCGCGGCAGGCCCAGCACCTGCTGCGGGTCGGCCAGCGTTTCAAGCTCCTCCAGGCCCTCGATGCGGGTCAGCACGCGCTCGCTGCGAACCTGGCGCAGCAGGGCCGGTGTGGGCGCAGGAGGCAGCAGATCAAAGCGCGACTCCCCCGCCGAGCCGATGGTGCGTCCGGCGGCGTTCCACAACACCACGTCATCGGCTTGCATCTGAGCCCGCAGACCCTCGAGGCTAAGCGCGGCCATCACATCGCTTTGCTCACCCAGCATCAGGGCGCCGCTGCGCGACTTGGACGCCAGATCGGCCGCCAGGGTTTCGAGCGTGGTGCGCCCCAGATTGAGCCCAGCGCTGAGCGCCGTTTCGACGCGCACGTCGAACCAGGTTTCGATCGAGCGCGATACGAACTGGTACGACACCACGTAGATCAGCAGACCGGGCAAAAAGCCGACCAGGGCAAAAATGGCCGCCAGCTTGACCTGCAAACGGCTGCCAAAGCGCTTGCGGCGCCAGCGGCTGGCGAGTTTGAAAGCCAGCCACAGCAGCAGCAAGCCCAGCAGGCTGGCCACGCCCACATTGAGCCAGACCAGATAGACGTAACCCTCGGCCTCGAAGGCGCGGTGGTCGGTGGCCACGGTGAGCAAAAAAAACAGCACCAGCACCACCCCGCCGACGATCACCAGCAGCAGCGCCGCCAGCCAGCGCTGAGTGGCCGCGCTCAAGGGCCGGGCGGTGCCTGCATTCATGGGGCTCAATCGCTGCCCGCAGGCACACGCAGGGTTTGGCGGTACCACACCGACCAGCCATCGTTTTGTGGCGCCACGAGCTGGAACGGACGCGGCAACAGCCGGTCGTCGAGCCGGAATTCGAACTCGACCCGCAAGGCGCTGCCGTGGGGCAGCTCGTCGGCGGCCAGCAAGCGCCAGCGCGAGACCGAGGTGGCCGCCGCCATGGCGTCGGCAAAGCTGTCGAGGTTCTGGTGCAGCGCGGTGCCCAGCGCCGCATCGTTGACTGGCCCTGTGGTGACGCTGACACGCCAGCGCCGTGTCAGGGGCTGGTAGGCCACGCGCACCACGCGCTGCACCGACACCAGGTACTCAGCCGTCCAGTACCAGCGCGGGCGCCGCACCTCGGCCTGCCAGACAAAGTGCACCGGCACCCCGCGCAGCAGCACGGATTCGAGGTCGGGCGGCAGCTCGGGGGCCAGGCGTGCGCTCAGGCGCAAGCCCTCGGCGTCGCGCAGCAGCTCGACCGGGCCGCTGGCCCAACTGCCACCGGCCAAGCCCAGGCAGAGCAAGCCCAACAGCCACTGCAACACGCTGGGCCAAGCCCGCGCCGCCTGCTTGCATGGCAGCGGCCGCCACGCCGCTGCGCATCTGGCGGGCTCAGGCGTGCTTGCGCCACAGCGCATAAAAAAATCCATCGGTTTCACGCGCCAGATTGTCACCGATCACCCCCTCACCTTCCGAGGTTTGCTGCGCGCCACTTGTGGCACCCACGCGACAACCCGGCAGCAACTGCCCCGGTGCCGGCAGGCGCTCGGCATCGGCGTGGCGCTGCGCGAAGGCCTGCACTGCGCGCTCGCCCTCGTCCACAAACACCGAACAGGTGGCGTACAGCAAATACCCGCCCGGGCGCAGCAGCGGCCACAGGACTTGCAGCAGGCGCTGCTGCTGCGCCGCCAGTTGCGCCACGTCGGTGGGGCGGCGCAGCCAGCGCACGTCCGGGTGGCGGCGCACGATGCCACTGGCGCTGCACGGGGCGTCGAGCAAGATGGCGTCGAAGGACTGGCCGTCCCACCACGCAGCGGGCTGGGCGGCGTCGGCGCAGCGCAGCTCGGCCTGCAAGCCGAGGCGCTGCAGGTTTTGCTCGATGCGTGGGCAGCGTTCGGGGTCGAGCTCGAGTGCCAGCAGCTCGGCGTCGGCGCATTCGAGCAGGTGCGCGGTCTTGCCGCCGGGGGCGGCGCAGGCGTCGAGGATGCGCGGTCGATAGGCCGCTGTTGCTGCCGTAGCAGCCGCGCCCGCCTGCAGACCCAAACCCAAGCCACCCAGCAGCAGCGGCGCCGCCAGTTGCGCCGCACCGTCTTGCACCGACACCCAGCCCTGCGCCCAGCCCGGCAACTGCTGCACCGGCAGCGCCTGCGCCAGCAGCACGCCGTCCACGCCCCAAGCCTGTGCCGCGTGGCCGGCCTGCTGCAGGTGCTGCAAATAGTCGGCACGGCGGCAGCGGCGCCGGTTCACGCGCAGCACCATCGGCGCGGCGCGCTGGTTGGCGCTCAGTATGCCTTGCCAGTGCCCGGGGTGGTCGCGCTGCAGGAGCTCGATCCACCACAGCGGGTGGTTCCAGCGCGCCACCGGGTCGCGCAGCGCCTGCTCGCGCAAGGCGGCGCGCTCGCGCAAAAAACGGCGCAGGCAGGCGTTCACAAAACCGCGCAGCGCGGCCGGCAGCTGCAGCGGGCGCAGCGCCGCCACCGCCTGATCGACCAGGGTGTGGGCGGGGTAGAGCGGCCGCAGCCCGTGCGGCAGCCGCACGCCCTCAGCCGCTGGCGTCAAAGCGGCAGCCTCGGCTGCCTCGGCCGCCGCATCCAGCAAGCCCAGCGCGAGCTCGAGCAAAGCCGCCACCAGCGGCGCTGGCTCCTGGCGGCACAGCAACCGCCGCAGCGCCATCGACAAACCCCAATGGCGCAGCGCATCAAAAACCAGCGCCTGCACCCCCGGCCGCAAGGCCGCCGGCAGCGCCGGCAAGGTCTCGCTCAGCGAACGCCCGGCCGCCACCCCCGCCAGTAGGCGCGCCGCACCAGCCAATTGCTCGGCCAGCGCAGGTTTCACTCGGCGCTGCTGTCGCCGCCCGCGTCGGCCAAGCTGGTGGCCAACGCCACTGCATCGGCCTCAGCGATGGCACGGCGCTCTTCGTCGTCCATGCGCTCCTTGGCGTGGCGCGCTTTGTGGAAGGCCATGCCGGTGCCGGCTGGAATCAGGCGCCCGACGATCACGTTCTCTTTCAGGCCGCGCAGCTCGTCGCGCTTGCCCATGATGGCGGCTTCGGTGAGCACGCGCGTGGTTTCTTGGAACGAAGCGGCCGAGATGAAGGAATCGGTCGACAGCGAGGCCTTGGTGATGCCCAGCAGCACGTTGTTGTAGCTGGCCGGGGTCTTGCCGGCTTTGAGCAAGTCGTCGTTGGTGTTGAGGATTTCGGAGCGCTCGACCTGCTCGCCACCGATGTAGCCCGAGTCGCCCGGGTTGCTCACCACCACGCGGCGCAGCATCTGGCGCACGATCACCTCGATGTGCTTGTCGTTGATCTTCACCCCTTGCAGGCGGTACACGTCTTGCACCTCATCGACGATGTAGCGCGACAACTCCTCGATGCCCAGCAGGCGCAGGATGTCTTGCGGATCGGCCGGGCCGTCGACCACCGACTCGCCCTTGTTCACCACCTGGCCTTCGTGCACCACGATGTTTTTCTCTTTGGGCACCAGGTCTTCCCAGACCTTGCCATCCGGGTCGGTGATCTGCAGCCGCACCTTGCCCTTGGTTTCCTTGCCAAAGCTCACGGTGCCGGTGATTTCGGCCAAGATGCCTTTGTCTTTGGGCGTGCGCGCCTCGAACAGCTCGGCCACCCGCGGCAAACCGCCGGTGATGTCGCGCGTTTTCTGGCCCTCGACCGGAATGCGCGCCAGCACCTCGCCGGGGCCCACGTCCTGGCCGTCGCGCACCTGGATCAGGGCGCCCACTTGGAAGCCGATTGTCACCGAGTGGTCGGTGCCGGGGATTTTGACTTCGTTGCCGGCCACATCGATCAGCTTGACCTGCGGCCGCACCACCTTGGTGACGCCGCGCCGTTTGGGGTCAATCACCACCAGGGTGGACAAGCCGGTCACGTCATCGACCTGCTTGGCCACCGTCATGCCCTCGTGCACGTTCTCGAACTTCACCGTACCGGCAAATTCGGTGATGATGGGGCGCGTCAGCGGGTCCCAGTTGGCCAAAATGGTGCCGGCCTTGATGGCCTGGTCGGGCCGGATCGCCAGCATCGCGCCGTAGGGCACTTTGTGGCGCTCGCGCTCGCGCCCTTGTTCGTCGTGGATGATGATTTCGCCCGAGCGTGCGATCACCACCAGCTCGCCCTTGGTGTTGGTGACGTAGCGCATGGTGGCGTTGAAGCCCACGCTGCCGCTGGATTTGGCCTCCACGCTGGAAGCCACCGCGGCGCGCGACGCCGCACCGCCGATGTGGAAGGTGCGCATGGTGAGCTGGGTGCCCGGCTCGCCGATCGACTGCGCCGCGATCACGCCCACCGCTTCGCCGATGTTGACCGGGCCGCCACGGCCCAGATCGCGCCCGTAGCACTTGGCGCACAGGCCAAAGCGGGTTTCGCAGGTGAGGGCGGTGCGCACGCGCACTTCGTCGATGCCCAAGGCGTCGATCAGGTCGCAGCCGTCTTCATCGACGATCTGGCCAGCCGCAATCACCACCTGCTGGGTTTCGGGGTTGAGCACGTCATCCACCGTGGTGCGGCCCAGAATGCGGTCGCGCAGCGACTCGATCACCTCGCCGCCTTCGACGATGGCGCGCATCAGGGTGCCGTTGGCGGTGCCGCAATCGTCTTCGGTCACCACCAGGTCTTGCGTCACATCGACCAGGCGGCGCGTCAGGTAGCCCGAGTTGGCGGTTTTGAGCGCCGTGTCGGCCAGCCCCTTGCGCGCGCCGTGGGTCGAGATGAAGTACTGCAGCACGTTCAGCCCCTCACGGAAGTTGGCCGTGATCGGGGTTTCGATGATCGAGCCGTCGGGCTTGGCCATCAGGCCGCGCATGCCGGCCAACTGGCGAATCTGCGCCGCCGAGCCGCGCGCGCCCGAGTCGGCCATCATGTAGATCGAGTTGAAGGACTCCTGCTCCACCTCGTTGCCGTGGCGGTCGATGGTTTTTTCCTTTTTCAGGCGCTCCATCATGACCTTGGAGATGTCGTCGCCGGCCTTGCCCCAGATGTCCACTACCTTGTTGTAGCGCTCGCCCGAGGTCACCAGACCGGAGGCGTACTGCTGCGCGATCTCTTTGACCTCGCCTTCGGCACGGGCGATGATGGTGTGCTTCTCGGTCGGCACCAGCATGTCGTCGATGGCGATCGAGATGCCGGCGCGGGTGGCCAGCCTAAAGCCGTTTTGCAGCAGCTTGTCGGCGAACACCACCGTCTCTTTGAGGCCGCACTTGCGAAACGACGCGTTGATGAGCTTGGAGATTTCCTTCTTCTTGAGCGCCTTGTTGATGAGCTCGAAGGGCAGGCCCTTGGGCAAAATCTCGCTCAGCAGGGCACGGCCGACGGTGGTCTGCACCAGCTTGGTAACGGGCGTGAACTGACCGTCTTCCTTGTTTTTCAGGTATTCGGTCAGGCGCACCGACACCTTGGCCGTCAGCTCGGCCACGCCGGCGTCGAGTGCGCGCTGCACCTCGAGAATGTCGGCAAACACCATGCCCTCGCCCTTGCCGTTGATGCGCTCGCGGGTGGTGTAGTACAGGCCCAGCACCACGTCCTGCGAGGGCACGATGGAGGGCTCGCCGTTGGCCGGGAACAGCACGTTGTTGGACGACAACATGAGCGTGCGCGCTTCCATCTGCGCCTCGACCGACAGCGGAATGTGCACCGCCATTTGGTCGCCGTCGAAGTCGGCGTTGAAGGCCGAACACACCAGCGGGTGCAACTGGATCGCCTTGCCCTCGATCAGCAGCGGCTCAAAGGCTTGGATGCCGAGGCGGTGCAGCGTCGGGGCGCGGTTGAGCAGCACCGGGTGCTCGCGGATCACCTCTTCGAGGATGTCCCAGACCACCGGCGTGCCGGCTTCGACTTCTTTTTTGGCCGCCTTGATGGTGGTGGCGATGCCCATCTGCTCGAGGCGCGCAAAGATGAAGGGCTTGAACAATTCGAGTGCCATCAGCTTGGGCAGGCCGCACTGGTGCAGCTTGAGCGTGGGGCCGACGGTGATGACCGAGCGGCCCGAGTAATCGACCCGCTTGCCGAGCAAGTTTTGGCGGAAGCGCCCGCCCTTGCCCTTGATCATGTCGGCCAGCGACTTGAGGGCGCGCTTGTTGGCGCCGGTCATGGCCTTGCCGCGGCGGCCGTTGTCGAGCAGGCTGTCCACTGCCTCTTGCAGCATGCGCTTTTCATTGCGCGCGATGATCTCGGGCGCTTTGAGCTCGAGCAGGCGCTTGAGGCGGCTGTTGCGGTTGATCACACGCCGGTACAGGTCGTTGAGGTCGGAGGTGGCAAAGCGGCCGCCGTCGAGGGGAACGAGCGGGCGCAGGTCGGGCGGCAGCACCGGCAGCACGTCGAGCACCATCCACTCGGGTTTGATGCCCGATTTTTTGAA
>BBPD01002330.1_pt1 | contig 11833 bp, 12 predicted proteins | sample 1344911 | NCBI WGS metagenome assembly BBPD01 (sample SAMD00019088, study PRJDB2971) | groundwater metagenome | biome: freshwater biome; feature: mineral spring; material: ground water | place: USA: CA, Sonoma | collected 2011-09 | depth surface m
ATAAGGCCAAAACAGTAGCAACAGGGCTTGCAGTGGCAACCTCCGACGGACTCAAACACCGGACTCAAATGTTGAAGCTAAAAGAAGTAAGTAAAATTTATGGCGAGGGGATAAGAGCTCTTGACGAAGTAGATATAGAGATCAAAGAGGGTGAGTTTGTAGTCATTTTGGGTCCGAGTGGTGCGGGCAAGTCTACGCTTTTACGTTGTATCAACAGAATTATTGAACCCACGCGAGGTAAAATTTTTTTGAATGGCAAAGAAGTAACTTCTCTTAGAGGACACGCGCTCCTTAAAATGAGACAAGACATAGGAATGATTTTTCAGCAGTTTAACTTAGTAAAAAGGCTCACTGTTCTCAACAATGTTTTATGTGGAAGGCTGGGGGGTGTTTCTACTCTGCGCAGTATTTTTTATTCTTTTTCTAAGGAAGATATTCAATTAGCCTTAGAGTGTTTGGAAAGAGTAGGCTTAAAAGAATATGCTGCAAAAAGGGCTGACACCTTAAGTGGAGGCGAACAACAGAGGGTAGCCATTGCCCGGGCACTGGCTCAAAGGCCAAAGGTTATTTTAGCCGATGAACCTATGGCTTCTCTTGACCCGCGCACGGCAAAAGTAATTATGGATTTACTTAAAAAAATCAACCGGGAAGAGAAAATTATCGTTATAGTTAATCTCCATGTGGTGGAATTAGCTAAAGAATATGCTGACCGCATCATTGGCCTGACCAAAGGAAAGGTTGTTTTTGACGGAGACCCCTCTTTATTGGATAAGCATTTTCAGACTATTTATTATGAAAAAGAAACCAGGATAATCAATGGAGATCAAATTCCGATATCTTATAGAGCCCAACAGGTTTGGGTGCTGGAGGCAGGGAAGACGGCCTATGCCCGCTGGGAAATAAATGAAGCCCAAGCTGTAGAGCGAACAGAGTAAGCGAATACAAATCTGCCGGCGTTGAAGAGGTGATAGTGTATGGCGCAGAAGTATAAAGAGAGCAGGGGTTTTGTGAGAGCATAATTGAAGAAGGTTTCCATTAAGGAAACCGAGAAAGAGGGAGGTTGATGCCTATGAGATGGAAATGAGCAAGGGACGAGCAGGTGTAAACGAAACTAAGAAAGGGGAGTGATGCCGATGAGATGAAAATTAACCGGAGCCGTTGAGCAAGTACGGTGTAACCGAACAAGCGGTCAAAAAATATGAGGGAGGACAATGTGGACCAAAAAAGTAAATCAGGGAGAAACAGAATACTAAAAAATATGAAGGAGGATAACATGTACCTAAGGAGTAAATCAGCGAAAAACAGAATAGTGTTAACCCTAGTGCCAATCTTGTTAGCCATCAGCCTGGTTATTACTGGCTGCCCGGCACCAGCAGCCGAGGTTCTAAATATGGGGCTCGTTCCGGCCGAGGACCCGGAGAAGATAATAGCATCTTTTCAGCCCATGATAGAGGTTCTAGAAAAGATCCTGGGGATGGAGATCAAGCCATTTGTAGCTACCGATTACGCCGGAGTTGTAGAAGCGATGCGGGTAGGCAAGATAGATATTGCCTGGTTTGGACCATTTTCCTATGTCCTGGCGGCAGAACGGGCGGGAGCCGTGGCTATTGCCAAGGGAATGGACTTAAGAGGAGAGACCACCTATCGGAGTCTCATTGTAACCCACAAAGAAAGTGGTATCAAAACACTGGATGATCTAAGAGGAAAGGATTTTGCTTTTGTGGATCCGGCTTCTACTTCTGGTCACCTCATCCCCCGTTTCATGTTGATGAAGGCCGGTCTAGATCCAGAGAAAGACTTCAAGAGCTTTACCTTTGCCGGGGGGCATGATGCTGTGGGTCTGGCCGTTAAGCACCAAAAGGTGGGTGCCGGCGGAGTGGGTGAGCCCCCATTCAAGGCCATGGTTAGGAAGGGTATTATCGTCGAGGGAGAGGTTGTTGTTCTGGCTGTCTCAGACCCTATTCCCAACAGTCCGATAGCCGTGCGCGGAGATTTAGACCCGGAGTTAAAAAAGAAGATACAGCAGGCAATCCTGGAAGTGCATAAGCATATGACGGCTGGGGATATGGGCTGGCACGGAGTAATCAAGTATGTTGAGGCCAGAGACGAAGATTATGATATCATCCGAGAGGTGCAAAAATTATTGGGGCTATAATAAAGTAGGCTGGCTGAAAATAAATGGGTGAGCGGGCACCTCTAAAGGGGGAAAGGCATATAGGCCTTACCAAGAGAAAGCTTTTCTACTGGATACTCCTGGCCGGGATTGTCCTGGGCTGGAGTATCCAGGGGACAGGGGTAGGCATGCAGGGATTAATTACTGGCCTGCCCGCCATGGCAAGTTTTCTCGCTCATGCCTTTCCCCCTGATTTTTCAAAACTACCAGAGTACCTTCTATTAATGGTAGAGACCCTCCATATAGGACTTTGGGCAACTTTTTTGGCTGTTGGCTTGAGCGTTCCCTTAAGTTTACTCGCGGCCCAGAATACTACCCCCCGCCGGGGGTTGTCTTTTCTAGCCCGCAGCCTCCTGGATGCTTTCCGTTCTTTGCCTGATTTAGTGGTGGCGGTTCTCTTTGTAGTAGCGGTCGGATTAGGCCCTTTTGCCGGGGTTTTAGCCCTTACTGTCCACGCGACGAGTCTTTTGGGGAGATTTTATGCTGATGAAATTGAGGTAATTGACCCCGGCCCCGTGGAGGCTCTTCAGTCTACCGGAGCCTCACGGCTTCAGACTATCGCCTTTGCCGTTATTCCTCAGGTGTTACCCACCTGCATTGCTTTTACCCTGTATGTTGTAGACCACTGTATTCGTATGGCCACGGTATTGGGAATAGTGGGGGCGGGAGGAATTGGCCTGGCTCTGGTCTTGTCTATGCGACTTTTTGAATATTCTGAAGCAGCGGCCATAATTATTGTTATCTTCATAACTATAAGCCTGTTGGATAAGCTTTCTAATTATCTGAGAAGGAGGATTATTTGATGGGTTTTTTGAGGAAGAAAGGGCTGACAGGGTTTATTCTCTTAGGCCTGGTTCTGTTGTGGGGAGCCATAGATATAGGTTTACACCCTATGATCTTTGCAGAGGGCATCCCTCATACTTTCCGTCTTTTCCTGGAGATGTTTCCTCCTGATTTTGGCGACGAGTGGACGCGCTACCCCTTCTTAATGGTGGAGACTATCCAGATTGGGCTGGCGGGAACATTTGGGGCGATCATCTTGAGTATTTTTTTGGGGATGATGGCGGCCCGGAACATCACCCCTTGTGGGATACTTTATATCCTGAGTCGATTTATCCTTGATTTTTTCAGGACTATGTCCGATGTTATGTTAGCTCTTATCTTTATTATTGCGGTAGGATTTGGTCCTCTTCCGGCTGTTTTAGCTATCAGTTTAAGTTCAGCCGGTTTTTTGGGAAAGTCTTATGCGGATGCCATTGAGGCGATTGATCCCGGCCCGGTTGAAGCTCTGCGCTCCACCGGGGCAAACCGACTTCAAATTGTTCTTTTCGGTATTTTGCCTCAGGTGTGGCCGGCAAGCGTAGCTCTTAACCTCTTTATTGCCGATAGAAATATTCGTATGGCTGCGGTATTGGGAATAGTGGGTGCGGGAGGAATTGGTGGTGCCCTCATGATGAATCTCAGGCTTTTTAGATACCCAGAGGCCGCCGCCATAATCTTGATTATCTTTGCGACCATCTGGCTGTTGGGTTGGCTCTCTACCTACCTGAGGAAGAAGATAATATGATGAAACCAGGTGTTATTATCACAAATTGGGTTCATCCCGAAGTGATTGAGTTTTTAAGGCAAGACTGCGAAGTTAAAGCTAACTCTACCCATAATCCCTGGTCAAGAGAGGAGATATTGTCCTATGCTAAAGAAGCAGAAGCGATAATGGTTTTTATGTCTGACGGTATTGACGAAGATTTCTTAAGAGCCTGCCCTCAATTAAAGGTCATTGCCGGGGCATTAAAAGGGTATGACAATTTCGATGTTGACGCCTGCACAAGGCATGGTGTCTGGTTCACGATTGTGTCCGACCTCCTCACTGTCCCAACTGCAGAACTTGCCATCGGTTTACTTATTGGTTTAACCCGCCATATACTTGAGGGAGACCGATTTATTCGTAGTGGTAGGTTTAGAGGCTGGAGTCCAAGATTTTATGGAACAGGCATGGCTAACCATACTCTCGGCATCATAGGTATGGGAGCTGTGGGTCAAGCCATTGCAGAGAGGTTGGTTGGTTTTAAAATGAAGACAATCTATTCTGATTCAATTCTGCTGGCAAAAGAAAAAGAAGAGGTATTGAAGGTGGCCTATGTTTGCCTAAAAGACCTCCTGAAAAATAGTGATTTCGTAATATTAACGGTGCCACTATACCCTGATACGAAACACCTGATTAATGAGAGTACCTTAGCGCAGATGAAACCGGGTAGCTTTCTTATTAACATCTGCCGTGGTTCGGTGGTAGATGAGAAGGCTGTTGCCAATTCACTGGCAACTGGCCACCTTGCCGGTTATGCAGCAGATGTATTTGAGATGGAAGATTGGGCACGTATTGAGCGGCCAGACAATATTCCCCCGGCTCTTTTGGACAACGCTAAACACACGCTATTTACACCTCATCTTGGCTCAGCAGTCGACCATGCACGTAGAGAGATAGCAATGGAGGCTGCCCAAAACATCCTTCAGGCATTAAGCGGAAAGATACCGCAAGGTGCTATTAATCAACCCTTACCCTGCAGAGAGCAACTAATATGACCAGAGAAGAAAGATTCGAAATAATTGCTATATCCTGCAAAGAAAGCCTTGTTCCGTTAGCCGAGGAAGTTCGCAAATCTTTGGAGGTAAAAGTAATAAAGCAAAATGTTGCCCTGGTTATGATGCAGGCAGTAGATTCAGTAGAAAGAGAAATCTTTAATTTGGGGGAGGTATTGGTAAGTGAGGCTTGGGTAGAAGTCAATGGTGAGTTGGGGTATTCTCAGGTTTTAGGGGATGATATTGAGAAGGCTTTGGCAGGAGCGATTCTGGATGTGGTTTGTGAGATAAAACATCCCCTTAGAGAAAAGGTAATAAAAACATTAAATCGGGAAAAAATTTATTATGAAAAAGCAAAAGCTAAAGAATATGCAAGAATAAAATCTACAAGGGTGGAATTTGAGGCTATGGCTAAAAGATGAGAGAGACAAAGTTTGATACTATATTTGATTCACAGAAAATTTTCCGCACTCTTTTAGATGCGTTTGCTCATCCGGGGAAGGTGGTTAAGATTTCCGGTTTAAGAATTGGGCCACCTTCAGGTATTAGCAAAGCTTCTGCAGGAGTACTATTTACTCTGCTTGATCTTGAGGTAGGATTTGCTGTTAGCACTTGTGATAAAAAACAAAGCGAAAAAATAGCAGAATATTTTATTATAAATACGGGAAGCAGATTAAAAAACTTAGAGTCTGCTGATTTCATTTTAGCACTTGGAGAATTACCAGAACTTGAGAGGATAAAAAAGGGAAGTTTAGAGTATCCTGACGAAGGGGCAACAATAGTTTATGCTGTAGAGGAAGTTAATGAACCCCGCCCTTTTTACTTGCGAAGAGATACTACGTGCCAGAAAGGACGGGGTTTATCGGGAATAGATTCTGTGAGGTTAACTTTAACCGGGCCGGGAATTAACGGGGAAAGACATTTGTCACTGAAAGGATTGAAGAAGCAGGAAGTTATAAAAATTATGGAAGTAAACAAAGAATTCCCTTTAGGGATAGATTTCGTTTTTACGGATAGAAAAGACAAATGCTTTGCCCTTCCGCGCTCTACCAGGATAGTAGAAGTTAAGGAGGCCTAAATGGGATATGTGGCAGCAAAAGGTGGAAGAGAAGCAATTCTTAATGCTGAAGAATTAGTAGACTATTTTAGATTGAAAGGCGAATCTTTGCCCTTAAGTGTAAAAGCAATAAAGGAGCAGTTTCGCCTCGCCTGCGATAAGGTAATGAGTGAAGGGGCGTTATATGCCCCAGAGTTAGCAGCTTTAGCCTTGAAACAGGCAGAAGGAGACACAATTGAAGCCTCTTTTCTTTTGCGCGCTTACCGTTCCACCCTCCCCAGAATTAGTTACTCTGAACCTGTAGATACTGAAGAGATGTCTGTTGTAAGGCGTATTTCCAGCGCTTTCAAGGATATCCCCGGCGGGCAGATTTTAGGCCCTACAAGAGACTATATTCAAAGGCTTTTGAGGTTTGATCTACTTGAGGAAAAAGAGAAAAAAATGACCACTTATATTGAAGAAGGTAAGCTTGAGCAAAAAGTTCCCAAAGTGATTAATCTGCTCAGAGAAGAAGGGCTTCTTCCCCAGCCCGCAGTAAGCCACATTAGAAATAAGACACCAGAGACCTTTGCCCTTGACACAGAGTGTCAACGGCTTTCTAACGGGGTAAAAAGTGAAGAGGAACCGTATGACATTACAAGATATGCTTTAGTATTTCCTCTTCCCCGTTCAGGAGTCTTGCAGGCTATGGCGAGGGGAGAGGAAGGCGGAATGATGGCTATCGCTTATAGTAGTATGCGCGGCTATGGCGACACGCATCCTACTTTGGCTGAGTTAAGGGTGGGGCATGTTTTTTTAAAGATAAAGCATCCCATTACCGGCAAAACAGTTAAAGTAGGAGAAGTTTTGGTTACGGAAGCAGAGGTTATTGCCGGCAAACCTACGCAAGCAGGAGAAGAAGTGCCTCAGTTTACCTTAGGGTATAGTTTGGTTTTTGGGCATAACGAGAGGAAAGCTATTTGTATGGCAATGCTTGATATTACAATGAAAGCCCAAGAAACGAAACATCCGGCTGAGGATCAGGAATTTGTTATCTGCCATATTGACAGTATTGAATCCGGTGGATTTACTGCTCACTGGAAATTGCCTCATTATGTAACCTTTCAATCAGATTTAGACCGGTTGAGGAAGATTCAAAAAGAGAAGGGTTTTAAACTTGAAGCAGATACATTAAGAAAGAAGTAATAAGATGGATGGGGAAAATAATCTGCTGCGGGATGAAAAAACTTGCTCTGGGGAGAACCCGATTGGCAAGGATTAGAACACACTTGGCTTTGATAAGGACTATTTTGGCAGTTATAGTTTTTATTGTTATTATGCTTGAGATAATGAAGATTTGGTAGAGGTGGTAATGATGACCGAGATGGTTAAAGGATATAACTTTGCCTTTATTGATGAGTATGCCAAAAGAGAAATTCGGCGTAAGGTTTTAAAAGCAGTAAGTATCCCCGGATATCAAGTCCCCTTTGGCTCAAGAGAACTTCCTATTGCCCGGGGCTGGGGCACAGGAGGCTTGCAGATAACCCTTTCTTTAATAGGGCAAAAGGATATCTTGAAAATTATTGACCAGGGCTCTGACGATAGTGTGAACGCAGTTAATATTAAAAGGTTTATTGAAGCCACAACCGGGGTTTTTATAACCTCTGACACCTTAAAAGCAACTATCATTCAAACACGGCACAGGATACCGGAGGAAGAGTTAGGGGATGACCAGATATTAGTCCTTCAGGTTCCTTATCCTGAGCCTTTGCGCATAGTGGAGCCTGAGGAAAAAGAGACAAGAAGGATGCATGCAGAAATGGACTATGCCAAAATCTGGGTTTTTCTTTATGAAAATATTGTTAAATGGAAGGAGATTACGATAGGCGCCCGTTATCCGGTCATGGTGGCCGGCAGATACATTATGGACCCTTCTCCTATACCTCGATATGATGTGCCAAGATTAAATAATGCTCGCACCCTATATCTTTTTGGAGCAGGCAGAGAAAAGAGGATTTATGCAGTCCCACCTTTTACAGAGGTTAAGCCTTTAGAATTTGAAGACCACAGATTTAGAATAGAAAATTTTAAGGGTAAGGCTTGTGAGCTTTGTGCGAGCACAGATACTTTTTTGGATGAAATCATCCTGGATGATAAGCGGATGTATACTTGTTCAGATACTTCTTTTTGTAAAAAAAGAGGTAACAATCCCCGGGTGCTAAAGTATATTGATAGGAATCAACAATGAGGGAGTGGATATTAAAGGTTGAAGGATTGACTAAAATTTACCCCGCCCCTGCACAGAATGGAAGAATTTGCCCGGAATGTTTAAAGTCAACAGCTAATAAATGTGTCTCTTGTGGTTCAACAATTGCTGTAGCTTCAGCGTCTTTTACACTTTACCAGAGAGAAATACTAGGTGTTATGGGTGAGAGCGGCTCTGGCAAGAGCATTCTTGTCCGTAGTTTATATTTTGATATTATCCCAACTTTTGGCGAGGCATATTTGAACAGGGAAAGAAAAAATATATTCCAGCTTAATTCACAGGAGAAAAGAAGATTAAAAAATTTTAATATGGGAATAGCTTATCAAAATCCTCATTTGGGTTTGAATTTTGATATTAGTGCGGGAGGAAATGTTGCTGAGAAGCTGCTTGTGGCAAATTGGAGAAGCCATTCTAATATACGCAAACGCCTGATAGATCTTTTTGAAAAAACGGAGCTTCCTTTAAACAGGATGGATGATTTTCCCTCTACTTTAAGCGGAGGAATGCAGCAGAGGATTCAAATAGCCAAAGCTTTAGCCAATAATCCTGAGATTCTTTTTTTGGATGAGCCTACCTCAGGATTAGATTTATCTGTCCAGGCGCGGCTTTTAGATTTAATCAAAGAGATTCAGCAGGAACTTAAAATATCTATGATTCTTGTTTCTCATGATTTAGGGGTGCTTAGATTGTTAGCTGACAGGATTTTGGTAATGAAAGAGGGCAGGATTATTGAATCAGGACTAACAGACCAGATATTAGAAGACCCTCAATGCCATTATACCCAGTTATTGGTTAATTCAATGTTATGAGCCCCGCCCTTCTCGCAAAAATTGAGGTAAGTGGTGTAAAGTAGGGGGGAGAAAGAAGGCAATGAAAGACATAATTCTTGAGGTGCGAAATTTAAGTAAAAACTTTAATCTTCATCTATTAGGAGATAAAGCTGTAGTTGCTTTTCAAAATGTCTCTTTTACCCTTAAAAGAGGAGAATTTTTGGGCATTGCCGGTAAAAGCGGTTCCGGCAAATCCTCACTTATTAAATGTATTTACCGCACCTATTTGACGACATATGGCGAGATTATTTATTACCCCGATAATGGAAATCCGATAGATCTAGCTTCCTGCCCTGATGAGGAAATTATTGACCTGAGGCGTAGGAAGATAGGATGTGTGAGTCAGTTTTTTTGGGCTATTCCTAGAGTTAGCTGTGAGGATATAGTAACTCAGGCTCTCATTCAACAAGGAGTAAATAAAGATGAGGCAAGAAATTCAGCCCAAAATATGCTTTCACGCCTTTTAATTCCGAAAAAATTGTTTGATGCTTACCCCTCTACTTTTAGTGGCGGAGAAAAACAGAGGGTAAATATTGCCCAAGCTCTTGTTAAGGAAACAGAGCTCCTCCTTATTGATGAGCCAACTGCCAGTTTGGATAAGCCAGCGGGAGACATTGTATTAGAAGAGATTTTTAGATTGAAAAAGAGAGGAACATCAGTGATTGGCATTTTTCATGATGATAAGGAATTGAGGGGTTTTGCCGATAAAATTCTGGTTATGGAAGGTGAGAAGGGAGCAAGAATATATGAAAATGATAAGTAATGGCAAAATTGTTACTCCTGAAGGAATAGAGGATAAAAAGGTTCTCTTGATTAAGGATGGGAAAATTTTGAATATATGTTCTGCAGACGATCTATCCCTTGATGAGTTTGAGGTTATTGATGCGAAGGGTGATTATATCATTCCCGGGTTAGTCGATATACATTGTGATGTTCTCGAATTCAAAATGTCTCCCCGGCCTAATGTAACAATCCCACCACCCTTGGCTTTATCCTATTACGAGAAAGAACTGCTTAGCTGTGGAATAACTACCCAATTTCATGGGATTTACTGGGGAGATGTGCTTGAGAAACACAGAAGTCTTAAATTAGCCCAGGAAATGATTAAGAAGATTTTAGATTATCGTGGAGCTGGAATTCTGAATCACAAGATATTCGTTCGCTTTGATATAGTTAACTGTGAAGCAAAAGATAAACTTTTGCATTTGATGAATAATAGAGTTGTAGATTTGCTTTCCTTTCAGTATCACCTGCCTGGCCAAGCCCAATTCAAAAACCTTAAGGCATTCAGGGATTACTATATAAAAGTAAGAGGCTGGACAGAACAAGAGTTGAAAGAGTTTATAAAGAAGTCTTCCGTCTTTGATGTTAAAGACAAAGATAAGATAATCGTATTAAGCAAGATTTCGCAAACCGCGGATAAGTTTAATATTTCCCTTGTCTCTCACGACGATGATAAACAAGAAAAGATTCAACTAATGAAAAATTTAGGAGCAAAGATATCAGAGTTTCCCATAAGCCTTGAAGCTGCCCTTTGTGCCAAAGAAAATAATATGTGTGTAGTAGTGGGCGCACCAAATGTTGTCCGGGGGGAATCATCGTGTGGTAATATTAGTGCCTTAAATCTAATAAAAGAAAAGGCTGCTGACATTATCTGTTCAGATTATCATTTGCCTTCAATGCTTTGTGCAACTATAAGACTTTATCAGGAAGGAATTTTGAGCCTGCCTGAGGCTATCAATATGATAACTCTCAATCCGGCGAAAGCTACGGGATTGAAAGAAAGAGGAGCCATTCTTCCCGGCAAAGTGGCAGATATAGTTATTTTTAAATTAAGAGACAAGTTGCCGGAGATAACTAGGGTGCTTATTGGAGGAAGGAGTGTTTATAGTTATGAACCCCGTTAGAAATAAGACGCCAGAAGCGTCTTATGCATTTTGGAGTCCTTATCTTCCCTCATCATTCTAAATTCTACCATTATACGAGGAGGTGAAAATTGCCGAATGGCTCCTTTGAACCTCTGGATAATATCCGCTTCGCAAAGTGCTTAACTTGGGTGGTTGAAGCCGGAGAAGTCTTGCGGGGAACGAAGAATCAACAAGCCATCTTTAAAGATGACGGCTCCCCGGCGACCGCCGCTGATTATGAAATCCGTGATCTTTTTCGAGCGAAGCTTAATACCCAGTTCCCCCAGGATGCCCTCAGCACCGAAGAAGACGAAGGAGAGGAAGAACTCCCGGAGAGCGAGTACCTGTGGATACTCGACCCGGTAGACGGAACGCTCAATTTCCTCCTCGGCATTCCTTTCTACTCGGTCTCTGTGGGGATTTTCCAGGAAGCGGAGCCGGTGTTTGCCGTCGTTTACGATCCTGTGCACCGGCATCTTCTTGTAGCCCGGAAGGGCGAAGGAGCCTGGCTGAATCCAAACCCGGGAAAAAGTTTCCGGACTAACGGCCGGAGGCTTAAGCTGGAGGAAGCACCTTCGACGCCCCGCCCCATTATGGCCCTTCGCCTGCCGTTTGAGACAAGTATCCCCTCATACGCTGAGAATTTACTGACTTCTCCCTATAAGTTCCGCTGGCTGGGCTCGACCTCTCTTCAAATCTGCTACTGCGCACTGGGAGCCATTTCGGCCGTGGTTGATCATAAAGCCACCATCTGGGACATTGCTGGTGCGGGACTTATTCTGCTTGAGGCAGGAGGGTTCTTCAGGGACTTTGCAGGAAACGAGATTTTCCCCCTCAGGGGAAACGCATTGCCGTCTTCTTTTTCCATTGTCGCCGCGGTTCCGGGGACATACGAAACCCTCGCCAAGAAGGTGGAAAGCTCAAATCTTAACAATCTCTTAACACAGCCTTAACCAAACCTTAAACTTCTGCTGTTATACTATCGAGTAGCGAGTATTGAGTGGCATAGGAATTTCAAAGTGCAGAGTGCAAATTGAAAAATGC
>BBPD01000311.1_pt1 | contig 11797 bp, 19 predicted proteins | sample 1344911 | NCBI WGS metagenome assembly BBPD01 (sample SAMD00019088, study PRJDB2971) | groundwater metagenome | biome: freshwater biome; feature: mineral spring; material: ground water | place: USA: CA, Sonoma | collected 2011-09 | depth surface m
GTGTGCCATACTTGTGCTCATGCGGTTGGATTTCCTATCCCCCTTCCTGGTCTCAATGTTCCTCGGTGGCAAGAGTGAAATCGTTGGGGGTGTGGTGACCGTTGGCTGGCTTGCCGCCTCCGCAGGCTGGATTTACCACGCCTTCCAATACAACGGGAAGGTCTGGCCTTCGCTGAAAGCCACTTGGGACAATTCCTTCCTCTGCAACCGCTGCAACGAGATGTTCTGTCTCGGCAACTAAGCCCGCGTGCGACCGTTGGTGGCAAAAAGGCATAACCCTGCGGTCCACCGGACGCTGCGCGATAAAGCCGCGCAGCGCCGGTGACCTCCACGTTAGCCGTCGCACAGCGCCGCAGAGCATGCTGTCCCCCTTCACTCCACGCCAGGGCCAGTACCTTGAGTTCATCTACTTCTACCCTGAATCCGTGACCTCAATTTAGCCACCCCCACGCGCCCGCCCAACCGCTGCCAGAAACAGAAGTTTCTCGCATTTTTCCCGTCCAGCGAGCCGTGCGAAGGCTTGGCGGTGTTCACAAACACCCCTTACCGAGTAACGCTGTTCATGCATGTGTGTTTCTGAAATCAGCATCTCGGCTGCAAAACGGACGACCGGCCGAAGTCGCGGCCGGACTACTGGAATCGGAAGCTGGATGGACGGCCCTAGTAATTTTGGAGTGCGAAACACGCGACCCGCAGCGCCTCGCCGCGCTGGCGGCCAGCATCAAATAGAAGGGCAAGCACATGGGCAGGAAGGAAACCGAAAAAGCGATTACAGATAGCCGCTCCGACCGCGTGACGCGGGGTGGCTCGGTAGACAAGCTGCTGGCCGATGACTGAAGCCAGGGATTCCGGACGGGTTCAATTCTCTGCTCTTTTTGGCTTGCGCGGCTCACTTGGTCAAGCCCCGATCCGCACTGGCGCGAAAACCAGCGATGATCGGTAATTTATCCGGGTCTGGCCCCGTGTAAGGCACCTTGTACTTGCGCTCGATCAGCTTTTTGAGCGAGCTTATCTCTTGCTTGAGTTGCTTCCTGACCCCGGCATAAGCGGGGTATAGCTCTACAGCTTCGCGCATGTGCATCATTGCTGCGCTGGCCTTTTGCTCTTTAATGAGTTTGAGCCAGTAGCGCGCCTGCGGCGCGATTACTTCTGGCGCAAGCCTCCAGCTCAGCGACGTTTGCCTGTCGCTGCCGACTTCATTCGACAGCACAAAATCCTGCACGCGCTTTAGCGGCACCCACTTTTCACGCCGCCACTGCGCGTCTTTGGGGAGTCGGTCATCAAATGCGGTCGATAGCAACACAATTTGCCGTGAGTGCGGTTGACCTAATACAGATAGGTCAAGCGCAACAGCACTCGGTAGGCCTTTGAGCTTGCGGGAATAGCGTTTCCAAGCGGGAAAATTGACGCCATAAACCTCGATGAATTTCTCCATCAGGCTATCTCGTTTGTCGGCGTGAACCACGATCGGGCACTCTGTCGTGAGCACGTAGCCGCGCTGGAAGTGCAGCAGCACGGCTTGCAGGCCGGTGGTGAGGTCATAAATTTTCATGGCGCTTCGTTATCAGTCGGGGTCGGGGCAAGAGTAGCTGCATGCACGAAGTGCCGAGGCGTCAAGCCGTCGTCGCTAAGTCATTATAAGCAGCGTGTGTACGGCTATCAAGGCCGTCTGTGCGAAGCACACAAATGAAGGGGGTAAGGCGGGTCTAGACCCGCCGTCCTTGCCGCGCCAGCGGCACATATCAGACGCCGGAGTGAGCCCCCGGAACCACGTCTATCGCTCACCTGGTTGCGTGGAACGCATCTCTGGGGCCCCTGGTGCGGGCACGCCGCTTGCACTATGCGCATACTGTGCGCATAGTGCAGGCTGCCACCTGCATTACGCTAACAGAGAATTGTCGATAACACACACACCGCACGCGCAATGCGTGCCCACCGCAAGAAATGCCACTTGCGGGAGATCGATTGGCGCCCGGTGCGAGCTAGTAGCCGCACGCCGGGTGCGAGGGAGTATGCGTAGGACTAATCCGCGAAAGCGAGTAACCCCTGTGCATCAGCCCATGCCAATTTGATTTGTGAATAGGTGCGTAAAGTTAGGAATACACGGACCCAGCAATGGACGCTGGGACACGGGATGCTCGAGAGGGTATAACGTGATTGGTGACGGCATACGTAAAGCGCGGAGAGAGCGCATCGCACGATTGACCAAGCGGTCAAGGCGTTGCGGGGCACGAGCTGGCGCAAGCTGGCGAGGTCACGGGAAGCGAAGCCGGAAAAGCACCCCGAAAGGGTGCGAACCAATGGTGAGAAAAATAAGAATAACGTCGCGTGGTAGGGCTGAAATGCCTGCACACCTGGTATCACAGCGCAGTACTGAGTAAGGGAGCCGCTTGACCCTCTTCGAGCCCCCGAAATCGAATCTGCTGAAAGGCGGATAGAAAGCCGAAAGGCTAGGTACTATTGCTGCGGGAACGCGACATCCATCCAAAAACCAAGTGTATATCTGAAACTGACTCTGTCTGCGACGGTCGCGTGTAGGCACACGCGGCGCGGGAAGCGAACCCGAAAAACTAATCGTGACGGATGCGTAACTGACCACGTTGAGAGCGTTGTCCGCAAGGACATTTGGCCACCGAAAGTGAGCAGCGAGTCCGGGAAAACCGGCACGTGAGGCAGCGAGTCGATCGTTATAGTGAGTGTGTGTGTTTGAAAGCCCTGGCAGGGGCCGACAAAGATAACTACAGCAAGCGTGGCAGCGAAGCGTAGTTGAGCGCAGTGAATGCGCGGCGAGAAGTGTAATCGTGTGAGTCAAGAAAACCCGGCGCAAGCCGGGGCTGCGGCATGCGCGTTGCGCATGACCTGATCTACACCCCCGGCCGTTGGCTTGGGGGAATCTAAGTTGCGGCGCAAGCCGCAGCTCAAGCGTGCGCGATTTTCGCGCGATGTTCAATCAAACCCCCGGCCCGATGGTCGGGGGTTTTCTTTTGTGCGCCCGGCACGGGCGCTTTCTTGGTGGTGCAAGTCCCGCCGTCAGGGCGAGTGGGTGAGAAGCAACCGCCACGCCCCGTGCGCCCGCAATCCTCCCAACAGGATGTACCAAAGGTTGGTATTATTGGCGCGTCAACAGGAGAACGCTCATGAGCCGAAACACATCCGTATCCCTCGGGACGCACTTCGCCAGCTTCATCGATGCCCAGGTGCAAGGCGGGCGCTACGGCTCGGCCAGCGATGTTGTCCGGGCAGGCTTGCGGCTGCTGGAAGAGCACGAATCCAAGGTGAAGGCGCTGCAAGATGCTCTACGCGCTGGCCTTGAATCCGGCGAGCCGCGCGCGTTCGACTTCGAGGCCTTCAAGGCCCGTAAGCGTGCAGGGCTGCAGCCGCAGTGAAGGCTGTTGCGTTCTCGCCAGCGGCGCAGGCCGACATTGGCGAAATTTGGGACTACAGCGCCGATAGGTGGGGGCCAGACCAAGCCGACAACTACATCGATGCCATTCGGGATGCGTGCTATGCGCTGGCCCGAGGGACAAAGCACGGTCGCCCGGCCGAGGTGTTGCCGGACTTCCAAAAGTACCTGTGCGGCTCGCACGTAGTCTATTTTCTGAATTACCCTGACCATCTGGACGTGATTCGAGTCCTGCATCAACGGCAGGACGCTGAGCGCCATCTTTAGCCCAAGCCGGGCGCTGTCCATCTCGAGCCTGCTGCGCTGCGGGCTTCCTTGGCTTGCTCCTAGTGGTGCTTGACCTAGTGCGCCATAGTGACAAATATGGCTGCTGCAATTTGACCTAGGCAGCGCTGTCCAACGGGGACCGGCAGCCGGCGGGCCAGTTCCAGCGTGTCACCCGGTAGGCCGGCGGCGGGAAACCCCTCCAAAATTTGTTTGTTTGTTTATTTCTTTATTTGTTTGTTTGTTGTGCTATACTTTAGGCATCGTCCACAAAGGAGCACGCCATGCGTCCAACCGAGTTCCCCGCAGAGGCCATCATCGCGGCCGGTCAGTCCCTACAAGCCGCCGGGCGCAATGTCACCGGTTTTGCGCTGCGCCAACGGGTCGGCGGCGGCAACCCGGCGCGGCTGCGTCAGGTGTGGGATGAGTACCTAGCGAGCAATACCACCGCGCAGGCCCAGCCGCTGGCCGAGCTGCCCGTGGAGGTCGCCGACGAGGTTGCAGCGGTCACGGCGGCGCTCAAGGAGCGCATCACCACACTTGCAGTCGAGCTCAACGACAAAGCCGTCAAAGCTGCCGAGCGCCGAGTGGCCGAGGTTGTGCGCGCCGCCGGCGAGCAGCGCGAGCAAGCCGAACGCGAGCTGGCTGACGCCACCTCCACGGTTGACGACCTCGAGAAAACGCTGGATGCAACCAGGTCGGAAGTCGAGGCCTTGGGCGGCAAGCTCACCGATTCGCAAGCCCACGGACAAGCGCAGGCGGTCGAGCTGGCCCAGTTGCGCGAACGGCTCACCGCTGCGGAGCAATCGATCAGATCCGACGCCGAGGCCTTCGAGCGCTTGCGCACCGAGCTGGCCCAAGCACGCAGTGAAGCGCAAGCAGCGCGCGAGGATGCGGCGCGCTTGCGCGGCCAGGTCGAGGCCCTCGAGGGCCAGCGGGCCGAGCTGGTGCAAGTCTTGGCCGAACGGCCAGTGGCGGCACCCAAGGCTGAAAGGCCAGCGAGCAAGGGTTGAGCTGGGTGCTGTGCGCTGCACGCTGCACCCAGTGATATGAACTACCCCACCCTTTGCTCAGCATAGGGTGGAGTCCGGGTCGGCGGCGAAGGCAGAGGTAAGAAGTAGCGAACAGGACATTCCTTGTAACGCACTCCTTACTAAATTAAACTTGAAAGACATAACCAACCTCAAAAGGAAATGACGATGCTCGCCACACTCACCAGCAAGGGACAAGTCACCTTGCCCGCGCCGATCCGCGCCGCGCTCAGGCTCGATGCCGGCGCACGTCTCGACTTCGCCTTGCAGGACGACGGCTCGATCCGCGTCGTGCCGGTTTCGCGCGATCCGCTCGCTGTCTGCGCCGTGTTGCCCAAACCGCTGCGCGGGCCAGTCAGCGTTGCGGACATGCGCGCCGCAGTCGCCGGACGTGCCGCAGAGCGCTTTGCGCGGGGCGCCAAGTGATCGGTCTCGACACCAACGTGCTGGTGCGCGTGCTGGTCGACGACGGCTCGGCGGACGTGACCAAGGCGCGCAAGTTCGTCGCCGCACAGGCGGCGGAAGGGTGCGATTTCTTTGTCGATACGGTCGTGCTGGTCGAGATGGTCTGGGTGCTTGAAACCGTGTTCGGTTACGGGCGCACCGATATCGGCACGGCTATCGACGCGATACTGGGCAACGCCGCCTATGTCGTCGATGGACGCGAAACCGTTGCGGCGGCGCTCGCACTGTTCCGCAACGGAAAGGCGGACTTCTCCGACTGCCTGATCGTCGCGCGCAATGCGGCGGCCGGCTGCACCGGCACGGCCTCGCTCGACAAGGCCATGCGGCCTTTGTCCGGCGTTATCGCGCTCTGACCTTTTCACCCGGCGACCCTCCTGCCCTGCCGCCAGGCACCCGCCCCCATGACCAGCAGCAGCGTGAGGATCACGCCCAGCGCCAGCGAAACCGCAGCAGGCGGCAACTCCACCGACTGGCGCGCTGCGCACGCAGCGGACGGGGGCGGAGCCCCGCCCCCGGCGCTAGCGGCCAGCGGCCGTGCAAAACCGCATTGTCCACCGCGCGCGGGCGCGCCGTGGACAACCCGCGCCGGGGCGCGGGACTGCGGTTTCGCCCCGCCTGACGCTCCCCCACCCTGTTTAACAGATACCAAATACCGGAGCGGGCGGCCAAAAGAGCGGCGACTGCCTGTCCATTTATCGTTACACAGTTACGATAAATCAAGGGTGCCGCCGCCGGTGTAGGGGCCAGCAGGGCAGGCGCAGTCCAACCGAGCAACCGCAGCCCAGCCCGCATACAAACCGATAGGTGCCAGCGCAGGCCGGGTGTAGCTTGTCGTGCAGTGCAGACACCCCGCCCCGCGTGCTACGCCGTCACTGGTGGCCACCGGCGGGCGGGTATGCACCAAGGCCAGTATCCAAACCGTGCTGCCGTCGATCTCGTACACCAGCCTATAGCTTTCATGCGCTATCACTTGGCCTGAGCCTTGTGCGCCTCGACGTAGGAGCGCAAAACGGCGTTCATGCGCGACTGGTAGCGCTTGCCGGCGTGCTTGAAGTACGCCAGCACGTCGGCATCGATGCGCAGCGTCACTTGCTTCTTGGCATGGGGCAGCTCTGCCGCCGCCTTCATCCAGACCGCATCGGGTAGTGCAGGTGCGTCGCTGTAGTCGATCTGCTCATCGGGCATCGAGGCCACGGCAGCCAGTCGCGCCTTTTGCTCGGTGCCCAAGCGCGGCGGTCGCTTGAGGTCAAGGGTGCGCTTGACGATAGTGCTTTCTTTCGCTGGCATTGGCTTTCCTTGCTGAAATCAGGCGGATGGTGTGCTCGTGTCGAACGGTATAGACCACGTAGAGCACGGCGCAGTAGGCCAAGCCGATCGTGGCCCAGCGGTCCTCTCCATAGTCTGCGCGCCCGTCGTAAGCCTCGACCCGGTTGGAGTCGTAAAAAACCAGCGCGGCATCTTCGAAGGAAACGCCGTGCTTGGTCAGGTTGCGCGCCGCTTTGTCGGCGTCCCATTCGATCTCCATGGTGGCCGTAGTGTAGCTGCGTTTTGTAGTTACGCCAAGTCCTGCCAGCGCACGCCTAGTTGGGTGCTGTACCCTGGCCTCTCTGGCGCGTTTTTTGGTGTCGATTGATACCTCGGGCATCACCAAGCTCATAAAAACGCTTCTAGGCCAGTTTTAAGCCGTTCTTGGGCGTGCGGCAGCGGAGATCGAAGCTGCCGCCGTCACCCACCCATTGTTAAACCGGCTGTTTGAATACAAAAGCAGGCACGCCCGGGCAGGGTTTGAGCGCGTGCTCGCGCGATTGTGGACGTCGAGCGGCGCAGCGGGGGGGCGCGTTAGCGCCTCTTTACATCCCCCCCCGCTTGCGGGGGGGCTGTTGGGTGCTGTCCGTGGACGTGTGTGCGTGTGCTCGCGCGCGCATGCGAGTTAAAACCTTGTTAAAAGGTTAAAGCGCGCGCGCATGTTACGGGTTGAACAACCTCAACCAAGTCAACGGGTTACACAACGTTTGCGCGTGTGAAACCGCGATAGTGGGCGCGTGTGAAACCGCGAGGAATGCGCGTGTGAAACCGCGAGGAATGCGCGTGTGAAACCGCGAGCTTAGACCGACTTATCCACAGTTTTCGGCGCCCTTGGCTTGCGCCCCTTGGGGGCCTTGGGGGCCTTTTTCTCGGGCTCGCTCCGGGTCGGCGGGTCGCCAATGATCGCAAACTTGTAGTCTGTGCCCTTGGCATTAATTTCGTCTATCGAGGCAAACAGCGCGCCCACAATATTGGTCACCATCTGCGACACGTCGCTGTCCGGCCTAAACACTCCAGCTATGGCCAGCGCCACGGATGGCATCCCGTTTTCTTCACCGATGGTCACTGTAAAAATTCCGCTCATTTCTTGCCTTTCAAGATGCAGTTTGCAAGCTGCTGTATGTCTCGCGTGTAGAAGCGCACTTTGCCGTCACTGGTGAGAGTCAGCCGGTACTCTGGTAGTGTGTCGGCTTTGATGATGGTCTCCAGCTCGGCGCGGAACTGGCGCAGCCGCGCCACTGTACTACCGCACTTGTCGCGCAAGGCTTCAAGCCCGATGTCCCACATCCCCTGCGCCCCCGTGTGCTTGCGCGCTATCTCGTACAGGCGGCGCTCCAAGGGCTTGCGCAGCCTGAAATAGTCGCGGCTGATGGTCAGCACTTCTTTCGCGTTGATCGCGTTAAACAGCCAGTCCGACAGCTTCACCTCGACGGCTACCATGCGGCTGTCGCCGGGCGCCTTCTCGACGACTTCCCAAGTATCGATGATGCCAAAGCCCTTAGCCGCCCTCCCGCCCTTCTTGCCAGTCACGATGTTGGTCGTGATCTGCGTGCCCGCCAGCCGGTTGAGCGCGTCACGCAGCCGCTCGTAGTCGTCGCCTCGCGTGTTTCGGTTCGTGGCCACTAGGAAATCGTATGCCGTGAAGCGCACCACGCGCTGGAGCTTCTTGCCTGCGTTGAGCGCGGCCACTAGCTGGCTGGTGCAGTAGATCAGCACGTCCTTGTCGTGCTGGGTGGCGCGCCCGTAGAAGCCGGGCGCAACCTCGACGGTCTTTTTGCCGTCGCTGCTCGTCCAGCGCCAGAGCTTTTTGTCCTCTCTCGTGGTGAGCGAAAAAATGGGAGCCTCCATCGTCGCCTGGTCGTCTTTGAGCGCGTAATCCACCAAATCCGCTACAAAGAAATCCACCTGCTTGTGCTTATCTGGCAGCAAGCCCCCCAGCTTCATTGCCTGCGCATCAATCTCTTCTTGCGCCCTTTTCGCTCGCGCCTGCCTCATCATCTCGACTCGGGCAGCAACAACATCTGCGGGTGGGATCATTTTTCGACTCCTTCTTTAGCTGTAGATGCCGGCGGCGTGTACGCGCTGCGCCAGCTGGCGCACGTCGCCCCCCTCTCTCAATCTAGACAGCAGGTCGCCAACCTGCTGCGGGCCGTTGCTGCGCTTGGTCATGTGTTTTCCCCTGCTTGCTGGGTTGGCGTCATGGTTCCAGCCCCATGGGCTTTGCTTGGCTTAGGCCAAGGGATGCCCAAAAAATGCGATTGACCGCAAAACAGCGCGGGCAGGCCGGGCTGCTGCTCAACACACCGGACTTTTTTGCCTGTTCTGTGGCCGCCAAAGCTGCACAAATACTCATTTGCTTTTACGCTCAATTACTCAGGCAGTCTGCCAACGTACTCGGTCAATAGCTCTTTGATGGTCTTACCCTGCTTGGCCGCAAAGATCTTCAGCTTCGTGTGCTGCTCGGCCGGCAGCTCGAAATTCACGCGCTTCGTGCTGGCCTCGTCGGCCAGACTGGCAAGGGTGGCAGCCTTGTTGCTCCGGGCGCTCGGGCGGCCGGCGGTTAGAGTATTAACTGATTTGCTCATTTTTTCAATTCCTCAAATTATCAAATGAGTTTTTGCTTAATCTCGTTCGCCAAGGCGTGGACCTCGGCCGCTGCATCGCCGCCCGGCTCGGAATCCATGACGGTGGTGCCGACGGCGGCAGTGCCGGGATAGCTCACGCGCTGGGTGATGCGCGACGCTAGGATGGGTAAGCCATAACCCGTCAGCGCGTCGGTGACTTCGCCGCCGATGCGTGTGCCCTTGATGGCTCGGGACACCACAAAGGCTGCTTGCAGGCGACCGTCTGTGACCTCGATGCGCTGCTTGACCAGATCCACCAGGTCAGCGGTAGCCCAAATGTCGTAAGGACTGGGTTGCACCGGGATCAGCACAAAGTCAGCCGCCTTGATAGCAGACACAGCCAAGTCGGCAGCTTGGGGGGCGCCGTCGATCACGACGAAATCCTTGCGGGCGATCTGCTTTAGATCGCGGTCGATGGTCGGGCGGTCGATGCCGACCACGGTTAGCGGTTGATCCTCCCGCACCGCCGCCCAATCGCGGGCACTGCCTTGGGGGTCGGAATCGACCAGCAGCACGTCAGCGCCGGCAAGCTGCAAGGCGCGGGCAAGGTGAGTGGCGATGGTCGTTTTCCCAGACCCACCCTTTTGGTTCAGCACGGCGATAACCTTCATTCGGGCTCCTGTGTAAATGCGCCAATGATTCTAACTTCATAGCATCATACCACAAAACGTAAATGAGTAAAGAAGTTGATACTCATTTCTTCATGCTTCGACTGCGGGTTAGTTCGCCTCGCATCGCGCATAAAGCCCCCTTCATCTCGCTAGGTGTCGGCTCCCTCACCTACCTGCTGATGCTCTCGCTGTGCCCCAGCGCCCGGTAGAGCGTCGAACGATGCACGCCCAGCAAGGCGGCTGCATCCTTCACGGTGCGCCCGCTCTGGTCGATCAGTTCGCGGGCATGGGCAATCTGTGCCGGGGTGAGGGTGGGGCGGGGGCCAAACTTCACGCCCCGCGCCTTGGCCGCCTCGCGGCCGTACTTGGTGCGGTCGATGATCAGAGAGCGCTCAAATTCGGCAATGCCGGCAAACACGGTCAGCACCATGCGCCCAGCCGGGGTGGTGGTGTCGGCCCACGGCTCGGCCAGGCTGCGCAGGCCGGCACCGACGGCATGGATGCGCTCGGCAATGTCCAGCAGATCGCGCGTGCTGCGGGCCAAGCGGTCAAGCCGGGCCACAGTCACCACGTCACCGGCGCGCAGGTGATCGAGCAGCCGGGCCAACTCAGGCCGCTCGCGCCTGGTGCCGGTGATCTTCTCGGCGTAGATGCGGGAGCATCCAGCCGCATGCAGGTCGGCGCGCTGGTTGCTCAAGTCCTGGCCATCGGTGCTGACGCGGGCATAGCCCAGCAGCAAGCGCCCGCCCTCTAGGTCGAGCGCAGCAGGTGTGTTCATGCCCTTCATGGTCAATCGTCTCCGGTTTTAGTCGCAAGTGTTCGCAATTATGCAACTAAAACATGCAACACGGCCACGCTTAGCAAAAAAATCCGCAGCACGGCCTGTCGCACAACTTAGGACTTATGCGACGCCGCAAGACAACTTCAGCGCACCAGGCAGTGTGCTACCATGCACTTATCGTGTAACACATAAGGGCGCGCTATGAGCGATGCAACATTTACCTTCAGGGTCGACGAATCCTTGAAGTCCGAGTTCTCCAGCGCAGCCAAAAACCGCGACCGCAACGCCGCGCAGCTTCTGCGCGACTTCATGCGCGACTTTGTGCAGCAGCAGCAAGAAGCAGCAGCGCATGACGCTTGGTTCCATCGCCAGGTGCAAATCGGCCTAGATTCGGCCAATGCCGGCAACCTGATCCAGTCAGCCGAGGTCGAAGCCGAGTTTGCGGCCAAGCGGGCAGCAACACGTCGTCGGCTTGAAGCCTCTGCCGAATGATGGAATTGTTTTGGACGCCCGAGGCGACGCAAGACCGCGACGAAATCTATAACTACATCGAGGCCGACAACCCGGCCGCCGCGCTGGCCCTCGATGAACTGTTTGCAGAGAAAGCCGGCCGCCTGGTCGATCATCCCGGCTTGGGCCAAGCTGGTGCCCCCGCCGCGCACGCACCGCCACCGCTACTTTGGCGTGCTGGCACCGAACTCACCCTTGAGGCCTGCCGTCACGGCGCTGGCGCGTGATGCAGCGGTGAAACCGGCGCAGGTGCAAGCCGAGCCAGCCAGCACGGCTGCAGGCGAGGGCGCACTTGGGGTAAGAAGCCCACTGCCAACCCAGACCGAGCCCGCCCAGCCGGTGCCACCCAAGCGCCCGGCGCACTATTTGTGGGCGGTGCTGATGGCCCGTATCTACGAGGTGTTCCCGCTGCTGTGCCCCATCTGCGGCGGGCAAATGCACATCATCGCCTTCATCACACACAGTGCCGATATCCGCCAAATACTGGAGCACATCGGGGTGGAGACGGAGCCGCCGCACATCACCCCGGCACGCGGGCCGCCACTGTGGGACGAGTGCGACGCGCAAGCCGCAGAGGGCGTGGAGCCAGCCCCAGACTGGGATGAAGCGACCCAACCGGCCCCGGACTTCGAGGTCGATCAGCGCGTCAGTTGGTAGGGTGGCAACAGCGGTTAACAGTGGTTTTGCCAACGTTGCGAGGCAGCGCTGCGCCTGTCACCGCCAAAAACGGGTCATACCGAAAAATCTCGGGCAACTGGCTTTGAGAAATCAACCCAGCAGTCCCCTGTGTGCATGCCTGAGAC
>BBPD01000683.1_pt2 | contig 11775 bp, 15 predicted proteins | sample 1344911 | NCBI WGS metagenome assembly BBPD01 (sample SAMD00019088, study PRJDB2971) | groundwater metagenome | biome: freshwater biome; feature: mineral spring; material: ground water | place: USA: CA, Sonoma | collected 2011-09 | depth surface m
TAGAAGCCCGCGATGAAGTGGAGCACGGCCACGCGCGCCTCGGCCTGGGAGCGGAAGCGGCGCCGGTCGAGCAGCTCGCACTCGTGGGTGGCGAAGAACGCCTCGGCCATGGCGTTGTCATACGCGTCGCCGACCAGGCCGGTGGACGGGCGCACGCCGGCTTTGCGGCATCGCATCCCGAAGGCCACGGAGGTGTATTGGCTGCCCTGGTCGCTGTGATGCACGACCTCCGCCGGTTTCCTGGTGCTCACCGCCATGTCGAGCGCGTCGAGCACCAGGCGCGTCCGCAGGTCCGTGGCCATCGCCCAGCCGACGATGCGGCGCGACCAGGCATCGAGCACGACGGCCAGGAACAGGACGCCCGCCGCGGTCGGCACGTAGACCGGATCATTCATGACGACTGCCGCCTCAAGCGCAAGCCATTGATTTTACTTAACTATCTGGCAGACGCCAATTTCGGGGAGTTTTCCGCAACGAAATCGGCGGCTCGGCCACTTCCTTGGAGTCGGCCCGCGTCAGGACAACCAGGCGCATATTCCGGGGTAGGTGATGTCGGCGGCCCACAGCAGGTTCGGCCCCGGTGCGGTGAAGGCCCGGCCGACGAGGTCGTTGGCCGGCCTGTGCGTCGGCTCGCGCCGCGTCGTGGTCGGGAAGCGACGCCGCGCCACGCCGCGCAGCCCCGCATGGCGCATCAGCCGCGCCACGCGATTGCGGGCGATTGCCGTGCCCTCGGCCTGCAGCTCCGCATGCACCCGCGGCGCGCCGTAGGTGCCGTGCGAGCCAGCGTGGATCGTGCGGATCCGGCGCGGCCGCGCGGCACCGGCCTGGGCGTGCGCCGAGGCCGGCCGGCGCCGCCAAGCGTAGCAGCCGGACACCGAGACCCGCAGCACACGGGCCATGACACGGACGGGGAATTCGACCTGGTGCGCGTTCCTGAATTCGAAGACCCGGACGGGGTCTTGTCCTTCGCGAACCAGGCCGCCGCCTTTGCCGAGATGTCGCGCTCCTGGCGCAGCCGACGGTTCTCACGACGGCGCTTGCTCAGCTCCTCTCGCTCGGCGCTGGTCGCACCGCCGTCGCGGCGCTGACCGGCATCGCGCTCCGCTTGGCGAGGCCAGTGCGCGATCGACCGCGCTGTCGGCTCGAACTCGCGAGCGAGGTTCTCGGGCGTTCGGCCTGATCGAACAAACTCCACCATCTGCCGCCGGAACTCTGGCGGGTAGGGCGCTTTGAACCCGGGCATCTCGAACACCTCCGTCTCAAGCCTCGGGGTGTCCACGGAACCGGGGCAACTCCAGGCAAGTCCCGCGGCCTGCTTCCGGTGGGCCTGCAACCACCGCCTCCGACAGGCGGCGTCCTGTCGGGCACGCTGGAGTTCCTGCTTCCGGTGGGCCTGCAACCACCGCCCCCGACAGGCCATCGCCGCCTTCGCCGACAACTCCCGTCACGCTTCCGCATGGGCCGCCAACATCTACACCCAAGCCCGCCAGCGCGGCTGCAAGCACCAGCACGCCACCCGCATCCTTGCCCGCGCCTGGCGCCGCGTCCTTTGGAAGGCCTGGCAGGATCGCACCGCCCACGACCCAGCGAGACACACCGCCGCAGCGAAAATCGCCGCCTGAACATTCCGGGCTGGACACCGGGTGTCTCATCACAGCTGGTAGAGCATCGCCTTGAGATACGCGCTCTCGGGCAGCATCGGGTGCACCGGGTGGTCCGGCCCCGCGCCGCCGGAGAACAGCAGCCGCGCCTCGCGCCGTGCCCGGTGAATCCCGTGCGCGTTGGCCTCGGCGAACTCCGCGGGCGCGACGTGGTGCGAGCAGGAGGCGAGCAGCAGCACGCCGCCCGGCTCCACGAGCCCCGCCGCGGTCCGGGCGAGGCGGGCGTAGGCGCGCAGCGCGGCGGGCTGGTCCTTGCGCGCCTTGGCGTAGGCGGGCGGGTCGCATACCACGACGCCGAAGGTCCGGCGCGCGGCGAGCATCCCCTCCATCTCCTCGACGGCGTCGCCGCGCACCGCCGAGACGCGCGCGAGACCGTTCGCCGCGGCGCTTCTCAGCGCGAGGTCGAGCGCGGGCGGGCTGCGGTCGAGCAGCGTGACCCCCGCCGCCCCCGCCTTGGCCGCCGCAAGCCCGAAGCCGCCGGTGTGCGCGAAGGCGTCGAGCACGGTGGCGCCCCTCGACAGCGCGGCGACGCGCGCGCGGTTCTCGCGCTGGTCGTGGAACCAGCCCGTCTTCTGCCCGCCCAGGAGGTCGAGCGCGTGGCGCACGCCGTTCTCCTCGATCTCGGCCGCCGCGTCCGTGCCGTGCAGAAGCGCGACGCCCTGCTCCAGCCCCTCCAGCGCGCGCACGGACGAGTCGTTGCGCGCGACCACGGCGCGCGGGGCCAGCACCTCGCGCAGCGCGTCGAGAAGCCCGGGCAGGGCGCGGTCCATGCCGGCGGTGTTGGCCTGAACGGCGAGGGCGTCGCCGTAGCGGTCCACGACGAGGCCGGGCAGGCCGTCGGCCTCGGCGTGGACCAGGCGGCAGGCCCGTTCCACGCCGAGCCGCGCGCGCAGGACCAGCGCCGCGCGCAGGCGGCCGGCGTACCACGCTGCGTCCACCGCCGCGTCGCTGTTCCGGTCGAGCAGCCGGCCGGCGATGAGGCTGTGCGGGTTGAAGTGGAACAGCCCGTGCCGCACGCCGTCGTCGCCCTCCAGGCGCACCACGCCGCCCGGCGGCAGCGCGCGCGCCTCCGGCGTCATCGCGACCTCGTTGGAAAAGGCCCAGGGGTGGCCGGATTTGAGCCGGCGGTCGCGGCCCGGCAGCAGGCGGACCAGGGGGTAGGAACTCATGCGCGCGGCTTGTCCGACTGGCGGCCGGCCAGCACAACCCCGCCGAGCGTGGCCGCAAGCGCCGCGCCCTCGCGCCAGCCGAAGGGCTCGCCCAGGACCGGCCCCGCCCCGGCCACACCGACCAGCGGCGCGAGCAGCGTGGCGATGGCCGCGGTGCCCGCCGGCAGGCGCTCGAGCGCGACGAACCAGGTCACATAGGCGAGCGGGAGGGGCACGAGGCCCACCCTCACCCGGCCGAATCAGGCGCTGCGGGCAACGCCGTTCATCCGGATGCTGGGCACGAGGCCCATCCACACCAGGCAGAACCAGGCCACGGGCGACAGCGCGGCCCACGCCACGCTCCCGAACCGCGGCGCAAGCAGCGCGAGCGGCCCGCAGCCAAGCCCCATCTGCCCCAACTGCCACGCCACCGAGGCGAGCGGGTGCATGGGCAGCGCCGCGCGCTTGGCCAGCACCGCGCCGAGCGCGAGAAGCACGGCGGCGAGCACGACGAGCGACAGCGCGGGCAGCTTCTCCAGCCCCGGATCGACGCCGCGCCCGAGCAGGAGGACGACGAGGCCGGACAGCCGCAGCACCAGCCCCGCGGCGCGCGACCGCCCCATCCGCTCGCCGAGGACGAGCCAGGCCAGCAGCGCCGCCCTGATCGGCATTGTGTAGGCCGCGATCGCGGCCTCGGTGGCGAGCCGCCAGACCATGGCGACGGCCGTCAGCCCCATCCAGGCCGTGACGTCGCGCCGGGAGTATAGGACGAGCCGCCCGCCCATCCCGCGCGGCACGGCGAGCGGGACGCCCGCGACCGGCGCCGCGACGACCAGGGCCGCCGCCGCAAGCATCCCCGCCCAGCCCCGTGCGGCGAGCGGCGGCAGCTCGGCCGGCAGCAGCTTGAGCAGCGGCCAGTTCGACCCCCAACCGAGCGCGGTGACGAGCAGCAGCGCGAAGCCGACGGCGCGCTCGGACAACCTCTTCGACCCCCAACCGAGCGCGGTGACGAGCAGCAGCGCGAAGCCGACGGCGCGCTCGGACAACCTCACGAAGCGGCCGCGAGCGCCATCGCGCGCACCTCGGCGGGCGTGCGCCCGGCCTCGCGCAGCGCGGCGAGCGTCGGGGCGGCGGCGCGCTTGGCGAGGCGCTGGCCGTCCGGCCCGCGGGCGAGCGGGTGGTGGAGATAGAGCGGCGCGGGCCAGCCCATCAGCGCCTGGAGAAGCCGCTGGATCGGCACGGCGTCGAGCAAATCCTCGCCGCGCGTCACCAGCGTGACGCCCTGGAGCGCGTCGTCCTGCGTCGCGCAGAGGTGGTAGGAGAGGGGCACGTCCTTGCGCGCCAGCACCAAATCCTCGACCGGCGCGCAGGCGATCCGGCCGCGCGCGAGGTCGGTGGCGGCAAGCGGCCCGGTCTGCGCCAGTGCGCGCGCCACGTCGAGGCGCAGGGCGTGCGGCTCGCCCGCCCGACGTGCGCGCTCCGCCTCCGGCAGCCGGCGGCAGGTGCCCGGGTAGGGCGCGCCGGGCGGGGCGTGCGCGGCGGCGAGGCTGCCCGCGATGTCGGCGCGCGTGCAGAAGCACGGGTAGAGCAGCCCGCGCACCCGCAGCGCGGCGAGCGTCGCCGCATACTCCGCGGCGTGCCGGGACTGCACCCGGGCCTCGCCGTCGAAGACGACCCCAAGCCACGCCAGATCCTCGCAGATGGCTCGCGCGAACTCCGGCCGGCAGCGGCCCGCGTCGATGTCCTCGATCCGCAGCAGGCACCGCGCGCCGCGCTCGCGTGCGAACAGCGCTGCAAGGGCGTGGCCCAGGTGCAGCCGTCCCGTCGGGCTGGGGGCGAAGCGCGTTGTGTGCCCGAGTTCCATGTCGTTCGCGTGAAAAGCCCTCGGCATCGGACACTACCGGCCAAGCAAACCTTGCCCACCCCCCAGGGGCGTGCGATGCCCACCTCGCATCAGCGGCGTGGCTCCGAATCGGGCGCTTCACGGCTTGCGCCCCGGGGACCGCTTCGCTTGCGGAGAAGGAGCCTCGCGTGCCTGACGGCAGCCTAGTGGCAAGTTCCGCGATCAATGGCCCCGGCGGCTACCCCGCCCTGGTGCTCAACGCCGATTTCCGCCCACTCTCCTACTTCCCCCTCTCGGTCTGGGCCTGGCAGGACGCGGTGAAGGCCGTGTTCCTCGACCGCGTCTGCGTGCTCTCGGAATACGACGCCGAGGTGCGCTCGCCCTCGGTGACGCTGAAGCTGCCGTCGGTGATCGCGCTGCGCGAGTACATCCCCGCCGCGCGCCGGCCGGCTTTCACCCGCTTCAACGTCTTCCTGCGCGACCGGTTCGAGTGCCAGTACTGCGGTCAGGACCGGCCGGCGCCGGACCTGACGTTCGACCACGTCATCCCCCGCTCCCGCGGCGGGCGGACAAGCTGGGAAAACGTCGTCGCGGCCTGCGGCCCCTGCAACCTCCGCAAGGGCAGCCACCTGCCGCGCGAGTGCCACATGCTCCCGCGCCAGGAGCCGCGGCAGCCGACGACGTGGGAACTGCAGGAGAACGGCCGCGCCTTCCCGCCCAACCACCTGCACGAGAGCTGGCGCGACTACCTCTATTGGGACAGCGAGCTGGAGGATTGAGTCAGGACCGGCCGCGGTTCGGCACCGAGCGGGCGAGCGCTGGTGTGGCCGCGGTGGGCAACGGAAGCCGCCGTCGCCGCTTGCCTGGTTCCCCTTGCAAGCCTGGCAATTCCATGGGTGCGCAAAGCCGCCTGCCGGATGGCGCGGCGACCCGGGCCCGGCTCGGCCCTCAGTCCTCCCACTCCCCGCTCGCCTCCCACTCCGCCAGCATCTCGCGCCGGCGCCGCGGCGTCGTCTCCCCCGTCGCCTCGGCCGCCGCCACGCGGTCGAGGCGGAAATGCCGAAAATCCTCGCGCAGCTCGCACCAGGCGAGCAGCACGACCGAGCCGCGCAGCTCGAGCCGCACCGGCCACACCCGCCGCTCCGTCCAGATGCGCTCGGCGTCGGCGTAGCTGAGCAGGAGCACGCGCTCGCCGTGCACCGCCTCGGCGATGGCCGCGAGCCGCGCGCCGCAAAGTGAGCGCACCTCCTCCGCCGGCTCGCCGTCCGGGCGGGGCAGGACGCCCGCGAGCTTGAAAAGCGCGGATCGCGCGGCGTCGGCGCGCGCCTCGTCGTCGGAGCGGGCGGCGAAGTGGAGACCGAGGAGAAGGGCGTCCATCTCCTCCTCGCTGAAGTGCAGGGTCGGAGGCATCGTGGAGGCGCATTGACACGCAGGGCCCGCGGGGCACAACCCCGGGGGGCAGACACGAGGGGGCGCGCCGCCGATGGACCACCAGACCACCACGCTGCAGGCGCGCATCGAGGCGCTGTGGCGCCGGCGTGACGGGCTGAGCCCCGCGACCGCCGGCGCTGACCGCGACGACGTGGAGGCGGCGCTGGAGCTGCTCGATTCCGGCGAGGCCCGCGTGGCCGAGCCGGATGGGGTTGGCGGATGGCGCGTGAACCAGTGGCTCAAGCAGGCCGTGCTGCTTTCCTTCCGCCTCGCCGACTCCGCGCCGATGGCACACGGCGTGGGCGGTGCGTTTGACAAGGTGCCCCTCAAGTGGGCGGGCTGGGACGCGGCGCGGTTCAGGCAGGCCGGCTTCCGCGCCGTTCCGGGTGCTGTCGCGCGGCGCTCGGCCTACGTGGCGCCGGGCGTCGTGCTGATGCCCTCCTTCGTCAACCTCGGCGCCCATGTCGGTGCGAACACGATGGTGGACACCTGGGCCACCGTCGGCTCCTGCGCGCAGATCGGCGCGAATTGCCATCTCTCCGGCGGCGTCGGCATTGGCGGGGTCCTGGAGCCGCTGCAGGCCAACCCGACCGTCATCGAGGACGACTGCTTCATCGGCGCACGGTCGGAGGTGGTGGAGGGCGTGATCGTCGGACGCGGCTCGGTGCTCTCGATGGGCGTGTTTCTCTCGGCGACGACCAGGATCGTGGACCGCGCGACGGGCGAGGTGTTCACCGGCCACGTGCCCCCCTACTCCGTCGTCGTGCCGGGGGCGCTGCCCGGCAAGCAGCTGCCGGACGGCTCGCCGGGGCCGAGCCTCGCCTGCGCGGTGATCGTCAAGCGGGTGGACGCGCAGACCCGGGCGAAGACCGCGATCAACGAATTGCTGCGGGACTGAGCCGCGGTGCCCTGCGTCAACGTGCAGATCACGCGCGGCGCCGCGCTCGCGCGGAAGGTGGAACTGGTGCGCGACATCACGGCCTCGCTGGCCCGGGTTCCGGGCCAGTGGCCGGAGCACAGGCACATCGTCATCCAGGAGGTCGCGGAGGAGGATTGGGGCTTCGCTGGCCATCTGACCGACGACTGGCGGCGGCGACAGGCCGAGGGGGGCAGCGTGTGACCGACCCGCTCCCTCTTGCCGAGGCGCTGATCCGCTGCCCTTCCGTTACGCCGGCGGAGGCCGGCGCGCTGGATGTGTGCCAGCGTTTCCTCGAGGGCCTGGGCTTTCAGTGTTCGCGGCTGATGTTCGGCCCGGACGAGTGGCGCGTGGACAATTTGTGGGCGCAGAAGGGGAGCGGCTCACCGCACTTCATGTATTGCGGCCACACAGACGTGGTGCCGCCCGGCGACCCGGCGCACTGGACCACGCCGCCTTTCGAGCCTTCGGTGCGCGAGGGCCTGCTCTACGGCCGCGGCGCGAACGACATGAAGGGGGGCGTCGCGGCCTTCCTTGCCGGCCTGGCGCAGTACTGCGAAGCGCACCCAGACCACCCTGGCACCATCTCCGTCCTGATCACCGGCGACGAGGAGGCTCGGAGCGTGGACGGCGTGGCGCAGGTGATGCCCTGGCTCGCCGAGCGCGACCTCGTGCCGGACATGGCGCTGGTGGGCGAGCCGTCGAGCTTTCGCCGCCTCGGCGACGTCATCCGCATCGGCCGGCGCGGCTCGCTCACGGCGCGCGTGACCGTGTACGGCAAGCAGGGTCACAGCGCCAACCCGCACAAGGCCGACAACCCGATCCACCGGCTGCTCGGCGCGCTCGCCCCGCTGGTCGCGGCGCCGCTCGACCAGGGCACGCCCCACTTCCCGCCCTCGACGCTGCAGGTGACCGGCCTCGACGTCGGCAACACGGCGAGCAACGTCATCCCCGCGCTGGCGCGGGCCATGCTCAACATCCGCTTCAACGACCTCCACACGCGCGAGGGCCTGACGGAGCGGCTGCACGCCGCCTTTCGCGCCGCGGGCTGCCGCTATGACCTCGCGGCCGACAGCAACGCCGACCCGTTCCTGACGAAGCCGGGGCCCTTCGTGGACGCGCTGGTCCGCGCCATCCGCCGCACCACGGGCGTCGAGGAGCCGGAGCTGAACGCGGGCGGCGGCACCTCCGACGCGCGCTTCATCGCGAAGTATTGCCCCGTGGCCGAGTTCGGCGACGTCGGTACCAGCGGCCACCAGGTGGACGAGCATTGCGATGTCGCGCGGCTGCGCCATCTCTCGGGCGTGTACCGCGCCATCCTAGAGGAGTGTCTCGCCTGAGCGGCGCGGCGCAACCGCCCAACGACAGCGCCGCCGGCATCGCCGCCGCGCTGCTGCTCGCCCGCGGCAACCTCGCCGGGCTGCGGCTCGTGGGGCGCGACAACGAGGCGGCGTATGCGAGCTTCCGCGCGGCCGCGCTGTGCCTGCCGGTTTTCGTCGGCATCAAGCTGCTGGGCTGGTCGCAGAACGGCGTGCCGGGTGGCGGCGTGGTGGTGGCGGGGCTGGCCGAGCTTTCGGCCTACGCCCTCACCTGGGTCGCCTACGCGCTCGCCTCGAAGCTGCTGGCGGAACAGGCGCAGGTGGACCGGAACTGGCCGCACTTCCTCGCGGCCTGGAACTGGACGAACGTGGTGCAGTACGCGCTGCTGGTGCCGGTGACGCTGCTGGCGGCGCTTGGCGTGCCGGGCTGGGTCGCCAACGGGCTGGGGCTCGCGGTGCTGAGCTACGCCGTCTGGCTCGAGTGGTTCGTGGCGCGCCACGCGCTCGGCGTCGCGGGGCCGGCGGCGACGCTGTTCGTGCTTCTCGACCTTACGCTCGGGCTGACGATCGCGGCCTTCGCGGCGCGGGTCGCCGGGGGCTGACGGCGCCTCCCGCGCCTCACCCCCACGCCGGGCCGCCGGCGGCGTAGTCCACGCCGAGGAAGCACAGCCCTTCCGGCGGCGCCGTCTGCCCGCCCAGCCGCCTGTCGCGGCCGTCAAGCACCGCCCGCGGCCACGGCACGGGCCGCCGCCCCCAGCCAACCTCCACGAGCGTGCCGACGAAGTTGCGCACCTGGTGGTGCAGAAAGCTCCGTGCCTCCACGCGCGCCACCACCTCCTCGCCCTCACGCGACACGTCGAGCCGCTCCAGCGTCCGCAGCGCGCTTTCCGCCTGGCACGAGGCGGCGCGGTACGCCGAGAAATCGTGCCGCCCGAGGAGGAGCTGCGCCGCGGCGTGCATCGCCGCCTGGTCGAGCCGGCGGGGCGCGTGCCACACGCGGCCGGCGTCGAGCGCGGGCCGCGCCGCGCGGTCGAGGATGCGGTAGCGGTAGCGGCGGCGCGTCGCCGAAAAACGCGCCGACCAGCCCTCGGGCGCGAGCGCTGCCGCGCGGACCGCCATCGGGTGCGGCTTGGTGTGGAAGTCGAGCGCGGCGCGCACCCGCTCCGGCGAAAGGTCGGCGGCGACCTCGACCTCCGCCACCTGGCCCTCGGCGTGGACGCCGCTGTCCGTGCGGCCGGCGGCCACCGCCACCGGCTCGACGCCGCCGTTCAGCTTCGCCGCGGCCGCCTCCAGCACGGATTGCACGGACACGAGGCCGGGCTGGCGCTGCCAGCCGACGAAGCCCGCGCCGTCGTATTCGAGGAGGAGAGCGTAGCGCGGCAACGGCCTCAGCCGAGCACGCTGCCGGGCGGGATGGGGAAGCCGCGCAGGAACGCCTCGGCTTCGGCGGGCGCCTTGCCGGGGCGCTGAAGGCGCGTGACGCGCAGCGCGCCCGCGCCACAGGCAATGAGCAGGCCTCGCGACGGCAGCACCTCGCCCGGCGTGCCCGCGCCCTCCGCCGGCTCCGCCTCCAGCACCCGCAGCACATCCGCGCCGAGCCGTGTCGTGGTTCCGGGCCAGGGGTTGAGCGCGCGCACGCGCCGGTCGAGCTCCGCGCCGGGGCGTGACCAGTCGAGCAGCGCGTCGTCCCTGGAGAGCTTGCCGGCGTAGGTCACGCCCTCTGTCGGCTGCGCAACCCCGGCGGGCCACTCTGCCAGCGCGCGCAGCAGGAGCCGCGCGCCCAGCTCGGAGAGCGCGTCGTGCAGCCACGGCGTCGTCGCGCGGGGGCCGACCGGCACCGCCTCGCGCAGCAGCATCGGCCCGGTGTCCAGCCCCTCCTCCATCCGCATGATCGTGACGCCGCTTTGCGCGTCGCCCGCGAGAATCGCGGCCTGGATCGGCGCGGCCCCGCGCCAGCGCGGCAGCAGGCTCGCGTGGATGTTGAGGCAGCCGCGCCGGGGCGCGTCCAGCATCTCGCGCGGCAGGATCAGCCCGTAGGCGGCCACCACCGCGGCGTCGAGGCCGAGCGCGCGGAACGCCGCGTGCTCCGCCCCGTCGCGCCGCACCCGCGCCGGCGTGCGCACCGGCAGCCCCAGCTCCAACGCCGTCAGGTGCACGGGGCAGGGCTGCTCCCGCTGCCCGCGCCCGGCGGGCCGCGGCGGCTGGGCATAGACACACGCGATCTCGTGCCCCGCCGCGACCAGCGCCCGCAGCGCCGGCACCGCGAAGCCGGGGCTTCCCATGAAGGCGAGCCTCACGCGCGGCACTTGCCCTTGAGGTCCTTCGCCAGACGCCGCAGCAGCATGTTGCGCTTCAGCGGGCTGAGGTGGTCGGTGAAGAGCACGCCGTTCAGGTGGTCCACCTCGTGCTGCAGGCACACGGCGAGCAGCCCCTCCGCCTCGATCTCGCGGCGGGCGCCGTCGAGCGTCTCCCAGCGCGCCTTCACGCGCATCGGGCGCTCGACGTCGGCGTATTGGCCGGGCAGCGACAGGCAACCCTCCTCGCGTATGGCCGTCTCGCGGCTCGCGGCCACGATCTCCGGATTGACCAGCACCATGGGCTGGCGCGGCTCCCCCTCGCGCGCGAGGTCCATGACGACGAGGCGCAGGCCATGGCCGACCTGGGGCGCGGCGAGGCCGATGCCAGGGGCGGCGTACATCGCGGCGAGCATCCGCGGCGCGAGCGCGCGCACCTGGTCGACGTCCGCGGCCGTGACGGTGCGCGCCTTCTTGCGCAGCCGCGGATCGGGGACGAGGAGGATCGGCGGGATGTCGTCCATGGCGGGAGGCCGCGCGGCTACACCGCCGCGCCCCTTGCCGCAAGCGCCGCCCCTTGCCATGTCGCGGGTTCGCGCTTCCGTGCCCGAACAAGGGGCGGCGGCGCGGTCTGCGCTCCGCGCCTGGAGGCTTCATGTCGCGTTCTTCCGTCTTCGGCTCGCCGCTCTTCCTGGGCTTCGATCACCTCGAGCAGATGCTGGAGCGAGCGCAGAAGAGTGCCGACGGCTACCCGCCCTACAACATCGAGCAACTGGGCCCGAACCGTCTGCGCATCACGCTCGCGGTGGCCGGGTTCGGCATGGACGAGCTCGCCATCACGATGGAGGAGAACCAGCTTGTCGTGCGCGGCCGCCAGGGCGAGGAGACGGACGGGCGGGTGTTCCTCCACCGCGGCATCGCGGCGCGGCAGTTCCACCGCGCCTTCGTGATCGCGGAGGGCATCGAGGTGGAGGGCGCCTTCCTCGACAACGGGCTGCTGCACATCGATCTGCTCCGGCCGCTGCCGGAGGTGCGCGTGAAAAGCATCCCGATCACCCGCGCCGCGGGCGGGGCCGGCCAGCCGCAGCGCCTGAGGCCGGTGCCGCGCGACATCGACTAGGGCGATTTCCGTTCGCATCGGCTCACGAAAATCGCTCTATGAC
>BBPD01002116.1_pt2 | contig 11771 bp, 14 predicted proteins | sample 1344911 | NCBI WGS metagenome assembly BBPD01 (sample SAMD00019088, study PRJDB2971) | groundwater metagenome | biome: freshwater biome; feature: mineral spring; material: ground water | place: USA: CA, Sonoma | collected 2011-09 | depth surface m
CGGGTGCGCGTCGTCGCCATGCCAGCGCGCTACCTCCCGCCGCAACGCCGCGAGGAACGCGTCGGGGCCGTCGAAAAACTCCCGTGCTCGGCCAGCCCGAGGGTCACGACCTGGGCCGGCCCGCGCGCGGCCAGCGCCTGCAATTCGGCCGCCCAGGCCGCGAACAGCGCCGCCAGCTCCGGCGCGCGCCGGCCGACCCGCCCCTGCGCCCGCGCGAGCTTGGCCTGGGCCACCGGCCACGCGAGCGCGAGGTCGGGGAACGGGGTTTCGCCCTCCGGGTCAGCCCAGGCGGCGCGCAGCGCCCTCGCCCACTCCCCCGACACATTCGCTTCGCGGATCAGGGCGAGCCAGAACAGCGACAGGCCGTTGTTGCTGGCGAGCCGCGCGACCGCCTCCTCGTCCCCCTCCGCGAGGTGCGGGAGGACGGAGCCGCGGAGTTCCGGCCAGACGCGGTTGCCCACGGCGCGCGGGCTTCCTCAGCGCAGCGCGAACACCTCGTACACCGGCCCCTCGGGCGGCCGCGCGCCGGTGCCGACCGCGAGCGTGCGGTTGAGCCGCGCGAGACGCGGCGCGCCCGTCTCGAAGCGCGCCTGGGTGCGGAAGTAGTACTCCGCCGGGTCCACCGCCTCGCCCGCCGCAAGCCGCCGCAGCACCTCGGGCGGGCCGGTGCGGATGCCAGTGTGGTGGACGTGCAGCAGCTCGCCCTCCTTCGTCCGCGCCGTCAGCCGCACGTCCATGTGCGCCTTGCCGTCCGCCTCCACGCGCAGCCAGTCGGCCGCCATGCCCGGGATCACCTGCGCCGAGAGCGCCGGCCCTTCGAGCGTGCCGCCGGTGACGGGGACGATGCGCGGCGCCTCGCTCACGGCCTGCGGCGCGCCGACCGCAAGGCGCATGGTGAACGGGTGCTCGAGCTTCACCTCGGGCTTCACTTCGGGCTTCTTCTCGGGCCCTACTTCTGGCGCCACGGCAGCCCCGCCGCCTTCCAGCCCGCGACGGTGCCGCGATGGCCCTCGGCGTCGGGCGGCCCCTCGAAGCCATCGGCGACGTTGAAGGCGTGCGCGAAGCCCGCCGCCTGAGCCGCCTGCCCGGCCGCGAGCGAGCGTGCGCCGGAGCGGCACAGGTAGAACACCTTGCTGTCCGGCGTCACGCCCGCCCTCGCGAGGTGCTCGGTGAAACGCTCGTTGCCCTGCATCGAGGGGTAGAGCTGCCACGGGATCAGCACGGGCTGCTTGCCCGCCTCCGACAGGTCCGGCAGGCCGACAAAGTTCCACTCCGCGTCGGTCCGCACATCGACCAGCACCGCGTCGGGGTCGCGACGCAGCGCCTCCCAGGCGTCGCGCGAGCTGACATCGGGGACGGGCATGCTGGGGCCTCCGGTCTGGTTCGGCGCGAACATGAACCCGCGCCGCCGATGCGGGCAAGCCGTGCCCGGTTTGCGGGCAGCATGTGTCCGCGGCGCGAGCAGGCAGCCCGGCGCGGCGCTTGCCCAATCCGGGGCGGCATGTGCCATGTTGGCGCGAAGTTTCGGGAGCTTTCCGCAATGGCCACCATCGGCCGCCGTCATATCCTCGCCGGCGGCACCGCCCTGCCGCTGCTCGCCAGGCCGCTTGTCGCCGGCGCGCAGCCGCAGCGCGTGCGCCTGCTGCTCGACTGGGCGTTCCAATCGCCCAACGCCTTCGCGCTCGTGGCGCGCGAGCGCGGCTATTTCCGGGAGGCCGGGCTCGATGTGCAGGTGGACCGCGGCACCGGCGGCGGGGCCGTGCCGCCCGCGCTGATGCAGGGCACGCACGAGATGGCCTACGCCGACATCAACCCGACGGTGCGGTTCCTGACGCAGAACCCCGAGGCCGGGCTCGTCGCCGTGTGCGTGCTGCACGACCGCTCGCCGATGTGCGCGGTGGCCCGCGCCGACGGGCCAATCCGCGCACCGGCCGATTTCGTCGGCCGCCGCGTCGCCGCGCCGGATTTCGACAGCGCGCGCCAGCTGTTCCCCGCCTTCGCCCGCGCCAACAGCTTCGACGCGTCGCGCGTCACCATGATCAGCGTCACGCCTGCGCTGCGCGAGCCGATGCTGGTGCGCCGCGAGGCGGACGCGATCACCGGGTTCGTCACGACGAGCGCGCTGGCGCTCAAGGGCATCGGCCTCGACATCCCGCAGCAGCGCATCTTCATGTACTACGAGCACGGGCTCGATCTCTACGGCGGCTCGATCATCACCACGCGCCGCTTCCTGGAGAGCAACCCGGCCGCGGTGCGCGGCGTCGTCGCGGGCCTCGTCCGCGGCTTCCGCGACACGCTGGCAAACCCCGCCGGCATGATCCAGGTGCTCCGCCAGGTCGAGCCGCTGACCGACGGGCCGCTCGAGCTCGAGCGCCACCAGCTCAACGTCGCGCGCGTGATCGTGACCGACAACGTGCGGCAGAACGGCCTCTCCAGTGTGAGCGCCGCGAAGCTGCAGGCCGGGATCGAGGTGGTGGAGGACGTGTTCGCCCCCCCTGGAGGCACGCCCCGCCGGCTGCGCGCGGAGGCCGTCTACACCGACGCGTTCCTCCCGCCCACCGCGGATCGCCGCATCTGATGTCGATCGCGATCGAGCACGCGCCGGCCGGAACGGCGACGATCCACAAACCCTTCGTCGAGATCGACCGCGTCGCCATGCGCTACGGCGGCATCGAGGGCACGCTCGCGCTGCAGGAGTGCTCGATGCACGTCCGCGAGGGCGAATTCGTCGCCGTCGTCGGGCCGTCCGGCTGCGGCAAGAGCACGCTGATGCGCCTCGTCTCGGGCCTGTGGCCCGCGACGGACGGCAACGTGGTGGTCGCGGGCCGCGAGGTGGACGGGCCGCTCAGCCTCGTCGGCATGGCGTTCCAGAACCCCACGCTGCTGCCATGGCGCCGCATCCTCGCCAACGTCATGCTGCCGCTCGAGGTGGTGCCCGCGCACCGGGCGAGGCTGTCGCGCGAACGCGCGCAGTACGAGGCGAAGGCGAAGGACCTGCTCCGCCTCGTCGGCCTCGAGGGCTTCGACGCGAAATACCCCTACCAGCTCTCGGGCGGCATGCAGCAGCGCACCAGCCTGTGCCGCGCCCTCATCCACGAGCCGCCGCTGCTCATGCTCGACGAGCCATTCAGCGCGCTCGACGTGTTCACGCGCGAGGACCTCTGGGGCGTGCTGCAGGACGTGTGGATGGCGCGCAGGCCCACGGTCGTGCTGGTCACGCACGATCTGCGCGAGGCGGTGTACCTCGCGGACCGCGTACTGGTGATGAGCGCGCGGCCGGGCCGCATCATCGCCGAGCGCACGGTGCCCTTCCCGCGCCCGCGCACGCTCGACACCAGCTATCTGCCCGAGTTCACCGCGCTCGTGGCGGAGCTGCGCGGCTTCATCGCCGCCGCCCGCAAGGGGGAGGACGTCACGCCATGAGTTCCATGAGCGCTCGCCTGGAGGCGATGGCCGCCTCCGCCCGCCGCCGGCGGCGGCTGCAAGCGGCGCTGCCGTGGCTCGTCATCGGCGGCACCTTCGTGCTGTGGGAGCTGCTGGTCCACATCTTCGACGTCAGCACCTTCATCCTGCCCGCGCCCTCCGACGTATGGGCGGCGGGCGTGCGGTGGTGGAAGCCGCTGTTCGACGACAGCATGCAGACGCTGATGACCACCCTGATCGGCTTCGGCTTCGCCGTCGTCGCGGGGCTGCTGCTTGGCGTGCTGATCGGCTCGTCCACGATGGTCTACAAGGGCCTCTACCCGCTGCTGATCGCCTTCAACTCCATCCCGAAGGTCGCCGTGGTGCCGGTGCTGATCGTGTGGTTCGGCATCGGCGTGTGGCCGGCGATCATCACCGCCTTCCTTATCTCGTTCTTCCCGATCGTGGTGAACGTGGCCACGGGAATCGCGACGGTGGAGCCGGAGCTGCGCGACGTGCTGCGGGCGCTGGGCGCGAGGCCGGTGGACATCATCCGGAAAGTGGGACTGCCGCGGGCGATGCCCTACTTCTTCGCCTCGCTGAAGATCGCGATCACGGTCGCCTTCGTGGGCTCCATCATCGCCGAGAGCGTGGCGCCCAACGCCGGAATCGGGCGGCTGATGATGGTGGCGTCGAGCCGCTTCGACGTGCCTCTGGTCTTCGCGGGCCTCATCGTGACCGGGCTCATGGGCATCATGCTCTACTGGATCGCGGAGTTCGTGGAGCGCCGCACCACCGGCTGGGCCACGCGCGGCCAGGATGGCGGCGGGATCACGGCCGGTGGCTGAGCCCGCGCTGCGGCTCGGCTTCCTCACCCCGTCCTCGAACACGGTGATGGAACCGTTGCTCGCCGGGCTGCTCCGCGGCACCCCGCACTCCGCGCACTTCTCGCGGTTCCGCGTGCTGTCGATCGGCCTCGACGCCGGCAGCCGCGGCCAGTTCGACCCCGGCGCCCATCCTCGCCGCCGCCGATCTGCTCGCCGACGCGAAGGTGCATGGCATCTGCTGGGGTGGCACCAGCGGTTCCTGGCTCGGCCTCGACCAAAATGAGGCGCCGTGCGCCGCCATCACCGCCCGCACCGGCATCGCCGCCTCCACCGCCACGCCGGCGCCACGCTGGCGCTGCGCGCGGCGCTGCGTGGCCTCGGTGCCTGCCGGGTCGGCCTTGTCACGCCGTATCGCGCCGAGGTGCAAACCGCCATCGTCGCCGACCTCGCCCGCGAGGGCTTCGCGACGGTCGCGGAGCGCCACCTCGACGACCCGGGCAACTGGTCCTTCGCCACCGACAAACCCACCCGGATCCACGCGCTGGTCGAAGCCGTCGCGGCGGAAGCCCGGCCGGACGCCATCGTCATCCACCGCACCAACTTTCGCGGCCTGCCTGGAGCACAGGCCCTCGAGGCGCGGCTCGGCATCCCGGTGCTGGACAGCGTCGCGATGGCCCTCGATGGAGGTTTGACCGCCGCGGTCAGGCATTAGAGCCAATCCACCCTGCCTGTCGTCAGGGCGGTTGCCTCTAGCCTTTGATTTCAGCGCAGATTCACGCCTCCGAGCGAAGACGCTCTCCGGCGATCTGCTCTGGCCGCCATCACATTTGGGGTTGACGCTTAAGCTTTCGTTAAGGCATCGTTAACGGATGCCGGAGTTCACACAACTTCTTCATGGGTCGAGCTGGGCGACCGGGCCCGGATCGCCGCGCGAGCTTACGTTCAGCTTCGCCATGCACGGCTCCGGCAATTGGGCGCCGTTCGCCGCACGCCAGCAAGACGCGGCCCGTGCCGCGCTCGGCTTATGGGACGCGGCCTCGGGGTTGGAGTTCCGGGAGGTCGCGGACGTGCCCGGAGGCGCCGGCATCGACCTCCGCTTCTGGCTGCAGGACCTGCCGCTTGGCACGTTCGGCTTGGGCACGCCTCCGGGCACCGACGCCTCTGCCGGCGACGTGGTGCTGAGCCTGCAAATGTTCCGCAACGATCCGCTCGAGCCGCGCGGCACCCGCATCTCCTTTGAGACCCTGCTGCACGAGATCGGCCACGCCCTCGGCCTCGACCACCCGGATGCCGATCTCGGCGCCGCGACGGTGATGACCTCGCAGGCCGGGATCAACGCGGTGCGCAATTCACTCGGCGCGTGGGACATCGACGCCATCCGCTTTCTCTACGGCGACCCGAACGAGGCCGATGCGCCCGCGGCCACGCCGCTCGCGACCGCGCTCCCCGCACCACCTCCGGGCCCGCTCGCCATCGCCACGCTGCGCGGCACCGAGGCCGCAGATGTCCTGCTCGGCACCAACGCCGGTGAGGTGATCGAGGGCCTGGGCGGCAACGACATCCTGCTGCCCGGCGGCGGCGACGACGACATCCGTGGCGGCGACGGCTTCGACACCCTCGCCCTCCACGTGTTCCGCGACCGCGCCTCCGTCGATCTCGCGGCCGGCACGATCGTCTCCGCCGAGGGCAGCGACCGGTTCTCCGGCGTCGAGCGCATCGTCTTCCGTGACGGCGCTTTCGACCTCTCCGGTGACGCCCCGCGTTGGGAGACGAATCCGGCGGCGGAGATCGTGGCGCGCTACTACCTGCTCGCCCTCGGGCGCCAGCCGGAGGAGTGGGGCATGGGCCAGTGGCTCTCCATCCTGGACGCCGGCGCGACCCTGCGGGACGTGGCCTGGTGCTTCGTCCACAGCGACGAGGCGCAGCGCAACGGCGGCGCGCCCTTCGTGACGGCGGAGGAGCTGCTGTCGGCCGCGACCGACGCCGCGAACGCCGCCGCGCTCGCGCGTTTCACCCAGGGCGGCGTGGATCTGCTCTGAGGCCGCTCCGCGGCGGGGCTTCACTGGACGGGCCGGACGCGCGGCGGTAAGCGGCGCGCTCTCCGAGACATCGCCGGCGACATGCGGGTTCTCCTCCTCGGCGCCGGCGGCATGCTGGGCCACAAGCTTCTCGACCGCCTTCCCCGCCGCGGCCACGACGTGACCGGCACGGTGCGCGGCGCGTTGCCCGACGCGGCGCTCGCGGCGCGCGGCCGGGGTGCGCGGCTCGTGGGCGGCATCGCGGCGGAGGAGTTCGGGCCGGTTCGTGCCGCGCTCGACGCGCTGCGGCCCGAGGCAGTGGTGAACTGCGTCGGCATCATCAAGCAGCTGAAGGCGGCGACGGATGCGATCCCCTCCATCCGGGTCAACGCGCTGCTGCCCCACCTGCTCGCCGAGTGGTGCGCGGCGAACGGCGCGCGGCTGGTGCACTTCTCGACCGATTGCGTCTTCGCCGGCACGGCCGGCCCGTACGCGGTGGACGCGCCTGCGGATGCGCCGGATTTGTATGGGCGAACGAAGCACATGGGCGAGGTGGCGGGGCCAGGGTGCCTCACCATCCGCTCCTCCATCATCGGCCACGAGCTGAAGGGTCATGTGAGCCTGGTGGACTGGTTCCTGTCGCGCCGCGGCCAGGATGCGACGGGGTTTTCCCGCGCGCTCTACACCGGGCTGCCCACCGTCGTGATGGCGGAACTCGTCGCACGCGCGCTCGGCGAGTGGCGCGGCCTGGACGGCGTGTGGCAGGCGACGTCGGCGGCGATCAGCAAGTTCGACCTGCTCGCGCTGATCAACGCCGAATATGGCCTCGGCGTGCGCCTCGCGCGCGACGACGGCTTCCACTGCGACCGCCGGCTGGATGGCGCCGCTTTCACCGCGCGCACGGGCTGGCGCGCGCCGGAGTGGCCGGACATGGTCCGGCTGATGCACGAGGACTTCCGCGCGAGCGGGTACGGGGCGCGCGGATACGGGGGACGGTAGCGAAGACATGGCACTGGACACGATCGTCGAGGGCAAGCGCGTCCTCATCACCGGCGGCACGGGCAGCCTGGGCAAGGTGCTGCTGCGCCGCCTGCTCTCCGACCGGCATGGGCGGGCTGCGAAGATCATCGTGCTCAGCCGCGACGAGGGCAAGCAGCACGACATCCGCGTGCGCTACCAGAACGCACGCGCCGCGACCGACGACGTCATCTACGAAAATTTCCGCCGCAAGCTCGAATTCCGGATCGGCGACGTGCGCGACTTCCACTCCGTCGCCGCGGCGCTGCGCGACGCGGACATGGTGTTCAACGCCGCCGCGCTGAAGCAGGTGCCGACCTGCGAGTACTTCCCGTTCGAGGCGGTGCGCACCAACGTCGAGGGGCCGGAGAACATCGTCCGCGCCATCCGCGACCTGCGCCTGCCGGTGGAGACGATCGTCGGCGTCAGCACGGACAAGGCGACCAAGCCCGTGAACGTGATGGGCATGACCAAGGCGCTGCAGGAGCGCATCTTCGCCCGCGCCAACCTCGAGCTGCCGAGCACGCGCGCGGTGATCGTGCGCTACGGCAACGTGCTGGCCTCGCGGGGATCCGTGATCCCGCTGTTCCACGAGCAGATCAAGAACGGTGGGCCGGTGACGATCACCGACGAGCGCATGACGCGCTTCCTGCTCAGCCTCGAGGAGGCGGTGGACGTGATCATGGCGGCCGTCGCCTTCGGCAAGCGCGGCGAGACCTACATCCCGCGCGTGCCCACCGCGCTCATCACCCACGTCGCCCGCGCCCTGATTGACGGCCGGCCCATCGTGACCAGGGTCACCGGCATCCGGCCCGGCGAGAAGCTGCACGAGACGCTGATCTCGGACGAGGAGGCGCACCGCTCCTTCACCCGCGGCGACTACCACGTCATCCAGCCCATCCTGCCCGAGCTGCGCGACCCGGCCGACCAGGCCGCCTCGGCGCTCAACCGCGAATACTCCTCCGAGCACGACGTGATGAGCTTCGACGAGACGCGGCAGCTGATGGTCAACCGCAAGCTGATGGTGGGCCAGGAGGATCTCGACCTCGACGGCGAGTTCCTGCGGTGAAGATCTGCACCGTCCTCGGCACGCGGCCGGAGATCATCCGGCTGTCGCGCGTGATCCAGAAGCTCGACGAGAGGGCGAAGGAGGGGCGCGGCGACCACGTGCTCGTCCACACCGGCCAGAACTACGACCGCACGCTGTCCGACGTGTTCTTCGAGCAGATGGGCGTGCGCGCGCCGGACCACATGCTGGGCGTGCGCGGCGAGACGCCGATGGCCCAGGTGGCGCAGACGCTGGAGCGCTGCGAGCGGGTGTTCCTGGATGAAAAGCCCGACCGGCTGCTGCTGCTCGGCGACACCAACTCCGCGCTCTGCGCCATCGTCGCCAAGCGCATGGGCATCCCGGTCTTCCACATGGAGGCGGGCAACCGCTGCTACGACGACCGCGTGCCGGAGGAGGTGAACCGGCGGCTGATCGACCACTCCTCCGACCTGCTGATGCCCTACACCGAGCGCAGCCGCGCGAACCTGTTGCGCGAGGGCATCGCGGGCGAGCGGATCGTCGTCACCGGCAACCCGATCCTCGAAGTGATCGAGCACCACCGCCCCAGGATCGACGCCTCCGACATCCTCGCGCGGATCGGGCTTGATCGCGGAAAGTACTTCCTCGTCACGCTGCACCGCGCCGAGAACGTGGACGTGGAGAGCCGCTTCCGGGGCTTCATGGCCGCGCTCTCGCGCATCGCGGAGCGGCACGGCCAACCGGTCGTCGTCTCCACCCACCCGCGCACCGCCGCGCGCATGCGGCAGTTCGGCCTCGATGGCGCCCAAAACAATGTGAAGGGCGACGTGAAGGGCGACGTGCGCTTCGCCGAGGCCTTCCCCTTCTTCGACTTCGTGCAACTGGAGCTCTCCGCACGCTGCGTGCTGAGCGACAGCGGCACGGTGCAGGAGGAGGCGAGCATCTTCCGCATCCCCAACGTCACGCTGCGCGACGTGACCGAGCGGCCCGAGACGTTGGAGTGCGGCAGCAACATCCTCAGCGGCGCCGACCCGGAGCGCATCCTGGACTGCGTCGAGACGGTGCTGCGCCTGCCCCCGGTCTGGGAGCCGCCGCCCGAGTACATGGTGCGTAACGTCAGCGACACCGTCGTGCGGCTGGTGACCGGCTTCCACCTCGGCCTGGGGCGGAAATGGGGGTGACGGCCACCGACAAGCCCCTCGCCTCCACCGTCGCGCTGGTCACCGGCGCGTCGCGCGGCATCGGCGCCGCTGTCGCTGTGGAGCTCGCGCGCCTGGGCGCGCACGTGGTGCTCACCGCCCGCAGCCAGGGCGGGCTTGAGGAGACGGACGACGCGGTGCGCGCGGTCGGCGGCGCGGCGACGCTCCTGCCGCTCGATCTCGCGAAGGAGGCGGACAGGATCGACGCCCTCGGCCCCTCCCTCCTCGAGCGCTTCGGGCGGCTCGACACGCTGGTCCACGCTGCCGGCGTGCTGGCGAAGCTGACGCCCGCCGCGCACATCATGCCGAAGGACTGGGCCGCTTCGTTCGCGGTCAACACGGACGCCGGCTGGCGCCTGATCCGCACCTGCGACCCGCTGCTCCGCGCGGCGCCACGGGGGCGGGCGGTGGCGCTCACCGACTCCGTGGCGCGCGCGCCACGCCCGTACTGGGCGCTCTACGGCGCGGCGAAGGCGGCGCAGGAGCACCTGTTCCGCGCCTGGGCGCTGGAGGTGGCGCTCTCGCCGCTGCGCGTCGTGCTCGCCGACCCCGGGCCGGTCGCCACCGCCCTGCGGGCCGCCGCCTATCCGGGGGAGGACCGCGCCGCACTGCGCCGGCCGGAGCACGCGGCGCGCGCCATCGCAGCACTGGTCGAGGGCGAGCCGGAGAACGGCGCGTCGCTGCGCGTCTGACGGCCGCCGTGAACTACCGCCACGCCTTCCACGCCGGCAACTTCGCGGACTGCGCCAAGCACGCGCTGCTGGTCTGGCTGCTGCGCGCGCTGGCGCGGAAGGACGCGCCCTTCGCCGTGCTCGACACCCACGCCGGCATCGGTCGCTACGACCTCGCGGCGGGCGAGGCCGCGCGCACGGGTGAGTGGCGGGACGGCGTCGCGCGGCTGCTCGACCTCGAGGACGGCTTGCTCGCGGACTACCTGGGCCTGGTCCGCGCCGAGGGCGCCGCCCGCTACCCCGGCTCGCCCACGCTCGCGCAGGCGCTGCTGCGGCCGCAAGACCGGCTTGCGCTCGTCGAGCTGCACGCGGCCGACCACGCGGCGCTCAAACGCGCCTTCGCGGGCGACCGGCGCGTCGGCGTCCACCGCCGCGACGGGTGGGAGGCGGCGCGCGCCCTCACGCCCTTTCCCGAGCGGCGGGGCCTCGTGCTGATCGACCCGCCCTTCGAGCAGCAGGGCGAGTTCGAGCGGCTCGCCGCGGCGCTGCGCGAGGTGCAGCGGCGCGCGCGCGGCCACGTCCAGGCCGCGTGGTACCCGATCAAGCACCGCGCGCCGGTCCGCGCCTTCCACACCGCGCTGCGCGAGGGGGGCGTGCGGGACGTGCTCGCGGCGGAGCTGTGGCTGCGCGAGCCGACGGACCCATCGCGCCTCAACGGCTGTGGCTTGGCGGTCGTGTCCGCCCCCTTCGGCTTCGAGGCGGCGGCGGAGGCGATCCTCGCCGCCCTGCTGCCCCGCCTGTCGCGCGGCGAGGCCGGCGAGGGGTTTGCGGTGGCGCGGGTCTGCGATGAGTGAGCGCATCGCCGTGCTCGGCGCCGGCGCCTGGGGCACGGCGCTCGCCATCCACGCGGCGCGCCTCGGCCACCGCGTGGCACTTTGGGCGCGCGACCCGGCGCGGGCGGCGCAGATGCGCGCGGCGGGCGAGAACGCCCGGTTGCTGCCCGGTGCGCGCTTCCCCGCCGGCCTTCGGGTCACCGCCGACGCGCGCGAGGCGCTCGAGGGCGCGGCGCTCATCCTGCTCGCCGTGCCGACCCAGCCCCTGGCGGAGGTGCTGGCGTTTCTGCCGCCGCTCGCCGCGCCGATCCTCTGCTGCAAGGGCTTCGAGGCGGCCACGGGCCGCCTGCCGCTGGAGGTCGCGGGGCAAGGTGCGGTGCTGACGGGGCCGAACTTCGCGCATGAGGTTGCGGCCGGCCTGCCCGCGGCGTCGGTGGTCGCCTCCGCCGATCCGGCGCTCGCCGCGCGCGCGCAGGCGCTGCTGTCGGGGGGGGGCCTGCGCCTCTACACCAGCGACGACCCGGTGGGCGCGCAGGTCGGCGGCGCGGCGAAGAACGTGCTCGCCATCGCCGCCGGCGTCGCGGTCGGCGCCGGGCTGGGCGAGAACGCCCGCGCCGCCCTCGTCACGCGCGGCCTCGCGGAGCTGTCGCGCCTCGCGGTGGCCTTGGGCGGGCGGGCCGAGACCGCGGCGGGCCTCTCCGGCATGGGCGACCTGCTGCTGACCGCCTGCGGCGAGCGCAGCCGCAACACCTCGCTCGGCCTCGCGCTCGGGCGCGG
>BBPD01002942.1_pt1 | contig 11771 bp, 12 predicted proteins | sample 1344911 | NCBI WGS metagenome assembly BBPD01 (sample SAMD00019088, study PRJDB2971) | groundwater metagenome | biome: freshwater biome; feature: mineral spring; material: ground water | place: USA: CA, Sonoma | collected 2011-09 | depth surface m
CGGCAGCAATCAGCTCGTCGGTGTGCAGGCTGCCTTTCATGAGCATTTCGACTTCGCCCTGCACCGCCATGTGGGCGGCGATTTCGGCCGCTTCGTGGCTGTGCGCCGCCGCCACGATTTGGTAGGGCGACAAATCCAGCCCGGCCTCGGCGGCCACGCGCCGCAAGCGCTGCTCAGGCCCGATCAGCACCGGGATGATCAAGCCGGCCTGCGCCGCATCGAGGGCACCTTGCAGGGAGCCGGCATCGCAGGGGTGCACCACCGCGCAGCGCGCGGGCTCCAGTCCAGCGCCCCGCGCCAGCAGCTCGCGCAGCCGGGCCTCGGGGTCGGACAGTTGCAGGCGCGGCAGATCGGGCCGCCGCAGGCGCAGCTTCTGCGTGGGGGCCAGCACCCGGGCCACGCCTTGCAATACCCGCACGCCATTTTGGTTGGTGGCGCTGCAGTCGAGTTCGACGCGCTTTTTTGCTTCGTCTTTGGATGCGACTGTGAGCAGCACCTCCAGCGTGTCGCCAACATGCACGGGGTGCAAGAAGGTGAGCTGCTGCTCCAGATAGATGGTTCCTGGCCCTGGGAATTGGGTCCCCAGCAGCGCCGATATGAGGGCCCCGCCCCACATGCCGTGCCCGACCACGCCGTACAAACGGGTGTCGGCCGAGTACTGCGGGTCGAGGTGCGTGGGGTTGGTGTCGCCCGAGACGGCGGCAAAGGCCTGGATGTCTTGCAGCGTCAGGGTGCGCAGCAGGCGCGCGCTCTGGCCGACCAACAGTTCGTCGAAGGTGTGGTTTTCGAGCCAGTCGGCAGCCGATGGGATTGGTGGGTTCATGGGGCTAGCTTGTTGCTGGGGCAATCAATCGGCAGCATAGGTGAGCAAACCGTCAATTCGATGACACGGCGCGCTCTGCACCGGCAGCCGCCACTGGGCCGATGTGTGCAAGGTGCAAATCCACGCTCTCGATCATCAGCATCATGGCTTGCGACCCATACTGGCTGGCGTAGGCGCTGACCAGCTCGTAGCGCAACACCACGAGGCCGCGCAGCTCGAAAAACAGCAGGTCTTTGCGCCGCCGCTCGGTGCCATCCAGCGCGCGCGCACGCCGCTCGGGCCCGGTATAGGGCTCGGCGTTGCTCGGTGGGGACGGGTTTTTGACCTGCCGGATGAGCCGATCGATGGTGCCTTCGCGCTTGAGATCGAGCTGCAACGCGTGCGCCAGCCGCTCGATGCGCTGGTTGAGAGCGCGCAGAGAGTCTTCGCGGCGCAGCATGAAGGCCGCTTCGGCCCGCTGGTGCTTGCGGTCGTCGTCAGTCCGCATAGCGCTCTTTGACGTACAGACCCGGGGCCTCGCAGACCTGCAGCTCGGCCGGGATAACAGGCGGCGCCTGCTTGGGGCCCGAGCGGGCCTGCAACCAGTCCCGATAAGCCTCCCACCAAGAGCCTTCGAGCAACGGGGCTTGGGCGGCCCAAGCATCTGGCTCGATCCAGCCATCGGCCGGCACGGTGGTGGCCATCTGGTAGCTGCGCCGGGGCCGCCCGGGCTCAGAGACGATGCCGGCGTTGTGCCCGCCCGCAGCCAGCACGAAGGTGATGGGGGTGTCGGTGAGCAGATGGATTTTATAGACCGAGCGCCACGGAGAAATGTGGTCGCGCACGGTGCCCACCACGAACAAGGGGGCCTGGATGTCCACCAGCGCCACGCCACGGCCCTCGACCCGGTAGTGCCCCGCTGCCAAGGCGTTGTTCAAAAACAGCGAGGACAGGTACTCTGAGTGCATGCGCTCGGGCAGGCGCGTCACGTCGGCGTTCCAGCTCATCATGTCGTTGCCGATTTCGTCCTGACCCAGCAGGTAGCGACGGGTGTTGCGCGACCAGATCAGGTCGCGCGAGTTGAGGAACTGGAACGAGCCCGCCATCTGCTTGCCCGACAGATAGCCGGTGCGCGCCATCGAGGTGCGCAGGGTCTGGAGCTGGTCGTCGTCGATGAACACGCCGAGTTCGCCGGGTTCGCTGAAATCGGTCTGCGCCGCCAGCAGCGTGACCGAGGCCAGCGCCGGCAACTGGTCGTAGAGCGCGTCGGCGCGGCGCCGCTGTTGCCCCGTGGGCAGGATGCGATCGGCCTGGCGCCGACCCAGGGCGGCAGCGACAATGGCCAAGAAAGTGCCCCCGAGGCAGTAGCCCAAGGTGTGCACGCGCTCGGCAGCCGTGCTGCGCTGCACCGCCGCCAGCGCCTCCATCACCCCCAAGCGCAGGTAGTCTTGCATCCCGAGCGCGCGGTCGCTGGCGTCCGGGTTGTGCCACGAGATGATGCAGACCGTGAAACCTTGTGCCACCAAGTAGCGCACCAAGGAGTTCTCGGGCGAGAGGTCCAGGATGTAGTACTTCATGATGCACGAGGGCACGATGAGCAGCGGCTCGGGGTGCACCTCGGGCGTGCTGGGCCGGTACTGGATGACCTCGATCAGGCGGTTGCGGTAGATCACCTGGCCTGGGGTGACCGCCACCTTTTCGCCGACCGGGTAGGGCAAGGGCTCGAGATCTTCGGCCGGGGTGCTGGGCTGGGCGCGTTGCATGGCTGCCGCATCTTGCAAAAATTGCTGGCTGCCTTTGATCCAAGTCTGGCCGCCGCTTTGCAAGCCGGACTTGAGCACCACCGGGTTGCTCAAGGGCCAGTTGGAAGGGGCCAGGGCATCGACGCCCTGGCGCGCAAAAAACCCCAGCAGGTGCTGGTGGTGCCGGTTCATGCCCTCGACTTGTGCGGCCTCGCGCCACCAGTCGTCGAGCACCCTGAAAGTTTCGCGCCACGCCTTGAAGGGCCACTGCTGCCACTCGGGCTCGGCAAAGCGGGGGTCGGCGTCGTGCGCGGGCTCGTGGGCGCTGCTGTTGCGCAGCGCCTGGGCGCTCAGTTCCAGCGCTTTTTGCGCCAGCTCCAGCTGCCGGCCGGGCGCGGCCGCCAAGTGCCAAAGCCAGTCGGCCTGGGCCAGCGCCAGCGAAATGGGCGACAAACCCATGGCGGCCTCGGACAGGCGCGACTGCACCCACTGATCGAGCTGGCGATGCGGCTTGGTGGGTGGCGGCTGGACGGCAAACGTGGGCGGGGACTGGGTCATGGCGATGCGCTCCTGCTGCGATGGGACTGTGAACCACGGGCAGGCCAGCGAGATGCGGCTGCGCCCGATCAGGCACCGATTCCTAATATAACCCTATCCTAGCACCGACTCGCGATTTTCCTGTATAGGGTCTGCGCCTGCGGGGCTGGATTTGCCACCTGTCAGCCCTGATGCATGGGCTGCAAGCGCCGGCTGCGCCGACTGCGCGCTCGGCTGGGCGACAATCGCCCCCATGCTGCAGTTTGAACGCCTCGCCACCGACCCCGCCAGCCACGCGCGCCGTGGCCGCCTAACTCTGCGCCACGGTGTGGTGCAAACCCCGATCTTCATGCCGGTGGGCACCTACGGCACCGTCAAGGGGGTGCTGCCGCAGAGCCTGCAGCAGATGGGGGCGCAGATTATTTTGGGCAACACCTTTCACCTCTGGCTGCGCCCGGGGCTGGAGGTGGTGCAGACTTTTGGTGGCCTGCACCGCTTTGAGAACTGGCCCGCACCCATTCTGACCGACTCGGGTGGCTTCCAGGTCTGGAGCCTGGGGGCGATGCGCAAGATCAGCGAGCAGGGGGTGCAGTTTGCCAGCCCGGTCAATGGCGACAAGCTGTTCCTCTCGCCCGAGGTGAGCATGCAGATCCAGACCGTGCTCGACAGCGACATTGCAATGCAGTTTGACGAATGCACGCCCTACTGGCAGGGCGAGGGCGCGGCCAAGGATGGCAGCGGCCACATCACAACCGAAGCCGAAGCGCGCGCCAGCATGGAGCTGAGCCTGCGCTGGGCGCGGCGCTCGAAGGCCGAGTTCGAGCGCCTGCAAAACCCGAACGCCCTGTTTGGCATTGTGCAAGGCGGGATGTTTGAGCACCTGCGGCACGAATCTTTGCAGGCGCTGGTGGATCTGGATTTACCCGGCTACGCCATCGGCGGCGTGAGCGTGGGCGAGCCCAAGGAGCTGATGCGTCAGATCATGGCCCACACGCCGCACCGGCTGCCGGCGCACAAGCCGCGCTACCTGATGGGGGTGGGCACACCCGAAGATTTGGTGCAGGGCGTGGCCGACGGGGTGGATATGTTCGACTGCGTGATGCCCACCCGCAACGCACGCAACGGCACCCTGTTCACGCGCTATGGCGACCTGAAAATCCGCAACGCCCGGCACCGGCATGACCCGCAACCGATCGACCCCTCTTGCACCTGCAGCGCCTGCGCCGGGCCCGAGGGCCTGAGCTGGGAACAAGGCGGGCGCGGGGGCTTTTCACGCGCCTATTTGCACCACCTGGAGCGCTGCGGCGAAATGCTGGCCCCGATGCTGGCCAGCATCCACAACCTGCACTACTACCTCAACTTGATGCGCGAGGTGCGCGCGGCGCTGGAGGGCGGCGTTTTTGCGGCTTGGCGCTTGCGCTTTGCGGCGGATCGCTCGCGCGGGGTGTAGCTGCGGGCGCGGCCTCGGCGCTGGCCGGTGCCGCAGCCACGGCCGCTTGTGCGCTGGCCATGGCCTCGGTGCCGGCTTGCACGCTGTGCGCCATTTGCTCGGCGGCGCGGCTGGCGTGCTCGGACATATCGCGCAAGGCCTCGTTGGCGATGGTTTGGAACTGCTCAGTGAGGGCGCTCCACCACTGCATGGGATCGACGGCGGGGGGCGCGGCCTCGGCTGCCCCCGTCGCTGGGGCGGGGCAGCCCTCCGGCTGGCGCTGCGCTGCGGATGCCTCCCGTTCACTGGTGCGGGCTGCGCTTGCCGGGGTGGCGCTTGCCGGGGCTTCGGGCGCGGGCGGCTTGACCGTGAAGGCCTCGGCCATTTCCTGCATGCTCACATTCATGCTTTTGAGCGTGAGCAGCGTCATTTTTTGCAGCTCCAGCGCCTGGATGGTGGCCGCCAGCGCCTTGGTGTTTTGGTCGAGCCAGAAATGCACCGTGCGCAAGTCTTGGATGCGCTTGTCGAGCTCCTCGGGGTCGAACACCGGGGCAATCCAGTGATTCATAGGCGGCATGCCTGGCACCGCACCAGCGCCGGCACCCAAACCCGTGGCACTGGCGGCACTTTGGCGGCCCAGATTGCTCAAAAACTCAAAACCCGGCAGGCTGCGGGCAAATTCAAAGGCTTCCGGTTGCGTCATGGGGTGCTCCTCGTGGTGGCCAGCCTGCAGCATGCCACAGTTGGGTGCCTTCGTGTGGACCCCGGCCCGTCTGGCGCCAGAGATTGATCGGGATCAAGGCCGTTGTGCTGCGTTTTGCCTCACAATAAAGTTCAACAAGCAGGAGATCGACCCATGAGCCAAAACATTTCCGACACCTTCGCGCTGCAGTTGCAGCACATGCGCACCGAGGTGATTGCGCAGCTGCGTGCCCAGCGCGGCGGCAAGATCGGCCGCGCCGAAGCGGCGCAAGACCGGCACGATGTGCAAAGCGGCGACCGGGCGCAAAACGAGGCCGAGCGCGACCTCGCCATGTCGATCGACGTGCGCGAGACCGAGGCCCTGACCGCCATCGACGCCGCGCTCAAGCGCATCGCGGCCGGCAGCTACGGTCTGTGCACCGCCTGCGGGGTCGATATTCCAACCGCACGCCTGCACGCCAACCCGACCGCTGAACGCTGCGTGGCCTGCCAAAGCCAGCTTGAGCAGGCCCGTGGCGAGACCCACCCTTCGATGTAACGCGCCGTGCAAACCCACCCCGCCCTCCGCCCCGCCGGCCTGACTACCCGACGCCAATGCCTGGTGGCGGCGTTGGCTTGGGGCGGCGCGTGGAGCGGTGTGGCGCACAGCAACCCAGCCACCCCCACAGGCCATCGCGGGGCCTTTGCGGGGCCGGACCGGTTGGCGCTCGACTACGACGTGAGCGCGCGCATCAGCGGCATGCCGGTGCGTGCCAGTGGCCAACTGCAGTGGCTCATGCGCAGCGGCCAGTACGAAGCCAGCTTGGCGATGCGCTTGCCCTTGGTGGGAGGGCGCACCCAGCGTTCGCGCGGTCGGCTGCTGCCCGATGGCCTGCAACCGACCGAGTTCAGCGACCAAACCCGGCGCACGCGCCGCTACGAGCTCGACTGGACCGCGCTGCGCTATCGCCACCAGCGCGACTCTGAGGCCGAGCGCGTTGGCCCCCTGCAAACCGGCACCCAAGACCGGCTCAGCTTGTTTTTCGAACTCGCGCGCCGGCTGCAGCGCCAGACGCCGGTGCCGGATGCGGTGTGGAGCGTGCCCGTGCTGGGCCCCTCTGGGGTGCAGCCTTGGACGCTGCGCCTGCGGGCGCTGGAAACCATCGAAACCCCGGCCGGCCCCTTGTCGGCCTGGCGGCTGGAACGCCACAACGCGCAGCCCGACGACTCGCGCCTGAGCCTGTGGCTGGCCGAAGCGGTGCATTACCTGCCGGTGCGCATCTTGTTGCAAGAACCCGACGGCGATTGGGCCGACCAGCGCCTGCTGCGACTGCCCACGGCTTGAACCAAGGCCCTACAGCCCCATCTAATGCACAGGGAAGCTGCGTACACGGCCGCAACCCGCGGCCTTGCAAGGTTTCCTGATTCGGCGCACAGTACAGCTATGCAAACCCTCTACGACTCCGACACCTTTGTGGTAGTCCACATTTTGGCGCACGCCGATGCGGTGCGGTCGCCGGTGCGCGCACTACCGGGTCATGATGGGCAAACGGCCGGGGCCGACAGCGCCCCCGCCACGCACCAGATGCCGCGCCACGGCTTTGAGATTGTGGACAAGCGCTCTGGCAAAGAGGTGTACCTGGACGGCTCGTGGGCCGAGCTGTTCCAGCAGCAGATTCACACGTGGCAGCGCGACACCCCCACGCAAGAGGAAGTGGAAGACACGCTGGAAGGTTACGCCACCTTGGCCCAGACGCCGGTGGCGGTGCACTGAGGGCTGGCGCTAGCGCCGCCGACCGCCGCCGAGCAAGCCGCCCAGCACGCCGCGCACCAGTTGCCGGCCCACCGAACTGGCCACCGCGCGCACTGCGGTCTGCGCCACGTTCTGCAACAGTCCATTGGTCTGCCCCCCGCGTGGCCCAGTGCGGCCGAGCAAGGCCTCCTGCAAAAACCCACCGACGCCCGCATTTGTTGCAGCACCCGGCCGCGCTGCAGCAACTCGGCCGCCCGCAGACGCCGCGGCTGGGTTGTTTGCAGCCACAGGCGCGCCAGTTGCCGCCGCCTGCGCGTGCTGGCGCAGCAACTCGTACGCGCTTTCGCGGTCCAGCACTTTTTCATAAACGCCAGCCACCAGTGAGTTTTGCATCAAGGCTTGGCGCTGCGCCGGCGCAATCGGTCCGAGCTGGCTGCCCGGCGGCAGCACGTAGGCGCGCTCGGTGGGGCAGGGGCGCCCCTTGGCGTCGAGCAGGCTCACCAGCGCCTCGCCCACCGCCAGCTCGGTGATGGCGGCTTCGATGTCCAGCCCCTCTTTGGGGCGCATGGTCTGGGCGGTGGCACGCACCGCTTTTTGATCGCGCGGGGTGAAGGCGCGCAGCGCGTGCTGGATGCGGTTGCCCAGCTGGCCCAGCACCGCATCCGGGATGTCGAGCGGGTTTTGGGTCACGAAATACACCCCCACACCCTTGGAGCGCACCAGCCGCACCACCAATTCGATGCGCTCGATCAGCACCTTGGGCGCGTCTTTGAAGAGCAGGTGCGCCTCGTCGAAAAAGAACACCAGCTTGGGTTTTTCGGGGTCGCCGATCTCGGGCAGCTGCTCAAACAGCTCCGACAGCATCCAGAGCAAAAACGTGGCGTAGAGGCGTGGCGCGTTGAGCAACCGGTCCGCCGCCAGAATGTTGATCACGCCTTGGCCGCCCACCGTCTGCATAAAGTCAGACAAATCGAGCATGGGTTCGCCAAAGAATTGCTCGCCGCCTTGCTCGCCGATTTGCAGCAGCCCGCGCTGGATCGCGCCCACACTGGCGGCGCTGACGTTGCCGTATTCGGTGGTGAACTGGCGCGCGTTCTCGCCCACGTGTTGCAGCATGGCGCGCAGGTCTTTGAGGTCGAGCAGCAGCAGGCCTTGGTCGTCGGCGATTTTGAACACCAGGTTGAGCACCCCGGCCTGGGTCTCGTTGAGGTCGAGCATGCGCGCCAGCAGCAGCGGCCCCATGTCGCTCACGGTGGCGCGCACCGGGTGCCCCTGCTCGCCAAACACATCCCAGAAGGTGGTCGGGCAAGCCAGCGGTTCGGGCAAGGCCACGCCGCGCTCGGCCAGCACCTTGGCCAGTTTTTCGCCCACCTGCCCCGGCTGGCTGATGCCGCCCAGGTCGCCCTTGACGTCGGCCATGAACACCGGCACCCCGATGCGCGAAAACTGCTCGGCCAGGCTTTGCAGCGTGACCGTTTTGCCGGTGCCGGTGGCCCCGGTGATGAGGCCGTGGCGGTTCGCCAAGCCCGGCAGCAAGAAGCACTCGGTGTGGGCGTTGCGGGCGATCAACAGGGGTTGCGGCATGGCGATCTCGCAGTTGTAGGTGGAAGGATTCTAGGGGATGGGGCTGAGGCCGGGGCCTGCTTGACGCCGGCGCGCAGCCGGCGTAGAGTTCCGATCGGGGGCGCTGCCTTTCGGCGGCCGATCCGTTTGGAGTACACGCTATGAAAACCTACCTTAAATTCCTCTTGGTGGCCCTGAGCGCTTTCTGGCTGGCTGGCCATGCGCTGGCGCAAAGCTACTACGTGGACATCACAAACCGCACCGGCTTTGTGATCACCCACATCTACGTCAGCCCGGCCGAGTCTTCGAGCTGGGAAGCAGACGTGCTGGGCAACAAGGTGCTGGCCAAGGGCGCCACCCAGCGCGTCACGCTCACCGGCTACCGCAGCCCGATTTTCGACATCCGGCTGGTCGATGAAGACGGCGACACCTACACCTACTGGAAGGTCGATGTGTCCAAGCGCGACATCGTGGCGCGCCCGGAACACCTGGATTGATCTGGGCCGCTGGGCGGCCCAGCCGCAGCGCCCGCACTGCGCCCACCCCTGAGCCTGCTGCGCTCGGGGGCAAGCTCAGTTGACGGGCTGCAGCGTTTTCACCCACAGGTAGCGCCCGCGCAGACCTTGGTCGATCTCGCCGTGCAGGCGCACCAGGTGTTCGGGGCCGATGCGACGGCCCTGCCAAACCTCGGGCTCGATCTCGACCCGCAGCTCGCCACTGGCGTCGCGAAACAGGTAGTAGTCTTCGCGCTGGTGCGCCACGATGTGGCCGGTGAGGGTGAGGTAGCTGCCCAGCCGCGCTTGCTGGGCTTGCTGAACCGTGCTGGCGGGGCCAGCCACACTGGGGCCGGTGAACTGGGCGCTGGCGTGGGACATGAACGCGCCCAGCAGCGCGGCGCACAGAAGGTGGCGGAGCGGCATTGCTTTACTCCACGGCCTTGACCATCTCTTCGACCACCTTCTTGGCGTCGCCAAAGACCATCAGGGTTTTGTCCATGTAGAACAGGTCGTTGTCCAGCCCGGCGTAACCGGCGGCCATGCTGCGCTTGTTGACGATGATGGTCTTGGCCTTGTAGGCTTCCAAAATCGGCATGCCGTAGATCGCGCTGCCTTTTTGCAACGCCGCCGGGTTGACCACGTCGTTGGCCCCGAGGATGATGGCCACGTCGGCTTGGCCGAATTCGCCGTTGATCTCTTCCATCTCGAACACCTGGTCGTAGGGCACTTCGGCCTCGGCCAGCAGCACGTTCATGTGGCCTGGCATGCGCCCGGCCACCGGGTGGATGGCGTATTTGACCTTGATGCCCTTGTCGGCCAGCTTGTGCGCCAGCTCTTTGACCGCGTGCTGCGCGCGCGCCACCGCCAGCCCGTAGCCGGGGACGATGATCACGGTTTCGGCGTTGCCCAGGATGAAGGCGGCGTCGTCGGCGCTGCCGCTCTTGACCGGACGCTGCGCCGCACCGGCGGCCACCACGCCCTCTTCGCCACCAAAGCCGCCCAGAATCACGCTGATGAAGCTGCGGTTCATGGCCTTGCACATGATGTAGCTCAGGATCGCGCCCGAGGAGCCCACCAGCGAGCCCGCGATGATCAACATGCTGTTGTTGAGCCCAAAGCCGATGCCGGCCGCGGCCCAACCCGAGTAGCTGTTGAGCATCGAGACCACCACCGGCATGTCGGCCCCGCCGATAGGGATGATGATCAGCACCCCGATCACGAAGGCCAAGGCGGTGAGCACGATGAAGGCGGTCCAGTTGCCGGTGAAGGCAAAGTACAGGCCCAGCGCCACAATCGCGATCCCCAGCACCAGGTTGATCTTGTGCTGCCCGGCAAACGTGACTGGCGCGCCCTGGAACAGGCGGAACTTGTACTTGCCGCTAAGCTTGCCGTAGGCGATCACGGAGCCGCTGAAGGTGATGGCCCCGATGGCCGACCCCAGGAACAGCTCCAGCTTGTTGCCAAAGGGGATGTCGCCGCCGCGCTCGGCGATGCCAAAGGCCCAGGGCTCGGCCACCGCTGCGATGGCGATGCACACCGCCGCCAAGCCGACCATGCTGTGCATGAAAGCCACCAGCTCGGGCATTTTGGTCATCTCGACGCGCTTGGCCAAATAGGTGCCAAAGGCCCCGCCGAGCACTAGACCGAACAAGACCCAGCCCAAGCCCTGCGCGGCGTTGACCTGCATCTGCTGCGCCATGGTCAGCACCAGGCCGACGGTGGTCAGGATGGCGATGCCCATCCCGGTCATGCCAAAGAGGTTGCCGCGGATGGAGGATGTCGGGTGGCTCAAACCCTTGAGGGCCTGGATGAAGCAGACCGAGGCCACCAGGTACAACAGTACGACCAGATCCATGCTCATTTGGCTTCCCCTTGCGCGGCCGCACCGGCTTTGCGCTCTTTTTTCCTAAACATTTCCAGCATCCGGCGCGTGACCAGAAAGCCGCCAAACACATTGACCGCGGCCAGCGCCACCGCCAGCACGCCCAAGCCCTTGCCCAGGGTGGTTTCAGTGAGTGCAGCGGCCAGCATGGCCCCGACGATGATGATGGCCGAAATGGCGTTGGTCACGGCCATGAGCGGCGTGTGCAGCGCCGGCGTGACGTTCCAGACCACGTGGTAGCCGACGTAGATCGCCAGCACGAAGATGATGAGGTTGAAGACCAGGGGGGAGACGGCTTCCATTTTGGAGGTTCCTTGCTTGCGGTGTGTGGGGGTGCGACGCGGGTGCAGCAGGGCCTTAGGCCTTGCGCCGCACTTCGCCGCCCTGGGTCATGAGGCAGGCGGCGACGATGTCGTCGTCCAGCGGCACTTGCACAGAGGTGGCGTCTTTGGGCAGCACCAGCTTGAGGAAGTCGAGCACGTTGCGCGCGTACAGCGCCGAGCTGTCGGCCGCCACCAGCGCGGGCACGTTGGTTTCGCCAATCAGGAACACGCCGTGCTTTTGCACCGTGCGCCCGGCCTCGGTGAGCGGGCAGTTGCCGCCCACGCCGTCGGGGCCCTTGCCGGCGGCCAGATCGACGATCACCGAACCCGGCTTCATGCTCTGCACCATCGCCTCGCTGATGAGCTGCGGCGCCGGGCGGCCCGGAATCAGGGCGGTGGAGATCACCACATCGGCCTGCGCCACGCGCTTGGCCACCTCGACCTGCTGGCGCGCCAGCCAAGAGGGCGGCATGGGCCGGGCGTAGCCGCCCACGCCTTCGGCGGCCTCTTTTTCTTCGGCGGTTTCGTAGGGCACCTCGATGAACTTGGCCCCCAGCGACTC
>BBPD01002771.1_pt3 | contig 11733 bp, 9 predicted proteins | sample 1344911 | NCBI WGS metagenome assembly BBPD01 (sample SAMD00019088, study PRJDB2971) | groundwater metagenome | biome: freshwater biome; feature: mineral spring; material: ground water | place: USA: CA, Sonoma | collected 2011-09 | depth surface m
GGAGCTCGCCGCCCTGCTCGACCGGCTCGGCCAGCGGCTGGAGCTGTGGCGCCTCGCACCCGGCCTGTCGCACTGGCCCGAGCGCGCGGCGCGGCGCGCCTCCCCGCACATCCGCATCGCCGACGCGTGGCCCGAGCGCCCGCCGCGCCCGCTTCGCCTGCTGCGCCGCCCCATCCCGGTCGAGGTGGTGGCGCCACTGCCCGACGGGCCGCCCGCCCTGATCCGACTTGGCCACGGCCGCGCCGAGCGCGTGATCGCCGCCGAGGGGCCGGAGCGGATCCTGCCCGAGTGGTGGCGGGAAGGTGCGCGCCTGCCCCCCGCCCGCGACTACCACCGCGTGCAGCTCGCCTCCGGCGCGCGGCTGTGGGTGTGCCGCTCCGGCGCGCCGGGGGAGCCGGGCCAGCGCTGGTTCGTCCACGGACACTTGCCTTGATCCCCGCAAAATCTTGCTTCGCAAAACCTTGCGGGGGCCCCGTTTGGTGCCTGTCCTGGGGGCGCTTCTCCGTCCGCGCGGAGGGCGAGCACTGGGAGGGACGGCGACGTTCGGCTTGGCCTTCGCGCGTGTTGAGGGCGGGGAAGGCGCGTGTTCGGCGAGCCGGCCGCGCGGTCGAACTTCTCGCTGCTCGAAGGCGCCTCGCACCCGCACGAGCTGGCGGAGGCCGCGCAGGCGCTCGGGCACGGGCTGCTCGGGATCGCCGACCGCAACTCCATGGCCGGGCTGGTGCGCGGCACCGTCGCCTGCGAGCAGCTCGGGCTGCGCTTCCTGCCAGGGGTGCGGATCGCGCCGGACGCAGCGCTGGAGCAAGGCTTCGCGGCCGCCGAGTGGCTGGCCTGGCCCACCGACCGCGCCGCCTATGGCCGGCTTTGCGCCATGCTGTCGGAGGCCCGCAGCCACGCGGAAAAAGGCTTCTGCCCCATCGCGCCGGAGGCCTTCCGCGCCGGCGTCGAGGGCTGCGCGCTCGCCGCCGTGGCACCCGAGCGGCCCGACGCCGACTTCCCCGCCCGCGCCCGGGAGGCGGCGCGGCGGCTCGCCGACCGCCTTGCCCGGCCGCTGCTGCTCGCGGTGCGCCATGCCGCGCGGGGCGACGAGCGGGCGCGCTTCGACGGCCTGGTTCGTACGACCGGCCTCCCGCTGATCGCCGCCGGGGGGGCGCGCTTCCACGCGGCCGACCGCCGCCGGCTCGCCGACGTGCTCACCGCCATCCGCCTGCGCACCACCGTGGACGCGATGGGCCTCGCCGCCGAGCCGAACGCCGAGGCGCATCTGAAGGGCGAGGCGGAGGCGCGCCGCCTGTTCGCCGGCCACGCGGGCGCGGTGGATGCCGTCGCCGAACTCGCGCGGCTGTGCCGCTTCTCGCTGCGCGAGCTCTCCTACGAATATCCCGACGAAATCCTGGAGGCCGGCCGCACGCCGCAGGAGACGCTGGCGCGGCGCGTGGAGGCGGCCGCGCGCGAGCGCTGGCCGGCCCATGAAACCGGGGGGGGCGTGCCGGAAAAGGTGGCGGCGCAGATCGCGCACGAGCTCGCGCTCATCGCGCGGCTGGACTACGCGCCCTACTTCCTCACCGTGCACGAGATCGTGCGCTTCGCACGCGCGCGGGGCATCCTCTGCCAGGGGCGCGGCTCGGCGGCGAACTCCGCCGTCTGCTACGCGCTTGGCATCACCGCCGTGCCGCCCGACAAGCACGACCTGCTGTTCGAGCGCTTCATCTCCGAGGCGCGCGACGAGCCGCCCGACATCGACGTGGATTTCGAGCACACGAGGCGCGAGGAGGTGATCCAGCACATCTACGAACGCTACGGCCGCGACCGCGCGGCGATCTGCGCCACCGTCATCCGCTACCGCGAGCGCAGCGCCATCCGCGAGGTCGGCCGCGCGCTGGGCCTGCCGGAGGAGGTCACCGCGCCGCTCGCCAAGTCCGTCTGGGGGATGCACGGCGCGACGTGGGAGGAGATCGCGGCCGAGCAGGGGCTGGATGCCGGAAACCACCGGCTGCGGCTGGCCGCCGAGCTCGCGCGCGAGATCGAGGATTTCCCGCGCCACCTCGCCACGCATGTCGGCGGCTTCGTCATCACCCGCGGCAAGCTCACCGAGCTGTGCGTGGTGAGCAAGGCGGCGATGCAGGGCCGCCACACCATCGAGTGGGACAAGGACGACATCGAGGCGCTCAAGATGCTCAAGGTGGATGTGCTGGGCCTGGGCATGCTCACCTGCATCCGCCGGTGCCTGCACCTGCTCGGGCTCCGCGACCTCACCGAGATCCCGCAGGACGACCCGGCAACCTACGCCATGCTGCGCCGCGCGGATTCCGTGGGCGTCTTCCAGGTCGAGAGCCGCGCGCAGATGAACATGCTGCCGCGCCTCAAGCCCGCGAAGTTCTACGACCTGGTGATCGAGGTCGCCATCGTGCGCCCCGGCCCGATCCAGGGCGACATGGTCCACCCGTATCTGCGGCGGAAGAACGGCGAGGAGGCGGTGGAGATCCCGCCCGGCCTCGAGGGCGTGCTCGGGAAGACGCTCGGCGTGCCGCTGTTCCAGGAGCAGGCGATGAAGATCGCCATCGTCGGCGCCGGCTTCTCCGCCGGCCGCGCGGACGAGCTGCGCCGCGCCATGGCCACCTTCAAGCGCAGCGGCGCCCTGCCGAAGTTCCGCGACGAGTTCCTCGCCGGCATGGCGAAGAACGGCTACGATGCGGGCTTCGCCGAGCGCTGCTTCAAGCAGCTCGAGGGCTTCGGCACCTATGGCTTCCCGGAGAGCCACGCGGCGAGCTTCGCGCAGCTCGTCTACATCTCGGCGTATCTCAAGTGCCACCACCCGGCGGAGTTCTGCGCCGCACTCCTCAACAGCCAGCCCATGGGCTTCTACGCGCCGGCGCAGCTCGTGCGCGACGCGCGCGAGCACGGGGTGGAGGTGCGGCCGGCGGACGTGGAAGCGAGCGACTGGGACTGCACCATCGAAGGAGGCGCGCTGCGCCTCGGCCTGCGCCTCGTCAGCGGCCTCGCGCGCGAGGCCGGCGAGCGGATCGCCGCGACGCGGCCGCACCTTTCGCTCGACGACCTGGTGCGCCGCGCCGGGCTGAACCGCGGCGACGTCGCCCGCCTCGCCCGCGCCGACGCGCTGCGCGGCCTCGGGTTGGATCGCCGCCGGGCGCTGTGGGAGGCGGAGGCGGCGGAGCGCGCGCTGCCACTCGAGGCGCCGGTCGCCGAGGCGCAGCCCCTCCTGCCCGCTCTCGGCGCCGGCGAGCGCGTGGTGCTCGACTACCTCGGCACGGGGCTGACGCTGGGCGCGCACCCGCTGGCGCTGCTGCGGCCCGGCCTGGCCCGGATCAGCAGCGTCACCACCGCCGACCTCCCCGCGCTGCGCCACGGGCGCTGGCTGCGCCTCGCCGGGCTGGTGCTGGTGCGCCAGCGGCCGGGCAGCGCCAAGGGCGTGGTGTTCTTCACCGTGGAGGACGAGTTCGGCACGGCCAACCTCGTCCTCTTCCCCGACGTCGCGGAGCGGTTCCGCGCCGCCGTGGCCGCCGCGCGCCTCGTCGTCGCCGAGGGGCGGCTCGAGCGCACCGAGGCGCACGTGCCCATCCTGCACCTGCGCGTGCGGCGGCTCGAGGACCACTCGGAGCTGCTGCGCGGGCTGCGCGAGGTCGGCGCGGCGCCCGCCGACGCCTTCCGCCACGCCTTGGCACGGGCCGACGAGGTGGAGCGGCCGAACCTCCGCGGCGACGCCCGAGCGCCCAAACCCGCGACCGAATCGCGCGGGTCGGCGTTGCGGCAGCGGAGCCGCGATTTCCACTGAACGGTTGTTGCGAACCATTCGCATTCGCAATACCATCCCGGCCGGACGAGAAGGAATCGACCCCATGGCCACCCGCACCCCGCCCTGGCCCCAGGCCGACAGCGACGTGGACGAGCTGCCCGAGCCGGAGCGCCTGCTGCTCGACGCGGCCCGCGGCTGGGCGGCGGGCGGGCCGGCGGCGGCGCGGGTCGTGCTGGCGGCGGGGAGCGCGCAGCACCTCTACCCCGCGCTCGACGCGGCGCTGCGGCCGCTGTCCGGCCTGCGCCTGGGCTGCCCGCTCTGCCCGCGCCTCACGGCGGAGGAGAGCGCCTGGCTCGCCGCCGTCGCGGTGGCGCAGGGGCCGAACCGGGGCGTGGCGCTCGCCCTGCTGCAATCGCTCGCGCCGCCGATCCCGGCCTACCAGGCGATGCCCGCGATGGTGGGCCTCGCCTGCGGCCTGGGGCGGATCGGACTCAAGCTGGCGCCGTCGCCGGCGCGTTGACCGCGTCGCGGGGCGCGCGCCCCGCGTACCAGTCCAGGATGTTGTCGGCCGCGCGTTCGGCGATGGCGCGCCGCACCTCGCGCACCGCCGAGCCGAGGTGCGGCGTCCAGAGCGTGCGCGGGTGCTCGCGAAGCGCGGTGGCGATCCCGCGCGGTCGGCCGGGCAACGCCCAGTCCTCGAACTCGAAGACGTCCGCCGCGAAGCCGCCGAGCCGACCCGAGTCGAGGGCCCCGAGCACGGCCCGCTCGTCCACCACCGAGCCGCGGCCGACATTGACCAGCAGAGCGCCGGCCTTGAGGCGCGCGAGGCGCTCCGCGCCGAGCAGGTGCCGCGTCGTGGGCGCGAGCGGCGCGCAGCAGACGACGAGGTCGCTGCGCGCCAGCAGCTCGTCGAGCGGGGCCGAATCGCCCGATACCGGGTCGTGGTGGCGCACCGCCGCGCAGCCGAACCCCGCGAGCCGGGCCTCCACCGCGCGGCCCACGGCGCCGCGGCCGACGATGCCGACCTCCGCCCCGGCCAGGCCCTGCCCGTAGAGAACCGGCCGCCAGCCCGAAAAGCGCCCCGCGCGCACCAGCGCGTCGCCGGCGCGGATGTTTCGGCCGAGCGCGATGGCCAGCCCGACCGCCAGCTCCGCCGTCGGCTCGGTGAGCAGGTCGGGCACGATGGACACCCACACGCCGCGGCGCGCGCAGGCCGCGACGTCGAAATTGTCGAAGCCCTTGAGCGCGCAGGCCACGATCCGCAGCGCCGGTGCGCCACGCAGGAACGCCTCGTCCACCGCGTCGGGCATGAAGGCCATCATCGCCGTCGCGCGCGCGGCGCGGCGCGCGAGCTCGGCGGCCGGCCACGTCTCGCGCAAGGCGTTCGCCTCGACCGGCGCGGCGGCGGAGAGGCGGCCCAGCACTTCCGCCTCGACCCAGTGCGTGACCAGGATCACTTGAGCTGCCGGCGGAGGAAGGAGCCGGTGGAGTCCACCACCACCACGCAGGCCAGGATGCACGGCAGGATCGCCGGGGCCTGATCGTACCGCATCAGCCGCAGCGCCGCGATCAGCTCGAAGCCGATGCCGCCGGCGCCGACGATGCCGAGCACGGCCGACGCGCGGAAATGGTCCTCCCAGCGGCAGATCGTGATGTCGGACAGCTGCGGCAGCACCTGCGGCAGCACGGCGTGGGTGATGACCTGGCCCGGCGAGGCGCCGGCGGCGCGCGCCGCCTCGATGGGCTTGGGGTCGGCGTGCTCGATGGCCTCGGGCAGGGCAATCGCCTGAACGCCTCCGGGATTCCGGCGCGGGCGTAGATCTGACTGACGGGAGACCTCTGAGGCGGAGGTTCCCCGATGGCTGGCCCGGCTTTGCTCGGCCATTCCTCGGCGCCGGAGGATCCGCGGCAGCCGGGGAAGGTGTTGTATCCCTTGCCGGAGGTGATGCTGCTGGTGCTGTGCGCGACGCTGGCTGGCGCGGAGGACTTCGTGGAGGTCCGACTTTGGGGCCGCGAAAAGCTTGCCTTCCTGCGCACCCTGCTGCCATTCCGCCGCGGCATCCCCGCGCATGACACGCTGAACGACGTCATCAACGCGATCGACCCGGACCTGTTCGGCGCCTGCTTCGTCGCCTGGGTCGAGGGCCTGCGCGAGGACGAACCCGACATCGTGGCGATCGACGGCAAGACCTCGCGCCGTGCCCGCCGCGGCGAGGACCACCCGCTGCACGTCGTCAGTGCCTGGGCCACCCGCCAGCGCCTCGTGCCCGGCCAGCAGGTGGTCGGCAGCAAATCCAACGAAATCATCGCCATCCCGCGGCTGCTCGAGCGGCTGCACCTGACCGGCGCGCTGGTCACCATCGTCGTGCGCTGGGGCACGCAAGCGGACGACGCCAGGGGCTGCCAGGCCCGCATCGCCCACACCATCCTCGACCGCGGCGCCGACTATCTCCTCGCGCTGAAGGACAACCAGCCGAGCCTCGCCGGCGAGGTCGAGTTGTTCTTCCAGACGCCCGACCAGCAGGCCGCCGATGCCTTCGAGACGATCGACGCCGACCATGGCCGCATCGAAACCCGACGCGATTGGGTCAGCCACGACGTGGACTGGCTCACCACCGACCGCCGCTTCCCAGGAGAGCCCCGCTTCCCCGGCCTCAAGGCCATCGCCACGGTCGAGGCCACCGTCGAACGCCGCGGCACCGTCACCACCGCACGCCGCTACTTCCTCTCCTCCCTGCCGCTCGATCCCCGCACCCTCGCCCGCGCCGTCCGCGCGCATTGGGGCATCGGGAACCGCCTGCACTGGGTGCTCGATGTCGTCTTCCACGATGACCCGATGCGGCTGCGGACCGACCATGGTCCGAAAAACATGGCCACCATCAGACACATGGCCATGAACCTCATCCGCGGTGCCGCCGGAGAGGACAGCCTCAAAAGCCGACGCAAGGCCGCCGCCTGGAACCACGACTATCTCCGCGCTCTGATCACAAAAACAGCTCAGTGACCTTCAAGCGATTCCCCTGCGCGGCGCCCCTATTCGCGGAGTTCCGTGCGGAACGCCTTCTGCGCGATCCGCCAGCCCTCGTTCGTCCGCAGGAGCAGCAGGAAGTCGGTGAAGAAGCGCGGCGGGACGGCGCAGTTGAGCTTCACGCAGGCGAGGTCGGCGCCCGCAAGGTCCACGGCGAGGATCCGGTCGTGCCGCGCGAGGCCGCGCGAGGCCGGCGAGGGGCGGTTGCGGACCGCGTCGAGCCAGGCGTCGCGCGGCAGCACCATCACCGTCCCGTCCTCGGCGAGGCTGTGCAGCGCGGCGCAAGGGTGGAAGGCGGCGCCGAGCTTGTCGGCGTCGCCCTCGTGCAGCCCGTCGAGGTAGAGGCGGATCGTGCCCTCGATTTCCGCGACGGCGGCGGCGGTGGGGCTGGTGACGGTGTCGGGCATTTCCGGCGAATCCCTTGGTCGTTGCCGGGGGCGAGCCTAGCATCGCGCGCGAGACCGGGGACAGGGAGCATCCGCCGCGCCATGCCGAGCCAACACACCGCCTTGAGGGCCGCCCTGGAGAGGCGGAAGTTCCTGATCGCCCCCGGCGTGTTCGACATGATCTCCGCCAAGCTCGCGGACGGCATCGGGTTCGACTGCCTCTACGGCACCGGGTTCGGCACCGTCGCCTCGCACCTCGGCGTGGCCGACGCGGGGGTCGCGACCTGCACCGACATGGTCGGCCGCATGGGCGGCTTCGCGCGGGCGTGCCGCACGCCGCTGATCGCCGACGCCGACACGGGCTACGGCGGGCTGCTCAACGTGCGCCACACCGTGATGGGCTACGAGGCGGCGGGCATCGCCGGCATCCAGCTCGAGGACCAGGAGGTGCCGAAGAAGTGCGGCCACACGCCCGGCCGCCGGGTCATCCCCGCCCAGGAGATGGCGCTGAAGATCCGCGTCGCCGCCGCGGCGCGGGTGTCGGAGGACGTCCTCATCGTGGCCCGCACCGACGCGCGCACCGCGCTCGGTCGCGACGAGGCGATCCGCCGCGGCCGGATGTATGGCGAGGCGGGGGCCGACATCGTCTTCGTCGAAAGCCCCGAAAGCGAGGCGGAGATGCGGGCGATCTGCCGGGCCATCGAAAAGCCCCTGCTCGCCAACATGGTCGAGGGCGGGCGCACGCCGGTGCTGCCGGCCGAACGCTGCGCGCGCTGGGCTACGCCATCGCGATCCACCCGGCCGTCGGCTTCCTCGCCGCGGCCAAGGCGCTGGAGGGCGCCTACGCCGAATTGCGCGACACCGGCTCGCCACCCTCGGAAAGCTACGGCTTCGGGCGCATGGGCGAGCTGACGGGCTTCCCGGAGGTGTGGGAGCTCGAGCGGCGCTGGGCGGTCAACCCGATGAAGGACGCGGCGGAATGACGGTTCGCGCCCTCGTCTTCGACGTGTTCGGCACGGTGGTGGATTGGCGCAGCGGCGTCGCCCGCGCCTTCGCCGCCTTCCCGCCGGCGCGCGGGATGGACCCCTTCGCCCTCGCCGACCGGTGGCGCGCGCGCTACCAGCCCGCGATGGAGGAGGTCCGCAGCGGCCGCCGCCCCTTCGCCAAGCTCGACACGCTGCACCGCGAGAACCTGGAGGTCGTGCTGCGCGACGCGGGCGCGGACCTTTCGGGCGTGTCGGAGGCCGACCTCGACGACCTGAACCGCGCCTGGCACCGGCTCGACCCCTGGCCCGACGTGCTTCTCGGCCTGCACCGGATGCGGCGGCGCTTCTTCCTCGCGCCGCTGTCCAACGGCAACATCATCCTCCTCGCCAACATGGCCAAGCGCGCCGGACTGCCCTGGGACGCGGTGCTGGGGGCGGAGGCCGCGCGCGCCTACAAGCCGACTCCGGAGGCCTACCTCAACACCTGCGACATCCTCGGCATGCGGCCGGAGGAGGTGTGCCTGGTCGCCGCGCACAACGGCGACCTCGCCGCCGCGCGGCGCTGCGGCCTGAGGACGGCCTTCGTGCCGCGCCCGCTGGAGCACGGGCCAGGGCAGAGCAGCGACCTCGCGCCGGCGGAGGATTGGGATTGGGTGGCGGCGGACTTCGTGGCGCTGGAGGCGGTTCTGTGAATCGGCTCGACGTGGATCCGCGCCCGCATCAGATTCAGCTCGTCCACCGCATCCTGTCCTCCGCAAACGGCAACTGACTGATCGCCGAGGACGTGGGGCTCGGCAAGACAATCGAGGTCGGGCTGCGTCTCGCGGCGTGGCGGCGTCGCGGGCGGGCGCGCCGCGTGCTCGTCGTGTGCCCCTCGGGCCTCACGCGCCAATGGCAGGCCGAGATGCGTTTCAAGTTCGAGCAGGTCTTCCACATCTACGCGAGCGACTTCTTCGTCAACGACGCGGCGCACTGGCCGCCGAACGCGCAGGTGATTGTCTCGCTCGACCTCGCGAAGCGCGAAAACCACCTTGCTGTTCGGACCGCGGCCGAGCCCTGGGACGTCGTGATCTTCGACGAGGCGCACCGGCTTTCCCGCCACGCGGACGGACGCCGTGCCGAGCGCTGCAAACTGGCCGAGGCGCTGCGTCCGCGCGCGCGCGACTTCCTCCTCCTCACCGGCACGCCGCACCAGGGATACCAAGATCGCTTCCTGGGTCTTCTCGAACTTGTGCGCCCTGACCTTCGACGAGAAATCCACACGCTGGACGCCAACCCGGAGATTGTCGCCGAGATAATCCTCCGCAATCGGAAGTCGGAGGTGACGGACGCGGCGGGCAGTCTGCTGTTCCGCGGGCATGAGGTACTTCGTCACCGAGTCGCCCCCTCGCCCGCCACCGTGCGGTTCCAGAAACATCTCGCCGACTACCTCCGGCGTGGCTATCGGGCGAGCGACGCCGGCGCGGCCGAGGGACGGGCCATCGGCTTCGTCATGGTGGCTTACCGCAAGTTGGCCTCTTCCAGCATCGCCGCCATCGAGACCGCGCTGCGCCGGCGCGCGGCCCGCCTTGACGGGGCGGAGCCCGCGCCGAAGCGGTCTGCGACGCAGCCCGAGTTCGACTTGGAGGACCTCGCCGGCGGCGGCGACGACCACGACGCGCTCGACCCGAACGCGCCAGGCAAGGCGTTTTTCGGCGACGAACGCGCATTGCTGGAGAGCCTGTTGCAGACGGCCGCGCTCGCGCGCGCGAGCGACGAAAAGCTGCGGATGTTCCTCGACGGCATTGTCCGGCCCCTCGTCGAGGCAGGCAAGAACCTGCTCGTGTTCACCGAGTACCGCTCGACACAGGAGTATCTGCACGAGGCGCTGCGAGCCGCCTTTCCGAACGACAGGGTGGCACTGCTCCACGGCGGGATGCGGCAGGCCGACCGAGACGAGGCCATCCGTGCTTTCGGGGCGAGCGCGCGGTTCCTTGTCTCGACCGAGGCCGGCGGGGAGGGATTCAACCTGCAGGAGGCGTCGCACATCCTTGTAAACTACGACCTGCCCTGGAACCCGGCGCGGCTCGCGCAGCGCATCGGGCGCCTCTACCGCTACGGCCAGCGGGAGAAAGTGCTCGTCTTCAATCTCCACACCGCCGACACGTTCGACAACCAGACCATCGCCCAGATGCTGGACCGCGTGGAGCTCCTCGCGCGCGACATGGCCCCCGTGGGCGGGGAGTTCGACGAACGCCTGCACACGGAGATCGTGGGCGAGCTGCTCGAGCAACTCGACGTGGCCGCCATCCTCGCCCGCGCGCGCGACCGCTCCGACAAGACCCGCACCGACGAGGAGATCGAGCGGGCGCTCGACGCAGCACGGCGCGCGCGCGAGATGCAGGAGGAGATCTTCGCAAATGTCGAGGCGTTCGACCCCACTGCCCTCGCTGGCTCACTGGCTCTGACGATGGACGACGCGCTCGTCTTCGTCCGCGGCATGGTTCCGATGGTGGGCGGCGAGGTCGTTTCCGCGGCGCGCGACGAGCGCAGCGCGGAGCTGCGCCTGCCGGAGGATCTGCGCGGCCGGTTCCCCGAGTTCGGCAACCGAACCGTCGTGCGCGTCACCACGGACCGCCGCCTCGCGCAGCGCCGACCGGAGTTCGCGCTGCTCGACTTCACGAGCGCGTTTTTCCGCTTTCTCGTCGCCCAGGCGCGCCAGCCGGATTTCGGGGGGATGCACGCGGCCGTGTGGGAACCAGCGGCGCCGTCCCCCGCCGCCGCGCTCGCCGCGTTCCATCTCCGTTGGCAGGACGAGCGGGGGGAGCCCACGACCGAGCGCCTGCTGCTGGCCGCGATGGACGAGAAGGGCAGTGTCGCGACCGACCCTGGCTTCGTCCGCCGGTGGCTGCGCGAGGGCGTTGCAGCCGCGCCATCCGCGGCCCCGTTGGGCGACCGGAACGTGGCGCTGCAGGGCTTGCACGACGTGGCAAACCGCCAGCTCGCGGCCGGAACCAGTCGCTTCAAGCACCCGAACGCCGCCGTGCTGCTCGCGGCGGCCGACGTCGTGCGCGACGCCTGAGCCAGCTTCAGCCGAACAAATGCTCGACCGCCGCCTCCCACGAGGCGCGGTCGGGCGCGCAAACCAGCCCGCCGGTGTGCACCAGGGACGAGTAGGGCGTCCCGTCCGGCTGCGCCGAAAACCCGCCGGCCTCCGCGTGGATCAGCACCCCCGCCGCGTGGTCCCACGGCATCAGCCTGGTGTAGGCAAGCAGGTGCGCGCCGCCCGTCGCCGCAAGGCGGTACTCGTGCGCGGCGCAGCGGAAGTTCACGGTCGCGGCGAGCCCGGCCAGGCGCGGCAGCACGCGCGCCTTGAGCTCCGGGTTCATGTAGCCCCAGGAGATCGCGCCCAGCATCGCCGCGACCGGCGCGGGCTCCGCCACGCGGGCGCGAAGCGGCATCTCGCCGAGGACGAACGCCCCCGCGCCGCGCTCGGCGGCCAGCGTGTCGTCGCCGGGAGGGTCGTGGATCCAGCCCGCCACCGTCTCGCCGCGCCGGACCGCCGCGCACATCACGCCGAACAGCGGCACGCCGGCGGCG
>BBPD01000130.1_pt1 | contig 11732 bp, 11 predicted proteins | sample 1344911 | NCBI WGS metagenome assembly BBPD01 (sample SAMD00019088, study PRJDB2971) | groundwater metagenome | biome: freshwater biome; feature: mineral spring; material: ground water | place: USA: CA, Sonoma | collected 2011-09 | depth surface m
GCGGGTTCAGCTTCATCTGCGCCCACATCGTGACGCCCATGACGATGGCCCACACGGGCAGGTGCAGGAACGCCGGCGGGTCCCACGGGATCAGCCCGAACAGGTTGAACAGGTTGGTCGGGTCCGGGGCCGAGAGGTCGCGGATCCAGCCGAAGAACGGCGCGTGGCGCATTTCGATGGTGACGAACAGCACCTTGTACAGCGCGAAGAACACCGGGATCTGGATGAGGATCGGCAGGCATCCCGCGGCCGGGTTGATCTTCTCGGCCTTGTACATCGCCATGACCTCGGCCTGCATCTTCGCCGGGTCGTCCTTGTAGCGCTCGCGCAGTTCAGTCATCTTCGGGCCGAGCAGGCGCATCTTGCTCATGCTTTTGTAGGATTTCTGCGCGAGCGGGAAGAACGCGGCCTTGAGCGCGAGCGTGAAGATCAGGATCGCCACGCCAAAATTGCCCGTCATCCGGAACAGCCAGTCGAGCGCGTAGAAGAACGGCTTGGTGAGCCAATAGAACCAGCCGAAGTCGATCGCCTTGTCGAAATCCTGGATGCGCAGGTTGTCGCGGTAGCGGTCGAGCAGGTGCACCTCCTTCGCGCCGGCGAAGAGGCGAGTGGCGAAGGCGGCGTCGGCGCCCGGTGCCACGGTCTGCGCGCCGGGCGGGGCCAGGTCCACCTGCCAGCGGTCCACCCCGTTGTCGTTGACGTGGCGGAACGCGGAGCGGACGCGCTGGCCGTCCTCGGCGCGGGTGAGCGCGGTCAGCCAGTATTTGTCGGAGAGCCCAGCCCAGCCCTCCACCGCCTCGTTCTCGAAGGGCGCGGCGCGGGTGCTGGTGGCGGTGCTCTTGCCGTCGCTGTAGGTGATCTCGGTCAGCCGCCCGTCCTGCACCGCGATGAAGCCCTCGTGCAGGATGAAGAACCCGAGCACGGGCGGCGTGCGCTCGCGCCGCACCCGCGCCCACGGCAGCACGGCGACAGCCTGGCCGGAGCGGTTCTCGACAGATTGGCGCACGGTGAACATGTAGTTCTCATCGACGCCGACCTCCGCGCGGAAGGTCACGCCGGCGCCGTTCTCCCACGACAGGGTGACGGGCCGGCCCGGCGCGATGGGGCCGCCCGCGGCCGTCCAGTCCGTCTCGTTGGTGGGCACGGCGGTGCGCCCATCGGCCGCCGTCCAGCCCCACTGCGCGAAATAGCCCTCCGGCCGGCCGCGCGGGTGCAGCAGGCGGACGAGCGGCGAGTTGCGCTCGATGGTCTCGCGGTAGTCCTTGAGCGTGAGTTCGTCGAGGACGAGGCCGCGGGCGGAGATGCCGGCCGCGATGCGGGCGTTCTCGATGCTGACGCGGGCCGCGGCCGGCCGGGCTGGGGCGACGGGTGCCGCGGGGTCGGCGGTGATGACCGTGCCCGGGAGAGTGCCAGGGAGAGTGCCCGGGATTGCCGCGGTGCCGGCGGGTAGCGGCACCTCGCCCACCGCGGCCGGCGGCGCGCCGGGCGTGGTCTGCGTGACCCGTGCGGCCCCCGGGGGCGCGACAGGCGGCGGGTTCAACGTGCGGTTCCACACGTCGAACAGCAGCAGGATGCCGATGGAGAGGGCGATCGCCGCGAGGAGGCGCTTTTGATCCATGGGGTCCGGTTCAGCCGCTGTACGGCTTGGTATTTCGGCCGCTGCGCGGCGGGGCATCGTGGCCGCTGCGCGGCGGGGCATCGTGGCCGCTGCGCGGCGGGGGGACGGGGTCCCAGCCCACCGCAGGGTTCCAGGGGTTGCACCGCAGCACGCGCCAGCCCGCGAGGGCCGTGCCGCGAACGGCGCCGTGGGTCTTGAGCGCGTCGAGCGCGTAGTCCGAGCACGAGGGGTGGAAGCGGCAATTGCAGCCCAGCACGGGCCGCAGCGTCCATTGGTAGGCGACGACCGCGCCCCGCAAGGTGGCTGACACCGGGCTCACGTTCGCACCCCGGCCTTGCGCAGTGCCGCGTCGAGATCGGCGCACAGCTTGGCGAAGGGGACGGAGGCGGTGGCGTCGCGGGCGATCAGCACCAGGTCCCAGCCCGCGGGGGGGTTGCCGGCGAGGCCGAGCCGCGCGGCCTCCCTCAGGCGGCGCTTGGCCCGGTTGCGGGCGACGGCGTTGCCGATCTTCTTCGTGGCGGTGAAGCCGACCCGCGCGTCCGCCGCCGCCTCCCGGCGCAGCGCCTGCAGCACAAGGCCATCTCGCGCCGCACGGCGACCACGCTCTCGGGCGGCCACGAAGTCGGCGCGGCGCTTGAGGCGGAGCAGCACCGAGGGCAGCGCCGGCGGCGGCCCATGGAGCAGCGCAGGGGGCAGGACGGGCGCCATGAAAGGGGGGGCCAGCGCGCCGCCGAGGCCGCTCAGGCGGAGAGCTTGGCGCGGCCCTTGGCGCGGCGGTTGGCCAGGACCTTGCGACCGCCCACCGTCGCCGAGCGGGCGCGGAAGCCGTGCCGGCGCTTCCGGACGAGCTTGGATGGCTGGTAGGTGCGCTTCACGGCAAGAAACTCCTGGCGGCACGGTCGGCCGGTCTTCGGGAATGGGGGGGCTGCGGCGCGCGGCGCGCCACCCCCGATGCGACTCGTATAGGGATGGCACGGCGCCCGCGTCAACCGGCGCGGTGCCGGGCCTGACTGCCGTGGGGTTCGCCGCGGTCGGGAACGCGGGTGTAACGAACCTCTCCCACCCGGCCAGGTTGCTGGGTTTCGCACGCCACACCAAAAAAACCACAACCTAGAGGCGAACAGTCTTGCTCTTCCCGTTAAGAGGGTGTAGTGCCTCTCGCCAGCAGAGAGGGATTCAGCCATGCGTATCCTGCTTGTCGAAGATGACAGCACCGCCGCCCGCGGCATCGCCTTCCAGCTTCGGCAGGAGGCCATGGTCGTGGACATCGCCGACACGGGGCAGGAAGCCCTGGAGCTAGCGGGACGTTACGATTACGACCTGATCGTGCTGGACATGATGCTGCCCGACGTGGATGGCCTCGATGTCCTCTCCCGGTTGCGGGTGAGCAAGGTGCAGGTGCCGGTGCTGATCCTCTCGGCCCTGGGCAAGACCCAGGCCAAGATCAATGGCCTGCGCCTTGGCGCCGATGACTACCTCAACAAGCCCTTCGACGGATCGGAGCTGGTGGCGCGCATCCATGCGCTAATCCGCCGCTCCAAGGGCCACGCGCAGGCGCTGATCGAGATCGGCGGGCTGACGGTGGACCTCAGCGCGAAGGAGATCCGCCACCGCGAGAAGGCGATCAACCTGACGCTCAAGGAATACATGATTGTGGAGCTGCTGGTGCTGCGCCGCGGCAACGTGCTGTCGAAGGAAAACTTCCTCGACCACCTGTATGGCGGCATCGACGAGCCCGACGCGAAGATCATCGACGTCTTCATCTGCAAGATCCGCAAGAAGATGGGCCAGGCCGGCGTGTCCAACCTGATCCAGACGGTGTGGGGCCGCGGCTACATCCTGCGGGACCTGGTTGCGGCCGAGCCCGCGACGGCGGCCAAGCGCACCCCGATGCCCTTCGGCGTCGCCGCCAGCTGACCGCGCGCGCCCGGGGCGGCCCCCACGCCCCACCCGGCCGGGGCGCATGGACCAAGTTCGGGCGACCGCGTATTGCGTCGCATAACTTGCGGTGCGGATTGCGGAAGGCTCGACCATGGAACGTAACCTCGCCGGCCAGGCGGCTGTCGTCACCGGCAGCACGTCCGGCATCGGCCTTGCCATCGCGCGGATGCTGCACGCGGCAGGGGCGCAGATCCTGCTCAACGGCTTCGGCAAGCCGGACGAGATCGGGGCGGCGCGCGCGGCCGTGGGCGGCGCGCCCCACTCGCCCGCGGACATGTCGAAGCCCGAGGATATCCGCGCCATGGTCGCCCAGGCCGAGGCCGCGTTCGGCCGGCTCGACATCCTGGTCAACAACGCCGGCATCCAGCACGTAGCACCGGTGCAGGACTTCCCGGCGGCGAAGTGGGACGCTGTGATCGCGATCAACCTGTCCTCCAACTTCCACGCGATCCAGGCCGCGCTGCCGGGCATGCTCGCGCGCGGCCACGGGCGCATCATCAACATCGCCTCCGCCCACGGCCTGGTCGCCAGCCCGCAGAAGAGCGCCTACGTGGCCGCGAAGCATGGCGTGTTGGGGCTGACGAAGACCGTGGCGCTCGAGATCGCGGAGACCGCCGTCACCTGCAACGCCGTCTGCCCCGGCTTCGTCCGCACGCCGCTCGCCGAGGCGCAACTCGCCCCGCTCGCGGCACAACACGGCGTGGACGAAACCCGCGCGCTCAAGGACCACCTGCTGGCCAAGCAGCCCTCGAAGCGCTGGATCGAGCCCGATGATGTGGCGCGCATGGTGCTCTGGCTGTGCGGGCCTTGCTCCGGCTCGGTGAACGGTGCCGCGCTGTCCATCGACGGCGGTTGGGTCGCGGGCTGAGATGGACGCAGCCCCGCCGATCTCCCGCGTCGCGCCCGCGGTCTCCACCGCGAGGAAGACGCGCCGCATCAACCTCGCGCTGCAAGGCGGGGGCACGCATGGCGCCTTCACCTGGGGCGTGCTCGACCGTCTGCTCGACGACGACCGGCTCGAATTCGATGGCCTCTCCGGCACCTCCGCCGGCGCGATCAACGGCGCGGTCTTCGCCCTCGGCCTCGTCGAGGGCGGGCCGGCGGGCGCGAAGGACGCGCTCAACCGGTTCTGGAGCGCGCTTGGCGCGAAGTTCGCGTTCAGCCCGCTGCAATCCACGCCCATCGAAAAGCTGCTGTGGGGCTGGGACATGTCCCACAGCTTCGCCTTTAACGCCTTCGACCGCGTGACCAAGCTGCTCTCGCCGTACCAGCTCAACCCGTTCCCGTTGGAGTTCAACCCGCTCCGCCAGGCGCTGGAGCAGAGCCTCGACCTCCGCCGCCTGCGCGAAGCGCCCGACGCGGTGCGCCTGTTCGTCTCGGCGACCAACGTGCGCACCGGCAAGCCGCGCGTGTTCCGGCGCGAGGAGATCACGGTGGACGCCCTGCTCGCCTCGGCCTGCCTGCCGAACCTGTTCCGGGCCGTGGAAATCGACGGCGAGGCGTACTGGGACGGCGGCTACCTCGGCAACCCGGCGCTGTGGCCGCTCTACCACGAGCGGATGGCGGCCGACATCGTGCTCGTCCAGCTCAACCCGATCGTGCGCGAGGAGCTGCCGACCACCTCGGCCGATATCCTCAACCGGCTCAACGAGATCAGCTTCAACGCCTCGCTGATGAGCGAGATCCGCGCCATCGACTTCGTGCAGCGACTGCTGGACGGCGGGCGGCTGGAGCAGCCGCGCTACCGCCGGCTGTTCCTGCACCTGATCGAGGACGAGGAGCACCTGCGGCGCTTCAAGCTCTCGACCAAGTTCAACGGCGACTGGAACTTCCTCCAGACGCTGCGCGACTACGGGCGCGAGGCGGCGGAGCGCTGGCTCAGCGCGCGCTTCGACAGCCTCGGCCGCGAGACGACGCTGGACACGGACCGCTTCCTGTAGGGGTCAGCTTCCTGAAGGGGTCAGGGCGCCCAGCCCATGGCCGTCCGCTCGAGCTTCTGCGCCTCGTCCCGCAGCTCGGCGAGGTCGAGCTGGCACTCGGCCAGTCGCCCGCGATAGCTGTGCAGCCCGTCCTGCAGGGAGCCGAGCGCCTGTCCCAGCACGCCGAGATCGGCGCGGAAGTCGGCCACGGCCTTGGCCTGCATGTCGAGAGCCGATTCGAGGTCGCGCAGCGCGAGGCGAAGTCGGTCCTCCGGGCGCTGGGGAAAGGGCAGGGGGTGCGGCTGGGCCATTGGCTAGGTTCTCCTGACTGAAGCAAAAACTAATCCAGTCTCACGATTTAAGCAACTGGAAACCACGCGCCGCCGATCAGCAGCGCAAGGCACCCCCCCGCCGTGAGCACCCACCGCAGAACCATGTACTTGGTCGGCACGAGCTGGCGCGTCGCCGCCGCCCATTGCTCGACGCCGAGCGTGGCGATCAGCCCCAGCGCCAGCGCGGGCGCGATCCAGCCCGTCGGCAGCAGCAGCGCGACCCAGGCCCACAGCGCCGGCGCGATGCCGAGGGCGAGGCGCGCCGGGCCGAACCGCCGCTCCTCCTCCGGCGCGCGGAGCGCGAGGCCCCAATGCACCGCGCCGAGGAAGGCCAGGATCGTCGCGCCATAGGCGACCAGCGCCGAGAAGGCGAAGCCGCGCCACCCCACGGGCCCAGCGGCCGCGAGCAGCGCGCAGGCCAGGAAGGGGATCAGCCCGCCCAGGCCGAGCGCCCAGGCCGCGCGATGGGTCATCGTGTCCGTCATGATGGCCGAACGTGCCGGCGTAGCCGGCGTTCGGCAACCGGGTGAGCATCGCAGCCGATCCGCGTGGGCCACCGCGGTTCCGCGATTTCCCCGTGCCGGATCGTGCTGTAGAGGCTGTGCGGATGGGGATCGCCCTCGAACTCATCTTCGTCCTGCTGCTCACGCTGTTCAACGGCGTGCTTGCGATGAGCGAGCTGGCCGTCGTCTCGTCGCGCCGCACGCGCCTGCAGGCGATGCAGCGCGCCGGCAGCCAGGGCGCGGCGGCGGCGCTCGCGCTTCAGGAGGACCCGCAGCGCTTCCTGCCAACCGTGCAGGTCGGCATCACGCTCGTCGGCATCCTTGCCGGCGTGTTCGGCGGCGCCACGCTCGCGGTCACGCTGGGCGGCGCGCTGGCGCAGTGGCCGCTTCTCGCGCCGCTCGCCGCGGAGCTGGCCTTCGTCGTGGTCGTTGTCGGCATCACCTACGTCAATCTGATCCTGGGCGAACTGGTGCCGAAGCAATTGGCGCTGCGCGAGCCGGAGGTGGTCGCCGCCCTCCTCTCCCGCCCACTCACCGTGCTCGCGCGCGTCACCGGCCCGTTCGTCTGGCTGCTGTCGCGCTCCTCCGCGCTGATCCTGCGGCTCTTCCCCGGGCACGGGGCGGCCGACAAGGGCGTGACGGAGGAGGAGGTGAAGGCCGTCGTCGCCGAGAGCGTTGAGGCCGGCGCACTCGACCGCGAGGAGCGGCACATGATCGAGCGTGTGCTGCGCCTGGCCGACCGGCCGGTGCGCGCGCTGATGACGCCGCGCACCGAGGTCGCCTGGCTCGACCGCAACGCCTCGCCCGAGGCGGTGTCCGCGGCGCTGCGCGCGGAGACGGTCACGCGCTTTGTCGTCGCCGACGGGCGTGTGGACAACGTCCTCGGCGTCGTCGTCGCGAAGGACCTGCTGGACCAGATGCTCGAAGGGCACGGGCTGAACCTCTCGCGCGCGCTGCGCCAGCCGCTCGCGCTGCCCGACAACCTCTCCGCCCTCGACGCGCTGGAGCGGCTGCGCGCGGATGCGCTCGGCCTCGCGCTCGTGCTGGACGAGTACGGCACCTTCGAGGGGGTGGTCACCGCCTCGGACCTGCTGGAAGCCATCGTGGGCGAGCTCGGGCCGGGGCCGGAATCGGGGAAACCGGCGGCAGTGAAGCGCTACGACGGCTCGCTGCTGCTCGACGGGATGATGGCGCTCGACGAGCTGCGGCAGCGGCTGGAGCTCGCCGACCTGCCGCCGCGTGCCTCCACCTACCACACGGTGGCGGGGCTGATGCTCGCGCTGCTCGAGCGCATCCCGCGCGAGGGCGACCGCATCGCCTGGGGCGGCTGGCGCTTCGAGATCCTCGACATGGACGGCCGCCGCGTGGACAAGGTGCTGGCCGTGCGAGAGGCGTCCGAGGCGGTGCCGCATGAGCCGGCGCGGACGGGGTGAGAAGCGCGCCCGGCGGGGCGAGTGGGCGGGCCCATTGCCGCCCGAGCCTGCCATCGCTGGCGGCACCGCCGCGGTCCTTGCACGCTCCCGCCAACACGGCGCGGGGCGTTCGCGGCCCGGCGGCGCCGGATCGGCCTGACCCGATCAGGTCAGGGCCTGAACCCTCCGCTCCGCCACGGCGACAGCGGGTGGAGCCTGACGACGGTCCGGTGACGATGACCGTCGCCTGCGCTCGAGCTGTCCGGGATCAGCCGGGGGATCGGGGAGAGGGCGGATCAATCGGCTGCGCTGGCTTCGCCGGGCACTGCGACCGCCGAACCGGGCCGGGGCGTTTCCACAAACGATCGCCCAGCGCCCGCCTGCATCGCCGGCATGCGCGCCTCGCGGCCCGGCCCCCACCCGGGTCGCCACCTGCCACCTGCCACCTGCCACCTGCCGCCTGCCACCTGCGACGGCACGCGGCGAGCGGCGAGGCAGTCGCGCGGCGCCGCCCGGCCGCCGCGATCAGGCCGCGCGCGGCGCCGCGTAGAGCCGCACGCCGCGCTCCTCGGCCAGCATCTTGATCCGGCGGTTGATCTCGCGGCCCACCGCCCAGCGACGCGCCGGCGGCGTCATCACCCGCGCGCGGACGACCATCGCCGTCTCCGTGAGCTTCTCGACCCCCATCACCTCGATGGGCGCGAGCACGGAGGGCGCCCAGCGCTCGTCCTCGCGCAGGTCGGCGCCGATCTCGCGCAGCATCGCGGCCGCCGTGTCCGGGTCACAGGTGTAGTCGAGCGAGAGGTCCACCACGGCGTAGCCGAAGTCGCGCGTCTGGTTCGTCACCGTGGTGACCGCGCTGAACGGCACGATGTGCACCGAGCCATCCAGCGCGCGCAGGCGGATGGAGCGGATGGAGAGCTGCTCGACCGTGCCCGACAGGCCGCCCACGGTGATGAGGTCGCCCACCGCCACCGCGTCCTCGAGCAGCAGGAAGACGCCGGTGATGATGTCGCGCACCAGCGTCTGCGAGCCGAAGCCGATGGCGAGCCCGATGACGCCCGCGCCGGCCAGCAGGGGCGCGATGTTGACGCCGATCTGTGCGAGCGTGGTCAGGCCGACGACGACCGCGAGCACCACGCCCAGCGCGGTGCGCGCGAGCGGCAGCAGCGTGCGCACGCGCGCCGAGCGGGCGGCCGCGCCGTCCTTCGGCAGGGCGGCGAGGTTGCGCTGGATGGCGGCGTTCGCGACCTCCCAGATGACCAGCGCGATGGTGAGCGTGATCGCGACGGAGGTGACGCCCGCCACGAGGCGCGAGCCGGGCCGGCCCTCGCGGAAGAAGGCGAAGGCAGGCAGGCCCCAGCTCTGCAGCGCCAGCACCAGCGCGAAGGCGACGATGATCGCCGAGATCACGCCCTTGAGCGCGGGCAGGTAGCGGTTCGCCCGCGCCTCCAGCCCCGGGTAGCGCTTCGCCGCGTCCGGGCCGATGCGGAAGGCGCGCGTCAGCACCAGCCGCGCCGCCTCGTCGAGGCCCTTGGCGGCAGCGAAGATGGCGACCGTGAGGGCGGATGCCGTGGCCAGCCGCTCGAGACCGCGCTCGACCTCGAGCGACCACAGCGTCCAGGCCGCGAGCATCCAGAAGATGACGACGAGGTGCCACGCCTCGGCCAGGCGGTTGCGCGCGGCGCGCAGCAGGCGGCGATTGCTGTCGGGCACCTCGCCCTCCGGCAGCGGCGGCGCGCGCAGCGCGTCGGCAACGGTCTCGCGGTTCTGCAGCACGACGACGGCGACGAGCAGCGAGACGACCAGCAGGCCGATGCGCCACAGGCTCTCCGTCACCGCGAAGCCGATGCCGAAGAACAGCGCGAGCTCCGAGGCGGCGAAGAAGCTGACCGTCGTGAGCGCGATGCGGTGGATCCAGATCGAGGCGTACTCCGCCGTCTCGTCGGAGACGGGCAGCAGCCGCAGCCGGGCGGAGTGCGGCGCGAAGAACAGCCTGGCCACCGCCATCACCGCGCGCGCGCCGGCGTAGGCGATGGAGACCGTCTCCATGATGAGCCGGTTCGAGGGCCAGGTGGCGAGTGCTGCGGCGACCGACAGCGCGGCGGCGAGGAGGCCGGCCACGGGGATCAGGTCGAGCAGCAGGTGGCCTACGAGGTAGAGGCCGCGGCGGAGCAGCGAGAGCGACCCCTCCGCCTCGCGCGCGCGCCGCGCGAGCCGTTCCTCCGCCCGGCGGAGGAGGAAGCGTAGGCCGCGCTCGGTGGCGAAGCCCGCGCCGATGACGAGGCCGAGCTTCCAGGCGAGCGACAGCACCTGCTCGCGCAGCTGCGCGTCGGTGGCGAGGCGGTCGGCCCAGGCGAGGAAGCCCTCGAACTGCGTGGCCTCGATAAGGCGGCCTAGCAGCTGGGCGACGAGCAGGCCGGCGCGCTGGGTGAGGCCGATGATGGTCTCGGCCGGCGCCAGCACCGCCTCGTCCACCGTGTCGGGCCGCTCTGGCGGTGTCGTGGCGGGCGGCGTGCCCTCCTCGGGCGGGCGCGGCGCGGCGGCGGGCTCGGTGGGCGGTGCCGGGGTTGGGGAGGCAGCCGCGGGGGCGGCGGATGCGGTGGGCGCGGCACCGTTCGACGCCGCGGGCACCGCGGGAGGGCCGGCGGGGGGCGTGGCGCGGGCCTGCTCCAACGCGCGCAGCAGGGCGGCGCGCTGTGCGTCGTCGCGCAGCACGCGCAGCAGCGCGTCGAGCTCGCCGCCGGCGCTGCCGGGCGGAGCGGCCGTGGTGGGCGCGGCCGCGGGGGGTGTGGCGGGGGAGGGCGGCGCGGCGGCCGTGGCAGCGGGCGACGCCGCAATCTGCGACAGACCGGGCGTGGGCCAGGCGAGCGTGACCAGAAGAAGCGCGACGAGAAGGGGCGCGACGAAAGCGAGCGCGGCGGGGCAGGCGAGGCGGCGCGTCATGCGGCGCGGCATGGGCGGTGCGTGGGGGCGGGTCAAGCGCGCCCGCCCTCCGCGCCCGCCCTCCGCGCCCCCTTCGCGCTTCTGGACGTGCCGGGGGTGATGAAGGTGTTCACCACGCCCCCGCCGCGCCCCCCTCGCCCCTCGCTGCGCGTCCCCCCTCCGCGCCCCCCTTTCCGCGCGCCCCCCTTCCGCGCCCCCCTTCCGCGCCCCCGTGCGCCTGGACGCGCGCCCGTGCGCCTGGACGCGCCCCGCCCCGCGGCGCAGCATCCACCCGCGCGCATGCGGACCCAGCCCTCGACCTCGAGCGTGCCCTCGATCTGGACGGTGATGGTCGCCCTGCTCGGCGTTCACATAGCCGGCATGGGGGCGTTCCTCACGGTGCCGGTGCTCGCGCCGGCCATCGCCGCGGAGGCCGGCATCCCCGCCTCGCTCGCCGGCTTCCACACCGCGCTGGCCTATGCGGGGGCGATGCTGTCCGGGCTGTTCACCGGGCGCTGGCTGCGGCGCTTCGGCGGCGTGCGGGTGTGCCAGGCGGCGCTGGTGTGCATCGCGGCCGGCCTCGCGCTCGCGGTGCTGGGGCACCCGCTCGCGCTCGTCGCCTCCGCGGTGGTCGCGGGGTTTGGGCATGGGCCGGTGACGCCGTCCGGCTCGCACCTGCTCGCGCCGCGCACGCCGCCCGCGCGGCGCAGCCTCATCTTCTCGCTCAAGCAGACCGGCGTGCCGGCGGGGGCGATGCTCGTCGCCATCGCCGCACCCGCCGCGGCGGCGCTGTGGGGCTGGCGCGCCGGCGTGCTGGCGATGGCGCTGTTCGCGCTGCTGCTGGCGCTCGCGCTCCAGACGCTGCGCGCCGCGCTGGATGCGGAGCGGCGGCCCGGCACGCAGCCCTGCTCGCCGGTGCGCGAGGCGCTCGCGAGCCTCGCCCTGCTGCGCGAGCACCGGGCGCTGCGGGCGCTGACGCTGGCCGCCGCCGGCTTTGGCGTCGCGCAATTCTGCTTCGGCACCTTCTTTGTCGTGTGGCAGGTCTAGAGCAGATCGCCGGAGAGCGTCTTCGCTCGGAGGCG
>BBPD01000441.1_pt2 | contig 11729 bp, 10 predicted proteins | sample 1344911 | NCBI WGS metagenome assembly BBPD01 (sample SAMD00019088, study PRJDB2971) | groundwater metagenome | biome: freshwater biome; feature: mineral spring; material: ground water | place: USA: CA, Sonoma | collected 2011-09 | depth surface m
CCCTCCCCGCCTCGCCGGCGGGGCCGGAGCAGGCGCGGCTGTGCGCGTATCACCCGGTGCGCGACGTCGCGGGCGAGGTGGTGGGCGTGTCGGCCTCGGTCGTGGACATCACCGCGCGCCGCCGCGCCGAGCAGACCGAGCGGCTGCTGATGCGCGAGGTGGACCACCGCGCGCGCAACGCGCTCGCCGTCGTGCGCTCGCTGGTGCGCCTCTCGGCGACCGAGGCGAACGGCGGCGACCCGGCGGGGCTGGTCGAGGTGCTGGAGGGCCGCATCTCCGCCATGGCACGCGCGCACACGCTGCTGAGCAACGCGCGCTGGAGCGGCGGCGACCTGCGCCAGCTCGTCACCGAGGAGCTGGCGGCACACGCCCCGGCCGTCGCCGCCGCCGACGGGCCGGACGCGACGCTTGCGGCGGAGGCGGTGCAGCCGCTCGCGATGGCGCTGCACGAGCTCGTCACCAACGCCGCGAAGCACGGCGCGCTCTCGCGCCCCGAGGGGCGGATCACGCTGCGCTGGATGCCGGCCGAGGGCGGCGGCCTCGTGGTGGAGTGGGTCGAGCGCGGGGGCCCGCGCCTCGAAGGCCCGCCGGCGCGTGGTGGCTTCGGGCTGCGCCTGGTCGAGGCGAACCTCACCGGGCTGCTCGACGGCGCCGGCGAGTGGCATTGGGAGCCGGAGGGGCTGCGCAGCGTGCTGCGGATCGGCCCGGCCGCGCTGCTCGCTGGCCCCGCCGCGACGCCGCCCGAGGCGACCGCGCCCGCGGGAACCACGCCCGGGGTAATCGCTCCCGAGTTCACCGCGCCCGGGTTCAGTGGGAGCGAGTTGACCCCGCCCGACGTGACCGCCTCCGCGGCGAGCCTGGCCAACGTGACGGTGGCCGACGCGACCGTGGCCGACGCGGCCGTGACCGACGCGGCCGTGACCGACGCGACCCTGGCCGACGCGACCCTGGCCGACATGACCCTGGCCAACATGACCCTGGCCAACATGACCCTTGAGGGGGCGACCCCAGCCACGGCGGCTCCGTCACAGGCCGCCCAGGCCGAAGCAGCCCCGCCCGCCGCACCCCCGGCCGCCCCGCGCCGCCGGCTCGACGGCGCGCGGGTGCTGCTGGTGGAGGACGAGGTGCTCGTCGCGCTCGAGGTCGCGCGGTTGCTGGAATCGGCCGGGTGCTCGGTCGCCGGCCCGGCCTTCACGCTGGAGGAGGGGCTGGCCCTCGCGGCGGCGCAGGAGCTCGACGCGGCCGTGCTCGACCTCAACCTGCGCGGCCGCACGAGCGTGCCGATCCTCGAGGAGCTGCGCGGCCGCGGCGTGCCCTGCCTCATCACCAGCGGCTACGGCGAGGCGCCGGCGGGCCATGCGGAGGTGCCGGTGCTGGAGAAGCCGGTGCCGGCCGCGCGGCTGCTCCTGGCGGTGGAGCAGGCCGTCGCAAACCGCCGCGCGACGGTCGGGTAGCGCAGGATCGCCGCGAGCGGAATCGATCGGGGCGTGAAGCCTCCGCCCGGCAAGGCCGGAAGCGGGTGGAGCCTGGCGCCGGTCGGGCGGAAACCGCTGCAGCCGGGCCGCCCTCCCCAGCGCGCGAGACCCGGGTTATCGTCGGCGCCCGCTCCGGAGGTGACGCCATGCAAAGGTTTTCGCGCGCCGCGATGGCGGCCCGTGCCGCCGCCGACATCCCCGAGGGCTGGGTCGTCAACCTCGGCATCGGCATCCCGACGCTGATCGCCGGCGCGGTGCCGCTGGAGCGCGAGGTCGTGTTCCAGTCGGAGAACGGGGTGCTCGGCATGGGGCCGGCGCCGGAACCGGGCGCGGAGAATCCGTGGCCCATTACCGCGGGCAAGCAGATGGTCACGCTGCGGCCCGGCGGTTCCTACTGCCACCACGCCGACAGCTTCGCGATGATCCGCGGCGGCCACATCGACCTGTGCGTGCTGGGCGGCTTCGAGGTGGCGGAAAACGGCGACCTGGCCGATTGGGCCACCAGAGAGAACGACACCGCGCCCGCCGTCGGCGGCGCGATGGACCTCGCGGCGGGCGCGAAGCGGCTGTGGGTGGTGATGGAGCACACCACGAAGGACGGGCGGCCCAAATTCGTCGCGCGCTGCGGCTACCCGCTCACCGCGCTCGGCCGCGTCGCGCGCGTGTACACCGACCTCGCGGTGCTCGACGTGGTGCCGGGCCGGGGCTTCGTCGTGCGCGACATCTGCGCGGGGATGACGCTGGCGGGGCTGCAGCCGCGCTCCGCGGCCACGCTGCACGTCAGCGCATGACGGGGTCTTGCGGTGCCGCGCCCTTCGCGGAGGATCGGCTGGAGACGATCCGCCTGCTGCGCGACAGCGCGGCGCGGTTCGGCGCCACCGCGCGGGCACGGCGGCTGCGCTTCACGCTGCCCGGCTTCGTGGCGCCCGGCTCCGTGGCGCCCGGCTCCGAGGGGAACGCGTGGCGCGCCATGGGAAAGCTGGGCTGGATCGGCCTCGCCCTGCCGGAGGCCGCCGGCGGCGCGGGCCTCGGCATGGCCGAGATGTGCGCGCTGGCCGAGGAGCTCGGCCGCGCGCTCGCGCCCGAGCCGCTGGTGGCGTGCGCCCTGTCGGCGCGGCTGCTGGCCGAGGCGGGGGAGGCGGAGGCGCTGCCCGCGCTGCTCGAGGGCCGCGCGGTGGTGCTGACGGCCTGGCAGGACGGCGCGGGCACGCTCGATGTGTGCCGCGACGAGGCGGCCGTGCGGCGCTTCGTGCCGATGGCCGCGGGGGCCACGCATATCCTGCTGCCGGTGCGCGGCGGCCTGCGGCTGCTCCGGCGCGACGAGGTCGAGCTGGCGACGGAGTTCACGCAGGATGGCGGCCACTTCGGCACCCTCCGCCCGCTCGCGCCCGGCCGGGCCCTGCGCGACGCGGATGTCGAAGCCGCACTCGACCACGCGGCGCTCGCCACCGCGGCGCAGCTGCTCGGCGGCATGGAGGCGAGCTTCGCGCTGACCCTCGACCACCTGCGCACGCGCGAGCAGTTCGGCCGGCCCATCGGCGCCTTCCAGGCGATCCAGCACCGCGCGGCGGATGCGCGGCTGCTGCTCTCGCTGACGCGCGCAGCGGTGGAGCAGGCGGCCGATGCGCCGACGCCCGCGCTCTGCTCCCGCGCCAAGGCGCGCGCGGCGGAGGGCGCACTTCGCTTCCAGGCCTCGTGCCTGCAGATGCTGGGCGGCATCGGCTACACCGATGACCACGACAGCGGCCTGCACCACCGCAAGGCGATGGTGCTCGCGCCGATGTATGGCGGCGCGGCGCTCCACCGCCGCCGCTTCCACGCCCTGTCGCCGGAGCTGGAGGACGCATGACGGACGACGTGATGAGGCTCCTGGCCGAGCGCGAGGGAGACGTCCTCGTGCTCACCATGGACTATCCGGCGCGCCGCAACGCGCTCGCCCTGCCGCTGCGCGCGGAGCTGGAGCGCGTGCTGGAGGCAGCGCAGTCCGACGGCACGCGCTGCGCCGTGCTGGCCGGCGCGGGCGAGCACTTCTCCGCCGGCGGCGACATCTCGGGCATGAGCGTCGAGACGGCGCTGGAGGGGCGCGAGCGCATGCGCCGCACGCACCGCCTCGTGCGCCTCATGGCGCGCGGCAACCTGCCGGTCATCGCGGCGGTGGAGGGCTGGGCCGCCGGCGCGGGCTGCTCTCTCGCGCTGCTCTGCGACCACGTCGTCGCGGCCGAGGATGCGCGGTTCGTGCTCGGCTTCCACAAGATCGGCCTGATGGCCGACCTCGGCCTGCCCGCGACATTGCCGGCGCGGATCGGCGCGGGGCGGGCGCGCGACATGATGCTGTTCCACACGGCCTACACGGGCGCCGAGGCGCTGCGCATCGGCCTCGTGGACGCCGTCGCGCCCCAGGGCGAGGCGCTGGCGCGCGCGAAGGAGAAGGCCCGCGCGCTCGCCGCCGAGCCGCCGCTGCCCATCGCCTGCACCAAGCAGTGGTTCGCCGACGACCTGGAGCGCGCGCTGGCCCGCGAGGCGGACTTCCAGGCGGCGCTCTTCGCCACCGCCGACCACAAGGAGGGGCGCGAGGCGTTCCTCGCCAAGCGCAAACCCGCCTTCGGAGGCCGCTGATGCCATTCGCCGCCACCGCCTTCGCCATCGAACCCCGCGAGCGCGAAGAGCTCGACGCGCTGCCCGACGACGCGTTCCGCGCGAGGGTCCGCGCCTGGATCGAGGCGGAGTATCCGGCCGACATCCGCAACCCGGACAAGCGCCTGCACTGGGCCGAAAACCGACCCTGGTACCTCAAGCTCGCCGGGAAGGGGTGGCTCTGCCCGGCCTGGCCGCGCCAGTACGGCGGCCTCGGCCTGTCGCCTGCCAAGCAGATCATCTTCACCGAGGAGTTGGAGCGCTGGGGCTGCGCGCGCACCAACGACCACGGCGTCGTCATGCTCGGCCCGCTCGTCATCCGCCACGGCACGGAGGAGCAGAAGCGCCGCTTCCTGCCCGCCATCCTGTCCGGCGAACACGTGTGGTGCCAGGGCTACAGCGAGCCCAACAGCGGCTCCGACCTCGCCAGCCTGCGCACCTCGGCCACGCTGGACGGCGACAGCTATGTCGTGAACGGCCAGAAGACCTGGACCACCCTCGCCCAGGACGCGAACTGGATCTTCCTGCTCGTCCGCACCGATCCGGCGGCGAAGAAGCAGGAGGGGATCAGCTTCCTGCTCGTGGACATGGCGACGCCCGGGGTGACCGTGCGGCCGATCATCAACCTCGAGATGCACGACGAGTTCTGCGAGGTCTTCTTCGACGACGTGCGCGTGCCGCGGGGGAACCTCGTGGGCGAACCCAACAAGGGCTGGGACATCGCGAAGGCGCTGCTCTCCTTTGAGCGCATCTATCTTGGCTCGCCGCGCCAATCGGCCTATGCGCTGGCGCGGCTGCGGCAGCTCGCGGAGCGCCAGGGCGTGGCCGAGGAGCCGCTGTTCCTCGAGACCTATCTGCGCCACCGCTGCGACCTCGAGGACCTCAAGGCGCTCTACGGCCGCTACGTCGAGCTGCTGCGCCGCGGCCTCTCGCTCGGCCCGGACGTGTCGCAGCTGAAGATCGCGCAGAGCGAGCTGTACCAGCGCATCAGCGAGACGATGCTCGACCTCGCCGCCGAGCACGGCGCGCTGGCCGGCCCGATGGGGGGCGCGAACCGCGGCCTGCACCCGGCGGGCGTGTACCTGCAGGCGCGGCCGGCGACGATCTACGGCGGCACCAACGAGATCCAGCGCAACATCCTCGCGCGGGGCGTGCTCAGCCTGCCCGGCGGTTGAGCGGCGGCACCTCCGCCTCCTCTGTCACGACGACGGCGTGGAGGCTTCGGGGCATGACCTCGTGCGCGACGACCACGCACCGCGCGCCGCGATCCGCCTCGCCGGCCCCCGTGCGGGAGTGCCGGCCGAAGTGCAAAACCGGTCCGGCGTGGGTGCGCACGTCGCAGGGCAAGCCCGTCATGCCGGCGAGGTGGCCGGCCCCGTCCACTTCGCTGTCGAAGGCGGGGCAGAGCGCGCCCCGCCGCGCGCCGAGGCTCGCGGTGCACGCCGTGCCGTGCCGACATCCCCCGGCGCGATGCAAGGGTGGCGCGGTTGACGCGGCACCGGCGCGGCGGAAGCATTCGCGCACAACACGCGGGGCGCAAGGCGATGGGCGGTGGGCGATGGGCGATGGGCGAGCTGTGGCGGCTGACGGCGGCGGAACTGGCCGGACGGATTCGCGCGCGCGAGGTCTCGGCGACCGAGGCCGCGCGCGACGCACTCGCCCGGCTCGATGCGGTCAACCCCGCGATCAACGCCGTCGTGGAGCACCGCCCGGAGGAGGTGCTGGCCGACGCCGCGGCGCTCGACGCGCGCCTCGCCCGCGGCGAGGAGCCGGGGCAGCTCACCGGCGTCCCCGTCACGGTGAAGGTCAACGCCGACCAGCGCGGCTTCGCCACGACCAATGGCCTGCGCCTGCAGCGCGACCTGGTGGCGCAGGACGACAACCCGGTCGTCGCCAACCTCCGCCGCGCCGGGGCGGTGATCCTGGGTCGGACCAACACGCCGGCCTTCTCGCTGCGCTGGTTCTGCGCGAACGGGCTGCACGGCGCGACGAAGAACCCGCGCAACCCGAAGCTCACCCCCGGCGGCTCGTCCGGCGGCGCGGCGGCGGCCTGCGCTGCGGGGATCGGTGCCGTCGCGCACGGCACCGACATCGGCGGCTCGATCCGCTACCCCGCGTATGCGTGCGGCATCCACGGGCTGCGACCGACGCTTGGCCGCGTGCCGTCCTTCAACGCCACGGGGCCTGACCGGGTGATCGGCGCGCAGCTGATGTCGGTGGCGGGCCCGCTCGCGCGGAGCATCGGCGACCTGCGCCTCGCTCTTGCGGCGATGGCCGCGCCCGACCCGCGCGACCCGTGGTGGGTGCCGGCGCTCCTCGAGGGGCCGCCCGCGCCGAAACGCGCCGCCCTGTGCGTCGCGCCGGAGGGCATGCCGGTCGCACCCGAGGTCGCGGCGGCGCTGCGCGACGCGGCGGGGCGCCTGCGCGATGCGGGGTGGGAGGTGGACGAGGTGGCCGCGATCGCGCCCCTGCGCCGGCCCGCCGAGTTGCAGGCGATCCTGTGGCTCAACGAGATGCGCGCGACCGACGCCGTGGCCCGCGAGGGCGACCCCGCGGCCAGCGACATCTTCGCGCACATGCAGCGCCTGTCGCCGCCCACCGACCTGGCCGGCCTCACCGCGGCATTGCGCGAGCGCGCCACCCTGCTGCGGCAGTGGAACCTGCTCTTCGAGCGTTTCCCCATCGTGCTGCTGCCCGTCTCCGGCGAGCTGCCCTTCGCCGACGGCGCCGACCTCGGCGGCTTCGAGGCGTTCCAGCGCATCATCGAGGCGCAGCTGCCGCAGCTCGGCCTGCCGCTGATGGGCCTGCCGGGGCTCGCCGTCTCGACGGGGATGGCGGGCGACGCGCCGGTCGGCGTGCAGCTCGTCGCGGGCCGCTTCCGCGAGGATCTTCTGTTCGCCGCCGGCGAAGCCATCGCGGCGGGGGGCGTGCCCCCCTCGCCGGTGGACCCGGTGGCGGGGTAATCGCGAGGCATGATCCGCGCCGCCCTGCCCCTCTTGCTTCTCGCCACCGGCTGCGCCGCGCCAGGCGCTGGGCCGGCCGCGCGCCTCGGCTGCACCGGCGAGGTGCGCCTGACCAACGCCTCCGGCCAGGTGATCGAGCAGGCGTATCTCGGCACCCCCGCGTCCTGGGGCGCGGACCTGCTCGCCCCGGGCACGCTCGCGCCCGGCGCGTCCGTCACGTTCCGCGCCGCCACGACCGCCTCGCGGCAGGCGGTGCGCGTCGTCTTCGACACCGGCCGCGCGGCGGAACTGCCGAACCTCGACCTGTGCGAGACGCCGGAGGTGACGGTCGAGCGCGGCGCCGTCCGCGCCGCCCCGCGCGGCCGATCCTAACGGAACACCGGCACCGCATCCTCCTCCGGCACCTCCGCCGCCGGCACCTCGATCCGGACCGAGGCCGGGTCCACGCCGGTGCCCTTGTCGAGCCAGTAGGTCACGCTCTCCGGCCAGAAGATCACCACGGCGACCAGCACCAGCTGCAGGCACAGCCACGGGATCGCGCCCCAGTAGATGTCCGACGTCTTCACGCTCTTGGGCGCGATGCCGCGCAGGTAGAACAGCGCGAAGCCGAAGGGCGGGTGCATGAACGCTGTCTGGAGGTTGATGCACAGCAGCACGCCGAACCAGACGAGGTTGATGTCGAGCTTCGCCGCGACCGGCGCGAGCAGCGGCACGACGATGAAGGCGATCTCGAAGAAATCGAGAAAGAAGGCCAGGAAGAAGACGAACACGTTGACGAAGATGAGGAAGCCGGTCTGCCCGCCCGGCAGCCGGGCGAGCAGCCCCTCGATCCAGTGGGAGCCATCCACGCCCTGGAACACGAGGCTGAACACCGTCGCGCCGATCAGGATGAAGATCACCATCGCGGTGATGCGCGCCGTGTTGCCCATCGCCTGGCGCATCAGCGACCAGGTGAAGCGGCGATTGGCCATGGCGAGAAGCACCGCGCCCACGACCCCCATCGCGCCGGCCTCGGTGGGCGTGGCAAGCCCCATGAAGATCGTGCCGAGCACCATGAAGATGAGCGCGATGGAGGGCACCATGCCGCGCAGCACCATCAGCCACACCTTCCGCCGGTCCTTCTCCAGCGCGTCGTCCGGGAGCGGCGGCACCTTGTGCGGCGCGACCGCCGCGACGACCGCGATGAAGGCGAGGAACAGCAAAATCTGCAAGACGCTCGGCCCGATCGCGCCCGCGTACATGTCGCCCACGCTGACGCCGATCTGGTCGCCAAGCACGATCAGCACGAGGCTGGGCGGGATGAGCTGCGTGATGGTGCCCGAGGCGGCGATCACGCCTGTCGCGATCCGCATGTCGTAGCCGTAGCGGATCATGATCGGCAGCGAGATCATGCCCATCGCGATGACCGAGGCCGCGACGGTGCCCGTGATCGCGCCGAGCACCGCGCCCACCAGGATCACGGCGTAGGCGAGGCCGCCCGGCACCTTGCCGAAGAGCTGGCCCGTGCCCTCGAGCAGGTCCTCCGCCAGCCCGCAGCGCTCGAGGATCGCCCCCATCAGCGTGAAGAACGGGATCGCGAGCAGCAGGTCGTTGGAGAGGATGCCGAAGACGCGCAGCGGCAGGTTGTGCAGGAACGCCTCGGTGAAGAAGCCGAGCTCGATGGACAGGAAGCCGAAGAACAGCCCGACCGCGCAGAGCGAGAAGGCGACGGGGAAGCCGACGAGGAGGAAGAGGATGAGGCCGCCGAACATCAGCGGCGGCATGATGTCCATGCTCAGGGCGGGGATCACGCGCTATTGCTCCGGCCGCGCGTAGTCGGTGACGACCTGCGTGCCCACTGGCTCGATCCCGCGCAGCAGCGCCACGCGCTTCACCAGTTCCGACAGGCCCTGCAGGGTGAGCAGCAGGAAGCCCAGCGGCAGCAGCAGCTTCGCCGGCCAGCGCAGCAGCCCGCCCGGGTTCGGCGAGCCCTCGTTGCGCCAGGCGCTCTCGAGGAAAAACGGCCAGGTCATCCACAGCAGCAGCGTGGTTGCCGGCAGCAGGAAGACGAGGATGCCGAACACGTCCACCCAAAGCCGCGCGCGGTGGCCCAGCGCGCCGTACACGAGGTCCACGCGCACGTGCTCATTGCGCAGCAGCGTATAGCTCGCGCCCAACATCACCGCGGCGCCGAACAGATACCACTGGATCTCGACCCAGGCGTTCGAACCCCAGGACAGCCCGTAGCGCAGGAAGGCGGTGCCGGCGCTGGCGGCGCAGGCGAACAGGATGCACCACTCGGCGACGCGGCCGGCGCGCGTGTTCAACCAGTCCACGCCGCGGGCGAAGGCGAGGAGGGCCTGCATCTAGGGGCGCGGGGGCATGGCGGGCGCGGGGGCCTTTCGAGGGACGGCGCGGCAGCATGTCAGGCTCGCGCGACCGGATGCGTTTCCTGCCCCGTCCTTGCGGCGGAACGCAGGGGTTGTCCAGAGCACGGGTGCGACCTGGACTTGGCTGCCGGCGGCAGGCAGGGTTGGCGAATGCTTGCGGCCCTCGGCCTCCTCGTCGCGCTGCTGGCCGCGCTGGCGGCGGCAGCGCCCCTGGGCGCGCGGGCCGTGTTCGGCACCTCCGCCGCGCTGTGCGGCGCCGTGGCGGCGGTGTCGGCGCTGGCGTTGGTCGGGGGGGAGCGCGAAGTGCTCGCGCTGCCCTTCGGCCCGCCCTTCGCGCCGCTGCAACTCGCGCTTGATCCCCTCTCGGCCTGGTTCGCGCTGATCGTCGGGCTGTGCGGAGTCTCCACCTCGCTGCACGGCGTCTCGGGCGGCGCGCACCCGCCGCGCGCCCTCGCCGCCTGGCCGCTCTTCCTCGCGAGCATGCTGCTCGCCCTGCTCGCGGGCGACGTGTTCACGCTGCTCCTCGGCTTCGAGGCGATGTCGCTCGCCTCCTGGGCCCTCGTCGCGTCGCACCACACCGCCGCGAGGGAGCGCCGCGCCGCGCGACTGTATCTTGGCTTCGCCGCGTTCTCCGGCCTGTGTCTCGTCACCGCCTTCGCGCTCGTCGCGCCGCCCGGTGCCCACGGCAGCGACCTCTCCTTCGCCGCGCTGCGCGGAGCACCACCGGAGGGCGCTGCGGCCGCCGCCTTCCTCGCGCTCGTGCTGCTCGGGGCGGGCGCCAAGGCGGGCCTCGCGCCGCTGCACCCCTGGCTGCCGCTCGCGCACCCCGCCGCACCCGCCTTCGCCTCCGCGGCGATGAGCGGGGCGATGGTGAAGGTCGCGATCTACGTGGTGATCCGCGCCCTGCTCGACCTCGCCGGCGCGCAGCAACCGGGCTGGTGGGGCCTGCCCCTGATCGCCGTCGGCGGCGCTTCCGCGCTGCTCGGCGCGTTGCGCGCGAACCTCGAGACGGACACCAAGGCCGCGCTGGCCGGCTCGACGGTGGAGCATGTCGGGCTGATCGCGATGGCGGTCGGCCTCGCGCTGCTGTTCCGCGCCGCGGACCTCGGTTCGCTCGCCGCGCTGGCCATGGCGGCGGCGCTGCTGCACGCCTTTGCGCACGCGCTGTTCAAGGCGCTGCTGTTCCTCGGCGCCGGGGAGGTGATGCGAGCGGCCGGCGGCGCGCGGCGGATGGACCGGCTCGGCGGCCTCGCGCGCCGGATGCCGCTGGTCGCGTGCTGCGTCGGGCTCGGCGCGGCCTCGGCCGCCGCGCTGCCGCCGCTCGCCGGCTTCGCGGGCGAGTGGCTGCTGTTGCAGGCGCTGCTCGCGGGCTGGCGCGTCGCCGACCTGCTGCCGCAGGTCGCGCTGGCGGCGGCGCTGGCGCTCGCGGGGATGGCGGCGGCGCTGGGCGCGGCGGCGATGCTGCGCGTCTTCGCGCTGGTGTTCCTGGGCCGCGCGCGCACGGCGCCAGCCGCGGCGGCGCAGGATGCGCGCGGCGTCGCGCTCGCCGCGCTCGTGCTGCCCGCGGCGCTCGTGGCGCTGGCCGGGATCTTCGCGGCGCCTCTGGCCGGTCTCGCCGAGGGCGCGCTGCGCGTCGCGCTCGGCCCCTCGGCCCGCGCGCCGGTGAGCGGCCTCGCGCTCGCCGCTCCCGAGGCGGGTGCGACCTATGCGCCGCTCGCCGTCGCGCTGCTGCTCGGCGTGCTTGGCGCGGCGATTGTGCTTGCCCTGCGCCGCTTCGCGCCCGGCCCGGCGGCACGCCCCTCGCCCGCGTGGGATGGCGGCCTCGGCGCGACCGCGGACGCGCTGGCCCGCGCCCAGCCAAGTGCGGCCGGCTTCGGCCAGCCGCTGCGGCGCATGCTCGGCACCTCGATCCTCGCCGCGCGCGAGACGCTGGCGCCCGGCCCGCGACCCGCCTTCGCCTCGCGCTGGCGCGACCCGGCCTTCGCGCCGCTGCGCGCCCTGGACGCGGTGCGCCACGCCGCGACGCTGCGCGTGGAGCGCCTGCGGGGCCTCACGCTGCGCCAATGCCTCGCCCTTGGCTTCGCAGCACTCGTCGCGCTGCTGGCGCTGGTCGCCTGGCTGGAGCGGCCCAGCGCGTGAAGGGCCGCGTGACCGGCCACGTGCCCGCAGCGTCGCCGGCAGCCGCGCCGGGCCTGCGCGTCGCCGCGCAGCGGGGGCGGCGGGGGCGGCGGGGGCGGCGGGGGCCGGCACGCGCGCCCGAGTGGCGGCGCAGGCGCCAGCCATGGCCG
>BBPD01000068.1_pt3 | contig 11709 bp, 9 predicted proteins | sample 1344911 | NCBI WGS metagenome assembly BBPD01 (sample SAMD00019088, study PRJDB2971) | groundwater metagenome | biome: freshwater biome; feature: mineral spring; material: ground water | place: USA: CA, Sonoma | collected 2011-09 | depth surface m
GTACACGTCTTCGGGCAGCAGCCGCACCCCTTTGGGCAGCAGGGCGTGCAGCTCGATGAAGCCCTTGACGGCCTGATACAGCCCGTCGCGCAAGCCGCTGTCGTGGGTGCCACCGGCGCTGGTGGGAATCAAATTCACGTAGCTCTCGCGCAGCGTCGCGCCCTCTTCGGTGAAGGCCACCGCCCAGGCTGCGCCCTCGCCTTCGGCAAAGCTCTCGTGGCCGGCGTCGGCATAGCCCGAGCCCTCGAACAGCGGGATCAGCGGCTCGGCGGGCAGGCTTTGCAACAGGTAGTCGCGCAGGCCGCCTTGGTACTGCCAGTGCAGGGTTTCGCCGCTGGCTTCCTGGATCAGGCTCACGCTCAAGCCCGGCAGCAGCACCGCCTTGCTGCGCAGCAGGTGCTGCAGCTCGGCCAGCGGCAGGGCAGCGGTGTCGAAATACTTGGGGTCGGGCCACAGGCGCACCGTGGTGCCCTGCTTGCGCGAGCCGGCCGGGGCCGCTTGCAGGCTTAGGGGTTCGAGCACGGCCCCATCGGCAAACACCATGCGCGCCACCTGCCCGGCGCGGTAGCTGCTCACTTCGAGCCGGCTGGCGAGGGCGTTGCTCACGCTCACGCCCACCCCGTGCAGGCCACCGGAGAAGCTGTAGGCGCCGCCGCTGCCCTTGTCAAACTTGCCACCGGCGTGCAGGCGCGTGAACACCAGCTCCAGCACCGGGGCCTGCTCTTCGGGGTGCAGCCCGTGCGGAATGCCGCGCCCCTCGTCTTCCACGCTCACCGAGCCGTCGCGGTGCAGGGTCAGGCGGATGCGCTTGCCATAGCCGGCCAAGGCTTCGTCGGCGGCGTTGTCGAGCACCTCCTGCACCACGTGCAAGGGGTTGTCGGTGCGGGTGTACATGCCCGGGCGCTGGCGCACCGGCTCCAGCCCTTTGAGCACGCGGATCGAGGATTCGGCGTAAGCGCCTGGGGTTGGGGTGGCGTTCGGTGGGGTGTCTGGCATGGAGGCGCATTGTAGAGAGGCAGGCCAACACCCTGGCGCCGCCCGCGACTAGAGCAGCTCTGCAAAACCCGCGCCATGCGCGGCCGGCTGGGCGCGATCAGGCGCACGGACAATTTGCACTCGCTGCAAAGCGCTGCCAAATTGGTTACATTTGACCGATGTCTGCGCCGCCCCACCCTGCCACCCACGCGCCGAGCCTGCCGATCAACCAGGTGCTGCTCTGCGGCGCCGCCATCGTCATGCTGTCGATGGGCATCCGGCACGGTTTTGGGCTCTGGCTGCTGCCCATCACCGAGGCGCAGGGCTGGACGCGCGAGCATTTTTCTTGGGCGCTGGCGGTGCAAAACCTCTCGTGGGGGGTGTTTGGCATTTTTGCCGGCATGTTGGCCGACCGCTTCGGGGCCTTCAAGGTGCTGGTGCTGGGCGCGCTGTTGTACGCGCTCGGGCTGGTGGGCATGGCGCTCTCCACCACCCCGCTCATGTTCGCCCTCACCACCGGGGTGCTGATCGGCGCGGCACAGGCCGGAACCACCTTTGCCGTGATCTACGGCGTGATTGGCCGCCAGGTGTCGGCCGAGCGCCGCTCCTGGGCCATGGGCGTGGCGGCGGCAGCGGGCTCTTTCGGCCAGTTTTTGCTGGTGCCGGTGGAGGGCTTCCTGATCCTCTCCTTTGGCTGGCAAGAAGCGCTGCTCATCTTGGCCGCTGCGGTGCTCTTGATCGCGCCACTGGCCTGGGGCCTGCGCGAGCCCGGCTTTGCCGCCGGCCAAACCCGGCCAGTGCGCGAGCAAAGCATCTGGCAGGCGCTGCGCGAAGCCAGCGCCTACCGCAGCTTCCAGTTGCTGATGGCGGGCTATTTCGTGTGCGGCTTCCAAGTGGTGTTCATTGGCATCCACCTGCCGAGCTACCTCAAAGACCACAACCTGGAGCCGCACGTGGCCAGCACCGCGCTGGCGCTGATCGGGCTCTTCAACGTGCTGGGCACCTACGCCGCCGGGGTGCTCGGGCAGCGGCTGGCCAAGCGCAAAATCTTGGCCTTCATCTATTTGGCGCGTTCGGTGGCCATCACCCTGTTTCTGCTGGCCCCGCTCACGCCTTGGAGCGTGTATCTGTTCGCCGCCGTGATGGGGGTGTTGTGGCTCTCGACCGTGCCGCCGACCAACGCGCTGGTGGCGCAGATTTTTGGCGTGGCGCATTTGTCGATGCTGGGCGGCTTTGTGTTCTTTAGCCACCAGATCGGCAGCTTCCTCGGGGTCTGGCTCGGTGGCCTGCTGCACGACCAGACCGGCAGCTACGACATCGTCTGGGCACTGGCCGTGGGCCTGGGGCTGGTGGCGGCGGCGCTGAACTGGCCAATCAATGAACAACCGATCCAGCGCGGGCCGCAGCGCGTGAAGGTGGCCGCATGAACCCCACCACGCTGCCAGACCGGAGCGGCACCGGCAACCCCGGCCTCTCTGGCCTCACCAGTCGGGCTATCCGGGCCTTGAGCGGCCTGGCCGGGCGCGTGCTGGCTTGGGCGGCGGTGGCCGTGCTGTTGCTGCTCACCTTCGACCTCTACACCCAGCCCGACTTCCTGCTCAAGTTGTCCAACCAAATCTGGCTTTGTTTTTGAGTATGCAGCCGCATCGGCCCCAGCCGCGCCGGGCTGGGTAGAATGTGCCCCTGAACCCCGGATTTCACCCCTTTTTTAGCCCCTATGACGAAACCGATCACTGCGCTCACTGGCAGCATCGTGGCCCTGGTCACTCCCATGCACCCCGACGCCAGCGTGGACTACGCCAGCCTGCGCCGTCTGATCGACTGGCACATCGAGCAGGGCACCGACTGCATCGGCGTCGTTGGCACCACGGGCGAGTCGCCCACCGTGAGCGTGCAAGAGCACTGCGAGATCATCCGCGTGGCGGTCGAGCAATCGGCCGGGCGCTGCCCGATTCTGGCCGGCTGCGGTGCCAACTCCACCGCCGAAGCCATCGCGCTGGCGCGTTTTGCCCAGCAAGTGGGGGCCGACTGCCAGTTGCAGGTCGTGCCCTACTACAACAAGCCCACCCAAGAAGGGCAGTACCAGCACTTCAAGGCCATAGCCGAAGCCTGCGGCGACTTGCCCATCATGCTATACAACGTGCCTGGGCGCACGGTAGCCGACCTGCAACCCGAAACCGCGCTGCGGCTGGCCGAACTGCCCGGCATCTTTGGCATCAAGGAAGCCAGCGGCAACATCGAGCGCGCCCAGTGGCTGATCCGCCAGGCCCCGGCCGGTTTCAGCGTCTATTCGGGCGACGACCCCACCGCCGTGGCCCTGATGCTGTGTGGCGGCCGTGGCAACGTGAGCGTGACCGCCAACGTGGCCCCGCGCCTGATGCACGAGTTGTGCGTGGCCGCCATCGCCGGCCAGGTGCAGCGCGCCATGGAAATCCAGATGCACCTGCTGCCGCTGCACAAGCAGTTGTTCGTTGAACCCAACCCGATCCCCGTCAAATGGGCGCTGGCGCGCATGGGCTTGTGCGGCTCCGAGCTGCGCCTGCCCCTGACCGCGCTGAGCGCCGACAAACAAGCCCTGGTAGAACTTGCCCTGCAAGAAGCCGGTCTGCTATAAGCTGTGCTGCACCAGCGCCTCCACCCTTAAGCCGCCCTCGAAGCCCACCCATGAAGCCCAGCCCCCTCCTCGCCCCAACCCGCCACCCGGCCCATGCCGCCAGCGCTTTGCGCGTCAGTGCCCTAGCCTTGGCGGCCCTGCTCGCTGCCGGTTGCTCGGTGCTCGAAGAGGACCGCATCGACTACCGCAGCGCGCGCCCGGCGGCCGCGCTCGAAGTGCCGCCCGACCTGACGCAGTTGCAGCGCGACTCCCGCTTCGTGGTACCGGGCGGTGCCGTGACGGCCGCCGGTTTTCAGGCCGCTCAACCCGGTGTGGCGGCCGTGCCCACGGCGGCCGTGCAAGTGGGCGATGTGCGCATCGAACGCGCTGGCGACCAGCGCTGGCTGGTGGTCAACCGCCCGCCCGAGCAACTGTGGAGCCCGGTGCGCGACTTCTGGCAGGAAAACGGCTTTTTCCTCACCCTCGACCAGCAACAGCTCGGCCTGATGGAAACCGACTGGGCCGAAAACCGCGCCCTGATTCCGCAAGACATCATTCGCGCCACCTTGGGGCGCCTGTTCGACACCCTGTACTCCACCGGCGAGCGCGACCGCTTTCGCACCCGGCTGGAGCGCAGCGCCACCGGCGGCACCGAAATTTTCATCAGCCACCGCGGCATGATCGAAGTCTTCAACGAGCGCCGCGACGGCACGCTGTGGCAGCCGCGCCCCACCAACCACGACCTGGAAGCCGAATTCCTGCAGCGCCTGATGATCAAGCTCGGCGTCACGCAAGAGCAGGCGCAGGCGCTGGTGGCGGCAGCCCCCGCCGCGCAACCCATGGCGCGCGTGGCCCAGATCAACAACCTGCCCGTGGTGCAGCTCGACGAAGGCTTTGACCGTGCTTGGCGTCGGGTTGGGCTGGCACTGGACCGCACCGGCTTCACGGTCGAAGACCGCGACCGCGCCCAAGGCATTTACTTTGTGCGCTACGTGGCCCCAGACGCCACCGTGCAGCGCGCCGAACCGGGCTTTCTGGGCCGCATTTTTGGCGGCGCACGCGCCCAAGCGGCAGCGCCCGAGCGCTACCGCATCGTGGTGCGCAGCACCCAGCAGCAAAGCGTGGTTTCGGTGCTCGACGCCCAAGGCCAACCGGCACCGGCCGCGCTCGCGCAGCGCATCGTGCAGGTGCTGGCCGAGGATCTGAAGCGCTGATCCCGCTGCACCCGCGCCATTGCCGCTGTTCCTGCACCCTGCCCACGGCACCATTGGCAACGCTAGCGCTGCCTTGGGGTGCTGCTTTGCCCACGGTTTGGCATGAGCTCTAGCCCCATGCCCCTTGCGGCCAACCCTGCCGCCCCCGACCCTGGGCCGCACTGGAAGCTGCGCTACTGGTCGATCTTCATCGGCCAGGCGCTGTCGCTGATCGGCTCGGCCATGACGCAGTTCGTCTTGCTGTGGTGGATTACCGACACCACCGGCAGCGTGGCCATGCTGGCCACAGCGGGCATCCTGGCGCTGCTGCCCTTTGCGCTGCTGAGTCCGCTCGGCGGCGTGTTGGCCGACCGCTACAACCGCCGCCTGCTGATGATCGCCGCCGACCTGACCGGGGCGCTGTGCATGGCGCTGCTGATCTTGCTGTTCTTGAGCGGACGCATCGAAATCTGGCACGTGTTCGTGATGGTCTTCATCCGCAGCTCGCTGCAGGCGATCCAGTACCCGGCCGCCGTTTCCAGCCTGCCGAACCTGGTGCCGGCCCATTTTCTGCCGCGCGCCATTGGCCTCAACCAAAGCCTGACCGGCATCATGACCGTCGCCGCCGCCCCACTGGGCGCCTTTGCCATCAGCGTATTGCCCATAGGCTGGGCGCTGAGCATCGATGTGTTCACGGCCGCGCTCGGCATCATCCCCCTGCTGATTTTCCGCATTGCGCAACCGCGCAAGCCGCAGCAGCGCGAGCACGGTTTTTTTGACACCCTGCGGCGCGATTTCGTCGAGGGATTCCGCACCGTCTGGGCCGTGCCGGGCCTGCGCAAGCTCTACGCCCTGCTGGCGCTGGTGGTGATGGTGGTGATGCCCTCCTTCACCCTGGTGATGCTGCTGGTGCGCAACCATTTTGGCGGCGGGCCAGCCGAAGTGGCTTTGATGGAAGGCTTGGCCGGAGCCGCCATGATCGCTGCGGGCCTGGCGGTGGCGGCAATTGCGCCGCGGCGCCACATACGCTGGGTGATAGGCGGCTTTTCCCTGTCGTGCTTTGCGCTGGCCGCGACCGCGCTGCCCTCGCCCGATTATTTCTTGCTCGCCGTGCTGGCCTGGACGCTGAGCGGCTTTTTTTACATCCTGGGCAACGCACCGCTCTCGACCTTGCTGCTCACCACCATCCCCAACCACCTGCAGGGCCGCGCCTTGTCGCTCATGACCACCGTGGTCGCGCTGGCGGCACCGGTGGGGCTGGCGCTGGCGGTGCCGGTCGGTGAGCTGCTGGGCATACGGCACCTGTTCATCCTGATGGGGGTCTTGGGCGGCTGCCTGGTCTTGCTGGGCTTGCTCTCCAAAGACATACGCGGACTGGATGTGGCGCGCAGCCCGCGCAGCCGCAAGGCGCAGCGCGTCCAGGTGCCCAGCTCGGCGGACCAGGGGCCTGCCAAGCCACAGCCCGACGCAACCGACCAAGAGCACTTCCACAAATAGTAAACTCCTACCCGAGCCGTGGATGACGAGGTACAGGCAAGGGGGGCTCTGCAAAACCCGCTCAATGAGCGCAGATCAAACAGGAGTGCGCGTTTGGCATCAAGACAGCTTAATTTTGAATTATTTGGCGAGTCGGACTGGACCCAGTCTCCCATGGTTGCAGCCGCAATTGAAAAGTTGTCCGCATCAACCGGAACAGAATCTCGTGGAGCCGTCTTTACACGCACCGAGGTGGTGGATTTCATCCTCGATCTGGCTGGCTACACGGTTGATCAAGCACTGCATCAAAAGCGACTGCTGGAACCTTCATTTGGAGCCGGTGATTTTTTATTGCCTGCGGTCCGACGGCTGCTGACCGCATGGCGTTCAGCACAACACCCAGGAAATGCAGTGGAGGTATTGGGTGACGCCATTCGAGCGATTGAGCTGCATGGTACAACTTTTACCAATACCCGCTCTGCCCTGATCGAGCAGCTCCAACAGGAAGGGCTGGCGTTTGAATCCGCTGATGCACTGGCCAAGCGGTGGCTGACGCTAGGAGATTTCCTGCTCACGCCCCTGGATGGGCAATTCGACTTCGTTGTAGGGAACCCACCCTATGTGCGCCAGGAGCTGATTCCTGCGCCGTTGCTGGCGGCATACCGTGACCGCTACCAGACCCTGTATGACCGGGCGGACATCTACATCCCGTTCATCGAAAGATCGCTTTCATTGTTGGCGCCAGGTGGCAGTCTGGGCTTTATCTGTGCAGATCGCTGGATGAAAAACCGCTACGGCGCTCCGCTGCGCAGCCTAGTAGCCGATCGGTTCCATCTGAAAATCCATGTTGATATGGTGGACACCCCGGCGTTTCACTCCGATGTGACGGCCTACCCGGCCATCACCATCATCAGTAGGGAGCCGCCCGGTGCTACACGAATTGCGCATCGCCCTGCCATAGACCGGGCCACGCTTACCAGCCTAGCTGAAGCGCTGCGTGCTCGCAACCTTTCGATCGAAGCCGGGCCGGTGCGCGAACTGGCACAGGTCACCAATGGATCGGAACCGTGGCTGCTCGAATCTTCGGATCAAATGGCACTGATTCGCCGCCTGGAACAAAAATTCCAGTGCTTGGAAGAGGTGGGCTGCAAGGTAGGCATCGGCGTAGCCACTGGCGCAGACCACGCCTATATCGGTAATTTTCAAGCACTTGACGTGGAACCAGATCGCAAACTGCCACTGGTTACAACGCATGACATCGCATCTGGCGAAGTGCTGTGGCGAGGTCAAGGCGTCATCAATCCCTTCGCTGAAGGCGGTGGTCTGGTCGATCTGCGCAACTATCCACGCTTGCACCGCTACCTTGAGGCCCGACGGGAGGCTATCGCGGGCCGTCACTGCGCCCGCAAAACTCCGGCCAACTGGTATCGCACAATTGACCGCATCGTGCCAACACTGGCTTTGAGACCGAAGCTCCTGATTCCCGACATCAAGGGCGAGGCCCATATCGTTTTTGAGGGTGGAGCATTGTACCCACACCACAATCTTTACTACGTCACGTCGGACGAATGGGAATTGAGACCGTTGCAGGCTGTGCTGCTCTCGGCCGTGACACGCCTATTCATCGCAACTTATTCAACCAAAATGCGCGGTGGCTTCCTTCGGTTTCAAGCGCAATACCTGCGTCGCATACGGGTACCCAAATGGGCGGATGTCTCGTTGGCTTTGCGGGCTGAGCTGACAGAAGCTGCAATAAAACGGGATTTTCAAGCCTGCAACCGCGCCGTATTCAAGCTCTATGGTTTGAGCCCCGCAGAACGATCCGCCCTTGGCGGCAATGGAGAATAAATGGCTCTAGATCTTGTTGATTATGAACAAAAGGCCCATGAGGCTGTAAAAACCTTCTGGAAAAAACGTGCGGCAGCGAGCCAAAAACAGCTTGAGACCGGGAAGGCTGACCAGGGTGAGCGTGCTGGCGTGACGGCTGGCAAGAATATGGACGGGTTCCTGGCTTTGGTGCTGGACATCGTCCGGGCCAATGGACTCGGGCAAGCAGAGATGTACCAGAATCGAGCCATGCTGGCACTGCCCGGCTACTTCAGGCCGACCAAGCTGTGGGATCTGCTTGTCATCCACAAGGGCCAGTTGATTGCAGCAATCGAGCTAAAAAGCCAGGTGGGCTCCTTTGGAAACAATTTCAACAATCGAACCGAAGAAGCAATCGGCACCGCACACGATTTCTGGACTGCCTACCGCGAAGGCGCTTTCGGCATGCAGCCGCGCCCTTTCGTTGGCTGGCTGATGATGGTCGAGGATGCCACCAAATCCAGGAGTGCCGTCAAGGATGCATCGCCGCACTTTCCAGTTTTGAATGAGTTCAGGCAAGCTTCATACCTCATTCGGTATGACTTGCTGTGTCAAAAATTGGTCAAAGAACGGCTTTATACCAGCGCCGCACTCATCGCATCGTCGCGCAATTCGGCCGAGACCGGTGTGTTTTCTGAGCTGTCAGCGATGACCGGGCTCAGAACATTCGTTGCGGCGCTGGCGGGTCACGCCGCTGCAGAGGCTGCCAGACTGGGTTAAACAGCACCCAGTCCAGCGCCCCGCTTGCTGCCCAAGCTCAAGCCAGCGCTGCCGCCTGCACCGGCTCGGGCTGTGGGGTGCGGATCAGGTAATCGAAAGCGCTGAGCGCCGCCTTGGCTCCTTCACCGGCCGCGATCACGATTTGTTTGTAGGGCACGGTGGTGCAGTCGCCCGCTGCAAACACGCCGGGCACGCTGGTGTGGCCTTTGGCGTCGATCACGATCTCGCCGTGGGGGCTTAAGGCCAGCGCGCCTTTGAGCCATTCGGTGTTGGGCACCAGGCCAATCTGCACAAAAATGCCTTCCAGCGCCAGCTCGTGCGCGCTGCCGGTGGCGCGGTCGGTGTAGCGCAGGCCATGCACGCGCGCGCCGTCGCCCAGCACCTCGGTGGTCTGCGCCTGAGTGATCACGGTTACGTTGGGCAGACTGCGCAGCTTGGCTTGCAGCACCGCGTCGGCGCGCAGTTCGGCGGCAAATTCGAGCAGCGTCACGTGCTGCACGATGCCGGCCAGGTCGATCGCCGCTTCTACGCCCGAGTTGCCGCCGCCTATCACCGCCGTGCGCTTGCCCTTGAACAGCGGGCCGTCGCAGTGCGGGCAGTAGGCCACGCCCTTGTTTTGGTATTCTCGCTCGCCCGGCACGTTCATGTTGCGCCAGCGCGCTCCGGTGCTCAGCACCACGCTGCGCGCCTTCAGCACCGCGCCGCTGGCCAGTTCGATGCCGATCAGGCCACCCGGCTGGGCCGCTGGCAGCAGCCGCACCGCACGCTGCAGGTTCATGATCTGCACCTCGTAGTGGCGCACGTGCGCCTCCAGCGCGGCGGCCAGCTTGGGGCCTTCGGTGTGCAGTTGCGAGGGGTAGTTTTCGATCGCCAGCGTGTCATTGAGCTGGCCACCCATGCGCTCGGCCAGCAAGCCGGTGCGTATGCCCTTGCGCGCCGCATACACCGCCGCCGCCGCGCCCGCCGGGCCGCCGCCGATGTTGAGCACATCGAAGGGCTCCAGCGCATCGAGCTGATGCGCCTGCTTGACCAGGGCGCCGGCGTCGAGCTTGGCCAGCACCTCTTCCACGCTCATGCGGCCGGAGCCAAACACGGCCCCGTTGAGGTACACCGTCGGCACCGCCAGCACATCGCGCTCGTTCACTTCTTGCTGGAACAGCGCGCCGTCTATCACCACGGTGTGTACGCGCGGATTGAGCAGCGCCAGCAGGCTGAGCGCCTGCACCACATCGGGGCAGTTGTGGCAGCTCAGCGACATATAAATCTCAAATCGGTAGTCGCCCGGCAGGGCCTTGATCTGCTCGATCAGGCCGGCCTCGACCTTGGGCGGATGCCCGCCCGCCCACAGCAGCGCCAGCACCAGCGAGGTGAACTCGTGGCCCAGCGGCACGGCGGCAAAACGCAACTGGCCCGGCTGGCCCTGCCCTTGCACGGTAAAGGATGGCACGCGCGCGTCTTGCCCGTCGGTGCGCAGCGTGATTTTGTTTGAGAGCGCAGCGATGGTTTCGAGCAACTCGCGCATCTCTAGCGAGGCGCTGGAGCCATCCAGCGCAGCCACCAGCTCGATCGGCTGCTGCAGGCGCTCCAAATAGGCTTGGAGCTGGGCTTTGAGGGTATCGTCGAGCATCTCTGCAATCCTTGGGGTGCGGGCGGGGCCAGCGGGCTTTAGGGGGAGTCGCTTAGATTTTGCCTACCAGTTCCAGCGAGGGGGCCAGGGTTTTGGCGCCTTCGTTCCACTTGGCCGGGCAGACTTGACCGGGGTTCTTGGCCACGTACTGGGCCGCCTTGAGCTTGCGCAGGGTTTCTTTCACGTCGCGGGCGATGGCGTTGTCGTGGATTTCGGCGGTCTTGATCTGGCCTTCGGGGTTGATGATGAAGGTGCCGCGCAGCGCCAGCCCCTCAGCCTCGATGTGTACGCCAAAGGCACGGGTCAGGGTGTGGGTGGGGTCGGCCACCAGCGGGAACTTGGATTTGCCCACGGCGGGCGAGGTTTCGTGCCAGACTTTGTGCGAGAAATGCGTGTCGGTGGTGACGATATAGACCTCGGCCCCGAGCTTTTGGAACTCGGCGTAGTTGTCGGCGGCGTCTTCCACTTCGGTTGGGCAGTTGAAGGTGAAGGCGGCCGGCATGAAAATCAGCACCGACCATTCGCCCTTGAGCGTTTCGTCGGACACTTGCACGAACTTGCCGTTGTGAAAAGCCTGGGCTTTGAAAGGCTGGACTGGGGTGTTGATGATCGACATGCAAACTCCTGAAGAGAAGGGTTGAGGGTTAACGAGAGCCGGGAAAACCCTTGCATCATAGCCCAGGCTATAGCGAAAGTTTATTGATACTGCCTATCGTCAGGATTGATGCGCCGCAGCAGAAAAGCGCTGCGGGTTTGGGCGCAGAGGCCACCTGCTACTTCATCGTCGGCATCACGAATTCGGGATCGCGCACGCCGGTGGGCCAGCGCGCGGTCACGGTTTTGAGTCGGGTGTAGAAGCGCACCCCGTCGGGGCCGTGCATGTGCAGCGGGCCAAACAGGCTGCGTTTCCAGCCGCCAAAGCTGTGAAACGCCATGGGCACCGGGATGGGCACGTTGATGCCGACCATGCCCGCCTGCACCCGGTGCGCAAACTGGCGCGCCGCGTCGCCATCGCGGGTGAAAATGGCGGTTCCGTTGCCGTATTCGTGCTCATCGACCAGCTTAAGGGCGGCCTCGAAATCGGGCACGCGCAGCAGGCACAGCACCGGGCCAAAAATTTCTTCGCGGTAGATGCGCATCTCGGGGCGCACGCGGTCAAACAGGCAGCCGCCCAGAAAAAACCCATCCTCGTAGCCGGGTACGCGCAAGCTGCGGCCATCGACCAGCAGCTCGGCGCCCTCGGCCACGCCGGAATCCAC
>BBPD01001396.1_pt3 | contig 11703 bp, 9 predicted proteins | sample 1344911 | NCBI WGS metagenome assembly BBPD01 (sample SAMD00019088, study PRJDB2971) | groundwater metagenome | biome: freshwater biome; feature: mineral spring; material: ground water | place: USA: CA, Sonoma | collected 2011-09 | depth surface m
GCCTGGGCAATCACGCAGTTCGCCCCGATGCGCACCCCGTCGCCCAGGTGCACCTCGCCCTCGAACACGCAGTTCACGTCGATCTCCACATCCTGCCCGCAATGCAGGCGGCCGCGCACATCGAGCCGCGCCGGGTCGGCTAGGCGCACGCCTTGGGCCATGAGGTGCTCGGCGTGGCGGCGCTGCAGGGCGCGTTCAAGCTCGGCCAGTTGCGCCGGGCTGTTCACGCCCGCCACCTGCAGCGCGTCGGTGATGCGGTGCGCCTGCACCGGGCAGCCCGCTGCGCGCGCGTGGCGCACCACGTCGGTGAGGTAGTACTCGCCCTGGGCATTGCGCTTGTCCAGTTGCGCCAGCCAGGGGCGCAGCAGCCGCGTCGGGGCGGCCATGATGCCGCTGTAGATTTCGTCTATGGCCCGTTGCGCCGCGCTGGCGTCTTTGTGCTCGACGATGGCCTGCACGCTGCCGTCAGGGGCGCGCTCGATGCGCCCGTAGCCGCTCGGGTCGGGCAGGCGCAGCGTGAGCAGCGCCAGTTGCTGGCCCGCGCACACCTGCAGCAGGGCGCGCAGCGTGGCGGCCTCGGTCAAGGGCACATCGCCCGAGAGCACCAGCGTCACCCCGTCGTCGGGCAACAGCGGCAGCGCCTGCTGCACCGCGTGGCCGGTGCCCAGTTGGGGCTGTTGGCGCACGCAGCGCAGTGCCAGCGGCAGCGCCGCGCCCCAGTCGGCCAGCGCCGCCTCCACTTGCTCGGCCTCGTGCCCGGTCACCACCACCGCCTGCCGCGCCTGCAGTTGCGCCGCCTGCTGCAACACGTGTGCCAGCAGGGGCTGGCCCCCGAGGCGCTGCAGCACCTTGGGCCAGCGGCTTTGCATGCGCGTGCCCTTGCCGGCTGCGAGCACCACCACGTCGAGCGCAAAATCCATCTGGGTTCCTCTCCTGGGTACGGGTTCGATCAATGTGAGACTTTAGCGCGGGCTTGGCAGCGCTTGCGCACCGATTTTATAGACCCGCAGCAGGGCGTGGCCTGGACTCTACGGCCTGCTGCACAGCCCGCCGCACGGCCCCCTTGCCTGCACCGCCCGCGCCCAATCGGCCCCGCCGCCAAACCCCGGCCACAACCCCAGCCAAGCCGCCCGCCACGGTAAAATCGCGGCCCCTGCCTGCGGCCGCTGCGTGCTGCCGCTGGTTTTTTGCCACCGATGGGTTCCCTCGCCCCCATCTTGAAAAAAAAGGTCTCCCCATGTGGAATCACTCCGAAAGCGCGGCGCTGCGCTCGCCCTACATCCTGCCGATTTTGGTGGGCATACACATCAGCCTCATCATTGCCAGCAATTATTTGGTGCAACTGCCTTTCGAGGTGCTGGGCGTACACACCACCTGGGGCGCCTTCACCTTCCCGCTGATCTTCGTTGCCACCGACCTGACGGTGCGCCTGCTCGGCGCCCCCGCCGCACGCCGCGTGATCCTGCGGGTGATGTTGCCCGCCCTGGTAGCTTCCTACGTGATCTCGGTGCTGTTCCAGAACGGGGCCTTTGCCGGCTTGGCCGCGCTGGGCGAGTTCAACACCTTTGTGTTTCGCATTGCGCTGGCCAGCTTCGTGGCCTACGTGCTGGGCCAGTGGCTCGACATCGCGGTGTTCCAGCGCCTGCGCAACGTGCCGGCCTGGTGGGTGGCCCCGGCGATCTCCACCTCGGTGGCCACCTTGCTCGACACCGCCGTGTTTTTCACCCTGGCCTTTTACCGCAGCAGCGACCCGTTCATGGCCGAGCACTGGGTCGAGATCGCCACCGTCGATTACTTCACCAAGCTGCTGGTGAGCCTGCTGTGCTTCCTGCCGCTGTACGCGCTGCTGCTGGGTGCGCTCACGCGCTACCTCAAACCCCTGCCCGTCCCCACTGCCGCCACCTGAGGCGCGGCACCACCCTGAAAAGAGCCCCACCTTGTACGCCTTGTTCGACGAAACCGGCCAGTTGCTCACGGGCCGCATCCTGTCTGAAACCGAGACTGCGCTGCAAATCGAGCTCGATTCGGGCAAACGCCTCAAGGTCAAGGCGGCGCTGCTGCTGTTGCGCTTTGCCCAGCCCAGCCCGGCCGAACTCATGGGCGCTGCGCAGGGCTTAAGCGAACAAATCGAGCTGGAGCTGGCGTGGGAGTTTGCGCCCGAGGCCGAGTTTGGCTTTGCCGATTTGGCCAGCGAATACTTCCAGCACCCACCCACGGCGGCGCAGCAAGTGGCCGCGCTGCTGCGCCTGAGCACCGCCCCGCACTACTTTCGCCGAGCTGGCAAGGGCCGCTTCAAAAAGGCGGCGGCCGAACAGGTGCGCCAGGCGCTGGCCGCGATTGAGAAAAAGCGCCTGACCCAAGAGCAGATCGAGGCCTGGGCGGCCGAACTCGTGGCCGGCCAGTGCCCCGAGCCGATTGCCCGCCAGCTCTACAAAATCCTGTTCAAGCCCGACAAAAACGCGCCCGAATTCAAAGCCGTGCTGCACGCCGCGCGCAGCGCGCAACTGGCCCCGCTGGCGCTGCTGCAGCGCGCCGGGGCCATTGCCAACGCCTACGAATTCCACTGGCAGCGCTTTTTGTTCGAGCAGTTTCCCGCTGGCACCGGCTTTCCGGCACTGGCACCGGCCCCACTGCCCGAGGGGCTGGGGCTGGAACTGGCCGCCGAGGTGCAGGCGTTCTCGATCGACGACTCGGGCACCACCGAAATCGACGATGCGCTGAGCGTGCGCGGCCTGGGCAGCGGCACGGTGCTGCTGGGCATCCACATCGCCGCACCGGGGCTGGCGATACAGCCCGGCAGCGCCATCGACCAAGTGGCGCGCCAGCGCCTCTCTACCGTCTATATGCCGGGGCACAAGGTGACCATGCTGCCCGACGCGCTGGTGCAAACCTACACGCTCGATGCAGGGGCACCGCGCCCGGCGCTCTCGCTCTACCTGCGCTTGGCCGAAAGCACGCTGGAGCTGCTGGGCAGCGAAACGCGCGTGGAACAAGTGCCGATTGCGCACAACCTGCGCCACGACCAGCTCGACCAAGCCATAAACACCGCGTGGCTGCAAGACCCCGCCGCCGCGCCCGGTGCGCCGCTGGCCGAGGAAATCGCCGCCCTGCGCCCGCAACTGGCTTTTTTGTACCGGCTGGCGCTGCACTACAAGGCCCGGCGCGAAGCGGTGCGCGGCAAACCCGAAACCTTCACCCGCCCCGACTACACCTTCGACCTCGACGGCGCGCCCGAGAGCGGCCCGCGTGGCGATGAAACGGTGCGCATCGGCACGCGCAACCGCGGCGCGCCGCTGGATTTGATCGTCGCCGAAGCCATGATTCTGGCCAACAGCACCTGGGGCCAGTGGCTGGCCGACTGCGGCGTGCCCGCCATCTACCGCAGCCAAGCCAGCTTGGCGCCGGGAATCAAGGTGCGCATGGGAGCCCGGGCGCTGCCTCACGCCGGCATTGGGGTGCCCTGCTACGCCTGGAGCAGCTCACCGCTGCGCCGCTACACCGATTTGGTGAATCAGTGGCAACTGCTCGCCTGCGTGCGCCACGGCCGCAGCGCCGCGCTGGCCGCCCCCTTCAAGCCGCGCGACACCGACCTGCTGGCCGTGATTGGGGCCTTCGACGCCGCCTACACCGCCTACGCCCAGTTCCAGCGCGCCATGGAGCGCTACTGGACGCTGCGCTATTTGCAGCAAAACGGCATTCAGGAGCTCGAGGCCAGCGTGCTCAACGAGCATTTGGTGCGCGCCGACACCCTGCCGCTGGTGCTCAACGCCATCGGTTGCGCTGGGCTGGCCCGTGGCACCGCCGTGCGCGTGCGGCTGGGCAGCATCGACCTGATCGGGCTCGAACTCAACGCCAGCGTGATCGAGCAACTGGCGCGCAGCCCCCAAGCCAGCGCCGCCACCGACGAAGAAGACGACGAAGCCCCCGTGCTGGCCCCGGTGCTGGCGCTGGAGCTCGACGAGGGCACCGATGAAGCCGCCAGCACCGCGCCTGGTTCTGGGCCTGGGCCTGGGCCTGGGCCTGGCACCGACCCCACCGCAGCCGCGGACACCGGCGCACCGGCGCAGCCTTGAACGGCGGCCTTGAGTGGGCGGCCCTGCGCGGCTGCGCCCTGAGTGCGCTGCCCTGAACGCCAAGCAGCCTGCTAGCCCAGCAACTGCTTGAGCAGCGCGTTCACGCGCGCCGGGTCGGCCTTGCCTTGGCTGGCTTTCATGACTTGCCCAACCAGGGCGTTGAAGGCTTTTTCTTTGCCAGCGCGGTATTCGGCCACGTTTTTGGCATTCGCCGCCAGCACCTGCTCGGCGAGGGCTTGCAGCGCGCCGCTGTCGCTCAGGCTCTGCAAGCCCTTGGCGGCGATCAGCGCATCGACTTGGGCCAGCGCATCGGGCAGTGTTTCAGGCGGCGCATCGGGCTGCGGGGCCTGCGGGTCGGCCTGGCTCCAAAGCGCCTCGAACACCTGTTTGGCGGCGTTGTGGCTCAAGCTGCCGTCGCTGATGCGCACCAGCAGCGCCGCCAGTTGCAGCGGCCCCAGCGCGGCTGCCTCCATACCCTGCTGGGCTTCGTTGAGGCGGCGCGAGAGCTCGCCCATGATCCAGTTGCTGGCCAGCTTGGGCTGCCCGCTGGCAGCGGCGGCGCGCTCGAAATAGGCCGCCATGGCCGGGCTTTGGGTGAGCGTGGCGGCGTCGTAGGCGGGCAGGCCATACACGGCCACGAAGCGCTCGGCCATGGGGCGCGGCAGCTCGGGCAGCTCGGCGCGAATCTGCTCTATCCACTGCGGCGCGATGCACAGCGGCGGCAGATCGGGGTCGGGGAAATAGCGGTAGTCGGCCGCGTCTTCCTTGCTGCGCATGGCGCGGGTCTGGCAGCTGTCGGGGTCGAACAGCACCGTGGCTTGTTGGATGGCGTGGCCGTCTTCGATCTGCCCGATTTGCCAGCGCAGCTCGTAGTCGATCGCCTGCTGCATGAACTTGAAGCTGTTGAGGTTTTTGATCTCGCGCCGGGTGCCCAGCGGCTGCCCCGGTTTGCGCACGCTCACGTTGGCGTCGCAGCGAAACGAGCCCTCTTGCATATTGCCATCGCAAATGCCGATCCAGGTCACGATCTGGTGCAGCGCCTTGGCATACGCCACCGCCTCGGCGCTGCTGCGCAGATCGGGCTCGGTAACGATTTCCAGCAGCGGCGTGCCGGCGCGGTTCAGGTCAATGCCGCTCATGCCGTGAAAATCTTCGTGCAGGCTCTTGCCCGCGTCTTCTTCTAGGTGCGCGCGCACCAGCCGCACCGTGCGCGCCTGCCCGGCCAGCTCGAAGCCCACGCTGCCGCCTTGCACCACCGGGATTTCGTACTGGCTGATCTGGTAGCCCTTGGGCAAATCGGGGTAGAAATAATTTTTGCGCGCAAACACGCTGCGCTCGGCAATGTGCGCCCCCACCGCCAGCCCAAAGCGGATGGCGCAGGCCACCGCCTCGCGGTTCATCACCGGCAGCGAGCCCGGCAGCGCCAAGTCAACGGCGCAAGCCTGGGTATTGGGCTCAGCCCCAAACGCCACCGAGGCGCGGCTGAAAATTTTGCTGCGCGTGGCGAGCTGGGTGTGGGTCTCGAAGCCGATCACGACTTCGTAGCCTTGAATCAAAAGGGCGCTCATGGGCGGGTTCCGGGGCAGGAAGGGGTCAAGGGCGGCGGCATGCGGGTGTGCCAATCGCTCACCAGCTGCAACTGGTGCGCCACTTGCAGCAGCCGGGCCTCGCTCAAATAGTTGCCGATCAGTTGCAGGCCCACGGGCATGGCAGCGGCACCAAAACCGGCGGGCAGGCTCAGGCCTGGCAGACCGGCCAGCGAGGCCGGCAGGGTGTAAATGTCGGCCAGGTAGGCGGAAAGCGGGTCCTCCGTTTTGGCGCCGATGGCCCAGGCCACGCTGGGCGCCACCGGGCCGGCGATGAGGTCGCAGTGGTTGAAGGCGGACTGAAAATCTTGCGCGATCAGACGCCGGATCTGCTGCGCCTTGAGGTAATAAGCGTCGTAGTAGCCGTGGCTGAGCACGTAGGTGCCGAGCAGGATGCGGCGCTGCACCTCGGGCCCGAAGGCCTCGCTGCGCGAGCGCTTATACATTTCCAGCAAATCGCCGTACTCGTCGGCGCGATGGCCGTAGCGCACGCCGTCGTAGCGGCTCAGGTTCGAGCTGGCCTCGGCCGGGGCGATGATGTAGTAGGCCGGGATGGCCAGTTCGGTGCGCGGCAAATCGATGTCGAGCAAGGTGGCGCCCAGGCGCTCGCATTCGCTCAGGGCGGCGCGCACGGCGGCCAGCACGTCGGCGTCGCAACCGGGGCCAAAGAACTCGCGCGGCAGGCCGATGCGCAGCCCTTGCAGCGGCCGGGCGGCGCTGGCACCGGGCCAGGACTGGCCCAGCAGCCGGGTGTAGTCTTCGGGCGGGTGCTCTAGGCCGGTGGAGTCGCGGTCTGGGTCGGGCCCGGCCATGGCTGTGAGCAGCAGGGCGCAGTCGAGGGCGCTGCGCGCCATCGGGCCGGCTTGGTCGAGGCTGGAGGCGTAGGCCACCAGCCCGTAGCGCGAGCAGCGCCCGTAGCTGGGCTTGATGCCGGTGATGCCGCAAAAGCTGGCGGGCTGGCGGATCGAGCCGCCGGTGTCGGTGCCGGTGGCCGCCGGGGCCAGCCGGGCTGCTACCGCCACCGCCGAGCCGCCCGAGGAGCCGCCGGGCACGCGCGCCACATCCCAGGGGTTGTGCGCCGGGCCGTAGGCGGATTGGTCGTTGCCCGAACCCATGGCGAATTCGTCGCAGTTGAGCTTGCCCAGCGTCACCGCGCCTGCTGCGGCCAGCCGCGCCACCACGGTGGCATCGAAGGGGCTGCGGTAGCCTTGCAGCATTTTGGAGCCGGCGCTGGTGGGGAAGTCGCGCGTGACCAGCACGTCTTTGTGCGCCAGCGGCACCCCCAGCAAGGGGCCGCGCTCGCCAGCGGCCAAGCGCGCATCGGCGGCGGCGGCTTGCGCCAGCGTGGCTTCTTCGTTCAGCGCCAAGTAGGCCCCGAGGCCGCTGTGGGCCTGGGCGCGGGCCAGCAGGTGCTGCGCCACTTCGGTCGCCGAGGTCTGGCGCGCGCTCAGGGCCGCGCCGAGTTCGGCCACGCCCATCTGGTGCAGCTCGGCCGTGGCGGTGGGGGTGGAGGATGTGGCGCTCATTCGATCACCCGCGGCACGAGGTAGAGGCCGTCTTGCACGGCCGGGGCGCTGCGTTGGTTGGCCTCGCGCTGATTGGGCTCGCTGGCCACATCGGGGCGCAGGCGCAGCGCCACCTCACCCAGTGCGGCGGCCGGATGCGCCAAGGGCTCGACGCCGGTGGTGTCCACCGCCTGCATCTGCTCGACCAAGACAAAAAAACCATTCAGGCGCTGCTGCGCGTCGAGCGCCTGGGCGGGGCTGAGATGCAAGCGCGCCAAGTGCGCCAAGCGCTCGATCTCGGGCAAAGTAAGGGACATAAGGGTCTGTCGTGTGAAGGCGCTTGCGCGCTACCAAGTCGGATACCAACCACCCTGGCCGAGGCCACCGGCACGCAGTGGCGGCGACAGCCGGGCAATGGGGTATTATCCAGTGTTTGCTGCACCGGCTGGCACAATGCTGCTTTTTAGCAGCGGAACTCCCTCAAACCTCCCCGATTTTCATCGAAAAGCTTTACGACGCTGCCCGCCAAAGGCCCTGCGCAGGGCCAGGGGCACGCCACACAGGACTGTGCAACATGTTTGAATCCATGCGTAGGCATTTCTCTTCCGACCTCGCCATCGACCTCGGTACCGCCAACACCCTCATCTACGTGCATGGCAAAGGCATCGTACTCGATGAGCCATCGGTGGTCTCGATCCGCCACGAAGGCGGGCCGCAAGGCAAAAAAACCATTCAGGCGGTGGGCAAAGAGGCCAAGGCGATGCTGGGCAAGGTGCCCGGCAACATCGAGGCCATACGGCCCATGAAAGACGGCGTGATCGCCGACTTCACCGTCACCGAGCAAATGCTCAAGCAGTTCATCAAGATGGTGCATCCGCGCTCGATGTTCAGGCCCAGCCCGCGCATCATCATCTGCGTGCCCTGCGGCTCGACCCAAGTCGAGCGGCGCGCCATACGCGAATCGGCCCTCGGTGCCGGGGCTTCGCAGGTCTATCTGATCGAGGAGCCGATGGCGGCGGCGATCGGTGCCGGGCTGCCGGTGTCGGATGCGCGCGGCTCCATGGTGGTCGATATCGGTGGCGGCACCACCGAAGTCGGCGTGATCAGCTTGGGCGGCATGGTTTATAAGGGCAGCGTGCGTGTGGGCGGCGACAAGTTCGACGAGGCCATCATCAGCTACATCCGGCGCAACTACGGCATGTTGATCGGCGACCCCACCGCCGAAATGATCAAAAAAACCATAGGCTCGGCCTTTCCCGGCTCCGAAGTCAAAGAAATGGAAGTCAAAGGCCGCAACCTGGCCGAAGGGGTGCCGCGCAGCTTCACCATTTCCAGCAACGAGGTGCTCGAAGCCCTGACCGACCCGATCAACCAGATCGTGCAGGCGGTCAAGACGGCGCTGGAACAAACCCCACCCGAACTCGGGGCCGACATCGCCGATCGCGGCATGATGCTCACCGGCGGTGGTGCGCTGCTGCGCGACCTGGACCGCCTGCTGGCCGAAGAAACCGGGCTGCCGGTGCTGGTGGCCGAACAGCCGCTGCTGTGCGTGGTGCTGGGTTGCGGCATGGCACTGGAACAGATGGACCGCCTGGGCGGTGGCATTTTTACCACCGAATAAGCTCCGCTGCATCCGGCCATGCCGCTGGGTACCCTCGATCAATCACCGCCCCCGTTTTTCAAACAGGGGACGTCGGCCTTGTCAAAGTTGCTGGTGCTGAGCGCGCTGGCGATTTTGCTGATGGTCGTTGACGCCAAACTGCACTGGGCCACGCCGGTGCGCCACGCGCTCGGAGTGGCCATCAGCCCGGTGCAGTGGCTGGCGCTGCAACCCCTGCACCTGCTGCGCTGGTCGGGTCAGTACCTGGGCAGCTTGCAAGCGGCGCAGCAGGAAGCCGCGCTGGCGCGCGCCGAACTGGTGCGCCAGGCCGAACGCGCCGCCATCGTCGAACACCTGGCGCAGGAAAACCGCGAACTGCGCACCTTGCTGGGGCTGCGCGCGCGCATAGCTCCCACGGGCCGGGCGGCACAAATCCTGTATCAGTTGGCCGACCCGTATTCGCACCGTGCCATGATCGACCTTGGAGCCCAAGATGGGGTGCAGCCCGGCTCGCCGGTGATGGACGGCTTTGGGGTGCTGGGGCAAGTCACGCGGGTGCACCTTACCCAATCGGAGGTGCGGCTGCTGATCGACCCGCAGCAAGCCATTCCGGTCATCAACACGCGCACCGGGCAGCGCAGCCTGGCTTTTGGCCTGCCACCCTCTGCCGACCAAAGCCTCCTGGAGCTGCGCTTTGAGCCCTCGCGCACCGAAGCGGCCGTGGGCGACTTGCTCACCACCAGCGGCATCGACGGCGTCTATCCGCCGGGCCTTCCGGTAGCGCAGATCGTTTCGGTCTCGGCCGCTGGGAGAGACTCCAGCGCTTTTGCTCGCGTGCAGGCCGCGCCTCTGGCGCACATGCACCATGCGCTGCACGTGCTGGTGCTCACCCCCGTGGGTCGGCCAGGAGTGGGCAGCAGCGCCCCTGCGCCCGGAGCAAGGCCATGATCATGCGCGCAGGCCAGGCCCTGCTGCTACCGGCCAACCCCTGGTTCATCTGGGGCAGCTTGATGGGCACCCTGCTGCTGGGCATGGTGTTGCAGCTTGCCCTGCTGGGTCGCGCACCCTGGATGCCCGATCTGCTGGCGCTCACCCTGGTGTTTTGGTGCGTCTATCAGCCGCGGCGCATTGGGGTGGGCACCGCCTTCACGCTCGGTCTGTTGATCGATGTGCACCATGGTGCCCTGCTGGGCCAGCACGCCCTGGCCTACAGCGTGATGTGTTATTTTGCGGTCGTGCTGCACCGGCGCCTGCTGTGGTTCGATCTGCAAAAGCAGGCCGCGCACCTGCTGCTGCTGTTCCTGCTGGCGCACGCGCTGCAGTGGCTAGCGCGCGCGCTGGCGGGCGATCCGTGGCCGGGCTGGACGATGCTGCTGGCCCCGGTGCTGCAAGCCGCCTTGTGGCCGCTGGCGACCTTGCTGCTGCTGGCCCCGCAGCGGCGCGCCCACGACCGCGACGACGACCGCCCGATCTGAGCCCCACAGCCCTGTGCGCATGAGCCCGATCACCAACGTGGAGCTGCAACTGCAGCGCTTTCGCCGCCGCAGCCAGGTGGCGCTGTGGCTGGTGTTGCTGGCGCTGGCGCTGCTGGCGCTGCGCATGTTCTACCTGCAGATTCATCAGCACGACGCCTTGCAGTTGCGTGCCGAGAACAACCGCACCGCCGTGTTGCCGCTGCCCCCCTTGCGCGGGCAAATTTTGGATCGGCACGGCGTGCTGCTGGCCGACAACCACAGCACCTTCAGCGTGGAAATCACCCCGGCGCACGCCGGCAATCTGGCACAGACCCTGCAGGCCATCGGCGAACTGATTCCGCTCTCGGCGCGCGATCTGCGCCGCTTCGAGCGCCTGCGCGCCGAATCGCACCGCTTCGATTCCTTGCCGCTGCGCACGCGCCTGAGCACCGAAGAAATGGCCACGGTGGCCGCGCACCTGTTTCGCTTGCCGGGTGTGAGCCTTGCCGCGCAGCAACAGCGCCACTACCCCCTGGGGCCCAGTGCGGCGCATGTGATCGGCCACGTGGGCCGCATCAACCAGCGCGACCGCGAGCGCATGGCCGAATGGCCCGAGGCGCAGCGCGCCAACTACCGCGGCACCGAGCACATCGGCAAAATGGGCGTGGAGCTCAGTTTCGAGAGCACCCTGCACGGGCAGACCGGTTTCGAGCGGGTCGAAATCACCTCCCACGGGCAGGCGGTGCGCACGCTCGAAAGCGTGGCTTCGGCTCCCGGCGAAACGCTGCGGCTGACGATCGATGCGCAATTGCAGCACCTGATCGAGCAACTGTTTGGCCAGCGCCGCGGGGCCCTGGTGGCGATCGACCCGCGCAATGGCGAAATCCTGGCCTTCGTGAGCATGCCCACCTTCGATCCCAATCTGTTCGTCGATGGCATCGGGGTTGAAGACTGGCGCGCGCTCAATGAATCGATCGAGCGCCCGCTGCACAACCGCGCCCTGCGCGGTGCCTACCCGCCGGGCTCGACCTTCAAGCCCTTCATGGCCTTGGCCGGGCTGCAAGCCGGCCTGCGCCAGCCCGAGACCACGGTGCACGACCCCGGCTTCTGGGTGCTGGGCAACCAGCGCTTCCGCAGCGTCGGGGAGCGCTACCTGGGCCCTGTCGATCTCAGGCGCAGCATCCAGGTTTCCAGCAACGTGTATTACTACACCCTGGCGCACCAGATGGGGATAGACGCCATACACGACTTCATGCAGCCCTTTGGCTTTGGCCAGCGCAGCGGTGTCGAGCTGGTGGGCGAAAGCGCTGGCCTGTTGCCCAACCAGGAATGGAAGCGCGGCGCCTACCGAACACCGGCGCAGCAGCGCTGGTTCCCGGGCGATACCGTGGCGGCCGGAATCGGGCAGGGTTACACCAGCTTCACCATGCTGCAACTGGCTTCGGCCACCGCCACACTGGCCAGCGGCGGGCTGCGCCACCCGCC
>BBPD01000170.1_pt2 | contig 11696 bp, 10 predicted proteins | sample 1344911 | NCBI WGS metagenome assembly BBPD01 (sample SAMD00019088, study PRJDB2971) | groundwater metagenome | biome: freshwater biome; feature: mineral spring; material: ground water | place: USA: CA, Sonoma | collected 2011-09 | depth surface m
TCGACTTGCAGGTGGTGCAGCGGGTCGATGTAGGGGAAGCGCTGCTCGATCGAGCGCGCCAGCGCCGGGTTGTCGGCCAGCCGCTCGCCCTGCCCGGTGATGAGCGTGAGGGCGGCTTGGGTGCGCTGCCATTCGGCCTCGATGCGGCCAAAGATGCGCTGGCGCAGCGCGGCATCGGGCAGCAGCTCGGCGTAGCGGCGCGCCAGCGACAAATCGCTTTTGGCCAGCACCATGTCGATGTTGGAGACCAGGGTGCTGAAAAACGGCCAGTGGCGGTGCATCTGGCGCAGCAGGCGCTGGGCGCGCTCGCGCCCGAGTTCGGCACCCAGGGCCTCGACGGCGCTGCCCAGCCCATACCAGCCCGGCAGCGTGAGGCGGCACTGGCCCCAACTGAAGCTCCAGGGGATGGCGCGCAGGTCTTCGATGCGCTGGTTGGCTTTGCGCGAGGCCGGGCGCGAGCCGATGTTTAGCTCGGCGATTTCGCGGATCGGGGTGGCGCTGAAAAAATAATCGGCAAAACCCGGCGTTTCATAGACCAGATCGCGGTAGGCGGCCATGCTGGTATCCGATAGGCGCTGGGCGGCGCGCAAAAACCTGGGCGGCACCGCCAGCCCCGGCGGCAGCAGGGTGGCCTCCAGCGTGGCGGCGACCAGCGTTTCGAGGTTGCGCCGCCCGATGTCGGGGTTGGCGTACTTGGAGCCGATCACTTCGCCTTGTTCGGTCAGGCGGATCTGGCCGCGCACGGTGCCCGGCGGTTGCGCCAATATGGCTTGATAGCTTGGGCCGCCGCCGCGCCCCACGGTGCCGCCACGGCCATGAAACAGGCGCAGGGCTATGGGCTGGCCGAACTCGGTGCCGAGCCGGTCGAACAGTGCTGCCAGCGCGGTTTCGGCCTGGTACAGCTCCCAGTTGCTGGTGATGATGCCGCCGTCTTTGTTGCTGTCGGAGTAGCCCAGCATGATTTCCTGCTCGCCGTACTCCAGCGCACCGGCGCGGCGCAGCATGGGCTCGATGCCGGGCAGGCGCAGATAGGCCTCCATGATGGCGCTGGCCTTGCGCAGGTCGGGGATGGTCTCGAACAGCGGCACCACGATCAGCTCGGCGCGCGCGGCCCCGTCCAAGGTGCCGTGCAGCAGTCCGGCCTCTTTTTGCAGCAACAGCACCTCGAGCAGGTCGCTCACGCTCTCGGTGTGGCTGATGATGGCGTGCCGGATGGCGGCCGCCCCGTAGCGCTGGCGCGCCTGGCGCGCGGCTTCGAAGATCGCCAGCTCGCTCAAGGTGTGCGGCTGGTAGCTGGCTTCGGGCAGGCGCAGCGGCCGCACGTCGTTGAGCTGGCGCAGCAGCAGCGCCTGCTTGGCGGCTTCGTCTAGGCCGCTGTAATCGGCCTCGATGCGCGCCTGTGCCAGCAAGTCGGCCAGCGCCGCCTCGTGTTGATCGGAGCTTTGGCGCAAGTCCAGCGTGGCCAGGTGAAAGCCAAACACCTCGACGGCGCGCAGCAGCGGGCGCAAGCGCGCCTCGGCCAAGGCGGCGCAACCCTGGTCGCACAAGGCGGTGTCGAGCAGGCGCAGATCGGCCAAAAAGGCCTCGGCGCTGGGGTAGGGGTGTTGCGGGGCGACGGCGTGGCGCGTGGCCTGGCCGCCGGTGAGCTCGGTCAGGGTGGCGGCCAAGCGGGCATAGACGCCGGTGAGGGCGCGTCGGTAGGGTTCGTCTTGGCGGTGCGCGTTGGTGTCGGGCGAGCGCTCGGCCAGCGCCTGCATGGCAGCGGGCACCGGCAGCAGCATGGCCGAGAGCGAGAGCTCGCTGCCGAGCCAGTGCACTTCGCTCAGGTGGTGGCGCAAGATCAGGTCGGCCTGGCGCTGCAACGCCAGCCGCAGCGTGTAGTCCGTGACGTTCGGGTTGCCGTCGCGGTCGCCGCCGATCCACTGGCCCATGCGCAAAAAAGGCGGCACCGGCTGGCCTGCTAGCGCCGCCTCCACGCTGCGGTAGAGCCGGGGCAGCTCGGGGATGAAGGTGCTTTGGTAGTAGCCGAGCGCGTTTTCGATCTCGTCGGCCACGCTGAGCTTGGTAAAGCGCAGCAAGCGGGTGTGCCAGAGCTGCAAGATGCGGGCACGCATCTGCGCTTCGTTCTCGTCCCGGTTGCGCGCCAGCGCCAGGCCGTCGCGCTGGGCCAGCAGGCGCGCCAGTTCGCGTTCGGCGTCCAGAATGCTTTTGCGCTGCACCTCGGTCGGGTGCGCGGTGAGCACCGGGGCCACGTGCGCGCTTTGCAGCGCCTGTGCCCACTGCGCACGGCCCACGCCGGCTTGCTGCAGGCGGCCCCAGGTGTGCGCCAGGCTGCCGGGCTGGATGCGCCCGGCCTGCTCGTGCACGGCGCGGCGGCGGATGTGGTGCCGGTCTTCGGCCAGGTTGGCCAAATGGCTGAAGTAGGTGAAGGCGCGGATCACGCTCACCGCCTGGTCGTCGCTCAGGCCCTGCAGCAGGCGCTTGAGCTGGCGGTCGGCAGACTGGTCGGCGTCGCGCCGGAAGGCCACCGCCAACTGGCGGATCTGCTCGATCAGCCCGAAAATCTCGTCGCCTTCTTGCTCGCGGATCACGTCGCCGAGCAGGCGGCCCAGCAGGCGGATGTCGTCGATCAGGGGCTGGTCTTTGCGCGAGGGGGTGTGGCGGCGGGGCATGGAGGGCGGCTGGGTGGGGCTGGGTTGGAGGCGATGCGGGGCCGCTAGAGTGTTTCGGGCTGCTTCAGGGTGTGGTGCAGTCTGCGGATACGCAGGCGGTGCTTAGGCCAGCCGATGCTGCGCTGGCGGTTTGGGCTTGCAGGGCGCCGAGCAGGGTTTTGCCCAGTTCCACGCCCCACTGGTCGAAGGGGTTGATGCCCCAGAGGGCAGCCTGGCAAAACACCTTGTGTTCGTACAGCGCCACCAGCGCCCCCAGCGTGTGCGGTGTGAGCGCGGGCAACCACAGGGTGTTGCTGCTCACGTTGCCGGCAAAGCTGCGGTGTGGCAGCAAGCGCTGCACCTCGGCAACGCTGCAGCCTTCGCGGCGCAGATGGGCGGCCGTGGCGCTGGCATCGCGCCCCAGCGCCAGCGCCTCGGCCTGGGCGCGCAGGCTCAGGTTGACCAACTGGTGCTGCGCTTGGGCTTCGGGCAGGGGCGTGTCTTCGGCGTCGATGCCGATGAAGTCCAGCGTGACCCGGTGCCGGCCCTGGTGCAGCAGTTGGAAAAAAGCGTGCTGCCCCTCCACACCCAGCCCGCCCCAAACGATGGGCCCGGTGCCGATCTGCACCGCAGAGCCGTCTAGGTGGGTGCTTTTGCCGTTGGATTCCATGTCGAGCTGGCGCAGGAAGTGCGCCAGGTGCTGCAAGCGGCTGGAGTAAGCGGCCAGGCACAGCGTCGGGGTGTCGAGGAAGTTGCGGTTCCACAGCCCCAGCAGCGCCAGCAGCAGCGGCAGGTTCTGGCGCGCCGGGGTGTGCCAGAAGTGCTGGTCCATGGCGTGGCCGCCGGCCAAAAACTCCGCAAAGCCCGCGGCCCCAATGGCCGCCGCCACCGGCAGGCCAATGGCGGACCAGACCGAGTAGCGCCCGCCCACCCAGTCCCAGAAGGTGAAGGTGTGCTGCGGCAAATAGCCTTGCGCGCGCGCCAGCTCGGTAGCGGCGGTGACGGCGATCAGGTGCGCGCCCTGGGCAGGGCCGTCGATGCCGTGGCGGCTGAGCCAGGCACGCGCCGCCGCCGCCAGCAGCATGGTCTCGGGGGTGGTGAAGCTCTTGCTCTGCACCACAAACAGGGTTTGCTCCGCCTCCAGCGGGCGCAAGACCTGGTACAGGCTCCAGGGGTCGGGGTTGGAGACGAAGTGCAGCTGCAAATCGGTTGTGCAGTTTGCTGCCAGCGCGGTGCAGACCATGTGCGGCCCGAGGTCTGAGCCGCCTATCCCGAGGTTGACCACGTGGCGGATGGCTCGCCCGCTGTGGCCGCGCCAGCGGCCTTGGTGCAGGGTGTCGGCGGCGTGCAAAAAGCGCTCGCGTTCGGCGGCCACTTGGGTGGTGAGTGGGTCGCCCCAAGGGTGCCCGGGCTGTGCTGGGGCGCGCAGGGCGGCGTGCAGCGCGGCGCGGCCCTCGCTGGCGTTGACCGCCGCCCCACGGCGCTGCGCCTCGATCTGGGCCGGCAGCGCCGATTCCTCGGCCAAGTCGAACAGGGCATCGAGCGCGGCGTCTGTGACGCGCTGGTGCCGGGCGTCGAGCCGCAGGCCGCAGGCTTGCAGTTGCAGGTTCGCACGGCGCGCCTGCGGCTGTTGCAGCAGCTCGCGCAGATGCGGCAAGGGCTGTTGCGCCAGCGCTTGCAGGCGTTGCCAGCTTGGGCGCTGCTGCGGGGGCAGGAAGGGGGCGGTCGTTAAGGAGTCGGTCATTATTCAACGCCCCTGCTGCGCAGCAATCAATTGCTCCAGCCGCAGCGAGTCGGCGCAAAAAGCGCGGATGCCTTCGGCCAATTTTTCGGTCGCCAGCGCGTCTTCGTTGAGCGCCAGGCGAAAGCTGGCCTGGTCGAGCTGCACGGCTTGCAGATCGAGTGCGCGTGCGGCGGCGGGGTCGAGCGCGCGCGGCAGCGGCTCGGTGCTGGCCGCCAGTTGGGCCAGCAGCTCGGGGCTGATGGTGAGCAGGTCGCAGCCGGCCAGCGCCACGATCTGGCCGGTGTTGCGAAAGCTGGCACCCATGATCTCGGTGGCTATGCCAAAGCGCTTGTAATACTCAAAAATGCGCCGCACCGACTGCACGCCGGGGTCGTGGGCCCCGGCGCGGGCGGCATCAATCCACTGGCTGCCGGCCTGTTTTTTGTGCCAGTCGTAAATGCGGCCGACGAAGGGCGAGATAAGCTGCACCTTGGCCTGGGCGCAGGCCAGTGCCTGGCAAAAGGCAAACAGCAGCGTCAGGTTGGTGCGGATGCCGCGCCGCTCCAGTTGCGCCGCCGCTGCTATGCCTTCCCAGGTGGCGGCGATCTTGATCAGCACCCGGTCGATGTGGATGCCTTCGGCTTGGTAGAGCTCGATCAGGCGCTCGGCGCGGGTGATGGTGGCGGCGCTGTCGAAGCTCAGGCGGGCATCAACTTCGGTCGAAACCCGGCCGGGAATCAGGGCCAGGATTTCGCAGCCAAAGCGCACCAGCAGCCGGTCCACGATCTCATCGGTGTCGCGGCTGCCAAAGCGCGCCACGGTCTGCGCCAGCAGCGGGGCGTAGTCGGGTTTTTGCACCGATTTGAGGATCAGCGAGGGGTTGGTGGTCGCATCCTGCGGCTGGAACTGCGCCAGTTGCAAAAAATCGCCGGTGTCGGCCACCACGGTGCTGTGTCGCTTGAGGGCCTCGAGTTGGTTCATGGTGGTGATAAATAAAGGGGCGGCTAAGGAGCGGTTAAATCAGGGGCAGGCTGAGGCGGCGTATGACATCGGTGGTGGTCGGGCGCACGCCGCGCCACCAGGCAAAGGCCTCGGCGGCTTGCTCGACCAACATGCCCACGCCGTCGGCGAGCTGGCGCACCCCGGCCTGCTGGGCTTGGCGCAAAAAGGGCGTCAGGCCCTTGCCATAGACCATGTCGTAGGCCAAGCCATCGGGCTTGAAGGCGCGTGCGGGAAGCGGCAGCGCTTCGGCGCTCAGGCTGGCCGAGGTGGCGTTGAGCACCAGGTCGAAGCGCTGCGATCCGATCTCGTCGTAGCCGCAGGCGGCCAATGTGCTGGCACAGGCCCCTTGGGCGATGAACTCCGCCACCAGCGCTTGGGCTTTGGCCGCGTTGCGGTTGACGACCAGCAGCAGCGCCGCTTGGGTGCGCAGCAGCGGCAGGATGGCGCCCCGGCTGGCCCCGCCAGCCCCGAGCAGCAGCACCGTGCGCCCGGCCAAACGCAGGCCCAGGTTGTGGCTGAGGTCGCGCACGAGGCCGCTGCCGTCGAAGTTTTCGGCCAGGCAGCGATCGCCCTCAAATTTGAGCGCGTTGGCGGCCCCGGCGCAGCGTGCGCTCTCGGCCAGGTGCGTGGCGTAGGCGCAGGCCTCGGGCTTGAAGGGCAGCGTCACGTTCACGCCGCGCCCGCCCTGGGAGCGAAAGCGCTCCACGGTGGCGGCGAACTGGCCCGCCTCCAAGGGGGCTTCGATGGCCTCGTAGCTCAAGGCTTGGCCGGTGGCAGCGGCAAAGGCGCTGTGGATGGCGGGCGATTTGCTGTGGCCTATGGGGTGGCCGATGACGGCGTAGCGGTCCATGCGGGGCGGGTAAAAGGGTGGATTTGGCGTTTAGGCAAACGCCGCATTGTCGCCGATGCGCTGGGCCTGATTCGTGTTGTCTTGGGCCAAAACAGCCGGTTTGCGCTACATTGAGCGCCCATGACTGCTGCATCCAAACCCGAATCGGCAACTGCCGCCGCATCCCATGCCGCTCAGCGCCCCAGCCCGGTGCTGTTCATTTCGCACGGCTCGCCCATGCTGGCGCTGGAGCCCGGCCAGACCGGCCCGGCGCTGGCGGCTTGGGCGCGCAGCGCATGCGCCGTGCAGCGGCCCAGCGCGGTGCTGGTGTTGTCGCCGCACTGGATGGCCGAGTGCGCCGCCGTGATGACGCACCCCCAGCCCGCCACCTGGCACGACTTCGGCGGCTTTCCCGAACCGCTGTACCGCTTGCAGTACCCGGCCCCAGGCGCCCCGGCGCTGGCGCAGCAGGTGCTGCACCTGCTGCAAGGGGCGGGCATTGCAGCGCGGCCCGACGCGCAGCGCCCCTTCGACCACGGGGCCTGGGTGCCGCTGCGCTACCTGCTGCCCGAGGCCGATGTGCCGCTGCTGCAAGTCGCCCTGCCGCATGGTTATGGGCCGGCAGAGGTCTATGCCCTGGGGCAGGCGCTGGCCCCCTTGCGCCAGCAGGGTGTGTGGCTGATCGGCTCGGGCAGCATGACGCACAATCTGCGCGAATTTTTTACCACCCGCCCGGCGCAAGATGCCGAACCGGCCGACTACGTGACCGCCTTTGCGCGCTGGGTCGAGCCGCGGCTGCTGGCGCACGAGCGCGAGGCGCTGCTGCACTACCGCGAGCGCGCCCCGCACGCCGTGCGCGCCCACCCCACCGACGAGCATTTTTTGCCGCTGTTTTTTGCTCTTGGGGCGGCCGGGTGGGGCCAGCCGGGAAGCCCCGAGGCCCCGCCGGTGCCGCCACACTACCTCACGCGCGAGGTGATGCACCGCTACTTGGCGATGGATGCGCTGGTTTTGGGCTAGGTAGGCGCTGCAAAGCCCGCGCCTGCGCAGCGCCCGTGCTTGGCCGCCCGCGCTCCTGCACCCTTACAAGCGCACCGGTATGCCACGCGCAGCCAGGCACTGTTTGGCCTGCGCCACGGTGTGCTGGCCGTAGTGGAAGATGCTGGCGGCGAGCACGGCGTCGGCACCGCCAAGCTGGATGCCGTCGGCCAAGTGCTCTAGGGTGCCCACGCCGCCCGAGGCAATGACCGGGATTTCGATGGCGTCGCTGACGGCGCGGGTGAGTGCTAGGTCGAAGCCGCTCTGGGTGCCGTCGCGGTCCATGCTGGTGAGCAGGATTTCGCCGGCACCGTAGGCGGCCATTTGGCGCGCCCAGGCCACGGCGTCGAGCCCGGTGTTGCGGCGCCCGCCGTGGCTATAGACGTCCCAGCCGGGGCCGGGTGGGGTGGCGCTGCCGCCGTCGGGGCCGGGGTTAGGCCGGGGCTGCAGGGCTTCGGCGGCGCTGCGGCGTTTGGCGTCGATGGCGACCACGATGCACTGCGCGCCGTATTTGGCCGAGGCGGCGCGGATGAGCTCGGGGTCGGCGATGGCAGCGGAGTTGAAGCCTACCTTGTCGGCCCCGGCGTTGAGCAGGCGCCGCACATCGGCCACGCTGCGCACGCCGCCGCCCACGGTGAGCGGAATAAAGACTTGCGCCGCCACGGCTTCGATGATGGGCAGGATCAGGCCGCGGCCGTCGCTGGTGGCGGTGATGTCGAGGAAGGTGAGCTCGTCGGCGCCCTGCTGGTTGTAGCGGGCGGCGATTTCGACTGGGTCGCCGGCATCGCGCAGCTCCAGGAAGTTGACGCCCTTGACGACGCGGCCGCCGGTGACGTCGAGGCAGGGGATGATGCGCTTGGCGAGCATGGGCTGTTTTTCGTGGCTACGGTAAGGTTAGCCGTTGAGCTCGTCGGCCAGGCGCTGGGCGGCGGCGAAGTCGAGCACGCCGTTGTAGATCGAGCGCCCGCAAATCACGCCGGCCACGCCTTCGGGTTCGAGCGCGCACAGCCTGCGGATGTCGTCGATGCCGGCCAGCCCGCCCGAGGCGATAACCGGGATGCTGAGCGCCTGCGCCAGCCGCAACGTGGCCTCGGTGTTGATGCCGCAGCCCATGCCGTCGCGCCCGATGTCGGTGTAGATGACGGATTCGACGCCGTAATCTTCAAATTTGCGCGCCAGATCGAGCACTTCGTGACCGCTGAGCTTGCTCCAGCCGTCGGTGGCGACTTTGCCGTCGCGCGCATCGAGCCCGACGATGATGTGGCCGCCGAAGGCGCTGCAGGCGTCTTGCAGGAAGCCGGGGTTTTTCACGGCTGCCGTGCCGATGATGACGTAGCGCAGGCCGGCGTCGAGGTAGCGCTCGATGGTGTCGAGGTCGCGAATGCCGCCGCCGAGCTGGACATCGATCTCCTCGCCCACTTCCTTCAGGATGGCGCGGATGGCACCCTCGTTTTTGGGCCGCCCAGCAAAGGCGCCATTGAGGTCCACGAGGTGCAGGCGGCGCGCGCCTTGGTCAACCCAGCGCCGCGCCATGGCGGCGGGGTCGTCGCCGAATACGGTTGAGAGGTCCATGTCGCCTTGTTGGAGGCGCACGCATTGGCCGTCTTTGAGGTCGATGGCAGGAATGAGCAGCATGGCGGTGGCTAAGGGCTTGGTGGCTGGAAGGGGTGGGGAATGGAGGGGGCGTGGAGGCTGTGCAGGCGCAGGGGTTGCGTTTAGGGCTGCCAGCGCAAAAAATTGCGGTACAGCGCCAGCCCTTGGTCGGCGCTTTTTTCGGGGTGGAACTGGGTGCCAAACAGGTTGCCGTGCGCCAGCGCGCTGGCAAAGGGCTGGCCGTAGTGGGTGTGGCCGGCGCAGTGCGCCGGGTCGGCCGGTTGGGCGTAGTAGCTGTGCACGAAGTAGTAGTGGCTGCCGTTGGGGATGCCGTGCCAGAGCGGGTGCGGGTGCGGGTGCGCGGCAGGGGCGGCGAGGGCAGAGGCGGAAGGGGCTGGGCCTTGCCAGACCTGGTTCCAGCCCATTTGCGGCACTTTGTAGCGGCTGCCGTCGGGCTGGTGCTGGCCTTCGAGTTCAAAGCGCCGCACCTGGCCGGGGATGAGCCCAAGGCCGGGGGTGTCGCCCTCTTCGGAGTGGTCGAGCAGCATCTGCATACCCACACAGACGCCAAACAGCGGCTTGTGGGCGGCGGCGTGGCGCAGCGCGGGCAGCAGGCCGCTGCGTTCGAGCTCGGCCATGCAGTCGGGCATGGCACCTTGGCCGGGCAGCACCACGCGGTCGGCCTCGCGCAGCGCCTGGGCGCTGTCGGTGACGATCACCTCGCAGGCGGCATCGAGCCCGAGCGCGGCCTGGCGCAGCGCCTGGGCTACCGAGCGCAAATTGCCCATGCCGTAGTCGAGCACGGCGACGGTCTGGCGGTTCATTTGGTGGCCAAGGTGAAAATAGGGGCGAAAGGCAGGATGCGGCTGGCTGGCTGGGGAATTTACAGTGAGCCCTTGGTGGACGGCACGGCATCGCCCAAGCGCGGATCGGGCTCCAGGGCGGCGCGCAGCGCGCGCGCAAAGGCCTTGAAAATGGTCTCGCACTGGTGGTGCGCGTTGACGCCCTTGAGGTTGTCGATGTGCAGCGTGATGCCAGCGTGGTTGACCAGCCCCTGAAAGAACTCGAACACCAGTTGGGTGTCGAGCTGGCCGATGGCGGCGGCGCTGAACTTGACATCCATGTGCAGGCCCGGGCGGCCGGAAAAATCGACCACCACACGGCTCAGGGCTTCATCCAGCGGCACGTAGGCGTGGCCGTAGCGGCGGATGCCGCGTTTGTCGCCCACGGCGCGCGCCAGCGCCTGCCCGAGCGTGATGCCGATGTCTTCCACGGTGTGGTGGCCGTCGATGTGCAGGTCGCCGCTGCATTCGATTTCGAGGTCGATCAGGCCGTGGCGGGCGATCTGCTCCAGCATGTGGTCCAGAAAGCCGATGCCGCTGCGCAGGCTGGCGCGGCCGCTGCCGTCGAGGTTGAGGGCGACGCGGATGTGCGTCTCAAGGGTCTGGCGGGTGACTTCGGCTTGCCGCATGGGGCTGGATCTGGGGAAGAATGAAGGCCGTTTGGGCGGGGGGATTTGCAGCGCCTGCATGATACCATTTGAAGCGCCAAGCAGGCGCTTGGCCCCAGCCCGATCCGGCCTGCCTGGCCTGCCTTCGTCCTTTAACCCGCCCCCACCTTTGCCCCACCCATGAGCCGCTACTGGAGCGCCGTCGTCCACGGCCTGACACCCTACGTGCCGGGCGAGCAGCCCAAAATCGCCAACCTGGTCAAGCTCAACACCAACGAGCACCCCTACGGCCCCTCGCCGCTGGCGCTGGCCGCCATCCAAGCCGCTGCCGACGACGGCCTGCGCCTCTACCCCGACCCCAACGCCGACGCGCTCAAGGCCGCGCTGGCGCAGCGCTTTGGGCTGCAGGCGCAGCAGGTGTTTGTGGGCAACGGCTCCGACGAGGTGCTGGCGCACGCCTTCATGGCGCTGCTGCGGCACGAGCAGCCGCTCTGGCGCCCAGACGTGGGCTACAGCTTTTACCCGGTCTACTGCGGCCTGTACGGCTTGCAGCAGCGCGCCATTGCGCTGGCCGACGATTTCTCGATCCGCCCCGCCGACTACCTGCCGCAGGGCGGGCAGCAAGCCGGGGCGATCGTCTTTGCCAACCCCAACGCCCCCACCGGTCGCCTGCTGGGCTTAGATGAGGTGGAGTGCATCGTGGCCGGCAACCCGCAGGCGGTGGTGCTGGTCGATGAGGCCTATATCGACTTTGGCGGCACCAGCGCCGCGGCGCTGCTGGGGCGCTACCCGAATCTGCTGGTGGTGCAGACCTTCTCCAAAAGCCGCTCGCTGGCTGGGCTGCGGGTGGGCTTTGCGCTGGGTTCGGCGGAGCTGATCGAGGGGCTGGAGCGGGTGAAAAACAGCTTCAACTCCTACCCGCTGGGCCGGCTGGCGCTGGCCGGGGCGCTGGCCTCGGTGCAAGACGAGGCGCACTTCCAGCGCAGTTGCCAGCAGGTGATGGATACGCGCAGCGCACTGGTAGCCGAGCTGGAAGCGCTGGGCTTTGCGGTGCTGCCCTCGGCCGCCAACTTCGTGTTTGCGCGCCACCCGCAGCACGACGCGGCGCAACTGGCCGCCGCCCTTCGCGCGCGCGCGGTGCTGGTGCGCCACTTTCGCGCTCCGCGCATCGAGCAGTTTTTGCGCATCACGGTGGGCAGCCCGGAACAATGCGCGGCGCTGCTGCAGGCGCTGCGGGGGCTGGTGTAGGGCGCTGGGGCTGGAGCGCTTGGGGTGCGCTTGATCTTTGCGCCTAAGCCGCCTTTGCGCCATAATCAATTTACAGTCTAGGAGCCGATCATGAGTGTTGCCTTGTCCCCCTTGGTGTCGGAGTTCGAAACCGCCGAACAAGAAGCCAGCTACACCGCCTGG
>BBPD01001301.1_pt2 | contig 11690 bp, 10 predicted proteins | sample 1344911 | NCBI WGS metagenome assembly BBPD01 (sample SAMD00019088, study PRJDB2971) | groundwater metagenome | biome: freshwater biome; feature: mineral spring; material: ground water | place: USA: CA, Sonoma | collected 2011-09 | depth surface m
TCCTGAGCTGGTCGAAGGGCTCAGCCCGAACGGAGGCTTCTTTGATTTATAGATTCGCCCTTGATTGTACGGTTGCCGCATGACCGTTCAGATCGTCCCTCGCTTGTGTTGAAATCGCGGCTCTAGCATACAGAAGAAGGCTTTTTCATGACGACGATTCGCAAGGCGGTGTTTCCGGTCGGCGGTTTGGGCACGCGGTTTTTGCCTGCTACCAAGGCGATTCCAAAAGAAATGCTGCCGGTGGTGGACAAGCCGCTGATTCAGTACGCGGTGGAGGAGGCTTATGCGGCTGGTATTCGCGAGATGATCTTCGTTACCGGGCGCAACAAGCGCGCCATCGAGGATCATTTTGACACCGCTTTCGAGCTCGAAGCCGAACTGCAGGCGGCTCACAAGAGTGCGCTGCTCCAACTGGTGCACGCTATCAAGCCCGACGACATGGATTGCGTCTATGTGCGCCAGCCACGCGCGCTCGGACTCGGTCATGCGGTGCTGTGTGCCGAGCGGCTGGTGGGCGACGAGCCATTTGCCGTGCTGTTGGCCGACGATTTGATGATGGGCCATGATCAGGCTGCGGGTGGCCCAACGGTGCTGCAACAGATGGTGCAGGCTTATGCCAGCAGCCCGGGCATGCTGCTGGCGGTGCAGGATGTGCCCCGCTGCGAAACCCGCCGCTACGGCGTGGTTGACGTGCATGGCGCGCAGCAGCCGCTGGCCGAGGTGTTTGGCTTGGTGGAAAAACCGGCTCCTGGGCAAGAGCCTTCCACCCTGGCGGTGGCCGGGCGCTACATCTTGACGCCGACGGTCTTTGACAGCATTCGCCGCCAGCCGCGTGGCGCCGGTGGTGAGATTCAACTCACCGATGGCGTTGCCGCGCTGATTGGCCATGAGCGCGTGCAGGCTTTTCGCTACGCCGGTACGCGCTACGACTGCGGCAGCAAAGAGGGTTTTCTGCAGGCCACGGTTGAACTGGCGCTGGCCGACCCGACGCTGCGCGAGGCGCTGCGTGCGCAGCTCGGCCGCGTGCTGGCGGCTCAGGCGGCGCTGCCGGCTTGAGCGCGCGCAGGTTGCGACTGGTATCGATCAGGCCCCCGGATGGATCTGCGGCTGGCTCGACAGCAGGCCGACTGTGCTGGGTGGTTTGTAGCCGACCGGTAGCGCCACGCCGCTGGCGGAGGCTGCGGCGCTGGTCTGGTCGCCCAGGCTGATGTGCGTCTGCTGGGTGTGGTAGAGCTCTCGCATCGCCTGCACCTGTTGTTGCAGCGCGGGCAAGTCTTCGATCTGGTCTGCACGGTGCAGCAGTACCTGATGGGCCGACTCGATCAGCTTGCCGTTGCGGGTGGACTGCGCCGCATCGAGCAGCATGAGAACGGTGCCGCGCGGATTGCCCTTGAGGCTTTGGGTCATGGCCTGCTCGGAAAGTTTGAGCACCTGGGTGTGCGCCGCGTGGATGCGTTCGGCGAATTCGGGCCGTCCGGCGGCGGCGCAAGCCAGCAGTTCGGTTAGCGCGCGGCTGGTGCAAAAACGCAGACCCAGCACGTCCACCGCTGCGTCCACCTCGTAGAGCTGGATAGAGCGCACGGCCAGTTGCGTTATCAGGGCCAGCAAGTTGCTGGCGGACTCAAAGTCGAAGTCTGGGTCGAGGATGGTCTTGGCCATGCGCCGCACGTTTTCGAGCGCGCGCGCCGTCTGCTGTTCCTTGATCAATTGCAGGGTGTGAAGCGCGTCGGACAGGCGCAGCAGCCGCGTGCTGTCTGGACTGCGCTGGCGCAAGCGGTTGAGTTGTTCGGCGCAGCGTTGCAGGCCGCGCGTGTCCTCGTTTTTCAGTCTGGCCAGCGCCAGCAGCACCAGTGCCTGGGGGTCGTAGAGTTTGGAGTCGAGCCCGATGCGGGTGGCGCGGTCCAGCAGTTCGATACCCACTTCGCGCTGACCGGCGTAAAAGGCCATCATGCCGTGTTTGAGCAGACGTTTGACCGAATCGGGCGTGAGCCGGGTGGCCATCTGAAAGGTCGACAGCGCAAGGTCAAAGTGGCCTTGCTCGAACTGCGCCCGACCCATCAGGTCGTAGGCGTCGGCGTAGCCGGGGTCGGTCTCGATCAGGCTCTGCAGCGTGGTCAGCGCGCGCTGCGGGTAGCCGGCATCGAGTTGGGTGCGCGCCACGCCCAGCCGTGCCCAGGGCAGGGTTTTGGCTTGCACCACCGCTTCGTAGAGTTGTTGCGCTTCAGTAAAGCGCCCGGCGCGCAGCAGCAGTTCGGCGCCGATGCGTGCGGCGTAGAGCCAGTAAGCCTGCTTGGACTCGAAACGTTCCAGGCACAGGCGGACCGCTCGTTCGAGCTGTTGAGCCTCGATGGCGCTGAAAATTTCTTGCAGCACGCTTTTGCGCAGCCGGGCCAGAAAAATCCGCTCGGCCAGCGCCGAGGTTTTGAACGGCTTGATCAGGTAGGCGTCGAGTGCGGACTCGGCCGCTTCGGCCACCATGCTGTATGAGGCTTCGGATGCAATCAGGATGAAGACGGTGTAAAAGGGCAGCAGGTGGTTGCGTCGCAAGTCGTCCAGCAGGTCTTGTCCCGACATGGTTTCGCGCTCGAAATGGTGTTCGCAGAGCACCACGTCGAAAGCCCCAATTTCCAGTTTGCGCCGCGCATCGCTCAGGCGCGAACACTGCGCCACCGTGCCCATGCCGAACTGGCGCAGTTGCGCCACCAGCGTCGAGCGCGACTGCGGGTTGCTGCTGATCACCAAGGCCCGGGCGTCGCTGAGATCGGTGCTGGATTTAGACATGTCTGGCTTGTTGCGCGAGCTGAGGGCCAGCTTACACGCTGGCGAACGGCGCGGACGATGAATCGATGCGGGCCAAGCGCCGCGCCATCCCATGTGTGTGTTATGCCACAGTTGGGCCGAATCCGTTCTTGTCGTCCCGGTGCGGGCCGCATTTTTTCTCCGCCCTGGCGAATCCGTTGGCGCAGCAGTCACGACCAAAGCTCAATCCGGGCGTATGCTTGAGCGTCACTTTGGCCGGCCCGGACTTCGAGGCCTCAGAGACGGGGAAGCTTTTGCTCATGCCCGCTCACCACACCAAAATCGCTTGACCTCTGATGACTGCGCCCGTTTTCCCGGCTGACTGGCTCGTTCCCGACTGGCCTGCGCCGCCGGGTGTGCGCGCGGTCTTGAGCAGCCGCGCCGGCGGCGTTTCGTTGGCCCCGTTTGACAGCTTCAACCTGGGCGAGCATGTGCGTGACGACCCCCTGGCCGTGGCCGAGAACCGGGCCCGGCTGGCCGCTTTGATTGCTTGCCGGGCGGTATTTTTGCAGCAGGTGCACGGCGCTGCCGTGTTGACGCTGGAGCCTCATACCCCGGACGGGCTGGTGGCCGACGCCAGCCTGACGCAGCATCTCGGGCTGGCCTGCGTGGTCATGGTGGCCGACTGTCTGCCGGTTTTGTTTTGCCACCGCGCAGGCACGGTGGTGGCGGCAGCCCACGCCGGCTGGCGCGGCTTGGCTGGGGTGGACGCGGCCGGGGTGACGGCCGGGCCGGGCGTGCTCGCTGCTTGCTTTGCCGCCTTCGTGCGCGCGGTGCAGGACGTTGAACCGCTGCTCACGCGCGCGGAGGTGGCGCGCGCCACGCTGGCCTGGCTGGGCCCGTGCATAGGGCCGCAGGCGTTTGAGGTCGGCCCTGAGGTGCGACAGATTTTCCTGGAGCGGCGGCCGCAGGCGCAAGCCTGTTTCGTGCGCCGCGCTGCCGATAAATACCTGGCCGACCTGCCTGCACTGGCTCGGCTGGACTTGCAGTCGCTGGGCATCACCCAGGTGTTCGGCAACGACGCCAGCGCGCCCTGGTGCACCGTGACGCAGACCTCACGCTTCTTTTCGCACCGCCGCGACGCTGCCCAACTCGGCAGCAGCGGGCGCATGGCCGCCTGCATCTGGCGCGTCTGATGCGGCGGGCGCAGCGGGCGCTGTCTCCTGCGCCAGCTTGGCCTGCTGCGCTGGCGCCGCTTCGGCCCGGCGCATGGCTTGGCGGCGTTGCGGCGTGCGCACTAGGTAAAGCACCAATGCCAGCGGCAGCAAACCGTAAAAAAATAAGGTCACAATGGCGCCTAGCATGCTGCCGTCCGGACTCAAGGCCTGGGCTGCTGCCATCAGCACCACCACATACATCCAGCCCAGCACAATCAAATACATGGCAATCCTTGAAAACAGCGCTGGCTCTTAGCCTGCATAAAGACACGCCCTGAAAACGGGGTGCGGGCACAAATTTTTTTGCCTGCAAGCTTCGATAATAGAACGCAACAATAACCTTGGGAGATTTGCATGTCGTCTGGATCAGCTTTCGAACAAACTTGGCTGCAGGCTGCTCAGCAGTGGCAGCAAAACCTGCTGGCGCAGTGGACGCAGGCCGCTCAGACGCCTGCCGCGCAAGCGAATGCTGCTGAATCTGCCGCCGATCCGTTTGCCGTTTTCAAGGCATTCATGCCGCCCAGCGGCGCGGCCAACCCGCTGGGCATGCCCATGCCGTCCATGGGAGCGGGCCCGATCGACATGTTCAGTTGGGTCTGTGGGCAGCAGGTCGGCTTCGGTCCGGTCAAGCTGAAAGAAATTCAGGACAACTACCAAAAAGAGTTGAAGGCGCTGTGGAGCCAGGGGCTGGAGGCCAAACCGGTGGGCGACCGCCGCTTCGCCGCCGAGGCCTGGGGCAGCAATCCGCTGGCGGCTTTTTCTGCCGCGTCTTACCTGCTCAACGCCCGCACCTTGCTGGCCATGGCCGATGCGGTTGAGGGCGACGCCAAAACCCGCGCCCGGGTGCGCTTTGCGGTGCAGCAGTGGGTGGACGCCAGCGCGCCCAGCAACTTTTTGGCCTGCAACGCCGAGGCGCAGAAAAAGGCCTTGGATACCCGGGGCGAGAGCATTGCCAAGGGGGTGGCCAACTTGCTGCACGACCTGCGCCAAGGCCATGTGTCGATGACCGACGAAAGCGTGTTCGAGGTCGGCAAGAACGTCGCCACCACCGAAGGCGCGGTGGTGTTTGAAAACGAGTTGTTCCAGTTGATCGAATACAAGCCGCTGACGCCCAAGGTCTTTGAACGCCCCTTCCTGCTGGTGCCGCCCTGCATCAACAAGTTCTACATCCTGGACTTGCAGCCCGAAAACTCGCTTATTCGCTACTGCATCGAGCAGGGGCACCGCACTTTTGTCGTCAGTTGGCGCAACCCGGACGCTTCGCTCGGGCACAAAACCTGGGACGACTACATCGATGACGCGGTGATCAAAGCCATTGCCGTCACGCAAGACATCACGGGCGCCGATTCCATCAACGCGCTGGGCTTTTGCGTTGGCGGCACCATGCTGGGCACGGCGCTGGCGGTGCTGGCTGCGCGTGGGCAGCAGCCGGTGCACAGCGCCACTTTTCTCACCTCGCTGCTGGACTTTACCGACACCGGTGTGCTCGATGTGTTCATCGACGAGAACTTCGTGCGCCTGCGCGAGATGCAGTTTGCCCAGGGTGGCTTGCTGCCCGGGCGCGATCTGGCCTCCACCTTCAGCTTTTTGCGTCCGAATGACCTGGTCTGGAACTACGTGGTCGGCAACTACCTCAAGGGCGAGTCGCCGCCGCCGTTTGACCTCTTGTACTGGAATTCCGACAGCACCAACCTGCCCGGCCCGTTCTACGTCTGGTACCTGCGCAACACCTATCTGGAAAACAAGCTGGCCAAGCCGAACCAGCTCCAGGTCTGCGGCCAGCCGGTCGATTTGACCCGGCTCGATTTGCCGGTCTACATCTACGGCTCGCGCGAGGACCACATTGTCCCGATTGGCGGCGCCTACGCCAGCACACAGGTGCTGCGCGGCAACAAGCGCTTCGTCATGGGGGCGTCCGGTCACATCGCCGGCGTCATCAACCCGGCCAGCAAAAACAAGCGCAGCCACTGGATCGGGGCCGACGGCGTGTACCCGCCTTCGGTGCACGACTGGATGGCCGGCGCCACCGAACACCCGGGCAGTTGGTGGACCGACTGGGCGGCCTGGCTCAAACCCCTGGCGGGCAAAACCGTAGCGGCACCCAAGGCCTACGGCAGGGGCAAGCAGTACGCCGCCATTGAAGCGGCACCGGGCCGTTACGTCAAGGTCAGGGCCTGATTCCTGCCCTTGTCCCGAAGACACCGATTTCTCGTTCTCAAACTTAACACCTAGGAGTCAACATGCAAGATATCGTCATCGTCGCCGCTGCCAGAACCGCCGTGGGCAAGTTCGGCGGCTCACTGGCCAAGACCCCGGCCACCGAACTCGGCAGCGTGGTCATTCAGGCGCTGCTCGAGCGCAGCGCTCTGGCCCAAGACGCTATTGGAGAAGTCATTCTGGGCCAGGTGCTGGCTGCCGGCGTGGGCCAGAACCCGGCGCGCCAGGCCATGATGAAAGCCGGTCTGGCCAAGGAAACACCGGCGCTGACCATCAACGCGGTCTGTGGCTCCGGCCTCAAGGCGGTGATGCTGGCGGCGCAGGCGCTGGCCTGGGGCGACAGCGAGATCGTGATTGCCGGCGGGCAGGAAAACATGAGCGCCAGCCCGCACGTGCTCAACGGCAGCCGCGACGGCCAGCGCATGGGTGACTGGAAAATGCAAGACAGCATGATCGTCGACGGCCTGTGGGACGTCTACAACCAGTACCACATGGGCATCACGGCCGAGAACGTCGCCCGCGCGCACGGCATCACGCGCGAGATGCAAGACGCGCTGGCGCTGGCCAGTCAGCAAAAGGCCGCCGCCGCGCAGGCCGCTGGCCGCTTCAAGGACGAAATTGTCCCGGTCTTTATTGCCCAGCGCAAGGGTGAGCCGCTGCGTTTTGACAGTGACGAGTACATCAACACCAAAACCAGCGCTGAGGTCTTGGCTGGCTTGCGCCCGGCGTTCGACAAGGCCGGCAGCGTGACGGCGGGCAACGCCTCGGGCATCAACGACGGCGCCGCTGCGGTGCTGGTGATGAGCGCCAAAAAAGCGGCCTCACTCGGGCTCAAGCCACTGGCGCGCATTGCCGCCTTCGGCACCAGCGGGCTCGACCCCGCCACCATGGGCATGGGGCCGGTGCCGGCGTCGCAAAAGGCGCTTGCACGCGCGGGCTGGAAGACATCGGACATTGATCTGTTCGAACTCAACGAAGCCTTTGCAGCGCAGGCCTGTGCGGTCAACCAGGCGCTGGAGATCGATCCGGCGCGCGTCAACGTCAACGGCGGCGCGATCGCCATTGGCCACCCGATTGGTGCTTCCGGCTGCCGCGTGCTGGTCACCTTGCTGCACGAAATGCAGCGCCGCGACGCCAAGAAAGGCCTGGCTGCGCTGTGCATCGGTGGTGGCATGGGCGTTGCGCTGGCGCTGGAACGCTGAGTTTTTCGGCCCTGCAGCCGTGCTGGCTGCGGGGCCGGTTTTCGTTTTACCAACGGCCAAATGGCCACCCCAGAGGAGCATAAATCATGAATCAAAAAGTAGCGTACGTCACCGGCGGCATGGGCGGCATCGGCACCGCGATCTGCCAGCGCCTGCACCAAGAAGGTTTCAAAGTGATTGCGGGTTGCGGGCCGACGCGCGACCACGCCAAGTGGCTGAGCGAGCAAAAAGCGCTTGGCTTCACGTTTTACGCTTCGGTCGGCAACGTCGGCGACTGGGATTCGACCGCCGAAGCGTTCACCCAAACCAAGGCCGAGCATGGCAGCATTGACGTGCTGGTCAACAACGCCGGCATCACGCGCGACCGCATGTTCATGAAAATGTCGCGCCAGGACTGGGACAGCGTGATCGAGACCAACCTCAATTCCATGTTCAACGTCACCAAGCAGGTGGTGGCCGACATGGTGGAGAAGGGCTGGGGTCGGATCGTCAACATTTCGTCGGTGAACGGCGAAAAGGGTCAGGCCGGCCAGACCAACTACTCGGCCGCCAAAGCCGGCATGCACGGTTTTTCCATGGCGCTGGCGCAAGAGCTGGCCACCAAAGGTGTGACCGTCAACACCGTGAGTCCGGGCTACATTGGCACCGACATGGTCAACTCGATCCGCGCCGACGTGCTGGAGAAAATTGTCGCCACGGTGCCGCTCAAGCGCCTGGGCAAGCCGAGCGAAATCGCATCCATCGTGGCGTGGCTGGCGAGTGAGGACGGCGGTTACGCCACCGGCGCCGATTTCTCGGTCAACGGCGGTCTGCACATGGGGTGAGTGCGCGCCCGCTTCGGCGCCATGGCGTCGTGGCGGGACGCGGCACCGGGCTCAGGCGGCGGCTTCGAGTCCGTTTTGAAAGTGTTCGTGCATGCGCTGCTGCGTCAGCGCCGGGTTGCGCGCGAGCAGCGCCGCCAAGAGGGCGCGGTGCTCGCGCACCGACTCATCGATGCGCCCGCTCTTGAGCAGCGAGTGGTGGCGGTTGAGTTTCATGACCTTGCGCAAGTCAGCCACCATTTGCAGCCGCCAGCGGTTGCGCGCCAGCTCCAGCAGCCGCAGGTGAAAGCGTTCGTTGACGGCAAAGAAACGCTCACGTTCGCCAGCGGCAGCTTCCAGTTCCTGGTGCAGGCTTTGCAGTTCAGCCAGCTCGTCGGCGCTGGCCTGCTGGGCCACAGCGGCGGCCGCGTCCGCTTCCAGCAGGCCCAGCAGATGGTAGACATCGGCCTGGTCCTGTGCTGACATTTCGGTCACGTAGGCACCGCGCCGCACTTTCATGGTCACCAGCCCTTCGGTCGCCAGCACCTTGAGCGCTTCGCGCAGCGGGGTGCGGCTGATACCGTAGGCTTGGGCAATGCCGAGTTCGTCGATCCAACTGCCGGGTTCGAGTTCGCGGTTGAAAATGCGCTGGCGCAGCAGTTCGGCGACTTCCTCGTACAGGGCGCGGGGCGAGAGCGAACGTTCAGTCATGACAGACAAAGGGGCGAGCCGATCGGATGTGTCGGACGCTCATTTTACGGCGCTCGGAATATTTTGCATCAATAATTATGAATAATATAAAATCAGCCGCTTAAGTCGCTCTGTTTCACCTTTGATCCTTGCATCTGTCGTCATGAGCCCACATCAGCCTGAATTCAAGTCCGCCACTTTGCAAGACTGGACCCGCGCAGCGCAGAAATCAATTCCTGGTGGCGATGTGCAGGCGCTGGACTGGGTTACACCGGATGGCATTCGTGTCAAACCGCTGTACACGGCCGCCGACACCCAAGACCTGCCCTACACCAACACGCTGCCGGGCTTGGAGCCCTTCATCCGCGGCCCGCAGGCCACCATGTACGCGGTGCGCCCCTGGACCATCCGCCAGTACGCCGGTTTTTCCACCGCCGAAGAATCGAACGCTTTCTACCGCAAGGCGCTGGCTGCGGGCGGGCAGGGCGTGTCGGTCGCGTTCGATCTGGCCACGCACCGGGGCTACGACAGCGACCACCCGCGTGTGACGGGCGACGTGGGCAAGGCCGGTGTGGCCATCGATTCGGTGGAGGACATGAAAATCCTGTTCGACCAGATTCCGCTGGACAAGGTGAGTGTGTCCATGACCATGAACGGCGCCGTGCTGCCGGTGCTGGCCGGCTATGTGGTGGCGGCCGAAGAGCAGGGCGTCTCGCAAGACCAACTGAGCGGAACGATTCAGAACGACATTCTGAAAGAGTTCATGGTGCGCAACACCTACATCTATCCGCCCGAGCCGTCGATGAAGATCATTGGCGACATCATCGAGTACACAGCCAGGAAGATGCCGAAGTTCAACTCGATCTCGATCTCGGGCTACCACATGCAGGAAGCGGGCGCCAACCAGGCGCTGGAACTGGCCTTCACCCTGGCCGACGGCAAGGAATACGTGAAGACGGCGATTGCCTTGGGGCTGACCGTGGACGAATTCGCCGGGCGCCTGAGCTTCTTCTGGGCGGTGGGCATGAACTTCTACCTGGAAATCGCCAAGATGCGGGCCGCGCGGCTCTTGTGGTGCCGCATCATGAAGGGCTTTGACGCCCAGAACCCCAAGAGCCTGATGCTGCGCACCCACTGCCAGACCTCGGGCTGGTCGCTCACCGAGCAAGACCCGTACAACAACGTGGTGCGCACCACCATCGAGGCCATGGCGGCGGTGTTCGGCGGCACGCAGTCGCTGCACACCAACAGCTTTGACGAAGCGATTGCCCTGCCCACCGAGTTCAGTGCACGCATCGCCCGCAATACGCAGCTCATCATCCAGGAAGAGACCCACATCACCAGCGTGGTCGACCCCTGGGCCGGCAGCTACATGATGGAAAGCCTGACGCAGGAAATGGCGGATGCGGCCTGGGCCATCATCGAAGAGGTCGAGGCCATGGGCGGCATGACCAAGGCGGTGGACAGCGGCTGGGCCAAACTCAAGATCGAAGCCGCTGCGGCCGAGAAGCAAGCCCGCATCGACAGCGGCAAAGACGTGATCGTTGGCGTCAACAAATACAAGCTCAAGACCGAAGACGCCGTCGAGGCGCGCGACATCGACAACGTGGCGGTGCGCGAAGGGCAGATCGCCCGCCTGCTGCAGATCAAGGCCAGCCGCGATGCTGTCCGGGTGCAGGCCGCGCTGGACGCGCTGACGGCGGCGGCGACATTGGGGCAGGGCAATTTGCTCGACCTGACGATCCAGGCCATGCGCCTGCGCGCCACCGTGGGCGAGGTGAGCGACGCGCTGGAAAAAGTTTTTGGGCGCCACCGCGCCGATACCCAAAAGGTGACCGGTGTGTACGCTGCCGCTTACGACTGCGCCGAAGGCTGGGACGCCTTGAAGGCCGAGATCAACGATTTCGCCGCCGCGCAAGGCCGCCGCCCGCGCGTGATGATCAGCAAGCTCGGCCAGGACGGCCACGACCGCGGCGCCAAGGTGGTGGCCACGGCCTTCGCCGACCTGGGCTTCGACGTGGATATGGGCCCGCTGTTCCAGACGCCCGAAGAATGCGCGCGCCAGGCGATCGAAAACGACGTGCACGCGGTCGGCGTTTCGACCCTGGCCGCTGGGCACAAGACCCTGGTACCGGCCATCATCGCCGAGCTTCAACGCCAGGGCGCCGACGACATCGTCGTGTTCGTGGGCGGCGTGATTCCGCGTCAGGATTACGAGATGCTGTTTGATGCAGGCGTCAAGGGCATCTACGGCCCGGGCACGCCGATACCAGCCAGCGCGAAAGATGTGCTGGAGCAGATCCGCAAGGCCTTGGGGGCAGCTTGAATTTGCACTCGGTCAAAGATCCGTTCGGGCTGAGCCCCACTCCGTTCGGGCTGAGCTTGTCGAAGCCCTCACCCACTCCACCGCGTGAAACCCTTTTTCGTCTACCTGCTGCGTTGCGGAGAGGGCTCGTATTACGCGGGTCATACCGATGACATGGAAGCACGCATGCTTCAACACCAGACAACCGACACCGGCTACACGTCGACGCGCAAGCCGGTTGAATGGGTGTGGCATGGCGAGTTTGAAAGCCGTGAGGGCGCGTTGGCGTTTGAGCAGCAAATCAAGGGTTGGTCGCGGGCGAAGAAAGAGGCTTTGATCGCTGGAGACTGGGAGCGGATCAAGTCTCTGGCCCATGCGCATGGACCTATCGCGGAGGGGCTTCGACAGGCTCAGCCCGAACGGAGTGACGTGCAGCCCGAACGGAGTGACATGCAGCTCGAACGGAGTGACATGCAGCCTGCACGGAGTGACGTGCAGCCCGAACGGAGTGACGTGCAGC
>BBPD01000367.1_pt1 | contig 11688 bp, 16 predicted proteins | sample 1344911 | NCBI WGS metagenome assembly BBPD01 (sample SAMD00019088, study PRJDB2971) | groundwater metagenome | biome: freshwater biome; feature: mineral spring; material: ground water | place: USA: CA, Sonoma | collected 2011-09 | depth surface m
CGCGGCGTTGAGCCGTCTCCGCCCGGACGCTCAAGGCTCGCGCTCCCAGCGCCGCGAGGTACGTTCACGCTTCACCTGAGCGCGCTCGCGCTTGCTGCCTAGGCGGCGTTCCATCGAGCCTTTCGTCGGCTTGGTGGCGATGCGCTTCTTCGGTGCGTCGCGGCAGGCTTCGATGAGTGCCTGCAAGCGCGCACGCGCGTCCTCACGGTTGCGCTCTTGGGTACGAAAGCGCTGCGCTTGGATAACCAAGATGCCTTCGATGGTGGTGCGGCGATCGCGCCGGGCCAGCAGGCGCTCGCGCACGGCATCGGGCAGCGTCGCGGATGCACGCACGTCGAAACGCAGTTCGACCGCGCTGGCCACCTTGTTGACGTTCTGCCCGCCCGGCCCCGAGCTACGCACGAATCGCTCGACGATCTCATCGTCGGGAATCAGCAGGGGCGGGCGCGAGATCATGGCCGCGAACTGTGAGTGCCGGATCCAGCGGTCGGCAGGCGCGGATGACCGAATTCGTCGCGATCTTCGCCCGCAGCGGCATCGCCGATGCGCTCACGCAGGCCGCGGCCGGGAATCTCGCGTGGTGGCTCGGCACGAGCAACCCGCAAGGCGTTGCCAAATGCAACGGCGGCACGCGCGTCGCCGACGGAAAACATCAGATCACCAAGCCCCTCCCACGCTTCCGATCCAGCACCTTGAGCGATGGCACGATGGAAATACGCTTCGGCCTTGCCAGGAAGCCCGGCCAGGCGCGACAAACGCGCGAGTGCGAGCAGCAGCGCGGGTGAGTTGGGATGTGCTGCCAGCCAAGCTTCCGCCTTGGACAGCCGCGCATCGCCTTCATGCGCTGGCAGCGCTCCGTAAGCGTCGATCACCGCCTCGTTCCAGCGTGCGTCGAGGGCCTCGGCCAGAGCCAACGCGGCCTGCGCTTCGACGTGCAGTGCGGCTGCACGGCGAGCGAAGGCCACCAGCACCACCGCTTGCGCGCGCAGTGCAGGGGGCAAGCCTTTCCAACGGATCAGCAAGGTGCCGGCCTCGGCGGAATCGCTCAGTGCGGACTCGGCCAGGCGAGTTTCAAGCGCGGCCAATGCGGAGGCATCGGTGCCACGCTCCGCACGCAAGCGTGCCAAGGTCGGCAGGGCCTCGTCCGCGCGACCCAATCGGGCCAGTGCTTCGGCACGCAGAAGCGCGCCGCTCGGCGGCAGCGTGGTGCGCGCGGCAGCGGTATCAAGGCTGGCAAGCGCTTCAAGGGCGCGACCTTCTTCGAGCCAGGCAGCGCTTTGCTCTAGCGCAGCGGCGAGTGGATTGGCCTTGGCCAGCGCGATGCGGTGCTCGCGCACGCGTTCGGAAAGGCCCGCTGCACGCGCCGCAGCGATGGCATACAACAGGGCTGGAGCGCGATCCACGCTGGCGCGCTTGGCTGCCAGTGCGAAAAGGTGTTCGGCCCGCTCCGGGCGGCCTTGCTGCAAAGCCAGCAGACCATTGCCGAATCGCTCGCGGGCGAGGCGTTGCGTGTGGCGGCGCAGGGCGCGAAAGGGCAGGCGCACAAGCCACGCCAGACCCAGCGCGAAAACGGTGATCAGCACCCACGCCAGTGCGGCGACTTCGGCGCGCAGGGAAAGCACATGGTCGGCCCAGTGCAGCACCAGCAGGCCCTCTTGCTCGCGCAATGCCTGCCAACCCAAGGCTCCCAGCAAAGCCAGCAACAACCCAAGAAGCAAGGCGGAAAACAGCTTCACGGGCTGTCCTCCGCGCGGCGCTGCGCGCGCAACTGCGCAAGCGTCGAGCCGAACACGGGCGCTGCGATTGCAAGGCGCGTACCCGCGAGCTCGTCTAGCCGCGCTATCGCCGCGTCGAGCGCTGGACCGGGCGTGTGGAGCTGACGCAGCCAGGCTTGCGCACGTACCGCCGAAGCCGCCAGACCCGCTTCATCGCGTTGCTCGATGGCGATGCGCGCGAGACTGAGTTCGAGACGCAATGCAGCATCGCCGCGCTGACGATCCGCTGGCGCGAGCAAGGCGAGGTCACCGCGCGGGCGCACATCAACCAAGGCGTTGAGCAGGCGGTCGAAGCTAGACGTGGCAGCCGGCGATGGTGGCAGGACGGGCTGCCATTCCAGCGCTGCCAGTTCGCGCTCGAACACGTCCACGGTCGCCTGCGCGGCGAACCTTGGATCGGGCGGCAGTGCGGCGAGCGCGGCCTGCTCCTGGGCGAGCGATTGGCGCAAATTGACGAACTGCGGATCGGTGAGCGTGGCCAACAGGCCGTCGGCGAGCGCATAGGCGCGACGCGCCGCATCCACGTCGCCGGCCAGCGTGAGTCGCGCGGCGGCAAAACTCAGCAGCAGATCGACTTCATCGAGTCGCAATTGCACAGCGGGCCGCACCTGCGGCGCACTCGCCGCCTGTTGCAGGCTTTCGTCGAGTAGGGCGATGCGCTGGCCCCAGCCGAGAAGTTCTTCGCGCTGCACCCGGATTCGCGCATCGAGATCAGCAAGCCGCTGCTCGTTGCGCGATTGTCCGCGAGCCAGCGTCGTCAAGGTCTGTTCGACCGTCAGCAGGCGCTGATCGAGCGCGACATTGGAGAGCGAATCGGGGACTACCACCGGCGTATCCCGCGCCATCCACCAAAGCAGCCCGCCAGCCAGCAAGGCAAGCGGGGTCACGAACAACAGCGCACGGGCGAGACGAGGTTCCATCAGCACATCAATTCATTCGAGTTGGCGGCCTGCTGCCGCCCGCACAGTGTAAAGCGCGAGCGTTGCAGCGGCCTCGATCAGCGCCGTTGCGGTCGGCCCCGAGGCTTGCACGACGCGCGTGAAGCCAGCTTCGCGCGCCAATGTAACGAGGCGTGCGCTGCTCGCCACCGCCGGCCGGCAACGCAGAGCTTTGCCCGCCGATGAAACAGCAGGCAAGCGTCGAACCAGCAGTGCAAGCACTTCGGCACTGCTCAAAAGCAGCACGCCACCGGCATCGTCGGCGCACGCGGCGAGGCGACGCGCGCTGCCGTGCAGAGGCAGGCGTTGGTACACCTCGGCGAGCTGCAAGCGAGCACCGCGCTCGCGCAGAGCCCGCGACAGCAAACCCCGGCCACGCGGCGCGGTGATGATTCCGATGTCCATGCCATCGACGTCCTGCAATTCAGGCAAGGCCAGCAGACCCTCGCTGTCCATGCGTGTTGGCGAACGCACGACGCAGGCTCCGGCCTGGCGCAAGGCAGCCGCCGTACCGCTACCCACCGCGAAATCCTGGCCCGCGCCACCCAAGCGCGCGCCGGACTTGAGAGCGAAGCGCACCGCGGCCGGGCTGGAGTAAATCCGCAGGGGTGCTGCAAGCGCCCGACCGAGCGCGGCATCCGCCGGCAACGCCACAAGCCGCTGCAAGGGCAGCGCACGGAGCGGGAAACCGGCGGCCTGCGCGGCGCGGCGCAGGTTCGTGTGTTCGCCCGCTGGCCGCAGCGACCATAGCCTGCACTGGGCGACGGAATCGGGCTCGTTTTTGGGCTTTCCGTCCATTGCCGCACTTTCGCACAGACATGCCGCAGGCCGCTCAGGGCCGGCGAGCCGTATTCGACACCGCGCCACTGCGGCGGCGCGCTGCCATACTGCACACATGACCCATCTTGCCCGCTCCGCGACCCTGGTTTTTTTTCTGCTCGTACTGGCGGCTTGCACAAGCGGCCCCGGCACGCGATTCGAGACCTTGGAGCGCACCTTGTACGACTACTCCGGCGCGATCCGCTGGGGCCAATTCGAAGCGGCCTACGCGGCCATCGACCCGAAGCGCCGCGAAACGGACCCGCTGAGTGATTTCGAGTTCGAACGCCTCAAGCAAATTCAGGTCACGCGCTACGAGGTCGTCGCGCAATCGACACTACCCGACGGCCGCGTCGCACGCGAGATTGAGATTTCGGTCATCAACCGCCACACGCAGGCTGAACGCGTGGTGCGCGTCCGCGAGTCGTGGCGCTACGACGAGGTGAGCGGGCAGTGGTGGCAAACCGAAGGCCTGCCGACCTTCGCCCAGGAACGCTAAGGCCAGTCTGAACCACTCGCTCGATCGAAGGGATTGCCGCAACCAACGCCCGGCCACCGAAGCCGCTGCACAAGCAACCGGATCGGGTGGCGTCACAGGTTGAAGACGTTGGCACCCAATGTAATGAAGAAAGGAATGCACAGGGCAATCGCTACCGGCGTGCCAATGCCGGTCGAAGTGCCGATATAGGCCGAAGGGTTGGCGCTGGAAATGCCGGCACGCAAGGTCGGGGGACCCGAGACATCGGAGCTGGAAGCCGCTATCACCGCCAGTAAAATAACGCCGCCCGGGCTTAAACCCACCCAGATATGCGCCAAATAGCCCAGACCGAAAGCCAGCAAGCCGTGAACGAACGGTGCCAGAAAAGCGTAGAAAACATACCAGTGTGCAACTTTTAGCATGTCTTTCAACTTGAAGTAAGCATCCATCCCGAGGGTAAGCATCAGAATACTGATGAAGCCGACGAACAGCGGATCAAAGAACTGATCGTAAACCGGCTGCACGTTGATGAACATGCCCAGCACCACGCCGATCAGCAATACTGAGACGGCAAAACCGGTCAAAGTTTCTTGAATGATAGGCCAGATCTTCAAACCTTCTTGTGCGTCGACCGATTTTTCTCTCCGCAAATAAATATTAGCCAGTACCACGGCGAACACCAGCGCCGGGATGTCCATAAACGGATAAAGCGCAATCACCCAAGGCTCGAAGGCGATTTCGGCCTGTTCCAGTGCCAGCATGCCAGCGACCAGCGTCGAGGCGCTGACGGCACCGAACAATCCCGCAGTGGCGATGGCGTCATCTCTCTTCACTCCCGGCAGTTGCGCCAGGGTGAAATTGCCAATCAGCACCACCATCACGCCGATGATGGCCGCGAACAGCGCTGGCAAAGCCATGGCCATCAGGTCGGCATCGCGAATCGCCATGCCTGCGCCCAGACCAATCTTCATCAGCAACATGAAAATCGAAAATTGGTAGATCGCCTTGGGAATGCGAAAGGTGCTGCCGACCGCCGCCAACAACACACCGGCAAACAAAAATCCGAGTGCGGGCGTGGTGAGCTGCGACAGGAGTCGGCTCAGGAACTCAAAAATAAAATCCACAGGCCTTCCTTAATTCAACAGATCAATCGGTCGCGAGAAAATTAGCAAGCCAAAATTTTTCTCGTATTTCTCGGTCAACACACTGGCGACGCGCAAGCTTACGTCATCCTCACACATGATTTCGATGCGGATGTTCGGACTGGCCGCAGCGATCATATTAGTCGAAACATGATTTCCACGACCCCGGCAATCCGACACGGTATATCCACTGATACCGAGCCGCTCCAGATCATCCAGAATCTTTTTTTCAAGCACCGATTCAGAGAAAATAGTCACCAACTTGAGGCTTTTCGCCATGACGCGACTCCGTTGATCAATTAAAAAAAGGGTGAGTTCACAAGGCCGCCGACTGTCTGGGTCGGTTGCAACGATACCGAATCCACACGCTGTGCGGTGCCGGGATCTTCTGCCGGATCATCGTCCGGCCGTAGCGCCGCGCGCCCCGCATCATCCACCGCGAGCAGGGCCGCCATGCGGGCACCTCGTGCTGCCCCGTCCGAACGGGTGGTGTCACTCGGTCGGCTGCGGCACCGTCACACTCGCCGATGATCGCGCATCAATGAGCCCAGACCCCTGCAACCCTAACGCTGATCCGCCATGATCCGGCGAACGCTGGCCGCAGCCGCCATATCGGCCGATAATGTTCGCCCCTCCGTCGCCTCGAGGCCCCGATGTCCTGGGACCAACTCACCCTTTTCGTACAGTCCACCCCCCTGCTCAGCATTGCCTTCGTCGGCCTGAGCATTGCGGTGATCGTCAACGAGACCCGCCGCCGCCTCTCGGGCATTGCCGGGCTCTCGCCGGCGCAAACAACCCAGCTCATCAACCGGGAAGACGCGCTCATCGTCGACGTTTCGCCCGCCGCCGACTTCGCCAAGGCGCATATCTTGGGCTCGGTTTCGGCACCGCTCGCCGACCTCGACCCGGAGAAGCACAAGGTGCTCTCGAAGTCCAAGGAACGGCCGGTGGTGCTGGTCTGCCGTAGCGGCCAGAACGCCCACGGAGCCGCCGCGACGCTGAAAAAAGCCGGCTTTGGCAAGGTCAGCGTTCTGGAAGGTGGCATCGCCGGCTGGCGCGCCGCCGACCTGCCGCTCAGCAAGGGCCGCTGAGCGCATACGCTTCTTAGAGCTTCTGACGCGTGCGATACTTCGCCGCTTATCCCATCCCTCGATCCGGAGTTCCACCCGTGGCTGAAGAATCCTTCCCGGGCGCCGTCGGCGCCGATAGCGCCCAGCAGGCGCAGTTCTCAATCCAGAAGATTTATGTGAAGGACATCTCCTTCGAAGCACCCGGCACGCCGATGGTGTTCAACGAGCAGGGCAATCCCGACCTGAATCTCAACCTGAACCAGAAAGTCGGCAAGTTGGCCGATGACCTCTACGAGGTAGTCCTCGGCGTCAACCTCACCTGCAAGATCGGCGAGAAAACCGTGTACATCGTTGAAATCGAGCAGGCCGGCATCTTTGGTCTGACCGGCTTCGACGAGCGCAACCTCGACTTCATGCTGGGCACCTACTGCCCGAACGTGCTGTTTCCCTACGTCCGGCAGGTCACCTCCGATCTGATCCAAACGGGCGGTTTCCCGCCGTTCTACCTGCAGCCGATCAACTTCGAGGCCATCTACGCCGAGAGCCTGCGCCGTCGCGCCGAGCAGTTGAAATCGGCCACCGCACCGGCTGTCGGCAACGCCTGATTCGTTCTATTCGACCCACATCGGGGGCCTAGCGCATGAGCACGTTGCCCACCGTCACCGTGCTGGGTTCTGGGTCTTGGGGTACCGCCTTGGCCGCGCAAATGGCGCGGCAAGGCCACCACGCCTTGCTTTGGGGCCGCGACCCTGTACAGGTGCAGGGCATCAACGAGCGCCACGAGAACGCCCGCTACCTGCCGGGCGTGGTGCTGCCAGAATCCCTGCGCGCCACCCTCGATTTCGACGCCGCCGTGCGCGGAGCATCGATGCTGCTGGTGGTAACCCCCAGCCACGCCTTCACCGAGACCGTGCGCCGGCTCGCCCCGCTGCGGCCGGAGGGCTGCGGCGTGGCCTGGGCCACCAAGGGCTTCGAGCCCGGCACCGGGCGTTTCTTGCATGAGGTGGCCGGAGAAATACTGGGCCACGGCGTAGCGCTCGCCGTCGTCACCGGCCCTTCGTTCGCGAAGGAAGTGGCGCAGGGCCTGCCTACCGCAGTGACGGTGCACTCCGACGATACGGACTTCGCGCAGGCGGTTGCCGACGTTCTGCACAGCCCCGCCTTCCGCGCCTACACCGGCAGCGACATGCTGGGCGCCGAACTGGGCGGCGCGATGAAGAACGTACTCGCGGTGGCGACGGGTGTCGCGGATGGTATGGGCCTCGGGCTCAACGCCCGCGCCGGCCTGATCACCCGCGGCATGAACGAAATGCTGCGCTTGGGGGCGGCTCTCGGCGCCCGCCCGGAAACCCTGATGGGGCTGGCGGGCATCGGCGATCTCGTGCTCACCTGTACCGGCGATCTTTCGCGCAACCGCCGCCTTGGCTTGGCACTCGGCCGCGGCCAGGCCCTCGCCGAAGCCGTCGCCGCCATCGGACAGGTGGTCGAGTCGGTGCAGACCGCCGACGAAGTGATGCGCCAAGCCGAGACACACGGCATCGATCTGCCGATCAGCCGTCAGGTGCAGCGCGTATTGCATGGCGAAATCACGCCTGTCGAGGGTCTGCGCGAGTTGCTGGCCCGCGAACAGAAGCCGGAATACCCGGAAAACCTGTTTCGCGACGGCTGAGGGTTGCTGGCTCAACGCGCCTCGGAGATGCAATCCGGGCATGGCTGAGCTTCCGGGCCAGTGTTGCTGCCCGCATAGCCGCATTGCCGCCAAGCCTCGAACACGGTGACGGCAACGGCGTTCGATAAGTTCAAACTGCGATTGCCGGCCCGCATCGGCAAAGCAATGCGCGACGCCGCGCCAAAACGCGCGAGCAGCTCGGCGGGGAGTCCGCTGGTCTCACGCCCAAACAGGAACGTATCGCCCGCGCGATAGGCCACCCGGTCGAAGCGCGTGGCCTCGCCGGTTTCCACCAGCCACCAGCGGGTCGGGCCGATGGCGGCGATGCAGGTATCGAGATCGTCGTGGACGCGCATCGCGGCGAACTCATGGTAATCGAGCCCGGCGCGACGCAAACGCGCGTCGTCGATCTCGAAGCCGAGCGGCCGAACGAGATGCAAAATGGCACCCGTATTGGCGCACAGGCGGATCACATTGCCGGTGTTCGGCGGGATCTCGGGCTGGAACAGAACGATATGGAACATCGTCGATCAAGCGCCGACGCGACAGGCGCGCAGCGGCTCGCGGGCCAGTACGGCGATGGTGCCGTCATCGACAGTTCGCGGCGGATCGCGGAACTCAATGCGCACCTTCAACTGCCCGTCACCGGCGTCGTTGCGAAGGTTCGACAAACCCTCAAAGCGCAGCAGGCGGCGGTCGGCCTCGGCATAGACCACGTCGATGTGCGGTGCGATCCAGCCTAGCAAGCCCCCAAGGCGCAGGCGGAAGCGGCGCGCGGCACCCTCATACCCGACTTCATAGACATTGAACGCATAGCTCGTCAGGCGCGAGGGCACCAAGAAGGCCATGGGCACACGCTCGCCGGCGGTCAATCGCGGCCACTCGCTGCGCACCCACTGGTCGAAGCCGGCATCGATCACGAGGGCGCCTGAGGGCAGCGGTGCCGTTTGCTTTGCGGCGTTGGGCCGGTCGATAAAAACACGAGCTTCACCAGCGTCGCGTAAAACGCCCTCGCGGTAGCCAAGACGCACGTCCACCAACTGGAAGGCTGGTGCGTAAGGTGCTCCTCGGTAATCCACAAGCTTGCGCGCGAATGGCGTGTCGTCCATGCAGCGGTAAACCACCAGACGCTCCAGCGGTGCACCATCGCCGTCGCGGCGCAGCAGATGCTGCTCGCGGAACAGCGACTGGCCACTGTCGAGGCTGGTGGCGAATCCGATTTCCTCGGTCACGCCTGCACCGACTGGCCCAACCAAAGCGGCCAGGATGACCGCCGCCGCCACGGACGCGGGTTTGGTTCGTGGGTGTCGGCAGGCGGCGCGTGCGAAGGCAATGGATGCAGTCATGGCCTGATCTTCGCTGCTTTCACCGTGCCGAGCACGTCAACGCGGTGCCCGCGCGACTTCGGACTCATCGCCGATTTAGCCAATGCGCGGCACAATCCCTGCTTCGCATTTGCGATGAAGCTCAAGGAGTTCCCGATGCGACCGATTTCCGGCCTGCTTCTCGCCACTCTCGCCACCGCCCTGACCGCCTGCACCTTCGTTCAGATTCAGCCCGGCGGGCAGGCCATCCGCGTCGTCGCCAAGGGCGAGCAGCTCACTTGCGAGCGGCGCGGCGAAATCATTGTCTCGGTGAAAGACCGACTGGGGCCTATCGGGCGCAACGAACTGAAAGTGCGCGACGAACTGGAAGTGCTGGCGCGCAACGAGGCCCCTGGCCTTGGCGCGGACACCGTGCAGCCGCTCAACGAGCCCATGGACGGCGAGCAACGCTGGGTGGCGTTCCGCTGCGGCGGTGCCGTTGGGCGCACGCCCGCCACCAGCGCCAATCGTGTCGAAACCCTGCCCGAAGGTGAAGCCGAGGTACTGCCGCTTCGCGACGAATAGGGGCGAGGCGGTTTCGCCCTACTGCCCCAGAGAGCAGGCGGCGGCGACCTGCGCTAGACTCTCCAGTTCGTTTCCTGCGGGTCTTCTGTCCATGTTGTTTCAGCATGTCTCCATCGCTGGTCTCGCCCACATCGACGCGCCGCACGCGTTGTCCTCGGACGAGATCAACCTGCGCCTGAAGCCGACCCTCGACCGGCTCGGCATCAAGACCGACGTGCTGCGCGACGTCGCTGGCATCCATTCACGCCGCCTGTGGGATGAAGGCAAGCCCACCGCCGACGCCGCCACCGACGTAGCCCGCAAGGCCATTGCCGAGGCCGGTATCGACCCCAGCAAGCTCGGCATCCTCATCAACACCTCGGTTTCGCGCGATTTCCTCGAACCGTCCGTGGCCAGCATCGTCAGCGGCCAACTCGGCCTGCCGGACACCTGCCAGAACTTCGACGTGGCGAATGCCTGCCTCGCCTTCATCAGCGGAATGGACATCGCTGGCCGAATGATCGAACGCGGCGAGATCGACTACGCGCTCATCGTGAATGCCGAGAACGCCAACGTCGTCTACCAAAAGACGATCGAGCGCCTGAACCGCGAAGGCATCACCCACGACGAGTTCCGCAACGAATTCGCCAGCCTCACGCTCGGCTGCGGTGCCGCCGCCATGGTGCTGGCGCGCCGTGAGCTGGTGCCGGACGCGCCGCAGTACCGCGGTGGCGTCACCCGCGCCGCCACCCAGTGGAGCCACCTCTGCCGTGGCAACCTCGACCGCATGGTCACCGACACCCGAGTGCTGTTGATCGAGGGCATCAAGCTGGCACAACTCACCTTCATCGCCGCCAAGCAGGCGCTGGGCTGGGCGGTGGAGGAGGTGGACGAATTCGTCATCCACCAGATCTCGCGCGCCCACACCGAGGCCTTCCTCAAGACCTTCGGCATCGACCCGCAGAAGGTGCTCACGATCTTCCACGAGCACGGCAACATCGGCCCGGCCTCGGTGCCGATCGTGCTCTCGAAGCTCAAGGAAATGGGCCGCCTGAAGAAAGGCAAGCGCATCGCGTTGCTGGGGATCGGCTCGGGCTTGAACTGCTCGATGGCGGAAGTGGTCTGGTAAAGGCCGCCGCGACACGAAGTGAAACGAGGGCCGGGCGACCGGCTCTTCGCTTTTTAATTCACGAATTCCGTGGTTTAACTAGCAAATAGCGCCGCTTAATTTTACAGTCTGGGCATGGCACGCCCGGACCGCTCCCCTGAAATCGAAAACGCCCTGCTTCGGGCGGTCACGGACCACCCCGCAGATCTCGTGGCATTCGTGGCCAAAGACCTCGGGCTGTCCCGAGCACGCATCGGCATCCAGGTGCGCGAACTGGTCGCCGGCGGCTATCTCGCAAAAGCCGGAACCACACGCCCGCGCTACTGCCTTGGCCCGAATCGACGCTTTCAAGCCCGCTACCCGCGCTCAGGGCTTGCCGAAGACCGCATCTGGTTCGGGGATCTGCTGCCACTGGTTCGCCATCTGCCACGAAACCTGCTCGACATCGCCCATCACGGCGTCACCGAGATGGTGAATAACGCTATCGACCATTCAGACTCGGCGGAGGTCGAAGTGCGAATGCAAATGGACGCTACTCAACTCACCTTCGATATCGACGATGAGGGTGTGGGCATCTTCCGAAAAATCACCCAAGCGCTGGTGCTGCCGGACGAACGCTTGGCACTACTCGAGCTTGCCAAGGGCAAATTGACGACCGATCCGCAAAGGCACAGCGGCGAGGGCATCTTCTTCACGTCGCGGATGTTCGATGTGTTCCGAATCTTCTCCGGCGGCCTTGTTTTCGATCACGACGCCGCGTTCGACCGCGATCTGCTCGACGACATCGACGAAGTGCGTGGCACCCGGGTACACATGGCGAT
>BBPD01000640.1_pt1 | contig 11688 bp, 9 predicted proteins | sample 1344911 | NCBI WGS metagenome assembly BBPD01 (sample SAMD00019088, study PRJDB2971) | groundwater metagenome | biome: freshwater biome; feature: mineral spring; material: ground water | place: USA: CA, Sonoma | collected 2011-09 | depth surface m
TGCCGCTTCACCCCGCCCAGCCACGTGATGATCGAGGTCGGGGTGGCGCACGCCGGCCATGGCGGCTACGACGCCCCGGATGCGCACAAGGTGTATGCCGTGGTGGTGGACTTCATCACCCCCGAAACCGAGCACTCGATGTGGTACCACTGGGGCATGGCGCGCCAGTTCAACCCGCACGATGCGGCCCTGACCGAGCAGATTCGCGACGGCCAAGGCAAAATCTTCGCCGAAGACTTAGAGATGCTGGAGCGCCAGCAGCTCAACCTGAGCGCCCATCCGGCGCGCAAATTGCTCACCCTCAACATCGACGCCGGCGGGGCGCACGCGCGCCGCATCCTCGACCGTTTGCTGTCGGCCGAGCAGGCGGCGCTGCGCGCCTGAAACGGTGCGCGGTCCTTAGTCTGCGGTGATGTTGCGCTCGCGCACGACGCGCCCGTAGCGCTCGCTGTCCGAGCGCGACAGCGCGAGGAACTGTGCCGGCGTCAATGGCGTCGGTTCGGCGCCGAAGCCGCGAATCGGGTCGATCACACCTTGCACCAGCAGCGCGCTGTTGATCGCGCGGTTGAGTCGTTCGACGATCGGTGCCGGCGTGCCAGGCGGAGCCCAGAAGCCATGCGAGGTGCCGACATCGAAATCGGGCAGCCCCAGTTCGCGCAAGGTCGCCACGTTGGAGAACTGCTCGACACGGCGCTGCCCGGTCACGGCCAGCATGTTCAGGCGACCGGCGCGCACATGCGGGAACGTCACGCCCGGATCGAAGGCCCAGTCGATCGTGCCGGCCAGCAGGGCCTGCATGACGTCGGCCGAGCCACGGTAAGGGATGTGTGTGGCCTGGGTGTTGGTCGCGGCCAGCAGCATCTCGGCGGCGATGTGGGGCGAGCTGCCGTTGCCGGGCGAGCCGAAATTGAGGCGGCCCGGGTTGGCGCGCAGGTGGCGCAAGAAACCGGCGTAGTCGTCGAAGGGCAGGCCGGCGCGGGTGACCAGGAACAGCTCGAAACGCGCAGCCGCTGCCACCGGAACCATCTCGCGCAGCGGATCGAAGGCCAGGCGCACCAAGTGCGGGCCGATGACCATGGTGCTGCCGGCGATGAGCCCGAGCGTATAGCTGTCGGGTGTGGAGGTGTGCAAGGCGTTCAGGCCGATCATGCCGGCACCGCCCGAGCGGTTTTCGACGACCACGGGCTGGCCCAGCGACTGCGACATTTGTTGCCCCACCGATCGCGCCACGATGTCGGGTGTGCTGCCAGGAGCGAAGTTGACGAACAGGCGCAGCGGCCGAGTCGGAAAAGACTGCGCCCACGCGGGCAACAGCGGCGCGCTCAAGGCAAGCCCCGCGCCCAGAGCGAGCATGTGGCGGCGGGAATGGCGAATGGGTGGGTTCATGTTTGTCTCCGTGCGCCAGTCAGAGCTGGCGCGTTGTGGTGAAAGAAAGGGTCACACATTGAAGGATCAGCCAGCCGGGCCGGTCTTGATCTGCCTCAATTCAAGTCAACCTACCATGAAAACCGACCCAGTCCGCTCGCTTTGGACGGCAACAGATGAAGGGTGGCCTGCTAGGCGGTCGGGTGTGGGGTGGATTCATGGTCAACCGGGCAACGGCTGGTCAAAACGGGTAGTGGCGCGGCGTGGTTTGCAGGGTGATCCAGCGCAGTTCGGTGAACTCGGCCACCCCGGCCTTGCCGCCAAAGCGACCCAGCCCCGAGCCCTTGACGCCGCCAAAGGGCATCTGCGCCTCGTCGTGCACCGTGGGGCCGTTGACGTGGCAAATGCCGGAATCGATCTGGCGCGCCACGTTGAAGGCGCGCGCGAGGTCGGCGCCGAAAACGGCGGCCGAGAGGCCGTATTCGTTGTCGTTGGCGCAGGCCACGGCCTGCTGCGTGTCTTTGACGCGCACGATGCACTTGACCGGGCCGAAGGTCTCTTCGTGGTAGATGCGCATGGCCGGCGTCACGTGGTCGAGCAAGGTGGCCGGCATCAGGGTGCTGTCGGCCTTGCCGCCGCAGAGCAGCTTGGCGCCTTTGGCCAGGGCGTCGTCGATCAACTCGTTGCAGTGGTGCACGGTGTGCATGCCGATCACCGAGCCCAGCACCACCGGCTCGGGCTTGCGCGGGTCGCCCAGTGGCAGCGCCTTGGCCTTGTCGGCAAAGCGGCGCACGAACTCGTCGGCCACTTTCTGATCGACGATCACGCGCTCGGTGCTCATGCAGATCTGGCCGCTGTTGGCAAAGCAGCCAAAGGCAGCGGCGTTGACGGCGTCTTCAAGGTCGGCGTCGTCGAGCACGATCAGCGGCGCCTTGCCGCCGAGTTCGAGCACCACCGGCTTGAGATGGCGCGCGCAGGTGACGGCGATGATTTTGCCAACCCGGGTGCTGCCGGTGAAATTGACGCGCCGCACCGCCGGGTGCGCGATCATGGCATCGACCACCTCGGCGGCATCGGCCGGGGCATTGGTGAGGTAGTTGACGACGCCGGGCGCAAAGCCCGCTTCCTGGAAGGCTTCGACGATCAGGGCGTGGGTGCGCGGGCAGTTTTCGCTGCCCTTGAGCACCACCGTGTTGCCGCACGCCAGCGGGGTGGCGATGGCGCGCACGCCCAGAATGACGGGCGCATTCCACGGCGCGATGCCCAGCACCACCCCGGCCGGCTGGCGCATGCCCATGGCCAAGCTGCCGGGTACGTCGGACGGAATCACCTCGCCGGCCACTTGGGTGGTGAGCGAAGCGGCTTCGCGGATCATGCCCGCAGCCAGCATCACGTTGAAGCCCCCCCACGGGCCCGTGGCGCCGGTTTCGGCGGCCATGGCCTCGATGAAGGCCGGGGTTTTGGCTTGCAGGGCATCGGCGGCCTTGAGCAGCAGCGCACGGCGTGCGTTGGGCCCGACTTGGCTCCAGCTTTTGAAGGCTTCGGCGGCGGCTTCCACGGCCAGCACCGCGTCGGCGGGCGAGGCCGCCGGGGCCCGTGTGGCCACGGTGCCGTCGAGCGGGTTGCGGCGCTCGAAGGTGGCGCCGCGCTCGGCGCTCACTTTGAGGCCGTTGATCAACATAGATAAATCAGACATTTTGGGCTCCAGATAAAACAGCGATAAAAAATGACGATGGGGTGGGGCAGATCGAATTCGGGCCTGCGTCTACGCAGCGGCCTTGGCGGCCGCTGCTGCCCGAGGTGTGGCGGGGGCCGCAGCGGCACCGAGGTAGGCCTCACGGATCACGCTCGAGCGCGCCAGCAATTTGGCCGCTCCGCTGGCGACCAGCGTGCCGCGCTCCATCACATAGCCGCGGTCGGCCACCGCCAGCGCCTTTTTTACGTTTTGCTCCACCATCAGCACGGTGGTGCCGTTGTCGGCGATGCGGCGTGCGATGTGCAGCAATTCATCGACCATGCGCGGTGCCAGCCCGAGCGAGGGTTCATCGAGCATCAACAGCCGGGGCGCACTCATCATGGCGCGCGCCACCGCCACCATCTGCTGCTCGCCACCGCTCATGGTGCCGGCCAGTTGGCTGGCGCGCTCCTTGAGTTTGGGGAAGTCGATGAAGGCCTGATCTAGGCGCTGGGCGCGCAGGCCCTTGGGCACCAGCCAGCCGCCCAGCTCCAAGTTCTCGCGCACCGTCAACTGCGGGAACAGTTGGCGGCCTTCGGGCACCAGCACGACCCCGGAGCGGACGATTTCATGCGTTTTGCTGGGCAGCTCGGCATCATCGAGCCAGACGTGGCCGCTGCGCCCGATCAGGCCGTTGAGGGCCTTGAGCAGGGTCGATTTGCCCGCTCCGTTGGGGCCCAGGATCACGGTCAGGCCGGGCAGCACCTCGAGCGACAGGTTGCGCAGCACCAGAAAATTCCCATAGCCGGCGCTCAAATCCTCGACCCACAGGCGGGCGGCGGCCTGCTCGTTCAGGTTGAAGGGGGTGTTGCGGTACCACATCATGTGGCGTTCTCCATCTCGTCGCCCAGGTAAGCCTCGATCACGTCCGGGTTGCGCACCACCTCGGCCGGGGTGGCGTCGGCAATCTTGCGCCCTTGGTGCAGCACGATCACGCGCTCGACGTGGCGCAGCAGCGTGGTGACGGCGTGTTCGATCCAGATCACGCTCAGGTCGAGTTCGTCGCGGATGCGCCGGATCAGTTGCGCCATGTTTTCGAGTTCGGACTCGGTCAGGCCGGCGGCCACTTCATCGAGCAGCAGCAGCCGTGGCCGCGTCGCCAGCGCCATGGCGATTTCGAGCAGGCGCTGCTGTGAGGGCGTGATGGCTGCCGCCGGGATTTCGCTCAGGTGCAGCAGACCGATCAGCTCCAGAATGCTCTCGGGCGTGCGCAAGGCCCATGGCACGCGTGCCTCGGGGCCCCAAAAAACCCATTTGCGGGACCGGCGACCGGCAAACTTGAGGCCAAACTCGACGTTGTCGCGCACCGACATTTCAGAGAACACGCGCGGCGTCTGAAAGGTGCGGGCAATGCCGTGCGCGGCAAAGCGGTGTGGGTTTTGGCCGATCAAATCGTGTCCATCAGCCAACAGTTGGCCACTGGTGGGGCGCAGCACGCCTGAGATGGCGTTGAAAAAGGTGGTTTTGCCGGCCCCGTTGGGGCCGATGATGCCGACCAGTTCGCCGGCACGAAACACCGCATCGACCCCGTCGACGGCGGTCAGGCCGCCAAAGCGCACCGTGACTTCACGCGCCTCCAGCAGGGGCGGTAGGTGGTTTTGAGGGTGCAGCTCAGACATGGCGGCGCTCCCGGGCGCGCTGGCGTGCCCGCGCCTCGTCGCGCGCCTGCTGGCCGCTCCATCGGTAGCGGCGCTCGCGCCAGCCGGCTTGCAGGGTGCACCAGGCGTCGCGCAGCATGAACCAGCGCACCGAGGCCAGCCCGCCGGGCAGGTAGAGCACGAACAGGATCAGCAACAGGCCGAGCGACATCATGTACAGCTCGGGCACCTGCAGCCGCAGCGTTTCTGCCAGGATGCTGAACAGAATTGCAGCCAGCAGCGGCCCCCAGAGCGTCATGGCGCCGCCTATGAGCGCGATCAGCACGGTCTGAAAACCAATGAAGGGGTTGAACACGGTGGTCGGGTCGATGTAGGTCCAGCGCACCGCCATCGCCGCCCCAACGGCCCCGGCAAAGGCGGCGGTGATGGCAAAGCCGCCGATCTTGACGAGACGGGTGTTCACCCCCAAGGTCTGGGCGCGTTGCTCATCGGAGCCAATGCCCAGCATGGCCAGCCCAAAGCGGGTGCGCCGCACCGCGATCGAGGTCGCCATCGCCGCCACGGCCAGCAGCAGCACGGTGTAATAGACCGTGCTGCTGTCGGGCACCGTCAGCATCATGCGCCCCACGGTGCCGGTGACCGTGCTCTCGTAGAAGGTGATGGAGTGGCGGATCAGCTCGGTCATGCCAAAGGTCAGGATGGCAAAGTAGGTGCCACGCAAATGCAGCACCAGTGCGCCCATGAGCACCGCCAGCAGCGCCGCCACCAGGGCCCCCAGCGCCACCACTTGCCACCAGGGGAAGGTCTCGACCAGCAGCGCACTGGTGTAGGCGCCGACGCCGAAGAAGGCCGCCGTGGCCAGCGAGAGGTAGCGCGTGGTGCCGCAAAACAGCGCCCAACTGGTTGACAGCGCCACGTACATCAGGCAGGTCAGGGCCATCGACAGCACGAATTCGCTGGCAAAGCCGGGCAAGGCCACGGCCCAGCCGGCCAGCCCAAATAGGATCAGCACATCACGCAGCAGCGTTTGTCTAGAGTTCATGCCTTGCGCCCCTTGCGAGTAAACAAACCTTCAGGGCGCAACACCAGTACGCCGATGAAAACCAGATAAGACAGCAGCGCCTTGAGCGAGGGGCTGGTGTAATGCATGGCGATGGCTTCGATCACCCCCAGCAGCAGGCCGCCCACCAGCGCCCCGCCCATGCTGCCAAAACCGCCCAAGGCAATGACGATCAGGGCCGTGATGGTGAAGGCTTGGCCCATGTCGGGGCTGATGGTGTAGGCCATCGAGAGCAGCACGCCGGCCACACCCGAGAGCGCTAGGCCGATGCCGAACATCAGCGGATGCAGCCGCTTGGTGTCGATGCCCACCAGTTGCGCCCCCACGGGCGATTGCATCAGCGCACGCACGCCCTTGCCCAGCAGGGTCAGGCGCAGCAGCACGATCAGGGCAGCGCAAAACAGCAGCGCCAGCACGAAGATCAGCAGCTTGTTGAGCGCAAACTGGCCAAAACCCAAGTGCACCGGCTGCGACAGGTAGTCGTAGCCGCGGATGTCGCCACCCCAAACAAAGGTGACGAAGCTCTTGACCAAAAACATCATCCCGAAAGCCACCATCAGGCCGCGCGCCTCGAACACGTCCAAGTTGGGCGAGGTCTGCGTCAGGGGCCGGAAGCACAGCCAGTGCACCACCCAGCCCAGCAACAGCATCAAGCCAAAGGTCAGGGGCAGCATCAGCAGCGGTGAGATACCAAAATAGGTGTGCACCATCCAAGTCAGAAAGGCGCCCACCAATAAAAACTCGCCGTGGGCGATGTTGAGGATGCGCATCAGCCCGTACTGGAGGTTGAGCCCCAGGGCAATGAGCGCATATATGCCGCCGGTGATGAGGCCGGAGGCGATCAGCTCGATCCAGGCAGAAATGGACATGGGTGTGCGAGTGTGCGGGCCAAGGTGCGGCACGGCCCGTGGCAGGGCCGCCGCGCCAGGCGGGTGCGGGCGAAATTACCAGGCGGGTTTGTTCGGGTTGAGCGCCGCCGTGGCCACGGCGCGCGGCCAGACCACCTCGAACTCGCCGCGCTGCCATTGGCCCACCGTGCCCGGTGTGCCCACGTTTTCGCTGCCGCTGAAGCGGATGTTGCCCACGATGGTGCGGTGCGTGTTGCCGGCCACGAAATCGCGGATCGCGCGCCGGTCCAGCCCGACCCGGGCCACGGCCGCGCTCAGGATTTCCAGCGACGCCCAGGTGTGGCCGCTGGCCCAGCGGTCGGGCTCGCGGTTGTGGCGCGCCACGTGGGCGTCAAAGTAGGCCTGGGCCCCGGGGCTGGTGCGGCGGTTCCACGAACCCATGCCCATCACGCCTTCGGCGCCGGTGGGGGTCATGACTTCGCGGAACATCGGGAAGGCGGTGCCGACCGAGGCATAAAAGAAGCGCGGGTTAAAGGCGATCTCGCGCGACTGGCGGCTGGCCAGCACGGTGTCGGGCGGGTAGGTGAAGCCGACGAAGGCGTCTGGGTTGCGGGCTTTCATGGAGCGCAGCACCGGGGCCAGATCGCGCACGCCCAGCGGGTAGCTGCGGTGTTCCACCATTTCGATGCCGCTGCCCTGCAAGGCCACGCGCAAGGCGGCAAAGTTCTCCAGCCCAAACAAGTCATCGACATAAATGCAGGTCAGGCTGCGCACCCCGTTGGCGCGCAACATGTCCACCAGCGCGCCGACCATGGGGGCGGGTTGTTGCAGCATCAGAAAGAAAAAGGGCAGGCGCAATTCAACCAAGCGCCGGGAGAGTGCGGTCGGGGCCAAGAAGGGGTAGCCGTGGCGGTTGGCCAGCGGTGCAACAGCAAAGTTGGCGCTGCTGCCCCAGGGCGGCAACACCAGATCGACGCGTTCGCTGCCCATCAGGCGCTCGTAGGTGCGGATCACGGTTTCCATGTCGCTGCGGTCATCGACGCCGATCAGTTCGATCGGGCGCCGCACACCCTGCACGTTGAGGCCCCCGGCGGCATTTTGCTGCTCGGCCCACAGGATGTAGTTGGGCTCTTGGCTGGTCTGGGCACCCACCGTCCACGGGCCGGTGCGCGACATGGAGTAGCCGATGCGCACGGGGGCCGCTTGGGCCAGCAGGGGGGGCGCGACGGCCAAGGCGCCTAGGGCGGCTGCGCTGCCTTGGATGACGGTGCGACGCGTGGGGTGGTTCATGTTTGTCTCCTAGTGGGGATGCGGGGGTGTATGAATCGTAGAAGTTTGCCGCATTGAGCGCTTGCACCACGGTGCACGGCGATTTGACGATGCGTGCAGCCAAGCTCGGGATTACCCTAGCCCAAAAGGCTGGTTAAAACCGAACGCGAGCCCGATAATTTGGCGCACACCCAACCCGGAGCGTGTAATGACCCCGTCCCAGTCTATGAGCACCGATATGTTCCCGTCCAGGGAGCGGCCGTTGGTTTGGGCTGACTGGATTTCGTGCCATTTTGGGGGTCTGGATTCGGATCTGTACGGCGACAGCGGCTTTGACGGCCGGGTGCTGTCGAACCGGGCCGGCGAGGTGGTGCTGACCAAGCTGGAGGCCAACCGGCACCGGGTCATGCGCAGCAGCAAGATGGCGCGCACGGCCGAAAACTGTTACCTCAAGATCGTGGCGCCGTGGCAAGGCAGCGCTGCCGTCGAGCAACACGGTCGCCAAGCTTGGGTGCGGCCGGGTGGGTGGGCCATTTACGACACCACCGGCAGCTACGAGGTGGCCAACCCGGAGCAGGTCGAGCACCTGATCGTCATGTTGCCCAAGGCGCACTTGCTGGAGCGCGGTCTCAGGCTCGAACCGCTGATGGCGCGCCACGTGGGAGGCTCAAAGGGCATTTCACGGGTGGCGCTGGAGGCCATGCGCAGCACGTGGCAGGAGCTGCCGGCCATGGGCGAGCAGGCTGCGCGCGGGGCCGGGGAGGCGATCGTGGATCTGGTGCGTCTCTCTTTGCTGGAGCTGGCGGGGCGCTCAACGGGTACCACGCAGATGGAGGCTTTTCGGGATCGCATCCGGAGTTACATCGGCCACCATCTGCGTGATCCGGCGCTTAGCATCGAGCGCATCGCGGTGGCGCTCAACTGCAGCAAGCGCCACTTGCACAATGCCTTCACCGAGGAAGAGGGGACCTTGGCCCTGTACATTCTGCGGCGGCGACTGCAGGCGTGCATGCGCGATTTGAGCAACCCGGAATTGACCGCGCGCACCATCACCGAAATTGCCTTGTCGTGGGGCTTCAACCAGAGCGCGCACTTCAGCCGGGTGTTCCGCGAGCACACCGGTTTGTCGCCCAGCGATTACCGCCGGCTGCAGCGCCGCAACCCGGCGCAGGCACACTGAAGCGCGGCGTGTTTGGCAGCTAACGCACGGCCGCACACCCCCGCACCACCTGCTGCGCCAGCCGCCCCAACGCCAGCCACGGGTCGGCGGGCCAGTCGGGGTGGCGCAGCCCCTTGACGATGCCATCGACGGTGTGGGCGGCCAGCAGCCAGCGTTCGAGCTGCGCCAGCGCCAGCCGGGGCAGCACGCGCTCGAAACGCTTTTCGCGCGCGCCCCAGACGCGCTGCTCGCGCAGCGCCAGCGGCAGTGGCTTGCCTTGCGCCTGCTCGGATTTCACGCGCCACAGGGCGCGGATGTCTTCGGCCAGTGCCCAGTGCACCAGCACGGCGGCGCTGCCATCGGCTTGCAGGCCGTCGAGCATGCGCTGCACGCGCAGCGGCTGCGCATCCAGCACCGCTTCGGCGAGCTTGAAGGGGTCGTGGCGCGCCACGTCGAGCACGGCGCGTTCGATCTGCTCAAAGCCCAGCTCACCGGCCGGGTAGAGCAGCGCCAGCTTTTGGATTTCCTGGTGCGCCGCCAGCAGATTGCCCTCGACCCGATCCGCCAGAAAATCCAGGCTGCGCTGGCCCTCGGCCCCGCTGGGCACGCGTTGGCCTTGCAGTTGCAGCCGCTGTGCGATCCAGACCGGCAGTTGGGCGCGCTCGACTGCGTCGATGCGCAGCGCCGGGCCGTGCTGCGCCAAGGCCGCAAACCAGGGGCTTTTGAGCGTGGTCGCATCCAGCCGCGGCAGCAGCACCAGCGTGAGCAGGTCGGGGTTGGCGGGGGCGGCTTCGGCCAGTTGCTGCAGCGCCGCTGCGCCGTCCTTGCCCGGTTTGCCTGAGGGCAGGCGCAGCTCCAGCAACTGGCGCTCGGCAAACAGGCTCTGGCTAAGGGCCGCGGCCCGCACCGCGCTCCAGTCGAAATGCGCGCCGCTGGCCACGAACACGCTGCGCTCCAGAAAACCCTGGGCGCGCGCGGCGGCGCGAATGGCGTCGGCCGCCTCTTGCACCAGCAGCGCTTCGTCGCCGTACACGGTGTAGAGGGGTTTGAGGCCGCGCTGCAACTGGGCGGTCAACTGGGCGGTCATGGGGGGTTCGGCTGGGCGTTCAAAGGGGAGGTGGGGCTTTGCATGGCGGCTTGCAGTGTAGCGGCTCGAGGCGCCAGGTCACGTGCCAAGACATGCGCCAAGACACGCACAAGGGCAGGCCAAGGCGCCGCCTCACTTGCTCTCCAGCACCAGGCGCTCCCCGCTTTCGCCCTGACTGAGCCGCTGGTGGTGCAGCCGCACCAGCGGATCGCTGGGGTAGCGCTGCGCCAAGTCGGCAAAGCGCGCCAGCGCCTCCTCATGCTGTTGCGCCAGCGCCTCATAGGCGGCCTGGTATTCGTCCGGTGGGGCGTAGGCGCTGGGTACCTCGGCGCACAGCGGCTCGAACACCGCCAGGTCTTGGCTCTTGCCCTTGAGCAGCAGGCGCCCGATCGGCCGCGCCGGCAGATCGCCACAGTCGGCCAAGGTGTGGCCCGAGACGCAAATGCGGGTGCCCAACTGCTTGTTGGCGCTCTCCAGCCGGGCGGCGGTGTTGACCGGATCGCCCAAGGCGCGGTAATCAAAAATGGCTTTGCCGCCAAAGTTGCCCACGATCACCTCGCCCGAGTGCACCCCGAGCCGGGTGTGGCCAAAGGGGATGCCGCGCGCCTGCAGCTCGCTGGCGTAGCGGCTGGCAAAAGCGTGCATCTCAAGCGCGCACAGCAGCGCGCGGCGCGGGTGATCGGGTTGCGGCACCGGGGCCGAAAACATGATCGCCACCGCATCGCCGACGATTCGGTCCAGCGTGCCCTGGTGCTTGAAGGCGATCTCGATCATCTGCTCCAGGTAGCTATTCAGCAGCCCGAGCGCCTCGCCGGGGTCGATTTTTTCCATCAGGGTGGTGAAGCCCGCCAGATCGGTGAATATGAAGCTGCAAGTCTGGCGCTGCCCGCCCAGGTTGAGGTCCTGCGGGTGCTCGACCAGGTATTCGACACGATTCGGCGAGACGTAGCGCGCAAACGCCTGTTTGATGAAGCGCTGCTGCTGCTCGCTGCGAAAGTGGTGCGCCAGACTGGCGACCACGAAGGCGGCGCTCCAGACCAGCACCGGGATCACGCTGTTGAACAGCAGGCCGTGGCTGCTAAAGGCCCACCAACTGCCCCATAGCGCGGCGCCGACCAGCAAAGCGCCGGCAGCAGCCGCCCAGAGCGCGCGGGCATAGATGGCCAACACCACCAGCAGCACCGTGCCGATGGCCTGCAGCAGCGCCTCCAGCCCCAGCGCCCAGGCCGGGCGAACCAGGAAATGCCCGCCCAGCGCCTGCTCCAGCGCCTGCGCGTGCGCTTCGACGCCAGGCATGATGCGGCCCAGCGAGTTGAAGCGCAAGTCCATCAGGCCCTGCGCCGAACTGCCCACCAGCACCAAGTGGCCTTGCAGCAGCGCCGGATCGACGCGGCCTTCGAGCAGCTTCCAGGCCGGGATGTAGCGCTCGGGCACCGGTTCGGTGTAGTGCAGCCAGAGCTCGCCCGTGGCCGTGGTGGGCAGGGTGAGGTCACCGATGCGCACTTCCTCCACGGCCGCACGGCCTTGCTCGGCGCTGCGCAGCAGCACGTTGCGCGCATCCAGCCCC
>BBPD01002717.1_pt18 | contig 11649 bp, 10 predicted proteins | sample 1344911 | NCBI WGS metagenome assembly BBPD01 (sample SAMD00019088, study PRJDB2971) | groundwater metagenome | biome: freshwater biome; feature: mineral spring; material: ground water | place: USA: CA, Sonoma | collected 2011-09 | depth surface m
AAATTGCCTTGAAAATCAAACAAACATGCGATTTTTATCCAACTAGTTTTACGCAATCAGCGCCTAATAATTTGTTAAGCTTTTCCATTAATTCATCTTTCGCCTCAATCCAAAGCCCTTTATCAGCCATAAGTCTTTGTCCGGTCTTTTCCATATAAAGACACACAGGAATCTGCCCCTTGTATTCTTTGAGCAATTGAGATATCCGCTCGTCAATATCTTGCGGATGCTCCCGTGTTATTTTAAGATATAGCTTCTGACTTGTTTTTTTTGATAATTTTCGGATAGAATCACATAATATTATCGGCTTTTCGTCTTCCTTTACACTTATCCTTCCTTCAATTACCACAGTGTTGTTTTCGACAATTTGAGAAATATACTTTTGATACGTGGCAGGGAAAACTAGTACTTCAACCTTGTCATAAAGATCCTCCAAGGCAATAAAAGCCATCATACTGTTGTTGCGTGAAGATTTCAGTTTTACTTCTGTAATGATTCCACCAATCGAAATTTTCGAGCCATCTCTTAAATCTGTGTTGGCATCTGTTGTTCCTCTTTCAGAAGGATCAAGAGAATTAATTTCTAATGTAGTATTCAAACTATTCAGAATTTCCTTAAACACGTATAAGGGATGTCCGCTAACATACAGTCCAAGTATTTGCTTCTCCATCAACAATAGTATCTCTTCTGAAAACTCCTCAATATCAGGGTAAGTATAACTGCTTGCTCTGCTGCCGCTTTGAGTGTCTATATGTTCGAATAATGTCATCTGTCCCGCTAAGTTATTTTTTCGTTTTCGTCCTGCTTCTTCCATTAGTCTTTCATAAACCGAAAGCTTTTGGGCACGATTTCCATTTAGAGAATCTGTCGCACCACATTTGATCAGACTCTCAACAACTTTCCTGCTAATTCCATTAATTTCCATTTTATGACAGAAATCCATAAAATCAACGAAACGCCCTTGTTCTTTTCTTGTTTTAATTATTGTTTCAATTGAAGCAAGGCCTGCATTTTTTACAGCAGACAGTCCATACCATATCCTGGTTCCATCGGACGAAAATTTTGCAAAACACTCATTAACATCTGGCTCCTTTATCTTTATATCTTTCTTCCTGCAATATTGTATATACATGCTAATTTTTCCGCTATTATCAATTACGCTGTTTAAAAGTGCAGCCATAAATTGAACAGGATAATGGACTTTAAGCCATGCGGTCTGATAAGCAACTAATGCATAAGCGGCGGCGTGTGATTTATTGAAGGCATAATTAGCAAAATCGGCTATTTCATCAAAGATTCTCCGGGCCTGACTTTCGGTGAACCCTTTTTTAAGAGCTCCGGGTATGTCCATATTCCCTTTTTCATCTTTCAACCCATTAATGAAAATATGTCTTTCTCTTTCCATAACATCTGTTTTTTTCTTTGACATAGCCCTGCGCACCAAGTCAGATCTCCCCAGCGAATAACCGGCTGCATCCCTGACTATCTGCATAGCCTGTTCCTGATATATCATGCATCCATATGTAACCTTAAGCGCCGGCACAATCGCATCATGAATATAACTGATTTTCTCCGGATTGTTTTTATTGGAGATATACTTAGGTATCTGATCCATCGGACCAGGTCGGTAAAGTGATATTCCCGCTATTATATCTTCAAATGTATCAGGTTTTAAATCTCTTAAAAACAACCTCATGCCGCTGCTCTCAAGCTGGAACACGCCGTCCGTATCGCCTTGTCCCAACATTTCATAAACCTTTTGATCATTTAACGGGATATTTTGAATATCTATATGTTTTCCGCAACTATTTTCAATCATTTCCACCGCATCCCGTAAGACAGTCAGAGTTCTCAATCCCAGAAAATCCATTTTTAGTAAGCCTAAATCCTCCAATGTCCCCATAGAGAATTGAGTTGTTATGCAATTGTCATTCTTTTGGAGGGGAACATGATGTGTGAGGGGGTCTTTAGATATCACGACACCTGCGGCATGTGTGGATGCATGACGCGGCATACCTTCCAGCTTCCTTGCAGTTTCTAAAAGATTCTTAATCGTTAAGTCATTATCGTATAGTTTTTTTAAGTCACGATTTTGCTCGAGCGCTTTGTCTATTGTCATTCCGATCTCGTATGGAATCATTTTGGCAATCTTATCTACTTCGGCATAAGGCAGAGACAATGCTCTGCCAACATCTCTTATGCTTGCCCGTGCCGCCATTGTACCAAAAGTAATAATCTGAGCTACTTTATCCGCTCCGTATTTATCAATTACGTAATCAATAACTTCTTGACGTCTTTCATAACAAAAGTCAATATCTATATCCGGCATGCTTACCCTCTCGGGATTTAAAAATCGCTCGAAAATCAATCCATATACCAAGGGATCTATTTGTGTTATTCCAAGCGCATATGCAACCATGCTGCCAGCCACACTGCCTCGTCCGGGCCCTACCATTATCCCTCTATCAACAGCAAATTTTATGAAATCCCTTACTATGAGAAAGTAATCTACATATCCCAATCGTTTTATCATATCCAGCTCATAATTTAGACGTTCAACCTGTAGTGCGTTCGGTTCGCAAAATCTTTTTGTCAATCCCTCGAAGCAAAGCGTAGTGAGATATAAAAACGAATCAGTCCCGTCGGGGGCTTTAAACTCTGGCATATGCAGAGTATTGAAATCGAAGTCAATCTTGCATCTTTGCGATATATTAACCGTATTGGTGAGAGCTTGCGGGTGGTTGTGAAAAATGGATGTCATTTCATCGGGTGATTTTAAATAGAACTCGTCGTTTTCAAATCTTAGCCTGTCTTTATCATGTATCGTTTTACCTGTTTGAATGCACAACAAAACATCATGCGCTCTTGCGTCTTCCTTATTAACATAGTGTACATCGTTCGTAGCGACAAGCGGTATGCCTGTTTCCAGACTTATCCTTGCGAGCTCTTCGTTTATATATTTCTGTTCCGCAAGACCCTGATCCTGAAGCTCTAAGAAGAAATTGTCCTTTCCAAATATACTTTTCAGTCTTAATGCCAAGTCCTTCGCCTGCTTAAAGCGTTTTGACTGTATAAGCCGCGGTATATCTCCCATAAGACAAGCGCTTAAGCAAATCAATCCCTGGCCGTAAGCAGACAAGATATCATAATCGATTCTTGGCTTATAGTAAAACCCGTCTATAAAACCAATTGATACCAATTGCATCAAGTTTCTATATCCTTGATATGTTTCAGCCAATAGCAGCAAATGCGAATAGTTGCTGTCTGTGTGGGCCTCTTTGTCCTTCATCGATCTGGGAGACAAGTAAACTTCACAGCCGATTATGGGATGTATTCCTTTAGCTTTTGCTTGCTTATAAAATTCAATCACACCATACATGACTCCATGATCTGTTATCGCAAGCGAATTCATGCCTAAATCACGACATTTATCCAAAAGCGTCGTGATGCGAGAAGCTCCGTCTAAAAGACTATATTCAGTATGCACATGCAGATGGGTGAACTGTACCACATTTATCTCCGTTTTCTTTTTACTTGTTTACATTTTTACTTGTTTACATTTTTAGCAGAAAGCAGTGCTCTGGCTATAATTTTCTTTTAACCTGCTTCCGTTTTCAAGGCCTTTGATATATTCAATTATCTTGTGATGTTTCGTTTCCATATTTCCCCTTCAGTTCTGAAGCTAAAATGTCTAATTGCCTTAATCTGTGATTCACCCCTGATTTGCCGACAGGCGGATTAAGCATTTGACCCAACTCTTTCAGGCTAACATCGGTGTATTCAAGCCTAGCTTCTGCAATCTCCCTAAGCAATGGGGATAGTGAGCGAATTCCAACTTGGGCGTCTATATACTTTATGTTTTCTATTTGTCTTATTGCTGCATTAACAGTTTTTGTCAGATTAGCGGTTTCACAGTTTACAAGTCGATTTATGTTGTTGCGTATATCCTTATATACTCTCATGTTTTCAAGGCTCAGCAAAGCTGCGTGAGCACCTACTATACTTAAAAGCTCTACAATATGTTCTCCTTCTTTAAGATAAACTACAAAACTGCTTTTTCTTTCGATAATTTTAGCATGCAGATCGAATTCGTTAAGAAGCTCGCATAAATCCGAGCCGTACTGCCTGTTATGAGTGACAAATTCAAGATGATAAGCCTTCTCAGGGTCATTCACTGAGCCTGCACCTAAGAACGCCCCGCGAAGATGAGCTTTTTTACAGCATTTTTTACGTACAATGCTGCGATAAACCCCTGGATTAATACCTTTTTTGCCCTTATTATTTTCGCGAATTATATGCATATCAGCCAGTATGTTGCTGGCTTCAGTCAAATGAGGTATAGATAAGATATAACTGTTATTCTTTCTTAATCTGAAATTTTTTCTGATAAACATCTCTGTATTTATGTTATATAGTCTTTTTAGAAACATGAACACCCTTCTGGCTGTAGAAGCATTTTCGGTAGAAATATATAGATTGGTACTACTATGCCCGGAGAGCCTTATCGTACCGCATGTATAAGCCAATGCCACCAATTCAGACAACATACAGCATTTCTTTTTAACTGGAATTCGTCCCAGCTCACTTTTTACATCAATTGAAAATGTCATATAAAACCCTGTTTTATCCTTCTAGATTCAATTTCTGGTTTCGGATACATCTCTGTGCTCTACTGTAACTTTATGTCCGTTTAATTTTAACAGCTCAAAAAGGGCGTTTGCAATTGCAACTGAACGATGTCTTCCGCCTGTGCAGCCTATTCCGACGACAAGCTGGTATTTTCCTTCTCTTATATAGAATGGAACTAAAAACTTCAGCAAATCAACAAGTCTGTCCAGAAAATCCTTAGTCTCAGAAAATGAGAAAATGTAATTTATTACATCTAAATGTTCTCCTGAAAAATCTTTCAGCTCATCGATATAGAAAGGATTCGGCAGAAATCGTACATCAAATACCAGATCTGCATCAAGGAGTATGCCGCGCCTGAAACCAAATGATATTACTGAAATCGAAATATTGCTCTTGACACCCGATTCTCCGAACATTTCAGATAATATCTCTTTTATCTGTTTTGGCTGCATGTGCGTGGTATCTATTAAATGAGTAGCTTTTTCCTGCACCTTCTTCAGACGTTCTCTTTCAATATGAATACCCTGTATCAATCTTCCTTCTTTAACCAACGGGTGCATTCTTCTACTCTCTTTATAGCGTTTGATGAGCACATCGTCTTGAGCATCCAAAAAAAGTATTTCATAGGTAAATCCATCATTTTTTAACATTTCTAGGCACTCAAATAAATCATCAAAAAATCCGCCGCCCCGAATATCCACCACAACGGCCGCTTTGGCTTCATGTCCCCATGACTGATAACATAATTCGGCAAATTTGGGTATAAGTTTTGGCGGTAAGTTATCGATGCAAAAAAAGCCTAGATCCTCCATATAACGAATTGCAAGAGTTTTACCTGCTCCTGAAAGACCTGTAATCACAACTAAGCGCATTTATTGACCCTCCTGCCATTATTGTGCTAATCAATGCGTTCGGCATTGATTATTCGGTTAAAGGGGACTTCAGCGAGATCGGCAATTTTAAGAGCAATATCAAAATCCCCGACTTCATAAGGAGTATGTGCATCGCTGTTTATAACAAACGAAGCGCCTTCTTCTAAAGCTATTTTAACATACTCCACGTTTTTTGGCGAAATTTGTTGATGTGAGGTCTCTTTGCGCATAGCTTTATCTTTTCTTGTGAGATACACATTATGATGGGGGTTTATCTCAAGTGCAACATTCTTTTTTGCTGCATATCTGGCTAGCAACCTGATGTCAATTTGAGCTTTAGCGCCCGGATGTGTGATTATGTTGACAGGGTTTCGTTCCATAGCGTTAATCAACGCCAAAGTATTTAATCGTCTAAGCTCATGCTGATCATTTCTTGATATCGAATTTAACCTGTTTTTGATAAACAGCTGCCAAGCATCCTTAAATGTATAGGGTACAACAGCTCTGTGATAACCAACAGCAATCAGATCAAACCTATCAATCAGAAAATCAGGCACATCTATCTCGCCGTTGAGTCCAATGGGATTGGCTTCGACTCCCAATAATACCTCTATTGAAGGATAACGCTTATTAAGGCGGTCGATTTCACTTCGAATCTTATTTATGTCTTCAAGTTTCATACCAATTCTTATATGATTAAATCCGTGATCCGATATAGCGATCTTCTTTAACCCTTTTGATATAGCGGCCAGAACGTTATCCTCTATACTGCCTTTCCCGTCTGAGTATTTGGTATGAGTATGATAATCGGCCGTAATAACGTAGGCCAAAACTTTATTCCTCCCTGTTTTGAGTTATTCACCAATAATCTTTATTTCGAGAGTCATATCAATCCCTGTCTTTTCTTTGACTTTTCCCTCCACAATTTTTATTAAAGAGATAACGTCTTTGGCTGAAGCATTGCCGAGGTTAATTATAAAACCGCAATGCAGGTCTGAGATCTGCGCATCTCCTACCCTAAAGCCTCTCAACCCTGCTTCGTCAACAAGCCTCCCTGCGTAATTGCCTGGCGGTCGTTTAAAGACACTACCAGCGCTAGGAAATGAAAACGGTTGTTTCTTCTGCCTCAAAGCTGTATATTCATCTGATAAAGCTTTTGATGCAATCTTATCACCACGAGTCAACTCCATAAATGCCTCTAATATTATAAGACCTCGCTCCTGTATCAAGCTGTTTCGATAGGAAAAGCCAATCTCTTCGCTGTTTAATTTGGATACATTTCCTTCGGCATCTAAAATCAATACTGATTGTATAACATCTTTCATCTCTCCCGTATACGCACCGGCATTCATCGCTGCAGCTCCGCCAATTGTTCCTGGAATTCCAACAGCAAACTCCAGCCCGGAAAGTTCTGCATCTATTGCTGCTTTTGCAACCATTGATAACGAAGCTCCCGCTTGTGCCCATATCTTTGTGTTGTTTATGCTGAATTTATTAAAACAATCGCAAACTTTTATGATCAAGCCTCTGAACCCATTGTCACGTATGAGTAAATTACTGCCATTGCCTATAACATAATATGGAACGCCTAAGTCACGACATTCCGATACAGCTGTACGAATTTGTTGGATGTCGGATGCAAACAGCAAAATATCGGCAGGCCCGCCAATTTTAAACGAAGTATGATTCTTCATAATCTCGTTTCTAAGTATCATATCATTCGGTATATGGAATGTCAGCCGATCAAACAGCTTTTCAATATCCATAGAATTTGATTTCCTCAAGAATGTTTGCCAAGCATTGCAGCACCTACGATACCAGCTTCGTTTCCCATACGGGCAAGGCATATCTTTGCATATGGAACAGCTTTATACAACACCTTTTTCCCCACTTCTTTTTTTAATGCATCGAGCAGAAAATCACCTGCCTTTGACACTCCCCCTCCTATCGCTATTATGTCTGGATCTATGAAATTTATGACATTTACAATACCAAGAGCCAGATAATGAACATATCTGTTCATTATAGTATTCGCGGAAGAATCCCCCTCTTTGGCGGCATCAATCACGATCTTTGCCGTTATCCTTTCAGGATCTCCATGGGCAAATTGAAAAATCAATGAGTCAGGCGAGTTGAGAACCACTTCTTTCCCTTCACGGATAAGAGCTGTGGCGGATGTGTAGCGTTCAAGGCATCCCCGGTTGCCGCAAGTACATTCTAAACCATCAGGTTCTATTACAATATGTCCAAGTTCGGCTCCAACACCATGGCTGCCGGGATATGGTTTTCCATTTATTACTATTCCCGCTCCAAGACCTGTGCCAAGCGTCATAGTTACAGATGCGTCAACACCCTGACATGCTCCGCACATAGCTTCAGCAAATGCAGCTACATTCGCATCATTTTCTATGTAGACAGGCTTATCTATGTATTTTTGCAATTCCTGCCTCAATGGCACATTATGCCAATAAAGATTGTTTGCAAAAATAACCATGCCTGTAGAATTGCTTACGGCACCCGGGGAACCTACTCCAATTGCTTTAATATCTTCCAAATCAAGTTCTGATTCTCTGACAACTTTTTGTATAAGTAAGGCCATATCTTTAATTATTTCAGAATAATGCCTTCCTACCCCGGTCGGGACATCATTCTGAATCAGTATTTTACCATTTTCGTCCACGAGCCCTACTGCAATTTTTGTGCCTCCAATATCTGCTCCTATATAAAACAACGGTCTTACTCCTCTCGAAAACATCAGTTATAGTATCTATTCAATCCCTGAATTGATAAGCGTATTTAACCTGTCATTTAATTCCTGTGCTGCGAAATAGCCCATATTTTTAAGCCTCCAACTTCTGGCGGCCACTTCAACAATAATAGCGAGATTTCTTCCCGGTCTTACCGGTATCACGATTTTAGGGAGTTTTACTCCAAGTATCTCAGAATACTCCTGGCTTAAGCCCAATCTATCATACTCTTTTTTATTATCCCAATTCTCCATGAAAATAACTATATCAAGCGGCTTATTGTTTATAACCGCCCCTACTCCATACATTGCTTTAACATCTATTATACCTACGCCGCGTATCTCCATAAAATGACGTATAAGCGGTGGTGATTCGCCAATCAGACGGTTTTCAGCAACTCGCTTAATATCAACCGCATCATCAGCAACCAGCCTGTGACCTCTTTTGACCAGTTCCAGTGCGGTTTCGCTCTTTCCGATACCGCTCTCTCCCATCAACAACACACCTACACCATAAACGTCCACCAGCACACCATGGCGCGTAGTAGTCGGAGCCAGAACAGAATCTATGTAAATAATTAATTTGTGTATAAGGCTTGTTGTAACCATTTGGGAACGCAATATCGGTCTTTTGTATCTTCTTGCCGCTTTCATTATATAATCCGGGACTTCCATATTCCGTGAAATTATAGCACATGGTATATCGTGGCGAAAAAATTTGTCAAGCCTTTCTTCGCGTAAATTTGGATCCATGCACTCAAGATAGGTCATCTCGACTTTCCCTATTATCTGAATCCTGTCCTGGGCAAAATAATCAAAAAAACCAGAAAATTGCAGCCCTGGCCTGTTGATATCGCTGGTTGTAATATCTATTGCTGCGCCGTTCCCAGCATACAAGATATCAAGTTCCAGTTCCTTTATCAAATTACTCACAGGTACGCAGCTCAATTTTACTCCTCCTCCAAGACAAATTTATTAATAACGTAAGCAACTCCGTTATCTTCATTGGAACAGGTAATAAAATCAGCGTGCTTTTTGACATCTTCAGGGGCATTACTCATCGCTACCCCGAGACCCGCATACTTAATCATGGATATATCATTATATCCATCTCCAATAGCGATCACTTCATCACGTTTAATTCCTAGCAATTGCGAAAGATAATCAAGAGCGCTTCCTTTGCTTGCCTCTATGTTGGTAAATTCAAGATAATTCGATTTGGAAACGGTTATCTCGGCTTTACCTTTAAACTTATCAGCATAATGTCCCGTAAGATACGAAATTGTTTCGGGGCTATCCATAATAAGTATTTTTAACGGTTCTTCAACTAAAAAGTCCTCAAGCCGTTTAACTGCCTTACCCTCAATTCCGCTTAAATCATAATACATTTGATTATATCCATTGCGTTTGTCAAAAAAATAGTCATCAGCTATATAAATCTGCACGTATACTCCATGTTTACGGCTTTCTTCGATAATCTCAAGGGAAATATCCAATGGCAGAGACCGTGCCAAAACCACTTCTTTTGATATCGCATTCTTGATAAGAGCCCCTTGATATGTTATTACCGGCACATCAAGCTTAAGCTGTTCAACATATGGCAAAGTAGACCTAAACATCCTGCCGGTAGAAATAGTCACCTTCACACCCTTAGAAACAGCGCACGCTATCGCTTGCCTATTAATCGGACTTATGCTTAGATCCGCCGCTAATAAAGTATCGTCCAGATCAATGGCGATCAACTTGTATTTCAAACAATTCACTCCATTCATTTTTAATGCAGGCTTAGTTGGGCATACGTGGAATTACTATTAGAGCTATCAGATAAGCAATTATTCCACCAATAAATCCTGTTGCTATTGTGAACAAAATCCATAATAGTCTGATAATGGTTGAATCCACTCCAAAATACTCAGCAATTCCGCCACATACACCGCTTATCTTAGAATCATTCTGTGAGAGATACAGTCTCTTCATCGTTCGCCTCTCCCTTCGACATAATCAGGAACATACCGCAGGGTATTAGAACTGCATAGCAGCTGTGTATACTCATTCCTTAATCATAGTATAGCTTTTTAAAAAAATAATGTCTATATGTTCAATGAAAATACTCATATAGGCTTTTTGCCGATTTTTTGTTCATGCCATTAATCTTTTCCATTTCCTCCAAGCTCGCTGCTTTTATAGCTTCAATCGAACCAAAATGCTTAAATAAGGTGATTCTTCGTTTTTTGCCGATATTCGGTATATCTTCCAAAACAGAATGAAGACTTGATTTGTTTCTTATTGATCTATGGTAAGTTATAGCAAATCGATGCGCCTCATCCCTTATTCTTTGCAAAAGATGAAGAGCGCTTGAATCGTACGGGATATCCAAAGGGGTGTTCTTCCCCTCGATGAATACTTCTTCCAGTTCCTTCGCTAGCCCTATCACGGGTATATCATTCATCCCCAATGTCTTTAACGTGGATACAGCGGCGTTAAGCTGTCCTTTTGCGCCATCAACCATAACCAGATCCGGCATTTTTGAAAACTTACCGTTAATTAAATCTTTCCCCTCAGCTATAAGTTTGGTTTTTTCTTCAATGCCCTTTTTAAAACGCCTTTCTACTATTTGAGCGATGCTGGCAACATCATCGGGTAAGCCGTTCATCCCTTTTATTTTAAATCTTCTATAATCTTTGTAAATTGGGTTACCAGCTTCGAATACCACCATCGAGCCTACCGATTCAGTACCCTGAAGGTTGGAAATATCGAAGGCTTCAATCCTGTCTGGAATGCTGTCTATACCTATATAATTGGCCAGTTCTTCCAGAGCTGCCACAGTTTTTTTTAACTGGGCATTGGTTTTATTAACAAGCTCATTTAATCCATGTTGCGCATTTCGCATAGCCATTTCCAGCAATTCTTTTTTTTCCCCTTTTAGCGGTGCGCAAATTCGTACTCTGCTACCCTTTATTTGCGAGAGCCATTTAGAAAGCGCATTGGATTCTTCTATGTCCTGCTGCAAAAAAACACTTGTCGGAATAAATGCGGCTGTCATATAAAACTGCTTAATGAAAGCCTCAATAACCTCTCCTGTCTCAACATTTTCCGTTTTATCAAGCGCAAAATGTTCACCTCCGATTAAGGCGCCGCTTCTTATATAAAGAATTTGAGCTGCAGACTCGCCGTTGCACCTTGCAACTGCCAGAATATCCTCATCAACCATTTCAGTTGTGACAATCTTCTGCCCCTTCATAATTCTTTCTACTGCTTCCACTCGGTTTCTTAATACTACAGCCCTCTCAAATTCCAAATTTTCTGCAGCTCCAAACATCTTAGATCGCAGTTCCTTAAGAAGATCTTCGTGTCTTCCTTCAAGAAAACTGCAAACCTGCCCGACCATGAGCTTGTATTCGT
>BBPD01000832.1_pt1 | contig 11622 bp, 10 predicted proteins | sample 1344911 | NCBI WGS metagenome assembly BBPD01 (sample SAMD00019088, study PRJDB2971) | groundwater metagenome | biome: freshwater biome; feature: mineral spring; material: ground water | place: USA: CA, Sonoma | collected 2011-09 | depth surface m
GGTGCTGGTGGGCGGCGGCATGGGGCGCACGCCGGTGCTGGCCAGCACCATTTGCGATTTTTTGCCTTGGGATCAACTGCTCAACTACCTGGAAGCGCTGGTGCGCATCTACAACGCCTGGGGCCGGCGCGACAATATGTACAAATCGCGCATCAAGATTTTGGTGCGCGCCCAAGGGCAGCGATTTTTCGACGAGGTGCAGGCCGAGTACCAGCGCATCGTGGTGCAAGACGGGGCCCCGCATACCATCAGCGCGGCCGAGTTGGAGCGTGTGAGCGCCTGCTTTGCGCCGCCTGAGCGCCTGGGTCTGCCCTGCGCCGACGACCGCGTGGCGCGCCTGCTGCGCCTGAGCGCCGAAGACGACCTCGAATTCGAGCGCTGGCTGCAGCGCAACGTGCACGCGCACCAAAACCCGGCGCTGCGCGCCGTCACGCTCTCGTTCAAGCGCCTGGGCCAAGCCCCGGGCGACGCCAGCGCCAGCCAGCTCGACGCCGTGGCCGAACTGGCCGACCGCTACAGCGCGGGCGAAGTGCGCGTGACGCACCAGCAAAACCTGCTGCTGCCCTGGGTGCGCTGCGAAGAACTGCCCGAGCTCTGGCGCGCCGCGCGCCGCCTCGGGCTGGCGCAAGCGCACATCGGGCTGCTCACCGACCTGATCGCCTGCCCCGGCGGCGATTTCTGCGACCTCGCCAACGCGCGCTCGCTCACCATTGCCGAGGCCCTCACGCAGCGCTACCAAGACCTAGACGAACTGCACGACCTCGGCCCGATCGACCTACACCTGAGCGGCTGCATCAACTCCTGCGGCCACCACCACAGCGGCCACATCGGCATCTTGGGCGTCGATAAAGACGGCCAAGAGTGGTACCAGATTGCGCTGGGCGGCTCCGACGGCTCGCGCTTAAGCGGCGCACCCGCCGCCGGCAAGGTGCTGGGGCCGGCCTTCACCGCCAGCGAGGTCTGCGACGCGATCGAGGCGATTTTGGAAACCTACCAGGAACTGCGCGCGCCGGGCGAGCGCTTCCAGCAAACCCTGCAGCGCCTCGGCCACGAGCCCTTCAAGGCCGCCGCCAACGCGGTGCGCGTGGCCACCGCGCGCAGCCTAGAGCCCACCGCCGAGGCGCTTTGACCACTCCCCCCGATCTGGATTTTTCTCCCATGAAACTCTTGACCCCACACGAGGCCGCAGCGGCCCCGGCCGACCCCAGCGGCGTGCTCACGCTGGCACCGGATTTCGAGCTGCTGGCCGAGCCCCTCGCGGGTGCGCTCGACCTGCAAAGCGTGCAGCGCATCGACTTGCAATTCCCCAAATTCACCGACGGCCGCGCCTACAGCCAGGCGGTGCTGCTGCGCCGGCGCCTGGGCTACCGGGGCTTGCTGCGCGCCACCGGCGAGGTGCTGATCGACCAGTTGCTGCAACTGCAGCGCTGCGGTTTTGACGAAGCGCTGCTGCGCGCCGACCAGAACCCGGCGCACGGCCAGCGCCTGCTGCAGCAGTTTGACGGCTTTTACCAGGGCGACGCGCAGCAGCCGCTGCCGCGCTTTACCGCCACCCCCACCGCCACCGGAGCGCACCCATGAGCAACGCCCAACTGGCCCTGCAGCAGGCCCAGCCCAGCGCCGATTTCGAGGCCAAGCTGGCGCGCAGCCGCGCCCTGCTGCAACAAGCCGCCCACGAATACCAGCCGCTGGTGCAAGCCTCCAGCCTCGGGGCCGAAGACGTGGTGATCCGGCACCTGATCGAAACCCTGCAGTTGCCGATCCCGATGTGCGTGCTCGACACCGGTGCCCTGCACCCCGAAACGCTGGAACTGCTGGCGCGCACCCAGGCTCGCGCGGCACAGCCAGGCGCGCAACCCGTGCAAATTTACCGCCCGCAGCCCGGCACCGCCGAGGCCTTCGTAGCGCGCGAAGGCCCCGAAGCCATGCGCCGCAGCGTGGCGCTGCGACTAGCCTGCTGCGCCATCCGCAAAGTCGAGCCGCTGCGCCGGGCGCTGCAGGGCCAGCGGGCTTGGATCACGGGTTTGCGGCGCGAACAATCCGCCACCCGCGCCGAGGTGCCGCTGATCGACCGCAGCGACCTCGACCCCGCACGCGCCGATCGGCCCAGCGCCGGGCTGCTGCAGTTCAACCCACTGGCCGACTGGACTTGGGGCGATGTCTGGCACCACATCGCCCGCCACAACCTCGATTACAACCCGCTGCACGACCGCTTCTACCCCAGCATCGGCTGCGCACCCTGCACCCGCGCCGTGAGCGTAGGGGAAGATTTTCGCGCCGGGCGCTGGTGGTGGGAGCAAGACGGTGCCAAGGAATGCGGCCTGCACACGGCCAAGGAAAGCGAGCCGCTCCCAGCCCCGCCCCGGCTCGACAACAGCCAGCTCGACGCGCTGGAAGAAGAAACCATCTTCATCCTGCGCGAAGTCGCCGCCGCCTTCGAGCGCCCGGCGCTGCTGTTTTCTGGCGGCAAAGACTCGCTGGTGCTGCTGCGCTGCGCCGAAAAAGCCTTTGGCCGCGGCCGCCTGCCCTACCCGCTGCTGATGATCGACACCGGCCACAACTTCCCCGAGGTGCTGGCCTTCCGCGACCAGCGCGCCCACGAGCTTGGGGCCGAGCTGATCGTGCGCCGGGTCGAAGACTCGATGGCACGTGGCAGCGTGCGGCTGACGCACCCCGGGCAGAGCCGCAACGCGCACCAGTCGGTCACGCTGCTGGAAGCGATCGAGGAATTCCGTTTCGACGCCCTGATCGGCGGGGCCCGGCGCGACGAAGAAAAAGCGCGCGCCAAAGAGCGCCTCTTTAGCCACCGCGACGCCTTCGGCCAGTGGCAGCCCAAAGCGCAGCGCCCCGAACTCTGGAACCTCTACAACACCCGGCTGCAACCGGGCGAGCATTTCCGTGTGTTCCCGATCAGCAACTGGACCGAGATCGACGTCTGGCAGTACATCGAGCGCGAGCGCATCGCCCTGCCCAGCCTGTACTACGCGCACCCGCGCCAAGTGGTGCAGCGCCGCGGCCTGCTGGTGCCCGTGACCGCACTCACCCCGCCGCTGCCGGGCGAGCAGGTGCTCGAATGCAGCGTGCGCTTTCGCACCGTGGGCGACATCACCTGCACCTGCCCGGTTGCCAGCACGGCGGCCACGGCGGGGCAGATCGTGGCCGAGACCCTCAACGCCCAACTGAGCGAGCGCGGCGCCACCCGCATGGACGACCAGACCAGCGAGGCCTCGATGGAAAAACGCAAACTCGAAGGATATTTCTAATGGACGCCCTGCGCTTTATCACCTGCGGCTCGGTTGACGACGGCAAGAGCACCCTCATCGGCCGCCTGCTGCTCGACAGCAAAGCGGTGCTGCAAGACCACCTGGCTGGCGTCACCTACAGCAGCGCCCACGCGGGCGAGCAGATCGACCTGGCGCGCCTGACCGACGGCCTGATCGCCGAGCGCGAGCAAGGCATCACCATCGACGTGGCCTACCGCTACTTCAGCAGCGAGCGGCGCAAGTTCATCATCGGCGACGCGCCCGGGCACGAGCAGTACACGCGCAACATGGTCACGGCCGCCTCCAGCGCCGACGCCGCCGTGCTGCTGGTCGATGCCACCAAGCTCGACTGGCAGCGCCCCGACCTGCCGCTGCTGGCGCAAACGCGCCGCCACGCCCTGCTCTGCCACCTGCTGCGCGTGCCCAGCCTGGTGTTTGCCGTCAACAAGCTCGACGCCGTGGCCGACGCCGCGCTGGCCTTTGCACACATCCGAAGCGCGCTGTTGCGCTTTGCCGAACAGGCCGGGCTGGCGGTGCACGCCGTGTTGCCGATAGCGGCGCTGCACGGCTGGAACGTGGTCGATCGCGGGCACCAGCACGAGGGCTGGTGCGGCTACCACGGCCCCACCCTGCTCGAAGTGCTGGAGCAGTTGCCCAACACCGCCCCGCCGCCCGAGGCCGCGCTGGCGTTCCCGGTGCAGTGGGTAGAAAAACCCGGTGCCGCCGATGTGGAGGCTGGTGTGGCTGGATCGGCTGGCACTGCCGCAGCGGCCCCAAGCGGGCGGCGCGTTTTTTGGGGCCGGGTTGCGGCCGGGCGCATCCAAGCGGGTGACGAGGTGCAGGTCTTCCCCAGCGGCCAGCGCGCCCGCGTGGCGCAGGTGCTCAACCGCTGCCGCCAGCCGCAAGCCGTGGCGGCGGGCCACAGCGCCGGCGTGCTGCTGGAGCGCGAGCTCGACGTGTCGCGCGGCGACTGGCTGCTGGCCAGCGCCCCCACGGCCAAGCTCAACGCACCCGAAGCGACTGCGGCCGAAACGCACCCCACCCAATTGCCGCCCAACGAAGCCACTGCCTACCCCGCGCGCCAGCACCTGAGCGCCACCGTGGCCTGGCTCGACGACGAGCCGCTGCAGGCCGGCCGCCTGTACTGGGCGCTGCACCAGCACCGCTGGGTCAAGGCCAAGGTGCTGCGCGTGCTGCACCGGCTCGACATCCACACCCTGGCGCAAGTGGATGCCGAGCGGCTGGAGGCCAACGCCATCGGCCGCGTCGAGCTGCAACTGCAGGCGCCCTTGCCGGCCGTGGCCTACGCGCAGTCGCGCGCGCTCGGATCGCTGATCTTGGTTGACAGCGCCAGCCACCGCACCGCCGCCGCCGTGCTGCTGGATTGAAGCCCCTGTGCGCCCGCACCAGCGGCTGCAGGGTGCCACCTGCGGCTGCTTGGGGCCGGGCCTTACCCTGGCGCAAAGCAGGGCATGAGCCCGGCCGCGCGCCAAAGCCCTAAAATCGCCATTTCACCCTACCCCTGACCGCGCCCCCGAGTCACCGAGCCATGACCCACGTAGTTACCGAAGCCTGCATCGCCTGCAAATACACCGACTGCGTCGATGTCTGCCCCGTGGATTGTTTCCGCGAAGGCCCCAACTTCCTCACCATCGACCCCGACGAGTGCATAGACTGCGCCGTCTGCATTCCCGAATGCCCGGTGAGCGCCATCTACGCCGAAGAAGACCTGCCCAGCGACCAGCAGCACATGATCGCGCTCAACGCCGAACTGGCGCGGCTGCCAGGCTGGAAGAGCATCACCAAGCGCAAGGCCCCGCTGCCCGACGCCGAGGCGCACAAAGACCAACCCGGCAAGCTGCCGCTGCTCAAACGCTGAGGGCGCAGCGCGGGTGCCGCAGCCCGGTCGTGCGCGGGCTCTGCTTGTCCAGCCCTGCCTACACCGCCCTGGCCCCAGCGCCACACCGCTTTGAACCCCGCCGCCACGCCCCAGCTCATTGAAACCGAGGCCCTGATCATCGGCGCGGGGCCGGCGGCCCTGTTCCTGGCCTTCCAGCTCGGGCTGCAAGAGATCGCCTGCCACCTGATCGATGTGCTGCCCGCGCCCGGCGGCCAGTGCCACGCGCTCTACCCCGACAAACCCATTTACGACCTGCCCGGCCTGCCCGTGTGCAGCGGGCGCGAGCTCACCGAGCGCCTGCTGCAGCAGTTGCGCCCCTTCAACCCGCCGCTGCACCTGGGCCAGCTCGTGAGCGGTTTGCAGCGCCAGCCCGACGGGCGCTGGAAGCTGCGCAGCGACTGCGGTCAGGAGTGGATCGCACCGCTGGTGTTCATCGCCACTGGCGTGGGGGCGTTTTTGCCGCGCAAAGAGGCGCTGGCGGGCCTGGAGCGGTTCGAGGGAGGCACGGCCGCGCAGGTTTGCTACCAAGGCCTGCCCGCCGCTGCCGCTGCGGCGCAGCACATCGTCGTGCATGGGGGCGATGCCCCGGCCGTGGAGCTGGCGCTGGAGCTGGCGCGCCAGGGCGCAGGCGCACCCGGACGCATCACCCTGCTGCACCGCAGCCCGCGCTTCCAGATCGAGCCCGCGCTGCAAACCGCCTTGGAGCAAGCGCTGGCCCAGGGCAGGCTGCGGCTGGTGCTGGGCCAGCCCGTGGGCTGGGTCAGCGGCCCGGCGAGCGCGGTGGCCAGCCCAGCAGGAGCAGCGCAAGCAGCGTCACAGGATTCAGTGCAGCAGCAGGCCCTGCAAGCCCTGCATCTGGCCACCCCTGGCGACGGCCACGCCACCCTGCCTTGCGACTTGCTGCTGCCGCGCCTGGGCCTGAGCCCCAAACTCGGCCCGCTGGCCAACTGGGGGCTGGCGCTGGAGCGCAAACACCTGCCGGTTGACAGCGCCACCCTGGCCACCGCCGAGCCCGGTCTGTTTGCCGTGGGCGACATCAACCACTACCCCGGCAAGCGCAAACTCATCGTCTGCGCCTTCCACGAAGCCACCCTGGCCGCCTTCGCCGCCGCCGCGCTGCTGCGCCCCGGCCAGCGCCAGTTGCTGCAATACACCACCACCAGCCCGCGCTTGCAGCAGTTGCTGGGCGTGGCGGCACAGGGCGGTGCCGCGCCCAACCCCTAGGGGGCCGCGCAGGGCTGGCGCATCAGCCGGGCAAGGTTCGCTTTGAGAGATCGCTGCACCGTCTCTAGGGTGCTGCGCTTCAAAGGCAGGCCGTGGGCCAGATCCCAGAGCGCGCGGGGAGTGACCAAGGCCAACACCTCGTCGATGGCCTCTGCGGCCACAGAGGGTGGCAGCCCTGCGTCCTGTGCGGCCTGCAGCACGTGCTGGCGGGTCGGCTGCTTGCCCTCGCCGGCCACGTCCATGAAGTGCTCACCGCTATACCCTGGGCAATAGCTCAGGTCAAAAGGCGGAGCCAGACGCCATTGGCCCTTGGCATCGAGCAGGAACGCCAAATTTTTGGCGTGGTCGTCGCGGTTGTGCATCAGCACGTTGAAAACGCAGCGCTGCACCGCCTGCTTGAGCTGGCGCTGGTCCCGAGTCAGGCGGCGCGTGAGGCGAAAAAAATCCCCATAGCTCACCGACGGCTCCTGAAAATTGGCATGCAGCAGCCCGGCCAGGGAGTGCATGTGGATGCGCTGCGCGCCGCAACGGTCGAAGCGTTCGGTGCCAAAGGCCGTGCGACCTGCGGGCAACTCAAAGAAGCGCGTATTCATCATTCCGAGCTGGCCGTGGCGCGCCAGCCGCGCATACAGCTCTTCGAGCGCACAGGAGTCCGCCGCGTCATCGGTGCCAGGAAACTTGACCATCCAAGCCTGCGCGTTGGGCACCCGGTCGGCCTGCGTGCTCATCTGGCCGCTGGCCGGGTTGAACCAGACCAAGGCCTTGGGTCGTGCGCCACCCGGCGAGCCACCGGCGCGTGCCAGTTCAGCCAAGACCAGATGGCTTTCATCGGTGAGCACTGCCTGCACCTCCTGCGCCAGTTCGAGCAAATTCAGATCGTGCGCATCCTGAGCCTCCGTCCAAGCCGGTGCGTAGCTCAGGGCGCCCATCGTGCGCTCGCCCAGCAAAGCCAGCCAGTCTAGCGTCGATAGCCGGATCGGATCGATTCTTTGCGCCTGCAATCGGCGCTGCAGCAGGCGATAGCCCCAACCGTCCGGCAGGGAATCAAAGATCAGCCCCGGCACGTGGTGCAGCTTGGCATAGTCGGAACGGCGGTCTGGGTATGCTGCCGCCCGCAAGGGCAGGCGGATCGGCGACAACTCCAGCCCCAGTGCGATGGCCTGCGGCGTGTACTGGAACAGCAGGTCCAGTCCGTCGTCCGCCAAGGTGCCCAGAGTCAAGGGCGTGCCAAGCCCGTGATAGACGACTTGCAGCTCTTTCATGCTGCGCTGCCGCGGTTTTTGGGGTAGGCCCGTTGCCGGGTGCGGCTGGCGGCCTTGTGCCGCATCTCCTCTATCGAGCGCGGCTGGCTCAGCAACACAGGGGCCAAGTCTGGCAGCGCGTTCAGCGCCTCCAGGATGCGCACAAAAGTCTCCAGCGTGCAGCGGCCGCTGCGCTCGAAGTGGCTGAGCGTCTTGGCAGAAATCCCGACGCGCAGCGCCAGCTCCTCGACCGATAGGTTGAGCATGAGCCGACGCGAGCGCGCGCGCTGACCCAGCTCAGCACACACTTCGCCCGGAATGGCAAGAGCGAAATCAACCATTTTTCTTCCGAAAACCAGCATTTAGCGCTTGTTTACGGAAGAATTGTATGGTTTTTAAGCTTGGCTGGCAAGGGCCTGCGTGTACCGATGCAAGGCATAAGCCATTCCAATCGGGTACGCTCTGCCTTCCGGTTTTGGACTCGAACGCGCATGGCGGGGTTTTGCAGCGCCTGCCCATTCCGCCCTCACCCACCCCATAATCGTTGCCTTCAAGGCGCTGCACCTCATAGGCCAAGGGTCACAATCCGTGACAACCCGCCACCCGCATTGCCTTGAGGCCCGCAGCCCACGCACACGCCTCCTCCCCATGCCATCCTCCCAGTCCACCCACGAAGGCGATAGCGAATACCGCGTCGAGGATTTGTAAGCCATGAACGACCTGATTCTCTACACCACCGAAGACGGGCGCAGCCAGATCAAGCTGCGGGCGAAAGACCAAACGGTCTGGCTGACGCAGCGCGACATGGCCCAGCTCTTTGACGTAAGCACCGACAACGTGGGGCTGCACCTCAAGAACATCTTTGCAGAGAGGGAGCTGGACGAGCAGGCAGTTACCGAGGAATCCTCGGTAACTGCCGCCGACGGCAAAAACTACCTCACCAAACTCTACAACCTCGACGCCATTCTGGCCGTGGGCTACCGCGTGCGCTCAAAGCGTGGGGTGCAGTTCCGCCGCTGGGCTTCCACCATCCTCAAGGAGTACCTGACCAAGGGCTACGCGATGGACGACGAGCGGCTAAAGAACCCGGATGGCCGACCCGATTTCTTCGACGAGATGCTGGCGCGCATCCGCGATATTCGCGCCTCGGAAAAGCGCTTCTACCAGAAGGTGCGCGACCTCTTTGCCCTCTCCAGCGACTACGACAAGACGGACAAGGCCACGCAGGTGTTCTTTGCCACGGTGCAGAACCTGTTGATCTTTGCCGTAACGCAGCAGACCGCCGCCGAACTCATCACCAGCCGGGCCAATCCGGCCGACCCGCATTTTGGCCTGCTGGCTTGGAAGGGCGACAAGGTGCGCAAGGCCGACATCATCGTCGCCAAGAACTACCTGAGCGAGGACGAGATCGATACCCTGAACCGGCTGGTGGTCATCTTCCTGGAAACCGCCGAACTGCGGGCCAAGGGCAAGCAGGAGACGCGCATGGCCTTCTGGAAGCAAAACGTCGATCAGATCATCACCTCCAACGGCTTCCCGCTGCTCACCCACGCTGGCACCATCAGCCATGAGCAGATGGAAGCGCGCACGGACGAGCTTTACCTGAAGTTCGACCAAGACCGCAAAAGGCAGGAAGCCATCGCCGCCGACCAACAAGAAGGGGCCGAACTCGCAGCGCTGGAAACCAAGATCAAACGACGCCCGAAGCCATGACCGAACAAAACCAAAAGCAACTGGGCAGCACCCTCTGGGGCATCGCCGACCTCCAGAAAATTGCCGAAGAACAGGCGATTGCGGCAGCGAAGGAGCCGCACAACGCTTTTTTGCGAGAGCTGGGTTTGAAGCCCTTGCCATAGTCCGCCTGAGCTGCCCCGCAGCAGCCGCAACCGCTAGGAAAGTGCAGGCCATCAAGCTGCAGGCAGCCGCCGCAGCGCCAGCGGCGCAAAACCATGGTTCAGCGGGCCGTGCCCGGAGCCGATGCGCGCACCCGCGCCGGCCTCGATGGCGGCGCGCACCCAGGCGTGTGCCGCCTGCACCGCCTGGGGCAGCGCCAAGCCCAGCGCCAACTGCGCCGCAATCGCCGAGGCGAGGGTGCAACCAGTGCCGTGGATGTTGCGGCTGGCGATGCGCGGCCCGCGCAGGCGCAGCCAGTTGACGGGGGCGGTGCCCGCGCTGGCCAGCACATCGGTTAACTGCTCGCCTTGCAGGTGCCCGCCCTTGAGCAACACGGCGCGCGCGCCCAGCGCCAGCAGGTCGGCGGCGGCGGCCTCCAACGCCGCTTCATCGGGCAGGGCGCGGCCCAGCAGCAGCGCGGCTTCGTCGAGGTTGGGCGTGACCAGGCTGGCGCGGGGAAAGAGCTCGGCGCGCAGCAGCGCCACGGTTTCGGGCTCGATCAGCGCATCGCCGCTGGTAGCGACCATCACCGGGTCCAGCACCACCCAGGGCGGCGCATAGCGGTCGAGCGCGCGCGCCACCACGCGCACCACCTCGGGCGCGTGCAGCATCCCGATCTTGACCGCATCGACACCGATGTCTTCCAGCACGGCGGCGATTTGCTGCTCCAGAAAGGCCGGCGGCACGGCGTGGATGGCGCGCACCCCGAGGGTGTTTTGCGCCGTCAGCGCGGTGATGGCGCTCATGCCGTAGCAGCCCAGCGCGGCAAAGGTTTTGAGGTCGGCCTGCACCCCGGCCCCGCCGCCGCTGTCGCTGCCGGCTATGGTGAGCACCCGGGCATAGCGCCACGGGGGGTTGAGGGGGTCGGTCGGTGCGGGGGCGTGCGACATGGGTGTGGGTTGAGCTGCGTCAAATGCGATTATCGGCTGCGCCACAAAACGGGCATGGTATATTTTCCCCAGCGCCGTTGTGCCCGCATTGGCCAGCGCCTCCTGTGCAGCATGTGCCCACTGCGACATGCCACGGCCCTGCCTGCCGCCCGCGTTTGGGCGGTTTTTATCGCTTGGAATCTGCCCCATCATGACTGTGCATCGCCCCCAACCCACCCCGGTGCTCATCCTCGGGGCTGGCCTAATGGGCCGCTTGCTGGGCGTGGCGCTGGCGCGCAGCGGCCACCCGGTCACGCTCCACGAAGCGCGCGCCGCCACCGACCAAGGCGCGGCCGCTTGGGTTGCTGCCGCCATGCTGGCCCCGCTGGCCGAAGCCGCCGTGGCCGAGGCCAATGTGGTGCGCATGGGCCTGTACGCGCTGCCGCGCTGGCGCGAGCTGATTGCCTCGCTGGCGCAGCCGGTTTATTTTCAGCAAGACGGCACCCTCATTCTGTGGCACCGCCAAGACGCGGCCGAGGCCACGCGCCTGAGCCGCGTCTGGGCGCAGACGGTGCAGCATCTGCCCGAGCTGCAAGCGGCGCAACCGCTGGATGCGCAGCAACTGGCGGCGCTGGAGCCCAGCGTGGCCGGGCATTTCCAGAGCGGCATCTACCTGCCCCAAGAAGGCCAGCTCGACAACCACCAACTGCTGCAAGCGCTGCAAGCCGAACTGGAGCAGCGCGGCGCGGCGCTGCACTGGAGCCACCCCACCGGGCTGGAGCAGGCGCTCGCTTGGCAGCGCCAGCACGGCGGCTGGGTGCTGGACTGCCGCGGCCTAGGGGCGCAGCCCGACTGGGCCGCCACCGAGCGGCCGCTGCGCGGGGTGCGCGGCGAAGTGGCCTGCCTGTACGCCCCCGGCGTGACGCTGCAGCGCCCGACCCGGCTGCTCCACCCGCGCTACCCGATCTACATCGCGCCCAAGCAGGACCATTATTTCGTCGTCGGGGCGACGCAGATCGAGTCCGAGGATTTGTCGGAGGTGAGCGCGCGATCGGCGCTGGAGCTGCTTAGCGCCGCCTACGCGGTGCACCCCGGCTTTGGCGAGGCGCGCATCGTCGGGCTGCACAGCCAGTGCCGCCCCACCCTGCTCGACCACCAGCCGCTGGTGCGCGAGTGCGCGCCGCAGGTGTTGCAGATCAACGGCCTGTTCCGCCACGGCTACCTGATCGGCC
>BBPD01000143.1_pt1 | contig 11611 bp, 9 predicted proteins | sample 1344911 | NCBI WGS metagenome assembly BBPD01 (sample SAMD00019088, study PRJDB2971) | groundwater metagenome | biome: freshwater biome; feature: mineral spring; material: ground water | place: USA: CA, Sonoma | collected 2011-09 | depth surface m
CCACCACGCAGTAGCAGGTTCTTGAGCAGATAGGCGAGGCCGGCCGCACTGGCGCGGCCCGGCGCGACGTGGCGCGCGCGGCTGGCGCGCTCCTCGGCCCACAGTGCGGCGTAGCCTTGCAGCTTGCTCCAATACTCGGCGGCCGATCGGGCGGTGTCGTGCTCCATTCGAACCGTTGAGGCGATCACGCGCTGGCCGCGGGTGTCGAGCCGTTCGTGAACGGCAAGCTCCTCATGCCGGCAGTGCGCGCGGAACAGACGCTCCACTGGCTCCGATGCGAAGCTGCCGAAGCGCATCACACAGCCGAGGAATCGCGTGCGTCGTGACAGTGTCGCCACGTCCGCATTCTCGATCCGGCCCGAGGCAAACAGGGCGCGCAGCGTGGCCAAGGCGTCGGCTTCCAGCCATTCATCGGCGTCGAGCAGTAGCACCCAAGGCTGTGCCGCTTGCGCGATTGCGAGGTTCTTTTGCCGAGCAAAGCCGAGCCAGGGCTGCTCGACAATCCGCGCTCCGAGCGCGGCGGCGCGCTGGCGAGTGTCGTCCGTCGAACCGGAATCGACGACGATCACCTCGGCGCAAACGATGCTCAAGCTGGCGACGCAGCGCTCGATGCGGTCGGCTTCGTTGCAGGCGACAACGACGCCGGACAGGGGCAGGGATGCAGGCATCCCGCTATCGTAGGCGTCCCGGCCTGCTCGCCGCCACGCCTCCACACATGCGCATCGTCCACTTGCTGCTGACTTCGCGTTTCGCTGGCAGCGAGCGCTATGCGATTGAGCTTGCCGCAGGGCAGTTCGAAGCGGGTCACGACGTCACTTTGCTACTGCGTGGCGCGGCGTTGGCTGATCGCCCTGATGCGCTAGGGCGACACCTTCCGCCGAGCCTGCCCGTGGTGGCCATGCCTTCCTGGTTGCCAAGCTGGCACGCCCGTCGGTGGCTGCGGCGACACCGCCCCGATGTCGCACATGCGCATCTCAGCGCCGCCTGCCGGGCGCTTCGCGGCGTCGAAAACATGACGCGCGTCGCCACCCTGCATATCGCCTACAAGCCGCATCAACACGCCCATCTCGATGGTCTGGTGGCAATCACGCCGGCACAGCAAGCAGGGCTGCCGCCGGCTTTCGCCACGCGTAGCGTTCATATCGACAACTGGACCAATGCCAAGCCAGCCCCAGTCGGAGCACGCGAGCGACTGCGCGCATCCCTCGGCATTGGCGAGGACGTTCGGTTACTCGGCACGCTCGGGCGTGTCGAGCCATCGAAAGGACACGATGTATTGCTCGATGCCTTCGTTGCAGCCGGTTTTGGTTGTGATGTGCAACTGGTGGTGGTCGGCGGCGGCAGTGCCTTGGACACGCTGCGCCAGCGAGCCCCGAAGGGCGTGCATTTCGTTGGCTTCAGCACCGAGCCTGCGGGCTGGCTCGCGGCGATGGATGGCTTCGTCTCGGCGGCGCGCAGCGAGCCTTTCGGCCTCGTCTTTCTCGAAGCGATGGTCGCTTGTCTGCCAATCCTCGCTACGGCCACCGAGGGTGGGTGTCATCTCGGTGCCTTGTTCGAAGCACCGCTGGTGCCGGTTGGCGATGCGCCTGCGCTGGCCGCGGCCCTGCAGGGTTTCGTCGATGCTGGCCTGATACGCCGCGATTACCCGATGGCGCGTTTTCGCTTGGAGGCTCAACTGCCGCGCATCGAAGCGTTCTACCGAAGCCTAGGCGATGGTGCCTAGGCCGGACCCCGAGCGCTCCGACCGGCGTATGATCCGCTCGCAACGAGTACGGGCGGAGAGCGCGTGAAGATCCTGATTTTAGGTGCGGGCCAAGTCGGCTCGTCCGTTGCGGCAGCGCTGGCCTCCGAGAACAACGACATCACCGTCGTCGACACTGACCATCAGCGCCTGCGCGATCTTGCCGAAAGGCTCGACATCCGTACCGTCGTCGGTCATGGCTCGCTGCCATCGGTGCTGGCGCAAGCCGGTGCCGAGGAGGCCGAGATGCTGGTGGCCGTCACGTCGAGCGATGAAGTGAACCTGCTGGCCTGTCAAATCGCCCAGGCGCTGTTCCGAACACCGACCCGCGTGGCGCGGCTGCGCGAGTCGGAGTACCTCAGTCTTGGCATGTTGAAAGAGCAGCGCAGCTCGCCGGTGACGGTGGCGATCAGTCCGGAACATCTCGTCGTCCAGCACATCGATCGACTGATCGGCTATCCAGGTGCGTTGCAGGTGCTGGATTTCGCCCAAGGTCGCGCGCAACTGGTGGCGGTGCGTGCCATCGAGGGGGGTGCTCTGGTCGGCCACCAATTGCGCGAGTTGCGCAACCATCTGCCCGCCGGTGCCGACGCGCGCGTGGCGGCCATCTTCCGCCGTGGCCGGCCGGTGAAGCCGGAGGCCAGCACGGTCATCGAGATCGACGACGAGGTGTTCTTCCTCGCTGAGCGTCGGCATATTCCCGCCGTCATGGCCGAGCTGCGCCGCGTCGAGAAACGGCCCACTCGGCGCGTGCTGATCGCCGGTGGCGGCAACATCGGTCGAAACCTGGCCAAGGCCTTGGAGAGTCGCTACTCGGTGAAGGTGATGGAGCGCTCACGCGATCGCGCCCGCGCCATATCCGAAGACCTGCTGAACACCATCGTGCTCGTCGGCGACTGCGCGGATGAGGAACTGCTGCGCGAAGAAAACATCGACCAGACCGACATCTACTGCGCCCTGACCAATGACGACGAGGCCAATATTCTCTCGGCGATGCTGGCCAAGCGCCTCGGCTGCCCGCGCGTGCTGGCGCTCATCAATCGACCGAGCTACGCCGAATTGGTCGAGGGCGGCAGCATCGATATCGCCGTAAGCCCGCAACAAGTGACGCTCGGTGCGCTGCTCGCGCATATCCGCGAAGGCGCGCCAGCGCAGGTGTACTCGCTGCGCCGAGGTGTCACCGAGGCGATCGAAGTCGTGGCCCGCGGCGACCGCCGCAACTCGCGGGTGATTGGTCGTGAGCTTGGATCCATCGATCTACCACCCTCGGCGACCATCGGCGGTATCGTTCGCGGCGACCAGTTGCTGATCGCTCACCACGATGTCGTGGTCGAGGCCGAGGATCACCTGATCGTGTTTGTGATGGACAAGCGCGAGATGCCGCAGGTATCGGCGCTGTTTCTGGCTGGCGCGACGTGGCTTTGATTTCGCTTCCGCGCTTCTCCGAGCGAACGCGCACGCTGCAGCGCATTTTCGGGGCGATCATCGGGCTCTCGGCGGCCATCGCATTACCGCCACTGTTGCTCGCCTGGTGGTGGAATGAGTCCAGCAGCGTGGCGTTCCTCGAAAGCTTCCTGATCGCCGGTGTCGCTGGCTTCGTATTGTGGTTCCCGGTGCGGAACGCGCGCTACGAGATGCGCCTTCGCGATGGCTTCTTGATTGTTTCCGGTGTGTGGATCATCGCCATCTTGGTCACGGCGATGCCCTTCATGCTCGCCGAGCCGCACCTGAGCTACACCGATGCCGTGTTCGAGGCTGCCTCTGGGCTGACCACGACGGGGGCGACGGTTATCGTCGGCATCGAACATCTGCCGCGTAGCGTGCTCTTTTATCGCGCCTCCCTGAACTATTTCGGCGGCATGGGTATCGTCATTCTTGCGGTCGCCATCTTGCCCATGCTCCGCATCGGCGGAATGCAGTTGTTCCGCGCCGAGACCACTGGCCCGCAGAAGGACAGCAAGCTCACACCGCGCATCGCCGATACCGCCAAGGCATTGTGGTTGGTCTACACCGGTCTCGTACTGCTGTGCGCGTTGGCGTATTGGGTTGGCGGCATGACGTTCTTCGACGCGATTTGCCACGCCATGACGACGGTGGCCACCGGTGGCTTCGCCAACTACGACGCCAGTTTCGGCTTCTGGAACAGTCCTCTGATCGACAGTATCGCCATTCTTTTCATGTTCCTCGGTGGGCTGAATTTCGGCCTGCACTGGTACGCCTGGCGCCGAGCCACGCTCGGCCATTACCGGGCCGACGCCGAGTTCCTGAGCTTCTTCTGGATCTGCATGGCCGTCTGCGTGGTCGTGACCCTCACAGTTTGGTTGGGTGGCCGTTTCGAGCACCCGATCGAAGCGCTACGCCATGCGACGTTCCAGGTCATCTCCAACATCACCACAACCGGCTTTGTCACCACCGGCTTCGTGGACTGGCCAGGTTTGGCACCGCTGTTGCTGATAATGATCGGTTTCGTCGGTGGTTGTGCCGGCTCGACCGCAGGCGGAATGAAGGTGGCGCGCGTGCAGATGGTGGTGCGCCAAGGCTTGCGCGAATTGCGCCAGCTCGTCCATCCAAAGGGACAATTTTTGGTGAAGGTGGGCGGCAAGCGGGTCTCCGAGAGCGTGGTGATCTCGGTCGCTGGTTTTTGCACGCTCTACATCCTCGCTTTCCTAGTCATGACGCTCGCACTCGCCGCCGATGGTGTCGACATCGTCACTGCGTTCTCGGCGATAGCGGCCTGCATCAACAACATGGGGCCGGGACTGGGTGCGGTGGCCTCCCATTTCCGCGAACTTTCGGATTTCTCGATATGGGTGTGCAGTTTTGCGATGGTGCTCGGACGACTTGAAGTGTTCACTCTGTTGGTATTGCTGACGCCGCAGTTCTGGCGGAGTTGAGCGCGCCGGGGTCGCGCGGCATCAGGGCGCGCAAACGCGTCGCCAGTGCCTCAGCATCGGCAAGAGCAAGAAAGGGGATCGCCAATTCAAGCCCGAGCGGCGAAGCACCGATGGTGTCCAAGTGCAGGCTCGCCATCCCGTAGCGGCGATCGAAAGGCGTCTGGCGAAGTTCGATAACGTGCAGCTTGCGCGCCTCGGCAAAGCGCCAGTGGCGATCCAACCAGCCCTGTCGGAATGCTACCAAGCCATCACCGAGCGCCCAGCCGGAGTAGCGCGCCCAGACACGCGCGCGGACATAGACCAAGGGCAGCAAGGCCAGTGCCCACAGGCCGAACAGGCCTTCGAGCGCCACCAGCACTGCGGTGCCCGCCAGCACCGCCAAGGCCATCGGCACAAACTTTCGCCACCAAGCCATCGGATGCAGCGGATGCCACTCGCGCGGTGGCCAACCGCCGCCCGGCAGCAGGCTGACGAGGATGTGGTCCATTTTTTCCGGTGTCGCCAAAGGTACCAAGTCGCGGAGCGACTGCGACTCGTTGCCGATCTCCGCTGCCGCTCGGTCGACCCGCAGGCTGCGGCGTCCAAACCAGCGATGAAGCAAGCTCTCTTGCAGCGAATAGGCTTGGATACGGCGCTTCGGCAAATGGCTGCGCAAGCGGCTTAGTAGCCCGCGCTCGACACGCAATTCGCGCTGCCCGGCGTACAGGCCGAAATTGTGGAATTGCAGGATGGCGAGCGCCACTGACAGTGCCCGCACGATGGCCAGCAGGGCCACCAGTAGGACCAGGCCGATGACGGTGTAGGCCAGCGGGCCAAGGTGCCAGGCTTCGGCTCGTGCAATGCCTTCGCGTGCGAAGACTTCGACGCCATTGCTGAAGCGACGCATCAGTTCGTCGCCGGTCTGCGACAGGTAGGCGAAGGCGGCCGCTACAACCAGCATCCCGCGATTCGAGATCAGCCCGAGCCGCACCAATTCGGCGGTGGGCAGATGCAGCCAGAGCGTCGTCGCGTCGGGGTTTTCCCGAGCCGTGGCCTGCTTTTCGGCAAGGTCGGAGTCGATTTCGGTGTCGGTGTCGGTCGGAATCGATGCACGGCTTGCGAGGGTGTGCTGGTGTCCGCGAACCAACGCTTCGAGTGCATGGGCTTGGTCGAGCCGCAACACTTGCATTTGTGCCTCGGCCTGGCCTGAGCCGCCGGCCGACTCCAGCCGCACTTCGGCCACGCCTGCCAGTCGATGCAGCAGCGTTTGATGCACGGTGACGTTTTGCACACGATCAAAGGGGATCAGCCGCACCGTGCGTTGCAGGATGCCACTGCGAATGATGATCGCTTGGTTGAGAAAGCCGTAGCGATAGGTGAAGTACTGCCAGACTGCGTACACCGCGAGCAAGCCAGCCGCAGCAAAGCCGATCAGATCGGCCGGGTTTTGTTCGCCGCGGCCGGTGAGCAGCAGCAAGATCAGCGGAAGGGCAAAACTTTTGAGCTGGCGCAGCAGAAGAAAGAGCCAAGACAGTGGATGCAGTCGCTGCGTGGCCGCTGCTTGCAACGCGCTGCGTGATTTTTCATCGCCCGGCCGTTGCGCTTCTTCAGCCATTGATCAACACATCGTCATGCTCGCGCTGGTGAGGCACGAGGGCGTCGCGCAAGTAATTAGCACTGGCTTCGTCGAAACCCGGCTGGCGTATCGCATTCATGCGCGTGCCGGCGGTGTGGACGATCAGCGTGGCGAGGCCAAAATGGCGCTCGATCGGGCCACGTTCGATGTCCAGATGCTGCACGCGTGCGCGCGGCACCAGAACCTCCGAGCGCCAGAAGCGGCCGCGACGCACGCGCAGGCCGTCAGCATCGAGTTGCCAACGGGTAAAGCGGAAAGCAAGTTGCGCCTGCCAGAGTCCGAGGGCAACACCGGCCAGCGGCGCTCCGAAGGCAAGGCCGACCTGCCACCATGCCGGGCCGTCCGCGAGAGCCAGCACCAGCGCCGGCACCGGGCCGAGCACGAGGCCGAGGACGGCACCGCTGATCGACGCACCCACCCGAAAAGAATCGAGTGCGGCATCGGGCAGTGGTTGCCACGGGTTTTCACCCGGCCATTGGCTGAAATCGAGTGACATCGGGTCGAGCTCGGTCATCGGTAGCACTCCGGCCAATAAGGATTCACCAGTTCCTCACCGGGACGCTGGCCCTTGAAGCGCTTGTAGGTCCATTGGTACTGCGTCGGATCGCGGCGCACAAAGGCTTCGACCGCGCGGTTCATCGCGTCGACGGCTGACGGCAGCGAATCGGAGTCCATGTCGCTGGTTGGCGGCGCGATGCGCAGGGTGAAACGGCCGTCCTCTTGGCGCTCGGCGGCAGCGAATAGTAGGCGAGCGCCGCTACCGGCGGCCAGCCGCTGGATCAATGTCAGGGTGAGGGCCGGTGCACCGAAAAAAGGTGCCCAGAGGCCACGGCCGCCCTCGGGCACTTGGTCGGGCGTGATGCCGACGGTGCCACCATCCTTGAGCGCGCGCAGGAGCGGTTTCATGCCGTGTGCGTCGGCACCCACCGCCCGCACGCCGTGGCGCTCACGCGCGAGGCGCAGAAAGGCGTCCAGCGTCGGTGAGGGTTGGCGCGAATACAGCAGGGCGAAGCTCCGGCGCACCGCAAGCCACTGCACCAGCAGCTCCCAGTTGCCGTAGTGCGGCGCGATCACGATCACCGGCCCGGCGGCCTCGGCGGCTTCGAGGTAAGCAAGCCCTTCGACCGCAGCGACTTCGTGCAAATTACGGGTGCGCGGCCGGGTCCAAAAGCGCAGGCTTTCGAGCATGGTTGCCGCGGTGTGGCAAAGGACGTCTTCGGTGAGGGCGGGATCGAGCCCCGCGAGGCGCAGGTTGCAGGCCACGATGCGCGCGCGAGTCGAATGCCTCTTTACTTCTCGGCGTGCCATCCAGCGGGCCAGTCGCAGCCGCAAGGTGCGGCCGGGTAGACCGGCGCACCAAGCAAGCGCACGCAGCGCATAGGCGGAAAGAGGGCGAGGCATGGTCTTAGTCTAACGAAACGCGCTTGACGACTTCGCAGGCGACTGGCCACGCTTCCGCCATGATCGCTCTCCTTCAGCGTGTGCGCCGCGCCCATGTCGAGGTCGGCGGCGAGACCGTCGGCCGGATCGATGCCGGACTGCTCGTTTTCGCCTGCGTACAGCCCGGCGACACGCCCGCGCGAATCGTCCGCATGGCCGAGCGCCTTGCTGCCTACCGCGTGTTCGCGGACGCGTCGGGACGAATGAACCTCGGTTTGACCGACACGGGCGGTGCCCTGCTGCTGGTCAGCCAGTTCACCCTTGCTGCCGATACGCGGTCTGGGCTGCGGCCCGGCTTTTCGACCGCCGCTTTGCCCGCCGAGGCTCGTGCCGGTTTCGAGGCGCTCATCGACGCCTGTCGAGCGCGCATTTCGAAGGTGGAAGCCGGGCACTTCGGTGCCGATATGCAGGTGAGTCTCGTCAACGACGGACCCGTGACCTTCTGGTTGGAAACCTGAGGCTCGGCCGCTCTGTACGCTGGAATCTGTTTTGCATCAGTCACTTGGCGCATTCGGCCGGTGAGCGGGTATAATGCTCGGTTCCCGCGCATCGACTATCGGTAAAGAATCCATGGCCACTCCGCGTCCGGAGCAGCAGTCCGAAATCAAGCAGCTGATTAGCAAGGGCCTAGAACAGGGCTACTTGACCTTCGCCGAAATCAACGATCACCTTCCGAACGATGTTGTCGATCCGGAGCAGATCGAAGACATCATCGGCATGATCAACAGCATGGGGATCGAGGTACACGAAGTCGCCCCCGACGCCGATACGCTGCTGCTGACGGACACCACGCCAACCCGCGAGACCGACGAGACCGCCGCCGAAGAAGCCGCTGCCGCGTTGACCGCGCTGGATGCGGAAGGCGGCCGCACCACCGATCCGGTGCGCATGTACATGCGTGAGATGGGTACGGTTGAACTGCTGACACGCGAGGGCGAGATCGCCATTGCCAAGCGCATCGAGGAGGGCCTGCACCAAGTGCAAAGCTCGCTCGGTGCGTTCCCGTGGGCCATTCAACTCATCCTCGACGATTACGCGCTGCATCAAGAAGGCAAGAAGCGTCTCAATGAAATCGTTACCGGCTTCGCCGATTTGGAGGCACCCGAGCTGTTCGGTGGCGATCCCATCGAAGCGACTGCCGACGAGGACGAGGAAGTCGCCGTCGAAGGCGCTGACGAGGATGAGGCCGAGGCCCAGACCGGCCCCGATCCCGTCGAAGTGACGCGGCGGATGGAGCTACTGAAAACCCTCTACACGAAGTTCGAGAAAACCCACGCCAAGTACAGCTCGGCCGACAAGAAGACGATCAAGGCCCGCGAAGAAATGGCGAGCGAGTTCATGAAACTCAAGCTGCCGCTCGCCTTGATCGACACCCTGGTGCGCAAGGTGCGCGAGGTGGTGGCCGAAACCAAGGACCACGAGCGCAAGGTGCTCGATCTCTCGACGCGCTTGGCCAAGATGCCGCGTAAGGATTTCATCAAGGCTTGGCCGGGCAACGAAACCAATCTCGAATGGGCCGACGAGATCATCCGTCGCAAGCAGAAGTGGTCGTCGGGCATGCGCGAGCACCGCGACGCCATCCTCGCTCAGCAGAATGCGTTGATCGCCCTCGAGGGCGCGCTGTGTCTATCGCTCGGCGAGATCAAGGACACCGCCCGCGCGATGGCCATTGGCGAAGCCAAGGCCCGCAAGGCGAAGCGGGAAATGGTCGAGGCCAACCTGCGCTTGGTCATCTCGATTGCCAAGAAATACACCAATCGCGGCCTGCAATTTCTCGACTTGATCCAAGAAGGCAACATCGGCCTGATGAAGGCGGTCGACAAATTCGAGTACCGGCGCGGCTACAAGTTCTCGACCTATGCCACCTGGTGGATCCGTCAGGCCATCACCCGCTCGATTGCCGATCAAGCGCGCACCATTCGTATTCCGGTGCACATGATCGAAACGATCAACAAGCTCAACCGCATCTCGCGGCAGATGCTGCAGCAGTTTGGTCGCGAGCCGACGCCGGAAGAATTGGCCAAAGAAATGGACATGCCGGAGGACAAGATCCGGAAAGTCCTAAAGATCGCCAAAGAGCCTATCTCGATGGAAACGCCCATCGGCGACGACGAGGATTCGCACCTCGGCGATTTCATCGAGGACACCAATGCCGAGTCGCCGCTTGAGAATGCCACCACCACGGGGCTTTCTGAAACCGTGCGCACCGTGCTCTCGGGCCTCACGCCTAGAGAGGCTAAGGTGCTGCGCATGCGTTTTGGCATCGACATGAATACTGATCACACCTTGGAAGAGGTGGGGAAGCAGTTCGACGTGACCCGCGAGCGCATTCGTCAGATCGAAGCCAAAGCCCTGCGCAAGCTGCGTCATCCGAGTCGCTCCGAGCAATTGCGCAGCTTCCTCGACATCGAGTAAATCGCGCCGGTGGAGGACGCCACGAAGCCCCGTAGCGCGGGGCTTCGCCACGTCCGGCTGGGGTGGCTGGCGTAGCGCGAGTCGCGGCTAGAATGACGAGGCGTCGGGCCCATAGCTCAATGGTTAGAGCACGGGACTCATAATCCCTTGGTTCCAGGTTCGAGTCCTGGTGGGCCCACCACTTTCCTCGCCTAAATCACTGATTTCGCTTGAGGGCTCGTCCGTAACCGTCCATCGCCGTCCAGCCCAGTGTTGGCCCAAGTGGGTAAATAGTGGGTAAGTGACCCGATGTGACTTGGGTAGCGTGCTGCCCGCGTCCGATGTCGTGTCTCGATGAACCGATTGGCGAAGACCCCCCTAACCCCCCGCCTCCCAGCGGGGGTTGCGCAAGTTTCGTCAGGGCCTCCGTCCCGAATACTGATCCCGTCTGCAAAGAGGGAGCCAAGGGCGGGTGGCAAAGAACGGACGGATCACGGTGAGGGCCCTGGGCGCGATTAAGGCCGGGAAAGTGCTTTCGGAATCCTTGGGACGCGGCGCGGGGACGCTGCGCGCGGTGGGGGTGGGCAATGGACGCGTCACCTTCCAGTACCGCTATGTCGGCGCTGACGGCTTACGCGACGCGCTTCCCGTGGGTGCTTGGTCGGAGCACGGGGGAGACGGCGGCCTGACCTTGGCTGATGCGCGACAGAAAGTCCGTTCTTGGGCGGCGAGATATGCCGCTGGCGATCGAGATCTGCGTAAGGCGCTGGGCATGAAGCGTCCGAAGTCCGGGGGGCCGCTGGAAGAGGTCCGTAACGGCGCAGTGCTGGCAGAAAAGGAACGGGTCCAAGCCACTTTCGGCGATCTCTTGAGTGCGTACGTCGAAGCATTGACCATCGCGGGGAAGACATCTGCACGCGCGGTGGAGAACGCCCTTCGAAAGCACGTGGAGCGTCGCTTGCCCGCCGTCTGGGCCATGCCCGCCAACGACGTGTCGCTCGAGCACCTCGTGGACATCGTCCACGCCATCGTCGCGGATGGAAAACTCACCGAAGCGCGGAAAGTGCGTAGCTACCTGAGGGCGGCGTGCGCGGCGGCCATGGCTGCGAGGCAGAGCCCCAGTGCGCCCGCGGTTCTGCGTTCAGTGGGCGCGACGACCAATCCCGCGCGAGACCTCGTGACGGTCAAGGGCGGTCGTGGCGCGCGTGATCGCGCGCTTTCCGTCACGGAGCTTCAGGCCTACTGGTATCGAATCAAATTCGGACGAGAGAACGCTTTACTGCGTTTCCATCTGCTCACCGGTGGGCAGCGCATCGAACAACTCGCTCGGGCAACCATCACGGACTGGGATCCCGAATCGCGCACGCTTCGCCTGCGGGATCCGAAGGGACGGCGCGAAAGGCCTCGGTTCCACCACGTCCCCCTCCTTCCTATGGCGATCGATGCCATGAGGGCCATGGATGCGGGCGTCCTAGGACCCTACTTGTTTGACCTTGTCCCCGAGAAACGTACCCCTTGCTAAGTGAT
>BBPD01003317.1_pt1 | contig 11579 bp, 7 predicted proteins | sample 1344911 | NCBI WGS metagenome assembly BBPD01 (sample SAMD00019088, study PRJDB2971) | groundwater metagenome | biome: freshwater biome; feature: mineral spring; material: ground water | place: USA: CA, Sonoma | collected 2011-09 | depth surface m
CCACCGGGTCGAGGTCGGGCACGCCAGCGGCCACCGATTGGGGGGCGCCACGGGCCGAATCGGGTGCCAAGGCAGCGGTCTGGTCAACTGGGTTTAAGGATGGGCGCATGGCAGCAAAACAATTTGGACCAGTATAGGCCTTCGTTTGTGGCTGGCAGCACAGTGTGGCTTGCCACACCAGTCGCACCTGCCGTGCGGGGTGCGAGAGCAGCCAAGAAGCCATGCAACGCGCTCAGGGCGGCACACCACACGCAGCCCTCTGCGCTGCGTTTAGGTCTGCCCTCACCACCTGCTGCTGGCGTGGCCGGCCGTTGCGGCTGATCACGATTCCCAGCATCGGGCTCAAACCGGGCCGACAAAGCGCGATGGTGCCAGCCTGAAAGGCCCCCGTCACCAGCAGCGTGTGCCCCTGCGGCATGTAAGACACATAGCGCGCCACGTGCATATTGCCCACCACAACCACCCCCGCCGGCGCGGCCGAGCCCACGCGCAGCAGCGTTTCACTATCTTCGCGCTGGGCGTTGCCGTTCAGGTCGGCAAACAGCAGCCAGCCCGCCGTCCACTGGTGCGCGGGGGCGTTGTCGGCATTGGAATTGGTGGCGCAGCGCTGGCTGGGTGCCGGCTCGGGCCCGGCGCGGCAAAGCACCACGCGCTGCCCCTGCCGAATGGCCTCGCTGCGCGTCAGGGCCAGTGCGCCGACCATCTCGGCTGCTGTGGCGTTCAGGCGCTGCTGCGCCACCATCTGTCCCAAGGCCGGGGCCGCAATCGCAGCCAGAATAGCCAGCAACGCCAACACCACCAGTGCCTCGATCAAAGTCACCCCATACACACACTGCCGCGCCGCTTTCATGGCATACCCTCCCTGCTTGACTCACCATGGGCCACAGTCTTGCACAGGCAGCGGCTTGCGTCAAGGCAGTGAAATTGCTGAGTTTGAGCCCGCCAAGCCACAACGCCTTGCGGCATTGCGGCATTGCGTTGCGCATCAAGAAGCCCTAAAAATGCCAACGCGCGCTGTGCAGCCGCCCTTGCCGCTGAGCGGCTTAAAAATGCCGCTGATCGGCCTACGCCCCGCTTACACACCAGCGCTGCACTATCATTGAGGCATGTTTGCACCGGGTCGCCTTTTTCGCCAAATCCGTGGCGTCACCTTGATCGAGCTGATGATCACGGTGGCTATTTTTGCCATCTTGGCGGCCATTGCGGCGCCGAGTTTCAGAGGCCTGATCGTGCGCAACCAGCTCAGCACCTTAAGCAACGAGCTGATGGTGGCGCTGCAATACGCGCGCTCCGAGGCCATCGTTTTGCGCGGCACCGTCACGGTCTGCCAAAGCGCCGACGGTGTTGGCTGTGCCGCCGCCGGGGGTTGGGAGCAGGGCTGGATTGCGTTTCACGACCGCAACGGCGACGGTCTCGTGACCCCGGCAGCCCTGCCCGCAGGTGGTGCACCCGCCTTGCCCGCCGACTTGGTTTTGCGCGCATGGCCCGCTGCGCCCCCGGGCTACACCGTGCGCTCCCATGCCAACATTGGTGCGCGGCTGCGTTACGACCCCCGCGGCCAAGCGCGCGAAACCGGCTTTTTCATCCTCTGCCACAACCTGCAATTGGTTGATGCACGCGCCATCGACGTCGACCTGCTGCGGGTGCGCCTAGCCACCGACCGCAACGGCGACCGCATCCCCGACAACGAAGACCTCATCCCCATGGGCAATTTCGCCAACTGCACCGCCACATGAAACCCGCCTCACCCAAAAGCCAACGCGGTGCCTCGCTGATCGAGGTTCTGGTGGCCTTTTTGCTGCTCTCGCTCGGGCTGCTGGGCATGTCGGCGCTGCAGATCAACGCGCTGCAAAACAGCCACAGCTCGCTGCAACGCAGCCAAGCCACCATGCTGGCGCACTTCATGATGGACGCCATGCGCGCCAACGCCGCCACCGCACGCACCGGCGGCTACAACCTCGGCGTGCTCGGCAACCCCGGCCCACCCGCCCTACCGAGCGTTCCGGTGTGCGTGGTGCCTGCCGCTGCCAGCCTGCCCACGCACGACCAGCGCGCCTGGATGCTGGCCATGCGCAATATTTTGGGCCAAGCCAATACCACCTGCGGCCTGATCAGTTGCGCCGCGGTGGCTGGTGGCACCCAATGCACCGTCCAAGTTTATTGGGACGACACCCGCGGCACCGGCGGCGCTGCGGCCCAAATGATCGAAATCCGCAGCCTGCTGTGACGCCATGAAAACCCGCCCCCAACCGCCTGCGCTACCGCTCCTCGGGCCATCTGCGTCGCCCGCTGCGCGTCCACTTGGAATCTGCCACCGTCCAGCCCAAATGCCCAAGCGGCAACGCGGCCTGTCTTTACTCGAACTTTTGATCGCACTGGTGCTCGGCTTGGTGCTGCTGGGTGCCGTGAGCACCGCCTACCTGGCCAACCGGCAGACCTTTCGCCAAGTAGAAAACCTGGCCCGCGTCAACGAGAACGCCCGCACCACTTTCGAGCTGCTGGGGCGCGAGTTACGCGAAGCCGGGGGTACCCACTGCGGCGCCCGGCTGCCCACGGCCAACGTGGTGCGCGCGGCCGTCAACCCACCTTGGTGGAGCGATTGGGGCCGGGGTTTGCAGGGCTACGAGGACGACCAAGAACTGCCCGGCACCCTGCCCCAATTCGACACCACCCCAAACCCGGCAGCAGGCCGGCGCGTGCCCGGAACCGATGCCGTCATCATCTGGTCGGGCAGCGTCCTGCCCCCGGTCTCCATCGTCGCACACAACCCTCCCGCCGCCTCCTTGCAAGTGGAGACCGCAGACCACGGCTTGAACGATGGCGACATCGTCATGGCCTGCGACTTGGGCCAGGCGGCCATATTCCAGATCAGCAACTCCAACCCGGCCAACCGCACCATCGTCCACAACACCGGCGCGGTGGTGCAACCCGGCAACTGCCGCAAGGAACTGGGCCTCTCGAATGCCCCACCACACGACTGCTCCACCGGCGGCAGCGATCACCCCTTCGCCGGCGGCGGTTTTCTGGGCCGCCTGAGCGCCAGCGCCTGGTACATCGGTTTCAACGGACGTGGCGGCACCTCGCTCTACCGCTCCGCCTTGAGCAGCACCAACAGGGTAGCCGGTGCTGCGCCCGAAGAGGTGATCGAAAACGTCAGCGATCTGGAGCTGCAATACCTAGAGCCCAACGCCGCTGGCGCCCTGCCGGCCGCTTATGTGGACGCCAACTTGGTCACCGACTGGAACCGGGTGCAGGCGGTTCGGCTGGAACCCACCTTCGTCACCGCCGAGCGCGTCGGCACCGACGGCAACCCGATCAATCGCACGCTGCCCTTCGTGGTTGGCATCCGCACCCGCTTGCCATGAACGCCCTGCCCCACCCCTGCCCTGCCGCGCACCCCGCCCTGCCGCACCGCGCGCACCCCGAGCACGGCGTGGTGCTGCTGGTGGCGCTGGTGATGCTGCTGCTGGTCACCGTGCTGGGCTTGGCCTCGGTGCGCATGCTGACCATGGAAGAGCGCATGGCTGCCAACAGCTTCGACCGCAACCTGGCTTTCCAAACCGCCGAAACCGCCTTGCGCGCGGGTGAGGCGGTCGCCGATTTTCAGTCGCTGGCCGCCAACGGCCCCAATCCAAATGTGGCCAATGAGGGCTTTCCTGCCGTCCTCATGGTGTGCAACAACCTCAACAACGGGGCCTGCGCCAATGGCTTGTGCTCGGCACCCAACCCCAATTGCAGCGCAGCACGCTGGGAAGATCCGGCTTTTGCTGGCTGGCAAAATGCCGCTGGTGCGGTTTCGCCACTGGCCACCGGCACGCCGCAGTTCTTTGTTGAACACCTGGGCTCCGGCTTCCCCTGCGACCCGCAAAGCCCGACGCAAAACCAAACTTGCGAGCGCTACCGCATCACCGCCCGCAGCCACGACCCGGCTGCCCCTGCCGCCCAGGGCCGCGCCGCCGTGGTGCTGCAATCGATCTACGCCACCGAATGAGGAGAGCCGCCATGCTGCGCTTGACAACACCCACCCTGCACCGCCTTGGCCAGCGCTGGCTGGCGCGCGCCGCCCTGCTGCTGGCCGCCACGGCCGCCCTGCTCAGCAGTCTGGCGCTGGCCAGCCCGCCGCTGGGTACCGCACCCGAATTCTCCGCCCCCTTGGGCGTGGTGCAAGCCGGCCGGCCGCTGGTGATGCTCACCATGGCGCGCGACCGCAGCCTGTTCAACGAAGCCTATAACGACGCCAGCGACATCAACGGCGACGGCCTGCTGGACTTGCGCTTCAACCCCGCCATCACCTATTTGGGCTTGTTCGATTCGCGGCTGTGTTATTCCTACACGGGCGACACCGCGAGCCGCAACGACAACACCGGGCTGTTTAGCCCCGCCGCCCACGCCGTGCCCGACACCACCACACCCAGCCGCAACCTGCGCTGTGACACAGCCAGCCACTGGTCCGGCAACTGGCTCAACTGGGCCACCACCAGCCGCATCGACGCGCTGCGCGTGGTGCTCTACGGCGGCTACCGCGAGGTGGACGACGCCGACCAAACCATTCTGCGCCGTGCCTACATCCCACAAGACGCGCACTCTTGGGCCAAGGAATACACCAGCGTGGCGGTGGATGGCTACAACATTGAAGACTTCACCTCGCTGTCCGAACCCGAATCCGAAGGCAACATCACACGGCGCCACTTCTTTGGCAACCTCACCGACACCCACGGCCGCAACTGCAGCACCTTGAACGACTGCAGCGGTCGCGCCCCGCTGCTGCGCGTGATTGAAAATGCCCAAAATGCCCGGGTCTGGCAGTGGGCCTCGACCGAGCGGCCGGTGCTGCACGAAAGCAACAATACCTTCTCTGGCACCCGCCTCGACCACACGGTGCGCGTCGAAGTCTGCACCACTCTCTTCAACGCTGGCTGCAAACGCTACCCAAACGGAAACTTCAAACCCGTCGGCCTGCTGCACGAGTTCGGCGAAAACAACGCCATGCACTTTGGCCTGCTCACCGGCAGCTACAACCGCAACTTGAGCGGCGGCGTGCTGCGCAAGGTGGTTTCCTCATTTGCCGATGAAGTCAACCCCGCCGACGGCACCTTCACCGACAACGCCACCCTCGTCAACGCCATCGACGCGCTGCGCATCCGCGGTTTCAACAATAATCGCACCGACAACACTTACAGTGGCGGCTGGGTCACCACCCGCGCCATGAACGAGGGCGAGTTCGTCGATTGGGGCAACCCAATCGGCGAAATGATGTTTGAAGCGCTGCGCTACTTTGCCGGCCGCTCCGCACCCACGGCCGCTTTTGCGACCAGCGGCGGGCACGATGGGCACCTGGGCCTGCCCGTAGCCACTTGGGATGACCCTTTCTCGCTCACCAGTGGCGCGGCGCGCGCGCAGTGGTGCGCCCGGCCGAACCAGCTCGTGATCTCTGGCGTCAACCCTTCGTTCGACTCCGACCAACTGCCTGGCAGCGCCTTTGGCAGCTTCAGCGGCGACCTCCCGGGGCTGAACGTGAGCGCCATCGGCCAGACCATTGCCACGCACGAGCCCGGCATCACCGGCATGCGCTTCATTGGCCAGGTGGGCGCCAACTTTGACGGCGCCCCGACGGCCAAAAACGTGACTTCGCTGGGCAACATCCGCGGCCTCTCGCCCGAGGGGCCCACCCAGCAGGGCAGCTTTTACTCGGCCTCGGTGGCCCACTTTGGCCGCATCACCGACCTGCGCCCAACCCTGAGGGGGCAGCAAAGCGTGGACACCTTCGCCGTAGCGCTCAGTTCGCCGCTGCCCACCATCGAAGTGCCGGCCCCGGGCGGGCGCATGTTCTCGCTGGTGCCATTTGCCAAATCGGTCGGCGGTTCTGGCATCAGCAACGCCAGGGGCGATTTTCAGCCCACCAACCAGATCGTCGATTTTTACGTGGACACCATCGCCAACTCCTGCCGCCAAGCCAACGGTGGCGTGGCTTCGATGTGCGCCGATTTCAACTCTGAAGTCAACGGCGGGCGCTACTTTGCGCGCTTTCGCATCAACTTCGAAGACGTGGAGCAAGGCGCCGACCACGACATGGACGCCATCGTCAGTTACGAGATTTCGATGCAGACCGATGGCCAGTTGCGCGTCGAGGTGATCCCTGTAAGCGCCGCAGGCGGCATTCAACACAGCATGGGCTATGTGCTCTCGGGCCTCACCGCCGACGGCGTTTATTTGGTGGTGACCGACGAAGCCATCGATCGCCCCTACCATTTGAACGTGCCGCCCGGGCGTGCGCCGGGCTTTTGCGACTCCACCCAGTCCGGCTGTGGCACGTTGCCACGCCTAGGCGGTGGCACCGGCAACGACCGCTCCGTCCGCTTCTTCACCGCCAGCACCGCCGGGGCCGCCAGCCTGCTGCCCAGCCCACTCTGGCTGGCCGCCAAGTGGGGCGGCTTCAACGACCTCAACGGCAACCAACGCCCCGATTTGCAAGCCGAATGGGACACCAACCGCGACGGCGTGCCCGACACCTACTTTCTGGTGCAAAACCCGACGCTGCTGCGCGAATCGCTCAGCCGTGCGCTCAACACCATTTTGGAGCGCAGCGCGGCCGCCGGCAACGTGTCGGCCAACAGCACCTTCATCACCACCGAGAGCGCGGTGTTCCAGTCGGTCTACAACAGCGCCAACTGGTCGGGCGATTTGCGCGCCTTCCCGATCGATGCCGCCACCGGCGTCGGAGCCGTGCCGCTGTGGTCGGCGGCCGACGAGTTGCCGGCGCACGGCGCAAGGCGCCTGTTCACCTCCAATGCCGCCGCCAGCCCGGCCCCGGCCAACCCGGCCCCGGTCTCCTTCGACTGGGCCGGTTTGTCCACCACTGCTCAGAGCAACCTGTTTGGCCCCGACGACACCGCACGCCAGCGCGTCATCAACTACCTGCGCGGCGACGCCAGCCAGGAAATCCGCAATGGCGGCACGCTGCGCAACCGCCCCACCACGCCGCTGGGCGACATCATCCATTCCTCGCCAGTGTATGTGGCCGACAACAACACGGTATTCGTCGGCTCCAACGGCGGCTTCTTGCATGCCTTCAATGCCAGCACCGGGGTGGAGCGCTTTGCCTTCGCGCCCAGCGGCTTGTTGCAGCACATGGGCCAGTTGGCCAGCCCGGCTTATGCGCGGCGCTACTTCGTCGATGGCGAAATTGCCGTCTCGCAGCGCGCCAGCACTGGCGGGCGCAACATTCTGGTGGGTATGCTCGGGCGCGGTGGCCGCGGGCTGTACGCGCTTGACGTGACCGACCCGGCCGCTTTCGGCAACACGGACACCGTGCTGTGGGAGAACTACGGTGCCTCAGACGCCGACATGGGCTTTTTGCTTGGCCGCCCGGTGATTGCCAGGGTCAGCGCCCCCGACGACAACGCCACACCTACCACACCCACCACCGACGTGGTGATTTTTGGCAACGGCTACAACAGCCCCAGCGGGCGCGCCGTGCTCTACGTGGTCAACTTGCACACGGGTGCGCTCATCGAGAAGCTCGACACCTTGGTAGGCAGCAGCTCCACGCCCAATGGCCTTGCCAGCCCCGGCCTAGCGCTCAATGCTGACGGCACGGTGGAGTACGTTTATGCGGGCGATTTGCAGGGCAATGTGTGGAAGTTCGACCTGAGCCACCGCAACCCGAATCAATGGGGATCGGCATTTCGCAGCGGCACCACCCCCGATCCTTTCTTCCAGGCCCGCAACGCCGACAATCAACCCCAACCCATCACGGCGCAAATCACCGTGGCCACCAACACGGTGCAGGGCGACCCGCACTTTGGCAAGCGCTACGTGTTTTTTGGCACCGGCAGCTACATGCGCGCCACCGACCCGGGCAACTTGCAAGTGCAATCGCTCTACGCCCTGATCGACGAGGGGGTAGCCATTACCGGGCGCAGTGCTCTGCGCCAGCGCAGCATCAACCAGGTGGGCACTATCACCTTCCTACAGGATGGCCGTTTAATTAGTCGCCCGGTGCGCACCTTCTCGCTGCCCACAGCGGGTGATATGGCGAACCAACGTGGTTGGTTCCTAGACTGGGTCGATCCACCCCATCCACCCGGCACGCGACGCGGCGAGCGGGTGGTGAGCAGCGCGCGCATTCTGCCTACCGTGGTGCCCAGCTTGGCGGTCAGCTCGATTGTCCCCTTGGTGGATACGTGCGAACCGGGAGGCACAGGCTTTCTGAACACGCTCGACCCCTTCTCCGGTGGCGGACTCGCCACGGGGATACTCGACGTCAACCGCATCAACGCCTTTGCCGACGACTTGCTGGGTACTCAGTTCATCGGATCGTTCGACCCCGGCATTGGCCTGCTGAGCGAACCGGTGCTGGTGGGCGACCGGCTGGTGGTGGGCGGCTCGGTGGCGCAAATCGCCGATGTGCGCGTGAACCGGCCCTTGGCACCGGGTTTGCGCGGGCGCATTTCGTGGCGCGAGATCATTCCACGCTAAGACCTGCCCCAATCAGCCATAACCAACACCACGCCGCACCTCACGCCCCAGCGCCCCTAGGCCCACCCTTTGCACAAGCCACCCGCCATGAACCACACCCCTGCCGCCCGCGGTTTCACACTGATCGAGCTGATGATCGTGGTGCTGATCATCGGCATCTTGGCGGCGATCGCGCTGCCGAGCTACCAGCGCCACGTCACCGAAACGCGGCGCGACGCGGCCACCGCCTGCCTGCTGGAGCTGGCGCAGTTTGCCGAGCGCCACTACACCACGCGCATGAGCTACGAACGCCTAGACCCAAACTTCCCGGTCGCAAACGAACGTGTGCCGCTGCCCATGACCCAGTGCCGCACCGACTTGGCCGCCTTCTACAATTTCAGTATCGTCGTGCCCAACGCGCGCAGCTACACCCTTGAGGCCGTGGCCCAAGGCGGCCAAGCCACCCGCGATGCGGCCTGCCTGACGCTGCGCCTCGATCAGCGCGGCACCCAAACGGCGTTGGACAGCGCCAATGCGGCGAGCGCGGGTTGCTGGTGATTGCAAGCCCTCTGCCAGGCTCGCAGAGCCTCAATCAGTCGTACACCACCTCGGCGCGCTGCTGGTGCGCTTGGGTGCGCCAGGCGGCCAGCGCGGCGTCGCAGGGGTAGCACTGGGCGCGCTGAGGGTCGAGCTGCAGCGTGGCGCGCACGGTCTCGAATTCCACTTCGAGGCGCAGCGGCAGGCCACGCAGCACCTCGCCCAGCTCTGTCTGGTGGCGCCGGGGCGGGTGCGCTTGCAGCAGCGCAGCGACCTCGGGGCGCTGGGTGGGCCCCACGGCCACGCGCAGGTATTTGCCAAAGCGGCAGCGGGCAGCGGGCAAGTCCCACACCTGCTGCACCTTGAGGCGCAGCCCGCCCGAAAAACGGTCGGGCTGCACCAGCACTTGCAGCAGCACCAGTTCGTCGTCTTGCAGTAGGTGGCGGTGCGCCTGCAGCAGCGCGTCGTCGGCGCTGGCTTCTAGCACGGCGCTGCGGTCGTCGAGCTTGAATAGTGCCACCTTGCCGCGCTGGCCGTTGATCACGCGCAAATCGCCCACGATGCCGGCCAGCAGCTGCGGCTCGCGGCTTTCGGTCACGTCGGCCAAGGGGGTGCGGGCGATGCGCCGCACTTCGTCGGCGGCTTGGTCGAACAGGTGGCCCGAAAAGTAAAACCCGAGCGCGGCTTTTTCGTGTGTCAGGCGCTCGCGCACGCTCCACGGCGGCGCCTCGGCCAGCGCCGGCTCTTGGTCGCTGGCGCCGTGGCCGCCGGCTTGGCCGGGCAGGTCGAACAAGCCGCCCTGCAAGGCGTTGGCCTGCTGCGCCTGGGCAAAATCAAAGGCCAGCTCGACCGAGGCCAGCGCGGCGGCGCGATCCGGGTGCAGGCGGTCGAAGGCGCCGGCCTTGACCAGCGCCTCGACGGTGCGCTTGTTGAGGCGGCCGCGTTCGATGCGGGCGCAAAAATCGAACAGGCTGCTAAACGGCCCCACCACCGTGGCCCGCGGCCCCGCGCCATGGCCTTGGCGCGCGGCCACGATGGCCTCGATGGCCTGCTGCCCGGTGCCCTTGACGGCCCCGAGGCCGTAGCGGATGCACTGCGCGCTCACCGGATCGAAGCGGTAGCCGCCCAGGTTCACGTCCGGCGGCTCGAAGGTGATGTTGAAGCGCTGCGCGTCTTCCACCAGCAGCTTGAGCTTGTCGGTGTCGTCCATCTCCAGCGTCAGGTTGGCGCAGAAGAATTCGGCCGTGTAGTGCACCTTGATCCAGGCGGTGTGGTAGGCCAGCAGCGAGTAGGCGGCGGCGTGCGACTTGTTGAAGCCGTAGCCTGCGAACTTTTCCATCAGGTCAAACACCTCGTCGGCCTGCGCCGGGCTCAGGCCCTGGCCGGCCGCCCCCTGGCGAAAGACCAGCCGCTGCTGCGCCATTTCTTCGGGCTTTTTCTTGCCCATGGCGCGCCGCAGCAGGTCGGCGCCGCCCAGGCTGTAGCCGCCCAGGATCTGCGCCGTCTGCATCACCTGCTCTTGATAGACCATGATGCCGTAGGTCTCGGACAGCACCTGCTCCAGCAGCGGGTGCGGGTATTGCACCACCTCGCGCCCGTGCTTGCGCGCCACGAAGCTGGGGATCAGGTCCATCGGGCCGGGGCGGTAGAGCGCGTTGAGGGCGATCAGGTCTTCGAGCCGGCTTGGTTTGGCGTCGCGCAACATGCCCTGCATGCCGCGGCTCTCGAACTGGAACACGGCCTCGGTTTTGCCTTCCTGGAACAAGCGGTAGGTGGCGGCATCGTCGAGCGCCAGCGTTTCGTAGGCAAAATCAGCCTGCTGCGGGTGGCGCTGCACGATCAGCTCTTTGGCCTGCTCCAGAATGGTGAGGGTGGCCAGGCCAAGGAAGTCGAACTTGACGAGACCGATCGCTTCCACATCGTCTTTGTCGTACTGGCTCACGGCGGCGTTGCTGCCGGGCTGCTGGTAGAGCGGGCAAAAATCGGTGAGTTTGCCGGGCGCGATCAGCACCCCGCCGGCGTGCATGCCCACGTTGCGCGTCAGGCCCTCGAGCTTTTGCGCCAGCTCGATTAGTTGGCGCACCTCGTCTTCTTTGGCGATGCGCTCGGCCAGCAGCGGCTCCATCTCGATCGCGTACAGGGTTTTATCGCCTTCGGGCTTGGGCCGGGGCGGGTATTGCAGCGTCACGCTCTGGCCCGGTTTGTTGGGGATGAGCTTGGAGATGCCGTCGCAAAAGCCGTAGGGAAAGTCGAGCACGCGCCCCACATCGCGAATCGCCGCCCGCGCCGCCAGGGTGCCAAAGGTGGCGATCTGGCTCACCGCCGCCAACCCGTATTTGCCCTTGACGTAGTCGATCACGCGGTCGCGGTTGGCTTGGCAGAAGTCGATGTCGAAGTCCGGCATCGAGACGCGCTCGGGGTTCAGGAAGCGCTCGAACAGCAGTTGGTAGCGCAGCGGGTCGAGGTCGGTGATTTGCAGCGCGTAGGCCACCAGCGAACCAGCCCCGGAGCCGCGCCCTGGGCCTACCGGGCAGCCGTTGAGCTTGGCCCAGAGGATGAAGTCGGAAACGATCAAAAAGTAGCCC
>BBPD01000723.1_pt2 | contig 11568 bp, 6 predicted proteins | sample 1344911 | NCBI WGS metagenome assembly BBPD01 (sample SAMD00019088, study PRJDB2971) | groundwater metagenome | biome: freshwater biome; feature: mineral spring; material: ground water | place: USA: CA, Sonoma | collected 2011-09 | depth surface m
CACGACATCAGCGCCTACAGCTTCCCGGCGCTGGCCAAGGCCGCCCTGCCCTTCCTGAACGACCGCTCGGCCCTGCTCACCCTGAGCTACTTGGGCGCGCTGCGCACCATCCCGCACTACAACACCATGGGCCTGGCCAAAGCCAGCCTGGAGGCCAGCGTGCGTTACCTGGCCGAAGCCGTGGGGCGGCTCGACGACGGGCGCAGCATCCGCGTCAACGGCGTGAGCGCGGGCCCGATCCGCACCCTGGCCGCCAGCGGCATCAAAGACTTTGGCAAGCTGCTGGGCATGGTGGCCGACGCCGCGCCGCTGCGGCGCAACGTAACCATCGACGACGTGGGCAACGTGGCCGCCTTTTTGCTCAGCGACCTGGCCGCTGGTGTGACGGCCGAGATCACCTACGTGGACTGCGGCTTCAGCCAGACCGCCGGCATCAGCCGCGACAGCCAGCAAGTGGCCTGACCATGGCTGGATGAGCCGCTGCACGGGCAGCGGCTGCACCGCCTGCCTGCCGCCGTCGCGCCCTTACTTGACCACGAAGCGCACCGTGATGGCCAACCCCAGACGCCTACGAGCCGGTCATGGGTCGGCGGTGCCTTGGTGTGCGTGGCGCATCCGACGCTGCTCCATCGCCTGCCAGCCGGGTACATGAGCGCTCATCAGCGCCTTGAACACTCGCCCATGCGTTGACAGACGCAAGTGCAGCAACTCATGAACGATCACGTAATCCTGAAAGCACGGGTCCTGCACAGCGAGGTCGCTGGCTAGGGTGACCGTGCCGGCCGACGAACAGGACCCCCACTTGCTGCGCATCTCCTGCACGCGGATGACCTTCGGATTCACTCGAAGTTTTGTGGCCCAAACTAGCGTTCGCTGCTTGAGTTCCTGCGCCGGAAACCGTGGCGACGTCACGCCCCCGTCTCCAGCAGCACCTTCACGACCAGATCAACGACGCGGGCCCGTTCGTCCTGCGGCAGCTTCAGCAGGGGCTTGTAGAGGGCGGCGCGGAACCGGCGCTGTTCGTCCGAGTTGACCGCCGCGTTGGGGAAGCGGGCGAGCTGTTCCTCGGCTTCCTTGGCCAGGCCCATCGGGTCGATGCCGGCAGTCCGCAGAGCGGCGTCGCCGCGCAAGGTCCAAGCCGCCGCAAACGCGCGCGCCGACAGGCCGCTGTCCTGAGCCGACTTGAGGGCCGCGTCCTTCTCGGCGGCCAGTGCCGCCAGCAGGTCCATCGCCGCCAGCCCATTGGTCTTGCGCTCCTCCAAGTCCTTGAGGATGCGTTCGGCGCGGTCCTTTAGCGGCTGCAACAGCGCCGCCTTGGCGCTGTCGTCGTCCATCTCCTCCTGTAGGCCGCGCACGAGGTTGAACACCTTGCCCTCGTCGGAACCCTGGTCGCCGCGCAGCGATTCCAGCGTCTTCACGTCGAAGGTGACGCTCTTGGTGAAGGCACCCAGCCCCTGCTGCGTGGCGCTGGCTTGGATCAAGCGCCGCGTCTTGTGGGCCAAGTCGGCGATGAAGCCGATCTTGGGCGCATAGGCATTGCGCACGGCCGCATAGAGCTGGGACAGGCTCTTGTAGGTTTCGATGTGGTCGCGCAGTTCGGGCGAGGGCGAGAGAATCTCCCACAGCGCCTCGATCTCCTTGTAGGCCTCGAAGAACGCCTTGCGCGCCTCGGGCACCAAGAAGCGGCCGTACACCAGGCGCTCCAGCCGTTCGTCAGCGCTGCCCCCAACGCCCGCATCGAGATAGTCCTTCTCGGCGGTGGCCATGCGCTGCTGGAAGTCATGCAGCAGAACATCCAGGCCCTCGATCACCCCGCCGACGTCGCTGGAGTCGAACGCCAGCGCCTTCTTGAGTTCGCGCAGCACGCCGACGAAGTCCACCACCAGGCCGATGCGCTTGGCCACGCCCTGCGCATCGATATAGGGCCGGTTCACGCGTGCTATTGCCTGCAGCAGCACGTGGTCGCGCATCGGCTTGTCGAGGTACAAGCAGTACAGCGGCGGCGCGTCGTAGCCGGTCAGCAGCTTGTCGGTGACGATGAGGATCTTCGGATCTTCGGCGGGCTTCTTGAACAGCAGCCGCACGTCCTCCTCGCGCTCTTCCGAGAGCTGAAGCTGGGCCACCAGCGGCCGGTCTAAGGCGTCGGCTGCGTTCTCCGTGTACACCGGCACCGACCACTCAGGCGGCAGGTGCTTGTCCAATGCCTGCTTGACCTTGGCGCAGGCCTCGCGGTTCACCGCGACGACGAACGCCTTGTAGCCCAGCGGCAGCACGTTCTCCTTGAAGTGCTCGGCGATGTACGCGGCGACCTTCTCGATCCGGTCATCGGCACACAGGAAGGTGCGCAGCCCCACCGCGCGGTCGAGCACCTTATTGAGCTCCTCGACATCGGTCACGCCTTCGCTGCCGGCCAGCGCAAAGAACTCCTTATCGAGTTGATCCACCGGCACGGTCATGGTGCTCGGTGCCATCATGTGCTTGATCGGCAGGGTGGTCTCGTCGGCGATCGACTCGGCGATTGAGTACTTGTCTAGGTAGCCCTGCTCGTCGTCCGGGCTGAAGATCTTGAAGGTGCCTTCGCCCTGCGCCGTGCGGGCGATCGGCGTCCCGGTGAAGCCGATCAGCGTGGCGTTGGGCAGTGCCGCCATCAGGTAGGTGCCCAGATCCCTGGCCACCGAGCGGTGCGCCTCATCGATGAACACGTAAACGTTGGAGGCGGTGAAGCTGTCTTTGCGGATCGCCTCGAACTTGTGGATCATGGCGATGATCAAGCCGCGAAAACCCGCATCGAGCAGCGCCTGCAGTTCGGTTTTCGTGTGCGCCCGCTTGACGGCAATGTCCTTGCCCTGCATCTCACCCAGCAGCCGCTCGACCCAGCCGCGGAGCTGGCCCTCGAGCTCGGTGCGGTCAACGACCAAGATCACCGTCGCGTGGTCGAAGCGGGCTTTGTCCTCTAGGATCTGGCGGGCGGCCGTCAGCAGCGTGAAGGTCTTGCCCGAGCCCTGGGTGTGCCAGATCAGGCCGCGCTTTCTGGCCGGGTCGAGGCAACGCTCGGTGATCGCATCGATGGCGCGCCGCTGGTGCTGCCGCAGGATGGACTTGCGCGTCTCGCCATCCTGCACGTAGTACAAGATCCAGTGCTGCAGCGTGCGCAGAAAGTCGGTGGGCTCGAAGAACGCCTGCACCGCGAAGCGGTAGCTCTGCGACGGTGCCGGGCCGCCCCAAGCCGCCGCGCTCCCCTCGGGGGACGACGGCGAAGCCGTCAAGGGGCCCACTTCAGGCGTCTGCTTCCAGCGTGCCATGTCGCGCCGGTTCGCGTTCCACGTCACGCCGTACCAGTAGTCCAGCAGGTGCGTGACGTTGAAGAGCTGCGGTGCGGCCAGCAGCTCGGGCGTCTCGAGCTCGTAGCGGCGAAGCTGTTTGATCCCGCGCTCGATGGCATCCCCATCCTTGGGGTTCTTGTGCTCGACGATGCACACCGGCAATCCGTTGACGACGAACATCACATCGGCGCGGTTGCCCTTGGTGCGCGCGGGCGGCTTGCTCACCCACTCCCAGGTCACGTGCAAGGCGTTGTGGGCGACCGTCTCGAAGTCGATCAGCGTCACCGGGCGGTGGCGCTTCTCGGCTTCGTCAACCCACTGGCGCTCGCCCCGCATCCAGGCCAGCATCTCGCGGTTGCCTTCAATGTTGGGCGGCAAGGCGTCGAGCCGCTCGACGATCGAACGCACCATGTCGGCCGTCAGCCACGGGTTGAACTCGGCCAGCTTGGCTTCGAGCACGCTGCGCAAGAATGCACCGGCAACGCCACCGCGCAAGGCCTGCGCTTCCTTGTCGGTCAGCGCCGTCCAGCCAATCTCGACCGCATGGTTGACCATCGGGAACTGGACCGCGCCGGCTTCGCTGATCTTCAGCGGCGACGCGATCAGCTTTGCGGCATAAGGCGGCGGCGGCCCTTCTTGCGCGCTCAGCCTCGTCATTGGGGAGCCCGTCCGAGCTTCGGGGCAGTTCCCGGCAGCTTCTTTTGCTCCGCCTTGAGTCGCCGCTCCAGCTTCTTCAGGTCCTCCGCCGGCGGCAACTGCTCCGGGACGATGTTGCGGTCGGTGAGCAGCTTGCGCACGTCGCGGTTGTTCTTGACATGCTCTTGCGTGATGCCCGGCTCGCCGTGCAGGTCCTGCTGCTTGACCTGCGTGTTGGTGATCTCGTTGGCGAAGTCCTTGGCCTTGATCGTGATCGTGGGCAGGAAGTCGGCCAGCGGCCGACCTTCGGGCACCGCCAGGCGATCCTTCATGTTCTGCGTGCTCAAGCCGCCGAACAGCGCCGCATCACCCTTGCTGAGAATGCGGCCGAAGCCCTGGCTGTCGATGCCGCGCTCGTAGAGCACGCCCGAGAGTTCCTTCTGCGACAGCGTCAGCTTCTCGCGCGCCTGCAGCCGCTCCCACTCGGCGATGCGGGCCTCGATGATTTCCTGCTTGCGCGTCTGCACGGCGAAGTAGGTCATCGCGAAGGCTATTGACTCCTTCTTCGGGTCGCCGTTCTGCGCGACTAGGTAGCAGGCGTAGCGTGTCAGCTCCACATCGACAACGTCGCGCTGCGCGCCCTTGCCGAGGTCGATCATTTTGCTGACGTCAGCAAAATGATCCTGCACCGCCTGCCCCGCGTTGGCGCAGGCGGTGCGGGCCTTGTCGAGCACGGTTTCGAAGTTGCGCCACTGCGTGTAGCCCAGCAGCACTTGCAACTCGCGCGCCAGCCAGTACTCGACGCCGTCGCGCTGGTGAGCGCAGTCTTCGAAGCTCTTGTGCAGCCGCTGGATCAGGTCTTTCTTCATGCGGGGGCTCCTTCAGGGACGGGGGCGCGGTCCAGCGCCGAAAGGTCCAGTTCATCGACTGCGATTTCGCCGGTCATCAGCTTGTGGAGCAGGGCCTTGAAGAGGTCGTCCAAGACGGCGCGTTTGCGCTGGTGCAGGTCGATCTTGCGGTCGAGGGCGTCGAGGATGGTCACGATGTCCTGGATTTCGTCGGATTCGCTTGGGCAAGCGACCTTGAATGTCTCTACGTCGTTCAGGTTCAGCGTCATTGTTCCATGGGCTGATGGGACGATTTGACTGAGCAGACGGCCCTTGCCTGCATAGATTGCGGAGCGCAGGAACTGGCCGGAGTACCGACCACGCGGTACCAGAGCCTTCACGTCCTGGTTAAAGGCCATTGGCCGGTTGATCACCGCAACGGGAAGATCCTTTGCCAGCCCCATTCCACGAACCAGGAGGAGTACGGTACCCACGGGTGCCAGCCGGCTCCCTGCGTCCACGCCCGCGGCTGACACGTGATCAATGGAGTCGTTCAGCGTCGGTGCCTTGAGGTCCTTGCCCGACACCCAAGGGATGGTCCCGCTCCAATGCTCGGCAACTGACTTGCGCGGCGTGCCACCACTCCAGATCTCGCACACCTCCAGGATTGTTCGCGGGTTCCAGCTCTCCGGCATCGGACCGATCTCAGTTTCCTTCTGCGGCTCCCCGCGCAGTCCGCGCTGGAAGAGCTCACTCATCACCGCATGCTTCAGTTCCAAAGCGATCGATGTAGCCTGTTCGTGAACGGTGATCGCTCCGCGCACCGCGGCGAGCGATCGCGCAATTGCCCGCTGCTCCGACGGCGGTGGGTGAGGCACATCCAGCGCGGCAAGCCGGTTGCGGGATAGATTGGGGATCGTGGTCTTGTTGCCCGCGCCTTCGAAGATGCCGAGCTGTGTGAACGCACACTGTAGGAAGTAGACGTAGAACCGCGAATCGACTTCGTCTTGAACGGGGCGCAGACGATGAAGGTGGTTCTGGAACGACATCACGGGCACGCGCCCGTCCCAAAGGGCCGCACGGCCGATGTCTCCGCCCTCGCAAACCAGCAGATCGCCCGCCTTGAGTCTCTTGTTGGCAAGCTCGGCCGCAGGGATCGACATCTCGTCAACCGTCGTGAGATCGATCTCGTCCCACAACACATTCGACGTGCGCAGAAACGGAACCTTTTCTGCTCCAGCGCGCGCTGCGGCGGACATCGTCTTTCCGGCGCCGATGTCGAAAAGCTCACCCAAGGGGCGCGACTTCCAGTTTGGTGTCGTCATAGCGGTGCCAGCAGCCTTGCCAGGGTTTGGTCGATCTCTAAAGCTTTCTCATCGAGGGCCAGCATGTCTGCGACGATGCTCTTGATCGAGCGATGCTGCGCGTCTCCGCCCTGGGCGACCCAGCGCCCGGGGCTCAAGTTGTAATCCGCCTCTTCTGCCTGCCCAGTCGAAATCACCGCCAGCTCGCCTTCGACGGGTTCGCCGCGCAGATACATGGCTGCCAGCGGGCGAATGTCCTCCTCGCGCAGGTAGTTCTTGGGCCGCCCCTTGCTGAAGCGCTTGCTCGCGTTGAGCAGCACGATCTTGCCCCGGCGCGATGCCGGTTTGTGCCTGTTCAACACCACGATCACGCCGGCCGCGGTCGTGTTGTAGAACAGGTTCTCGGGCAGCAGGATCACGCCGTCGATCAGATCGCGGTCCACGAACCACTTGCGCACGTTGCGTTCCCTGTCCTCGTTCTTCGAGCCCGAGCCGCGCGTCACGGCACCGGTGTCGAGCACGACGGCGGCGCGGCCGTGGTCGGCCATGCAGGCCAGCGTGTGCTGCAGCCAAGCCCAGTCGCCCTTGCCGCTGGTGATGCCGCCGGTGCTGCGGAAGCGGTCAAACGGGTCGTTGGCGAAGATGTCGGGCGCGAACGGCTGGTTCCACATCGGGTTGGCGACGACGATGTCGTGCTGCCGGATCGTGCCCTCGGCGGTGCGGAACTTGGGGTTGATCATCGTGTCGCCGCGCGCCAGCACCACGTCCATGTCGTGGATGATTGCGTTCATCTGCCCCACCGCGTAGCTCTCGGCCTGCAGCTCTTGGCCCGACAGCTTGAGCGGCACCTTGGCCATGGGGTCGAGCTCGCGGGCGACGAGCTGCAGCTTGACCAGCAGGCCGGCCGAGCCGCAGGCGTAGTCGTGGCAGGTCTCGCCCGGCCGTGGCCGCATCAGGTGCGCGATCAGGAAGCCGACCTCGGTCGGGGTGAAGAATTCGCCTGCGCTTTGGCCCGAGCCTTCCGCGAACTTGCGCAGCAGGTACTCGTAGGCGCGACCAAGGAAGTCGGGCTGTACGTCGGCTAGGCCCAGGCGGTAGCGCGGGTCGGAGAAGGTCTCGACGACGCCGCGCAGCTTGGCCGGGTTGATGTCGCGCTCGCCATTGCGCTCTGCCGCGAAGTCTTCGATGTCGATAACGCCGGCCAGCGATGGGTTTTGCTTCACGACGGCGCGCACCGCCTTGGTCAGGTGCTCGCCCAGATCCTTCGGCGCCGTGCTGCGGCCCTTGTCGTCCAGCGGCCACTCGTAGCGCTCGCGCCCGCTGATCACTGCCCAACGCGCCTCGCGGGGCAGGTAGAAGCGCATCAGCGAGTGGTCGGACTCGGCAATCTCCAGCGCAGTGGCGCGGTCACCGTATTCCTCGGCCAGCCGGGCGATCTCGTCATCGAAAACGTCGGACAGGCGCTTGAGGAACAGCAGCGGCAGCAGGAAGTCCTTGAACTTGGCGGCGTCTTTCTCGCCGCGAATCGAGCAGGCCGCGTCCCATAGCATCTGCTCCATGGGTTTGGTGGAGGGCACCGCTGCCGCGCCCTTGGTAGCGCGCCGACGAGTCACCTGAGCAGCCGCGTCCGCAGCCCCCGGGGCGGCGGCGTCCGTGCCGTCCACGCCGACCTCAGCCGCCAGTGCGAGGATGGCCTCCTGCGCGGCCCGCTGCGGCCGGTTGCCGCCGCCCTCCCAACGGTTGACCGTGGCGTAGGAGACGCCCAAGCGCTCGGCGAGCTGCTCTTGGGTGAAGTTTAAGGCTGCACGTACCGAGCGCAGGATGGCGGGGAAGTTGGGCTGTTCTGTCATGTATGCTATGTTCGCTATATCGCATACATTTGTCAAGCCCCCTTTTGTCGGCCGCTTCAGGCGCTTGGCGGCCAACACCCCCGACGCACCGCGCCAGTTGCTGGACGATCACGCGAGTGCAGCCCGCCCGCGGCGCAGACGCTTTCCACCGCGGCCGCGACTTCGTGCAGGAAGGAATTGCGGTCCGGGGAAGGGGGCGCGTCAGGAGCACATACAGCCGAGCGTGGCGGGCTGCTTAGATGGCTTGGTCAGCCCAAGCGCGTCGCTGTGGAGGGTTCGCGCAGCCGCTGCGGCTGCCCCGCCCCTGCCCGCGCCCTTACTTGACCACGAAGCGCACCGTGATGGCCGGCTGATTGGGCCGGTTGATGGTCGCCACGGCGCGCGCGCCTGGGGCCAGTGGCACATCGGCTTGCAGCATATTGGGCCCCGCCGGGGCCAGTGCGGCTTGGCTGCGCGTGGCCCCTTGCAGCACGGTGAGCTGGCCCGTCATCTGGCTCACGTTGGCGGGTTTGCCGTGGTCATCGACAAAAATCTGCGCCTGCGCGCCGCGCGCCACCAGCTCAAAGCCCAGATCGGCCGCCACCTGCACCACGCCGCCGTGTTTCGCTTGCGGCGCGCCGTGGGCGTGGGCGTTGAAACCGATCATAGCCAAGCCCAGCAGGGCCGCCATCACATACCGTTTTTGCATATCAATCTCCGTTGCAGAAAAAAACTTGAGGAATGGGCCGCATTCAGCGCCGATTTCACGCCGCATCCAAGCGGATTGTGAACCAGCGCGGGCTGCGGCCCGCAATCAGAACGACTCCTGCACCGCCGCATCGGAGCGGCTGGTGTCGGTTTCATTCACCAGGCGCTCGGTCGCTTGGCGGCCGTAGCGCAGGTACAGCACCGGCGTGAGCAGGGTGTCGAGCAGGGTCGAGCTCACCAGCCCGCCAAAAATCACCACCGCCACCGGGTGCAAAATCTCCTTACCCGGCGCATCGGCCGCCAGCAGCAAGGGCGTGAGCGCAAAGGCCGCCACCAGCGCCGTCATCAGCACCGGTGTGAGGCGCTCCAGCGAGCCGCGCACCACCATCTCGGGCCCGAAGCGCTCGCCCTCGAACTTGCACAGGTTGATGTAGTGGCTGATCTTGAGCACGCCGTTGCGGCTGGCAATGCCGGCCAAGGTGATGAAGCCCACCATCGAAGCCACCGACAGGCTCACCCCCGCGATCCACATCGCTATCACCGAGCCGATCAGCGCCAGCGGGATGTTGAGCATGATGATGCCCGACAGCAGCACCGACTTGTAGCGCGAATACAGCACCATAAAGACCAGCAGCAGCGACAGCAGCGACAAGCCCGCGATCAGCCGTGTGGCCTGCTCCTGCGCCTGAAACTGCCCTTCGAGCGTGATGAAGGCCCCCGGCGGCAGCTCGCTGCGCGCGATCACGCCGCGCACGTCGGCGATGATGCGGCCCATGTCGGAGCCGTCGGTGTTGGCAAAGACGACGATGCGCCGCTGCCCGTTCTCGCGCCCGATCTGGTTCGGGCCATCGGTCACTTCCACCGTGGCAAAGGCCGACACCGGCACGCTGCCCGAGGGCGTGTGCACCAGCAAGCGCTCTAGGTCTTGCGGGCTGCGCGCCTGGTCGGGCAGGCGCAGCACCAGCTCGAAGCGGCGCGCCCCATCGACGATCACCGCCCCGTGCGCGCCGTCGGTGAGCGCTTGCAGCACGCGCACCGCCTCACCCGGCGACAAGCCGGTCTGCGCCAGCCGCTGGTGGTCGATGCGCACCGTGATCTGCGGGATCAGCACCTGTTTCTCGACGCTCAAATCCACCAGCCCCGGCACCGCCTCCAGCTCCTGGCGCAGTTGCGCCGCCAGCCCGCGCAAGGTGTCGGTGTCGTCGCCAAAGACCTTGATCGCAATCTGTGCCCGCACCCCGGCCAGCAAGTGATCCAGCCGGTGCGAGATCGGCTGCCCGACCGCCACCTGCACTGGCAACACCGCCAGCCGCTCGCGCAGATCGGCCATGACGGCCTCGCGGTCGCGCGCGCTTGGCGCCAGCCCCACGTCGATTTCGGCAGCGTGCACCCCCTCGGCGTGCTCGTCGAGCTCGGCGCGGCCGGTGCGGCGCCCCACATGCGTGACTTCGGGCACTTGCAAGATCAGCGTTTCGGCCAGCGCGCCGATGCGGTTCGATTCCTCCAACGAGGTACCCGGCTGCATCAGCATGCCCAGCGTGAGCGAGCCCTCATTGAACGCCGGCAGGAAGGCGCGCGGAAAAAACGGCACGCTCGCCGCCGCCAGCGCCACCGCCACCAGCGCCGCCGCCAGCAGCAGCCGCGTGCGCCCAAAGGACCAGTGCAGCAGCCGCGTGTCCCAGCGCTTGAGGCGTGTCACCAGCGGGCTGTCGCCTTGGTGCAGGCGCTTCATGCGCGGCAGCAGGTAGTAGCACAGCACCGGCGTGACGGTCATGGCCACCCCCATCGAAGCCAGGATCGAGACGATGTACGCCACCCCCAGCGGCGAGAACAGCCGCCCTTCGATGCCCGGCAGCGCAAACAAGGGCACAAACACCAGCACCACGATCAGCGTGGCATAGACGATGCCGGTGCGCACCTCGATGCTGGCCTGGCGCACCACCTCGATCACCGGCAGCGGCCGCTCCAGCAAGCGGTTTTGCTTGAGGCGGCGCACGGTGTTTTCCACATCCACCACCGCGTCATCGACCAGCTCGCCGATGGCGATCGCAATGCCGCCCAGCGTCATCACGTTGATGGTCTGCCCCATCCAGTGAAACACCAGCGCCGTGGCCGCCAGCGAGAGCGGGATGGCAGTGAGCGAGATCAGCGTGGTGCGCACCGAGAGCAAAAAGGCAAACAGCACGATCGCCACCATGATGGCCCCGTCGCGCAGCGCCTCGGCCACATTGCCCGTGGCCGCCTGGATGAAATCGGCCTGCCTAAACAGCACCCGCGGCTCGGCCAGCCCGGCCGGTCGGCCAGCTTTGAGCTCCTCCAGCGCGGCCTCGATCTGCTCGGTCAGGCGCAGCGTGTCGGCACCGGGCTGCTTTTGGATGCTCAGCACCACCGCCGGCGCGCCGTTGAAACCGGCATCGCCGCGCTTGAGCCCAGCAGCAAAGCGCACCTGCGCCACCTGCTGCAACAGGATCGGGCGCCCATCGCGCCAGGCCACCGCCAGCCCCTGCAAGTCTTCGAGGCGGCTGCTGCGGCCGATGTGGCGGATCAGGTATTCGCGGCTGTTGCGGTCGATGAAGCCGCCGCCGGCGTTGCTGGCAAAGCCGCTCAGCGCGGCCTCGATCTGCGTCAGCGTGACGCCAAACTGCGCCATCCGCTGCGGGTCGGGCTCGACGCGCAACTGGCGCACCTCGCCGCCGATCGGAATCACCTGCGACACCCCGGCGATCGAGAGCAGGCGCGGGCGCAGCACGAAATCGGCGTACTCGCGCGCCGCCATGGCCTGCTGCGCCGCATCCTCGGCGCTGCCAGCACCCGCAGCCTGCGCTTGCAGCGGCAGCGCCAGCAGCATCACCTCGCCCATGATCGACGACACCGGCCCCATGCTCGGGCTGATCTCGGGCGGCAGTTGCTCGCGCACCAGCGCCAGCCGCTCGGCGACTTG
>BBPD01000564.1_pt1 | contig 11545 bp, 5 predicted proteins | sample 1344911 | NCBI WGS metagenome assembly BBPD01 (sample SAMD00019088, study PRJDB2971) | groundwater metagenome | biome: freshwater biome; feature: mineral spring; material: ground water | place: USA: CA, Sonoma | collected 2011-09 | depth surface m
CGCGCCTGCAGCTCGGCGGTGGGCTCGCCGTGGCCGGGCAGGCGCTGCTGCAGCATCTCGTAGTAGATGTCGTTGGGCGCGCTCAGCAGGGGAATGCCGGCCAGTTGCAGCGCATCGACGCTGGCCAGAATGTCGTCGGTGAGCAAGGCGATGTGCTGGATGCCTTCGCCGTTGAACTGCATCAGGAATTCTTCGATCTGGCCCCCGTTGCGGCCCGACTCCTCGTTGAGCGGTATGCGAATCAGGCCGTCGGGGGCGGTCATGGCGCGGCTGGTCAGGCCGGTGTGCTGGCCTTGGATGTCGAAATAGCGGATTTCGCGGAAGTTGAACAGCTTTTCGTAGAAGGCGCTCCAGTAAGCCATGCGGCCACGATAGACGTTGTGCGTCAGGTGGTCGATCAGCTTGAAGCCGTGGCCCACGGGGTGGCGGCTGGCGGGGTCGGCAAAGCCGGGCAGGAACTCGAAATCGATGTCGTAGATGCTTTTGCCCTCTTCGTAGCGGTCGATCAGGTACAGCGGCGCGCCGCCTATGCCCTTGATGGCGGGCAGGCGCAGCTCCATCGGGCCAGTGGGGATTTCGACCGGTTGCGCGCCCAGCTCCAGCGCCCGCGCGTAGGCCCGGTGCGCATCCTTGACGCGAAAGGCCAGGCCGCAGGCGCTCGGGCCGTGCTCGGCGGCGAAGTAGCCCGCCAGGCTTTTGGGCTCGCGGTTGACGATGAAGTTGATGCCACCTTGGCGGTACAGCAGCACGTCTTTGGAGCGGTGCCGCGCCACCAGGCTAAAGCCCATGCGCTCGAACAAGGGTTCCAGCACCTGGGGCGCGGGGGAGGCAAATTCGACGAACTCGAAACCGCACAAACCCATCGGGTTGGGGATAGCTTCAGCCATGGCGCTGCTCCAAATCAAATAATTGAAAGCGCAACTGTATGCCAGCCAGCGCCGCCCATGGGGTTGCACCGACCCCATGAAAACCCTCATGGGTGCGCCCGCGCTGCGGCCAAGAGTGGGCCTGCGGATCAGGCCGCCGCTTGCCCGCTGCCGCAAGCGCCAAACACCTGCGCCCACAGCGCTCGCACCGCCGCGCTGTGCTCGGCTACCAGGGCCGGGTCGATTTGCGTGCTGGCTTCGTCCAGCCGGGCCCGGTGCTGGCGCTGGCGCAAGGCGCGGTAGGCGCGTGCCGCCGCTTGCCCCATGCCAGCGGGCAACAAGGCGGCTTGCTCGGCGGCGTGCAGCAAGGCGATGTTGCCGCTGTTGCGGCACAGCTCAGCATGTGCAGCGGCGTGTGCCAGCACCAGAAACTGCACCGCAAACTCCACATCGACCATGCCGCCGGGGCTGTGTTTGATGTCAAACCGCCCCGCACGCACCGGGTGCGCTAGGCGCAGGCGCTCGCGCATGGCGCAGATTTCGGCCGCCAGCGCGGCGCGCTCGCGCGGTGCCGTGAGCACCGCCTGGCGCACCGCGTCGAAACGCTGCTGCAGATCGGGCGGCCCGAGCACGCAGCGCGCGCGCGTGATGGCTTGGTGCTCCCAAGTCCAGGCGGTGTTGCTGCCGCGGTTTTGCTGGTAGTTTTGGAACGCCGCAAAGCTCGTCACCAGCAAACCGGAGCCGCCGTTGGGGCGCAAAGCGGTGTCGATTTCGTACAGATCGCCTTCGCCGGTCTTGACGGTGAGCCAACTGATGAGCTTGCGCACCAGCGCGGCATAGACTTCGCTGGCGCGCTCGTCCGGGTCGTCATAGACGAACACGATGTCGAGGTCGCTGCCGTAGCCGAGCTCCTTGCCGCCCAGCTTGCCGTAGCCGATGATGGCGTGGCGCGGCTGCTCGCAGTGGCGCTGCTTGAGGCGCTGCCAGCACCAGCGCCCGGTCACGCGCAGCACCGCGTCGGCCAAGGCGCTTAGGTCGTCGGCCACTTGCTCGACCGTGAGCACGCCTTCTACGTCGCGCGCCAGGGTGCGAAACACCTCGGCGTGGTGCGCACGGCGCAGCAGGTCCAGCAGCGCTTCGTCGTCGTCTTCGCCGCTGGCGGCCAGTGCCTGGCGGCGCGCCTCCAGGTCGGCCTCGAACTGCGGTGCCTCGAAGCGCTCTTGGTACAACTGCTGCCCGGCGAGTTCGTCGATTACGCCGGGGTGGCGCAGCAAATAGCGCGCCGGCCACTGCGCCGCCCCGAGCATGTGCAGCAGCCGCTCGTGCACTGAAGGGCGCTCTTGCAACAGCGCCAGGTAGCTTTCGCGGCGCAGCAGCGGCTCGATCCAGTCGTTCAAGCGCAGCGCAGCCGCCTCGGTGATGCGGCCCTGCTCCAGCCAAACCCCGGTGCGCTGCACCAGCAGCAGCAGGCGGCGGCGCGCATCTTCGCGCAGCGCCTGCACCCGCGGCTGCTCCAGCCACGGTGCCACGCGCGCGGCGTAAGCCGGCGGCAGTTGCGCCAGCACGGTGTGCAGATCGTCTGCGGCGGGGCGGGCGCGCCCGTTGCAGCCTTTGCCGTTGCAGCCCGGTGCGTCTTGACCGAGCAAGGTGTCGAACTCCAGCGCCACGCGCTCGCGGTGCGCGTCGAGCGTGTGCAGCAAGGCGCAGCAATCGGGCAGGCCCAGGCTGTGTGCGATCCAGAGCAGGTCGTCGTCGCGGGTGGGCAGGATGTGGGTCTGCTGGTCGTCTAGGTACTGGATGCGGTGCTCCAGGCGGCGCAAAAAGTCGTAGGCCAGCGCCAGGGCCTGCGCCTTGTCGGGCGTCATCAGCCCGGCTTGCTGCAGGCGCGGCAGCGCCTCCAGCGTGGCGCGGGTGCGCAACTCGGGAAACTGGCCGGCCCGCACCACTTGCAACAGTTGCACCGTGAACTCGATTTCGCGGATGCCGCCGCGCGAGAGCTTGACGTCGTGCGCGCGCTCGGGCTGCCCGGCGGCGCGCTTGGCGGCGTGCTCACGAATTTGCTGGTGCAGCGCACGCAGCGACTGGAACACGTTGTAGTCTAGGTAGCGCCGAAACACAAAGGGCTGCACCAGCGCGCGCAGCGCCTGCGTGGCACCCGACGCGTTGGCGGCCTGCGGGGCCACGACCCGGCTCTTGAGCCAGGCAAAGCGCTCCCACTCGCGCCCCTGCACCAAAAAATACTCCTCCAGCGAGTCCAGCGAGAGCGCCGCCGGGCCCGAATTGCCGTTGGGCCGCAGCGCCAGATCGACCCGAAACACCTGGCCGTGTTCGGTGCTCTCGCCGATCAGGCCGTAAATGCGCTTGACCGCCTTGGCAAAATACTCGTGGTTGCTGATGCGGTTGCGGCCCTGCGGGGTGCCAGCGGTTTCGCCGTCTTGGTCATAAACGTAGATCAGGTCGATGTCGCTCGACACGTTGAGCTCGCGCGCACCGAATTTGCCCATGCCCACGATCCACAGCTCGGCCCGTGGCACCGCGGCGGGGGTGTTTGGTGCCAGGGGCGCAGCGGCCTGCGGTATGCCGTGGCGCTGGTCGAGTTCGGCCAGTGCCTGCTGCAGCGCCTGCTCCAGAGCCAGCTCGGCCAAGTCGGTCATGGCACCGGTCACGCCGGCCAGGGGGGCTTGCTGCTCCACGTCGAGCACGGCCAAGCGCTCGAGCACCAGGTGGCGCAGCACGCGCAGCGCCGCTCCCAGCTCCAGCCCGCCTTGCTGCAGCGCATCCAGCGTCTGGCGCATCGTGCCCGCACTGGGCAGGCCGGGTGGCAGCAGGCCCAGCTCATGCTCGTAGCGGCGGCGGATGCGCTGCACATAACGCGAGTGCGCCGCCAGCGCGATAGGTTTGGATACAAATTGAGGCGCTTGAACCTCCCGCGCAGCCTTGCCGACAGTCATAATTTCGCGTGCCCGATGAACCCTTGATTCCCCGACCCTCGCGCCTGCTGCACCTGCAAGCGGCGCTGCTGCGCGCCGTGCTCTGGGCGGTGGCGCTGGCTTGGCTGCTGTTTGCGCTCAGTTGGGGGCTGTTGCATGGGGTCATTGTGCCGCGAGTCGGGGAATGGCGTCCGGCGCTGGAGCGCATGGCCAGCGAGGCGCTGGGGGTGAAGGTGGAAATCGGCTCACTGCAGGCCAATTCCAGCGGCCCGGTGCCCAGCCTGCACCTGAGCGATGTGGTGCTGCGCGACGCCGCCGGCCACGAGGCGCTGCGCCTGCCCAGCGTGCGCGCCGCGCTCTCGCTGCATTCGCTTTGGCGCCTGGGCTTCGATCAGCTCGTGATCGAGCGCCCGGTGCTCGATTTGCGCCGCAGCGCCGACGGCCGCTTGCTGCTGGGTGGCATCGACCTGGGCCAGATGGAGCAAGCCGGCGAGGGCAGCCCGCTGGCCGACTGGTTGCTGGAGCAAAGCGAGCTGGCGATTTTGCAGGGCACGCTGCGCTGGCACGACGACACCCGCCCCGCCGCCGAGCCGCTGGTGCTCGAAGGAATCGACTGGGTGCTGCGCCACAGCGGCCGCACGCACCAATTGCGCCTCGATGCCACGCCGCCTGCGGCCTGGGGCCAGCGCTTTAGCGTGCAGGGCCAGTTCACGCGGCCGTGGTGGCAAACCGGGGCCGGCTCGTGGCGCGATTGGCGCGGCACCCTGTACGCCAATCTGCCCTGGATCGACTTGCAGCGCCTGGGGCTGCACCTCGATGCCCCGGCCCTGCTCGGGCTGGAGCTGCAACAGGGCCAAGGGGCGGCGCGCCTGTGGCTGGAACTCGATCGCGGTGTGCTGCGCCAGGCCAGCACCGATCTGGCCTTGCAGCGGGTGCGCTTGCAGTGGCCTGGGGTGCCCGAGGCTTTCGATTTGCACGACTTGCAAACCCGGCTCGATCTGCAGCGCGAGGGCCAGACCACGCGCCTGAGCAGCCACGGGCTGGCGTTTCGCACCGCTGCCGGCGCGATCTGGCCAGGCGGCAATGTGCGCATCCAGCACACCACGGCCCCCGACGGCAGCTTGAGCGGCTTGGAACTGCAGGGCGAACGGCTGGACTTGCAGGCGCTGGCGCAACTGGCGCAACCGCTGCCGCTGCCCGAGGCGCTGCGCCTCGGCTTGCTCGAAACGCAGCCGCGCGGGCTGGCCGAGGCGCTGCAACTGCAATGGAGCGCGCCGCAAGGCGATGCCGCCGCCACCTGGAGCGCCAGCGGGCGCTTGCGCGGCATGGGCTTGCAGGCCGGGGCGGCCCCGGCACCCAAGCGGCACCCCCAGGGCTGGCTCATCCACACGCCGGGGCGGCCGGGCATAGCCGGGGCCGACCTCGATTTCAGCCTCACGCCCAGCGGCGGCCAAGCCGAGCTGCGGCTGGCAAACGGGCACCTGGACCTGCCCGGGGTCTATGCGCAGCCGCGGCTGGAGCTGGAGCTGCTCCAAGCGGGCTTGAGCTGGCGCGTGCAGGGTGAGCAGATCACGCTCCAAGTGCCGCGCCTGCTGCTGCGCAACCCCGACCTCGAAGCCGAGCTGCAACTGAACTGGCGCAGCGCCGACCCGGCCCAAAGCCCGGCGCGCGCGCGCTTTCCTGGCGTGCTGGAGCTCGATGGCCGCCTGTTGCGCGCCAACGCGGCTCGGGTCTATCGCTACCTGCCGCTCAACGTGGGGGATTACACCAAAAACTGGCTGCGCAGCGCCATCGTCGCCGGGCGCATCGAGCAAGCCAAGGTGCGCGTGCAGGGCGATCTGTGGAACTTCCCCTACCAGCAGCCGGGCAGCGGGGTGTTCACCGTGATGGCACCGCTGCACGAGGTGCTGCTCGACTACGCCCCGGCGCACCTGCTGCCCACAGGCAGCCCGCCTTGGCCGGTATTGCGGGTGCAGCAAGCGCGCCTGCAAATCGAAGGCACGCGCTTGCGCATAGACCAAGCCAGCGGCTTGGTGCGCCAGTGGCCGCAGTTGCAAATCGGGCCAACCACAGCCGAAATCCCCGACTTCATGGCGTATGAACCGCAGTTGCGCGTGCAGGGGCAGGTGCGCGGCCCGGCCGACGCTGCCTTGGCCTTCGTCAAAAGCTCGCCCTTGCGCCAGATGACCGAGGCCGCGCTGGACCAGGCCCAGGCCAGCGGCGCGCTGCAACTCGATCTGCAACTCGATATGCCGCTCAACGACAGCGACGCCACCCGCGTGCAGGGGCAGTTGCGGCTGGCGGGCAACGAGCTGCGCCTGGGCCCCGACAGCCCGCCCCTGCAAGCGCTGCAGGGCTTGCTGAACTTCAGCGAACGCGGCTTCGACATCCCGTCCGCCAGCGGCCAAATGCTGGGCGGGCCGCTGCGCTTTTCGGGCCGCATGGCGACCGAACAGGGCCACTCGGTGCTGCACCTGCGCGGGCAGGGCCTAGCCACGGCGCAGGGGCTGGCCCAGGGCGATCCGTGGCCTTGGCTGGCCCCGCTGGGGCGCTCGGGCAGCGGCAGCGCCGCTTACCAGGCCGAACTGCGCATCGGCCCCGAAGGCACCACGGTGCGGGTCGATTCCGATCTGCAGGGCCTGGCGCTGCAACTGCCCGCCCCACTGCACAAGCGCGCCGAAGAGCTGCTGCTGCTGCGGCTGCGCATCGAACCCTTGGCTGGTGCCCCCACCGGGGCCAGCCGCGACCAACTGCAACTCGACCTGGGCAGCGGCCCGGCCCCCTTGCTGAGCCTGCAGTACCAGCGCGAGCACCGCGGCGCGGCCACCAAGGTGCTGCGCGGCAGCCTGGCCGTGCGCAGCGCCCGCCCCGCGCTGCCCGCCTCGGGCGTGCTGGCCGTGCTCGACCTGGGCGAATTCGACGCCGACGCCTGGACGCAGCTCTACAGCGCCGCCCCTGCCACTCCCGCAGCGGTGCCTGCCCCTGCCGCCGCCCCGGTCAACCCACCCGGCCAACCCACCCAGCGCGCCCTCACCCTAGACGACAGCCGCATCTACTGGCCCACGCAGTGGCGGCTGCAGGCCGCGCGCCTGACCCAAGGCGGCCGCCACTGGCACGACCTGAGCCTGAGCGGCAGCCACGAGCGCGACACCTGGCGCCTATCGGTGCAAGCGCGCGAAGGGGCCGGGCAGATCAGCTACCGCGCCGGCAGCGCCCAAGCCCCAGGCCAGATTCACGCCCGCCTGAGCCGGCTCGACTGGCAGCGCGCGGGTGTGCAGCAAGTGGAACAGGTGCTGCAGCAGCAGCCCAAGGCGGTACCCGCAATCGACCTGGTGATCGAGCGCCTGCGCCTGGATGGACGCGAACTTGGGCGGCTGGAGGTGCAGGCCGTGAACCGCTTGGCGGCGCAAGAAGCACCAGGGGGTGCATCGGAATGGCGTCTGAATGCGCTGGCGCTCAGCACACCAGAAGCCACCCTCAAAGCCAGCGGCAACTGGGTCGTACACGGGCGCGATGCCCGCACCCGGCGCACCGCCTTGCGCGTCGAGCTCGATATCCGCGACGCCGGTGCACTGCTGGCGCGCATGGGCCAGCCCCAGACCCTGCGCGGCGGCCAAGGCCGCATCGAAGGGCACCTGGGCTGGATCGGCTCGCCGCTGGCGCTCGACACCCCCAGCCTGAGCGGCGAGCTGCAGCTCGACATGGGGCGCGGCCAGTTCCTGCGCGCCGAGCCTGGGGTAGCCAAGCTGCTCGGGGTGCTGAGCCTGCAGGCGCTGCCGCGGCGCTTGCTGCTGGACTTTCGCGATGTGTTCAGCGAGGGCTTTGCCTTCGACTTCGTGCGCGGCCACGTGACCATCGCCCAAGGCGTGGCGCGCAGCAACAACCTGCAAATGAAGGGCGTCAACGCCGCCGTGCTCATGGAAGGCAGCGCCGACATCGTGCGCGAAACCCAAGACCTGCGCGTGGTGGTGGTGCCCGAACTCAACGCCGACACGGTGTCCTTGGTGGCCACCCTGATCAACCCGATCACCGGGCTGGGCACTTTTCTGGCCCAGTTTCTGCTGCGCCAGCCGCTGCAGCAGGCGGCCACACGCGAGTTTCACATCACCGGCCCCTGGGCCGACCCCGTGGTCACGCCGGTGCAGCGCCAACCCATCCCCAACCCAGCCACCGGAGCCAACTAATCCATGAAAGTCGCTACCTTGCAAATGGTCTCGGGCAGCCAGCTCCAGGCCAACCTCGATCAGGCCCAGGCGCTGCTGCAACAAGCCAGCCTAGCGGGTGCCGAACTGGCCGTGCTGCCCGAATACTTCTGCCTCATGGGCCAGCGCGAGACCGACAAGCTGGCGCTGGCCGAGGCCCACGGCAGCGGCCCGATCCAAGAGTTTCTGGCCCGTGCGGCGCGCCAGTTTGGGCTCTGGGTGGTGGGCGGCACGCTGCCGCTGCAAAGCCCGGTGCCGGGGCGCGTGGCCAACGCCTGCCTGGTTTTTGACCCCAGCGGAGCGCCGGTGGCGCGCTACGACAAGATCCACCTCTTTTGCTACGACAACGGGCGCGAACGCTACGACGAAGCCGCCGTGCTGGTCGCGGGCAGCGCGCCGGTCGCCTTCGAACTGCCCGACCGCAGCGGCCAGCGCTGGCGCGTGGGCTTGAGCGTGTGCTACGACCTGCGCTTCCCCGAGCTCTACCGGCACCTGGCGGCCGATTTGCTGCTCGTGCCTGCCGCCTTCACCCACGGCACCGGGCAGGCGCACTGGGAGCTGCTACTGCGCGCCCGCGCGATCGAAAACCTGGCCTTTGTGGCCGCCAGCGCCCAAGGCGGCCAGCACGACAACGGCCGCCAAACCTGGGGCCAGAGCCTGCTGATCGACCCCTGGGGCGTGGTGCTGGCCCAGCAGGCCAGCGGGCCGGGCGTGGTGCTGGCCGATTTGGAATGGGCGCGGCTGCAGCAGGTGCGCCAGCAGTTGCCCGCGCTGCAACACCGGCGGCTATAAGGCGACTCAGGCAGCTCAGGCGGCCCAGGCCGTGCGAGCGGCCACCGCCACACGCCCTATCATCGCGGCATGTACGCATTGCCTCACCTACCCCGCCCACTGCGCTTGCTGGCTGCCTTGGCGCTGGCCGCTGGGCTGGCGGCGTGCGCAGCCCCACCCAGCCCACCGGCCACCCCAGACCAGGCCGAAGCGCGCACCGCGCCTGCGCCCCTGGCCCCTGCGGCCCCATCCACCCAGCCCACACCGCCAGCCGCAGAGCGCAGCGCCACCGGCTTCGACGAGCTCTGGCCCGAACCCGTGCTCGGCCCCGAGGCCGCGGTCTGGCAGTGGGCCGAGGCGCAGCCGCTGCCACCCCCCATCACCCGCCCCAACAGCCTGTGGCAGCCGGTGCACTGGAGCGAGCTGCCCGGCTGGGGCCGCGACGCCTTGCCCCAGGCTTGGAACGCCTGGCTGCGCAGTTGCGAGCGCCCGGCCCCGGCCATTGGGGCGCTGTGCCAGGAGGTGCGCCGCCTGAGCATCGCCAGCTCCAGCGCGCAGCACGAGTGGATGATGCGGCACCTGCAACCCTACCGCGTGCAGGCGCTCGACGGCAACCCGCGCGGCCTGCTCACCGGCTATTACGAGCCGCTGCTGCCCGCCAGCCGGCTGCGCCACGGCCCCTACCAGACGCCGCTGCACGCGCTGCCTCCAGGCCTGAGCCGGGATCGGCCCTGGTTTACGCGCCAGCAGATCGACTCCGACCCGCAGGCGCAGGCGCTGCTGCAAGGGCGCGAGATCGTCTGGCTGGCCGACCCGCTCGATGCGCTGCTGCTGCAAATCCAGGGCTCGGGCCGCATATTGGTGCGCGAACCCGACGGCCGCCAGCACCTGGTGCGGCTGGCCTTTGCCGGCCACAACGGCCACCCCTACCGCAGCGTCGGGCGCTGGCTGCTCGATCGCGGTGCCATCCGCGCCGGCACCTGGGAGGCCATCCGCGCCTGGGCCGCAGCGAATCCGCAGCAGCTCAACGAAATGCTCTGGAGCAACCCGCGCACCGTGTTCTTTCGCGAAGAAGCCCTAAACGAACTCGATGCCCAGTTCGGCCCGCGCGGTGCCCAGGGCGTGGCGCTCACGCCAGCGCGCTCGATCGCCGTCGATCCGCGCAGCATCCCCTACGGCACCCCGGTCTGGCTGCACACCAGCGGCCCCTTCATCGAGCTGCGCCGCTTGGTGCTGGCGCAAGACACGGGAGCCGCCATCGTCGGCGCGGCCCGGGCCGATTTCTTCACCGGCTGGGGCGAGCAGGCGTTTTTTCAGGCGGCGGGCATCAAACAAACCGTGCACCTGTGGGCGCTGTGGCCCCGGCCCGCCCCATGAAGCCCCCGCCCATGAACACCCCCAACTGCCCCCGGCGCGTCGGCATCCTCACCGGCGGCGGCGACTGCCCAGGGCTGAACGCCGTGATCCGCGCCGTCACCCAGTCGCTGCTGCGCCAGTGCGGCGCCGAAGTGATCGGCATCGAAGACGGCTTTGCCGGCCTGCTGTGCGAGCCGCCACGCGCGCGCCGGCTCGACTGGGACAGCGTGAGCGGCATTCTGCTGCTGGGCGGCACCATCTTGGGCTCCAGCAACCGCGCCAACCCGCTGGCCTCGGCGCAAGCCACGGCGCTCGCGCTGGCCAACGTGCGCCGCCTCGGGCTCGATGCGCTGGTGGTGATCGGCGGCGACGGCAGCATGACGATCGCGCACGCGCTGGCGCAGCAGGGGCTGGCCATCGTCGGGGTGCCCAAAACCATAGACAACGACCTTTACGGCTGCGAGCGCAGCTTCGGCTTCGACACCGCCGTGGCCACCGTGACCGAGGCGCTGGAGCGCATCCAAACCACGGCGCACAGCCACCGGCGCGTCATGATCGTGGAAACCATGGGCCGCTGGGCTGGCTGGATCGCGCTCGAAGCCGGCTTGGCCGCCGCCGCCGACGCGATTTTGCTGCCCGAACTCGATTACGACTTGCCCACCCTGGCGCGCCACTGCCAGGCGCGCCTGCAGCGCGAGCGCTACAGCGTGATCTGCATCGGCGAAGGGGCCAAGGCGCTGGGCGGCACGGCCACGTTGCAGGCCGCCACCTGGCCAACCGCCGACCCAGCGCACCAGGCCAGCGCGCCGCTGCGCCTGGGCGGCGTGGCGCACTTGCTGTGCCAGCAATTGCAGCCGCTGCTGCAAGCCGAGGTGCGCGCCACCGTGCTCGGCCACGTGCAGCGCGGCGGCAGCCCCACCCCCTTCGACCGCGTGCTCGCCACCCTGTACGGCAACCAGGCCGCGCAACTGCTGCTGCAAGGCCACTTTGGCCGCATGGTCACGCTCAGCGGCGGGCAACTGGGCCACATTGCGCTGGCCGAGGTAGCGCAGCAGCAGCGCACGGTGCCGCCCGGGCACCCGCTGTTGCAGGCGGCGCAGCAGATTGGGGTCTGCCTGGGGCAGCCGGATCGAGGGTAAACCCATGGCCCAAGCATGACGAATTGTCGGCAGGCTTACAAATTATTTCATTGCGCCGGGGTTCGGCGCTGGCGCAAGTGTTCATGACGCTGTCGCTGCTGGGCGTCACGCTCGGCTTGCTGGCGGGCTACTTGGGCGGCTGGGTCGATGCCCTGCTGATGCGCCTGTGCGACGTGATGCTCTCGTTTCCCGCCATTCTGATCGCGCTCTTGATCGCGGGCATCGGCCACGCGCTCTTTCCCAACGCGCCCGAGGCGCTGGCCTTTGGGGTGCTGATCGCC
>BBPD01000475.1_pt1 | contig 11529 bp, 6 predicted proteins | sample 1344911 | NCBI WGS metagenome assembly BBPD01 (sample SAMD00019088, study PRJDB2971) | groundwater metagenome | biome: freshwater biome; feature: mineral spring; material: ground water | place: USA: CA, Sonoma | collected 2011-09 | depth surface m
CGGGCCCATAGCTCAATGGTTAGAGCACGGGACTCATAATCCCTTGGTTCCAGGTTCGAGTCCTGGTGGGCCCACCATCACTCTTGGGTGCTCGGGTAAATATGCATGGAAGACGCTGGGTATCTTCACGACCTATTGCCGGCTTTGGAAACGCACGATTTGGTGTGAAGATTGGGTGCTGGCTATGGAGCGAGGAGAAGGCCGTCCGGGGGGTTTGCCACAGGGGCGTTTAGTGGCCAGTTGTGCCAAAAATGCGCAAAACTGCGTAGCCGGCAGGCCGCTTCGCTAGCCTGCCCCTCGACCCGCTGTGCCTAGGTGCCGGAGCGACTGTCTTGGCGCTGCGGGTCCTTACCGGCCGTGGGGTTGGGCCTGATGTGGATGTCGACTGCTGTTATGGAATGCATAGATGTGCGCTGCCTGGATTGGACATGACGAACCCGTTTTTCGAGAGGCCCATCCTCAACTCTCCTTACGAATATCCAAGCCGCCATTGGGAGTTGGATCCGTCGGGCCAGCCTACGCAGCAAGTTCTTTCTAGTCGCCGTCCGGCGGATTTCGTAACGCCGATTCCCAAGCCGCGCAAGCGAAAGGGCGGGGCGGGCGATCAGGCGGCTCTGATATTCGACGAGGGCAAGGGGCTGTCTACGGCGGATCAGCAGTACAGCCACACGGCGGTCATCAACGGCGTGCGTCAGGAGGTCGATGCGTGGAGGCGTCTGCCCCAGTCGCAGTGGCGGGTCACGGCGGAGACGGCCCGGCTGCTGAACCACTGGCGCAGCCACCCCTTCTCCAGCATTCGCCCCTTCTTCTGCCAGGTGGAGGCCGTCGAGACGGCGATCTGGCTGACCGAAGTCGCCCCCGAGCTAGGGAAGTCGGGGCAGCGTTTCCTCGAGCACATCAAGCAGGCCAGCGCCGACGCCAACCCCGAGCTGATGCGCCTGGCGCTGAAGCTGGCCACCGGCGCCGGCAAAACCACCGTCATGGCCATGCTGATCGCCTGGCAGTCGGTCAACGCCGTACGCCACCCGGGCAGCAAGCGTTTCAGCCGCGGCTTTCTGATCGTCGCCCCCGGCCTGACCATCAAGGATCGCCTGCGCGTCCTGCAGCCAAGCGATCCCGACAGCTACTACGCCAGCCGCGAGCTCGTGCCCACCGACATGCTCGGCGAGGTCGAGCGCGCCAAGATCGTCATCACCAACTACCACGCCTTCAAGCTTCGCGAGCGCATGGAGCTGTCCAAGGGCGGCCGGCTGCTGCTCCAGGGGCGCGGTGGCGAAGAACTGAACACCCAGGAGACTGAAGGTCAGATGCTCCAACGTGTCATGTCCGAGCTGATGGGCATGAAGAACATCCTGGCGATCAACGACGAGGCGCATCACTGCTACCGGGAAAAGCCGACTGCGCCAGACGAGGACGACCTCAAGGGTGACGAGAAGCGGGAAGCCGAGGAGAACAACGAGGCCGCGCGGCTCTGGATTTCGGGCCTGGAAGCGGTGAACCGGAAGCTCGGCCTGTCGCGCGTGCTCGATCTCTCCGCCACCCCATTCTTCTTGAGTGGCTCAGGGTATGCGGAGGGCACGCTGTTCCCGTGGACCATGAGCGACTTCTCGCTCATGGACGCCATCGAAAGCGGCATCGTCAAGCTGCCGCGAGTCCCGGTAGCCGACAACATCCCCGGCACCGAGATGCCTAAGTTCCGCGAGCTGTGGAAGCACATCGGCCCCAAGATGCCCAAGAAGGGCCGCGGCAAGGCCAAGCAGCTCGACCCGCTCAGCATTCCAGTCGAGTTGCAGACGGCGCTCGAAGCCCTCTACGGCCACTATGCCAAGACCTTCGATCTGTGGGAGAAGGCGAAGATCCGTGTACCGCCCTGCTTCATCGTTGTCTGCAACAACACCTCCACCTCAAAGCTGGTCTACGACTACATCTCGGGCTTCCACCAGGAGAACGACGACGGCTCCACCACGCTGCAGAACGGCCGCCTGCCGCTGTTCCAGAACTTCGACGAGCACGGCAACCCCATCCCGCGCCCGCGTACCCTGCTGATCGACAGCGAACAACTCGAATCGGGCGAAGCACTGGATGAGAAGTTCCGCAGCATGGCCGCTGACGAGATCGACCGCTTCCGTCGCGAGATCATCGAGCGCACTGGCGATGCTCGCGCTGCCGACAGCATCACCGACCAGGACCTGCTGCGCGAGGTGATGAACACCGTCGGCAAGGAAGGCCGCCTCGGCGAGTCCATCCGCTGCGTCGTCTCCGTGTCCATGCTCACCGAAGGCTGGGACGCGAACACGGTCACCCACGTCCTCGGCGTGCGCGCCTTCGGGACGCAGCTCCTGTGCGAGCAGGTGATTGGCCGTGCACTCCGTCGACAGTCCTACGAGACCAACGAGGAAGGTCTGTTCAACGTCGAGTACGCCGACGTCCTCGGCATTCCCTTTGACTTCACGGCCAAGCCCGTTGTCGCCCCGCCGCAACCGCCTCGCGAAACGGTCCACGTCAAGGCCATCCGCCCCGATCGCGATCACCTCGAAATCCGATTCCCGCGCGTCCAGGGCTACCGGGTCGAGCTACCTGAGGATCGACTGACCGCCAGCTTCAACGACGACGCCGTTCTGGAGCTCACGCCCGACATCGTCGGCCCCTCGATCACCAGAAATGCGGGCATCATCGGCGAAGGCGTTGACCTGAACCTGAAGCACCTCGGCGACCTTCGCCATTCGACCCTGCTCTTCCATCTCACCCAGCGTCTGCTTTACACCAAATGGCGGGATCAGGGCGAGCAGCCGAAGCTGCACCTGTTTGGCCAACTCAAGCGCATCACCAAGGAATGGTTGGACACCTGCCTCGTCTGCAAAGGTGGCACCTTCCCGGGCCAGCTCATGTACCAGGAGTTGGCCGACATCGCTTGCGAACGCATAACCCGCGCCATCACTCAGGACGAGCTGAAGAAAGGCCGGCCGGTGAAGGCGATTCTCGACCCCTACAATTCAACCGGTTCAACCATCCACATCAGCTTCAACACCTCCCGTGATCACCGCTGGGAAACGCTGGGGCCACCTCCGCGCTGCCACGTCAACTGGGTCATCCTGGATAGCGACTGGGAGGCCGAGTTCTGCCGCGTCGCCGAGTCGCACCCGAAGGTGCTGGCTTACGTCAAGAACCATAACCTCGGCATGGAAGTGCCGTACCGCTTCGGCTCCGTGACCCGCCGCTACTTCCCCGACTTCATCGTCAAGATCGATGACGGCCACGGCCCGGACGACCCGCTTCACTTGGTCGTCGAGATCAAGGGCTATCGGCGGGAAGACGCCAAGGAAAAGAAGGCAACCATGGAGACCTACTGGATCCCTGGCGTGAACAACCTCAAGATGCACGGGCGCTGGGCGTTCACCGAGTTCACTGACGTCTACGAAATGCAGGAGGACTTTGCAGTCAAGGTCGCCGAGCACTTCGACCGCATGATCCAGGCCGCAACCGGGGGCAACGCATGAAGCGAGAACCCGCCAGCCCTGGTGGCGCTTGCCGTCAGACAAGCTACGCGGCCAGCGACCCTATCGCTGCCGCCGGCAATAGGGTCGGCCGGCAGCTCTTCCTGGACGCGCCTGTTGACCCGGGCCAAGGTACGGGATACCGTAACGCCCACATCCGCCCCGTGGCAGTACGCCCGCTCGATCATCCTGAGCGCTGGCCGACCCCTCGGGGCTTTCTTTTTCCGGCCCTAGAAAGCGATGGCTACCGCCAGATCAGGCGGAGTGAGCCATGAGCGCGCGCCGCATCGCCATCCTGATCGACGGTGGCTTCCTGCTGAAGCGCCTGCCCCGGCTGGTCAAACCAGACTTCACTGCGACGCCGGAGAAGATCGCGAGCTGCATCCCGCACCTGTGCCGTAACCACGTGAAGAAGCTCACGGGCTGCAGCAACAATGACTGGATCCAGCACGTCTATCGGATCTTTTACTACGACGCGATTCCCTACGACGGCAAGGCGCACCATCCGATCAGCAACCGACCGATCGACTACGCCAAGTCCGACGTCGCAGTACAGCGCCTCGCCCTGTTCGATTGCCTGCGTCGCCAGCGCAAGGTGGCGCTGCGCCTCGGCAAGGTTAATCGCGACCATGACTGGGCCATCAAGCCCGAGTTGACGAAGAAACTCTTGCGTCACCGCACAGCGCTACAAGTGCTGGCGCGAGCTCAGGCCATTGAATCGACAGATGCCGTCCCTGCCGGCGCGACGCTAATGCTATCCAACGACGAACTGCGGGCACTGAACGATCTGAAAGCCGCGTGGGACGCTCTGGGTGCCGGTGCCGTGTCACTGGGCCTGCGCCAGAAAGGCGTTGATATGCGCATCGGCATCGACATCGCCGCGCTTGCGCTCAAGAAACAGGCAGACACCCTAGTACTGGTGGCTGGCGACAGCGACTTTGTCCCCGCCGCCAAGCTGGCGCGTCGCGAGGGTGTCGACTTCATACTCGATCCCCTATGGCAGAACGTGAATGCAGATCTGTTTGAGCACATCGACGGTCTGTACTCCGGGTTCTCCAAGCCACGACAAGACAATGGCGACGCCAGCCCCGGCGAGCCGCCGGCAACGCCCGAACTAGAGCACACCGATGGCCCGTAACTCCAAACCCAAGACCCCGCTCAGCGTCGAGGCGATCAAGCACGACGACGCCACGCGCAAGAACATCCCCACGGCCGAGTACCAGTCGGTGCTGGCGCAGGACGAGAAGTCACCGGTGCGGGTGGCCTACGAGCGCCGCAATCGCGACCTCGACCCGCAGTTGGTCTGGCGCGGCAAGGACGAGCAGGACTGGTCCGACCTCGTCGTGCATGCGCCGCCGCTCTACATCCAGGAGAAGGTGCACCCCAAGGTGCTGATCGACGACCTGCGCCGGCAGAGCGAGCAGCGGCGTTCGCAGGAAGCGCGCCAGCAGCAGGGTGCGATGGTCGACCTGTTCGCCGACTTCAACGGCCTGCCCAACGAGGCCGCGCGCACCGAGTTCTACCAACATGACGCGCATTGGGCCAATCGCATGATCCTCGGCGATTCGCTGCAGGTGATGGCCAGCCTGGCCGAGCGCGAGGGGCTGCGCGGCAAGGTGCAGTGCATCTACTTCGATCCGCCTTACGGGATCAAATTCAACAGCAATTTCCAGTGGTCAACCACCAGCCGCGACGTGAAGGACGGCAACGCCGAACACATCACGCGCGAGCCGGAGCAGGTGAAGGCGTTTCGCGATACCTGGCGTGATGGCATCCACTCCTACCTGACCTATCTGCGCGATCGGCTGACGGTGGCGCGGGATCTTCTGACGGAGTCTGGCTCGATCTTTGTGCAGATTGGGGATGAGAACGTGCACCGAGTGCGCGCGGTGATGGAGGAAGTATTCGGCGCGTCGAACTTCATCAGCCAGATATCGGTGCAGACGACAACCGGCTTCAAGACCAACTACATCGGCAACATCGCGGATTACGTCCTCTGGTTCGCAAAGGACAAGTCGAGAGGCAAGGCGCGCTCACCGATGTTCCCCAAAGCCTTCGAGCTTGGTGAAGGCAACGCCAAGTGGCTCTTGTTTGAAGACTTTACTTATCGCGGTGTGTCTGCGGCAGAAAAGCGTGGCGAAACCACCGTTCCTAAGAGCGCCATTCCGTACAACCCCGACAACATTATTTCGCAAGGTCGGGCGAAAGAAGCTCAGCCCTTCACCTTTCGCGGCAAGACCTACGATTCCTGGAGCAGGAATTCGCACTGGAAAGCGTCGTATCCAGTTGGCATGGATCTCCTTGCAAAGGCAGGTCGCATTCATGTTGCTGAGAACTCGATCCGCTACGTACGGTTTCATACCGACTTCGCCGTTGGCGTTCATGGAAATGTCTGGACTGACACGGGATCAGGGAGCTTTACAGACGACAAGGTCTACGTCGTTCAGACCAACACCAAAGTCATTGAGCGTTGCTTGCTGATGGCAACTGATCCAGGCGATCTTGTTCTCGACCCATCCTGCGGCTCCGGGACCACGGCCTATGTCGCTGAGCAATGGGGCCGCCGCTGGATCACGATTGACACTTCGCGTGTGTCGCTTGCTTTGGCACGTGCCCGCATCATGGGCGCGCGTTATCCGTTCTACCTGCTCGCAGACAGTCGCGAAGGCCAGCTCAAGGAAGCCGCGCTCACCCGCAGTGCGCCAAGCAGCCAGTCTGTGCGCGGCAACATCCGCCAGGGCTTTGTCTACGAGCTCGTTCCGCACATCACGCTGAAGTCCATCGCCAACAACGCCGAGATCGACGTGATCTGGGAGGGTTTCCAGCAAACTATGAAACCCCTGTGCGAGGCGCTGAACAAAACGCTGAACAAGCAGTGGCAAGAGTGGGAGATCCCGCGCGAGGCCGACGCCAAGTGGCCGGCGGCCGCGAAGCAGGCGCATGCCGACTGGTGGCGGCAACGCATCGCGCGCCAGAGGGAGATCGACGCCTCGATCGCGGCCAAGGCCGACTCCGAGTATCTCTACGACAAGCCCTACGAGGACCGCAAGAAGGTCCGCGTCGCCGGCCCGTTCACCGTCGAGAGCCTCTCGCCGCATCGCGTGCTGGGCGTGGACGAGAACGACGAACTGATCGACGGCACCCGCGAGGACCAGGGCGAGTACAGCGCCGAGCGCAGCTTCACGGCCATCATCCTTGAAACGCTCAAGGTGGCCGGCGTGCAGCAGGCGCACAAGGACGGCAAGATCGATTTCACCGCGCTCAACCCCTGGCCCGGTGAACTGGTCTGCGCGGAAGGCCGCTACATATCGAATGAAGGAAGCTCAGGCCACACCGAAAAGCGCGCCGCCATCTTCATCGGCCCCGAGTTCGGCACCGTCGCCCGCCCCGATCTGGTCGATGCCGCCAAGGAAGCCGCCGAAGCCGGCTTCGACGTGCTGATCAGTTGCGCCTTCAACTACGACGCCCACGCCAGCGAGTTCGCCAAGCTCGGCCGTATCCCCGTGCTCAAGGCGCGAATGAACGCCGACCTGCACATGGCCGAAGACCTCAAGAACACCGGCAAGGGCAACCTGTTCGTCATCTTCGGCGAACCCGACATCGAGATCCTCGACGCCGGCCCCGACGGCGAACCCGGCCAACTACGTGTCAAGGTCAACGGCGTCGACGTCTTCCACCCCAACACCGGCGAAGTCCGCAGCGACGGCCCCGACGGCATCGCCTGCTGGTTCGTCGACACCGACTACAACGAAGAATCCTTTTTCGTCCGCCACGCCTACTTCCTCGGCGCCAACGACCCCTACAAGGCCCTCAAGACCACCCTCAAGGCCGAAATCGACCCCGACGCCTGGGCCACCCTCAACAGCGACACCTCCCGCCCCTTCGACATACCCAGCTCCGGCCGCATCGCGGTGAAGGTGATCAATCACCTGGGAGATGAGGTGATGAAGGTGTTCAAGGTGACATGATCGATGAGTTCCGATGGCGCAAGTGCTCAGAAGCCGAAACTTCTCGTGGAAGGACTCCACGAGAGACACACGGGGTTGACCGCGTCGCTCGGAGGCGTGTTCTTCGAGGCCGCATGCGTTTGTTTCGGCCGTCATCATGATTCGCCTGTCGATGTCGAGATCCACCGAAAGGAAGGCAGCGCGGTCTGCGAGTTCGCCTTCCATCCGCCTAGTGAGCTAGAGCGCAATGCTCATGCCAACGTGATCGATGCTACAGAGCAGGGGGCCTACGGCGTCAGTCTGGCGGCGGTCGAGGAAACGGAATCTCTAGTCGCCGTCCGAAGGGCTGAAACACTCACTGGAGCCGATTGGTACGTGGCGCCTCCGGGCACGCCTGCGGAGGATCTGGAGTCCTGCTATCGACTTGAAGTGTCGGGCACGGACACCGGCACGCGCTCAACCATTGAGACGCGATTGAGCCAAAAGGCCCAGCAAGCCCGAGACGGGAAGAGCAACCTGCCTGCCATCGCATCGGTTGTCGGCTTCAAGCAACGGGTCGTGGCCATACAAAAGGTGGAGCCAAAATGACCTGGAGCGCCTTCCACAGTGAGAGCGAGAAGCTTGCGATCGAGGCGCAATTTGCATCGCGAAATCGCAAGCACGATCTGGCACTGGATCTCTATCGACGCGCAGCGGATGCGGAACGCAGCGCTCTCGCTCTGGTTGGTTCTGGCAAGTCTCGAACAAGGGCGATCACTGCAGTGAGCGCAGTGGCGCTTTGCTTCAAGGCCCGGGAGTTTGCTGCAGCGGAGCAGCTCGCGCACGAGATGCTTGCGGATGCGTCTTTGCCGGAGTTCGCGAGGGCAGACCTGCGAAATCTAGTTCAGGCGATCTGGACCGAGGCAACCAAGCAGTCTGCAGGCGTCTCCTTCCTGCCGGGGCAGGTGACTGTGTCGGTGAAGGGCGGAGAGGTGGTGACTGGTGGCGCTCCGCTCGACTTGATCGTCGAAAAGATCCAAACGATCCAGTCACTCTTCTATCGAACGATCGAGTTTCTGCAAGGGGCTTCGCACCGCCGAAGGGGAAGGCCACCCAAAGAGATCCAGGATGCTTGCCGTCCTTGGCTCTTCCAAGCTGCTCCCGGCAGTTATCAGTTTGCGGTGGCGATTCAGAAACCAGCCCAGCCCGATTTCTTCAAGGCTGACATCGAGCCCGAGCGCGTTGCCGACCACTTCATGGAAGTGGTCGATGCGTCCGCAAGCGAAGACGCGGCGCGCATGGAGTCACTGGTTCCAGACCCGGCCTACCGCAGCACTTTCCTGAAACTGACACGAAACCTGGCGCCGACTGGAAAAATCTTCGAAGCCATTGAGCTCCGCAGCGCCGGCGATTCACGACCGGTTTCGCTTGGCGTCGAAGCCCGAGTGAACATCAGGAAGGCGCTAAAGCACGAGCAAACAGAGCCCGATGGCACTGCACCCGCAACCGAGGAACTGCGTGGGGCGCTCCGAGCCGTGCATCTCGACAAGGACTGGCTCGACGTCTTGGTGGACGGCGTCCCAACGCACATCGTTGGTCTGGAGGACGAGATAGACGACGTTATCGGCCCCATGGTCAACAAGCAGGTGGTCGTTCGGGTCACGCGCCCCGGCGGTAAGTATCAGTATGTCGATATCGAGTTGGCCGAGTGATGAACTTCCGCATTGCCGACACCTTCACCGACAGCCTAGCCCGACTTGCCGGCGACGAGCAGAAGGCCGTCAAGACGACTGCCTTCGACCTGCAGCTCAACCCGGCCAACCCGGGCATGAGTTTCCACAAGCTCGACAACGCGCGGGACAGCAACTTCTGGTCGGTGCGGGTGAACGCGGACATCCGGCTGATCGTGCATCGATCCAGCGGAAGTCTGTTGCTCTGCTACGTCGACCACCACGACCACGCCTATCGCTGGGCAAAGCGTCGCAAGCTCGACGTGCACCCGAAAACCGGCGCGGCGCAGTTCGTCGAGATCCGTGAGCGGGTGGAGGAGGTTCGCGTACCCCGGTACATCGAGGTGCCCGTGTCGGCTGCCAAGCCAGCGCTGTTCTCCTCGATGCCGGAGCAGTTGCTGCTTGGCTACGGTGTGCCGCAGGAGTGGATCGGGGACGTACAGCAGGCGACGGAAGACACGCTGCTGGACCTAGTGGACCACCTGCCTGCCGAGGCGGCCGAGGCACTGCTGGAATTGGCCACCGGCGGTGAGCCCAAGGTCGCAGCGCTGGTGCCCACCGAAACCAGTCCATTCGAGCATCCCGACGCGCAGCGCCGTTTCCGCATGGTCTCCAGCGTCGAGGAGCTGGAGCGCGCCCTGTCGTCGCCCTGGGACAAGTGGACGATCTTCCTCCATCCCGAGCAGCGGCAGCTCGTCGAGCGCGACTACTCGGGCCCGGCGCGGGTGTCCGGGTCGGCAGGGACAGGCAAGACCATCGTCGCCCTGCACCGCGCCGCCTATCTGGCACGCAGCAAGCCAGAGGCACGTGTCCTGCTGACAACGTTCTCGGGCAGCCTCGCTAGTGCCCTGCGCGCGAAGCTGAGGCGCCTGATCAGTTCGGAGCCTCGCCTCGCCGAGCGAATCGACGTCATGGCAATGGATGCGGCAGGCATCCACCTGCACGAGACTCAGATCGGATCCGTGCGCCTGCTCTCGCGTGAGGACCTCAAGGCACGCATCACTCAAGCGGCAGCACAGCTGAGTGGACTGCGCTTCGGCATCCCGTTCCTGCTGAACGAGTGGGACCAAGTGGTCGACGCCTGGCAGATCACCTCTTGGGACGAGTACCGCGACGTGAGGCGGCTTGGCCGCAAGACACGGCTTTCCGATGCGCAGCGTCAGATGCTTTGGGGTGTGTTCGACACGGTCCGGGCGGGCGTGATCGCCGACGGACTCATCTCCATGGCCGGAGTGTTCACTCGCTTGGCCGATGTGCTCGCCGACCAACCGCATCCGCCGTTCGAGCACATTGTTGTCGATGAAGCGCAGGACATCTCGATCGCGCAACTGCGATTCTTGGCAGCGGTCGGGCAGGATCGTCCCAATGCGCTCTTCTTTGCAGGTGATCTTGGCCAGCGCATCTTTCAGACTCCCTTCTCATGGAAGTCGCTCGGCGTGGACGTGCGCGGCCGCTCGCGAACGCTGGTGGTGAACTACCGGACCTCGCACCAGATCCGATCCTCCGCCGATCGCCTGCTCGGCGAATCCGTGTCTGACGTAGATGGTCTGGTTGAAGTTCGGAAGGGCACGGTATCGGTGTTCAACGGACCCAAGCCGTTAGTCGTCCGCGCGGCTTCGTTCGATGCAGAAGTCGATGCTGTTGCTGACTGGCTCAAGAAACGAGTTGATGCCGGCATGCAGCCCCATGAGATCGGCGTCATCGTGCGCTCGGAAGGAGAGCTGGTGCGGGCTGGCCGTGCACTGGGCGATGCCGCTATCCCCTATGTGACCCTCGACGAACGTATGCAATCGGTCTCTGGCAAGGCGACCGCCTGCACCATGCACATCGCCAAGGGCTTGGAGTTTCGGGCCGTTGCAGTCATGGCCTGTGATGACGAGGTTGTACCGTCGCAAGATCGGATCGCCCAAGTTGCGGACGACAGTGATCTCGAGGAGATATATGCAACGGAGCGACACCTTCTCTACGTGGCCTGCACCCGGGCGAGAGAGGAGTTGATGGTCACCGGTGTAGAACCCGTTTCCGAGTTTCTGGACGACTTGCTGGACGCGAGCGCGCGTTAGTGGGTGGGTCACTTCCTTAAGCAAGGATGAACTGAGCTACCCTTCTTTCGTCCCACTTTCGGGACTCCTTGAGCGCCCCGCTGCTCGATCCATCGCAGCGATTGGTTTCTTTTTCCTCAGGACGACGCCCCCCCCCGCTTTCAGTAGCGGGGCTGTTGAGAGTCTTGGGTCGAAGCCGTTTCGTTCCCTCAGTTCACTGGCCAAACCATGCTTTCGCGCCACGATCCGACTTTGGTTTCACGCACAAAAGGCGAGGTCTTCGCCAAACCTCGGCTTTAAGCCCTCAATGCGCGCGCGGCAGGCTGTCCTTACGCCA
>BBPD01001633.1_pt2 | contig 11525 bp, 13 predicted proteins | sample 1344911 | NCBI WGS metagenome assembly BBPD01 (sample SAMD00019088, study PRJDB2971) | groundwater metagenome | biome: freshwater biome; feature: mineral spring; material: ground water | place: USA: CA, Sonoma | collected 2011-09 | depth surface m
TCGGCGCGGGCGCGCCGCGGCCGGCCACGCCGCGCCAACGCCTCTTGCTGGCGCTCGGAGTCGTCGCATTCCTCGCCGCAGCACTGTGGGTGTTCTCGCCCATCCTGACGCCCTTCGTGCTCGCGGCGGGCGTCGCCTACTTCCTCGATCCGCTGGCGACGCGCCTCGCGCGCATCGGCGTGCCGCGGGGCCTCGCGGCCTTCCTGCTCGTCCTTCTCCTCGTTCTGCTCGCGCTCCTCGCTGCCCTGCTGCTCTGGCCGCTGCTCATCTCGCAGATCGGCGTGCTGCTCACCCGCCTGCCGGGCTACATCGCGCGCACCGGCCAGGCGCTGCGCGAGACGCTGATCGCGCTTGAGGAACACACCGGGCCGGAGGTGCTGGACGCCAGGCTGCGCGAGCTGGTCGTCAGCCAGGCCGGCGCGATGCTCACCTTCCTCGGCACCGCGGCGACGCGGCTGATCGGCGGCGGCTTCGCGCTGTTCAACGTGTTCACGCTGCTGGTCGTGACACCCGTCGTCGGCTTCTACCTGCTGCGCGACTGGCAGCGGATCGTGGCGCGGGTGGATGGCTGGCTGCCCCGCCGCTCGGCCGGCACGCTGCGCTCGCTCGCGGGCGAGATGGACCGCGTGCTGTCGGCCTGGCTGCGCGGGCAGCTGCTCTGCTGCCTCGTGCTGGGCGTGTTCTACGCGGTGGGGCTCTCCGCGGTCGGGCTGGAGCTCGGGCTGATGGTCGGCCTCTTCGCGGGCTTCCTCTCCTTCATCCCGTATGTCGGCTCGCTCACCGGCTTCGCCATCGCCGTGCTGCTGGCGCTCGGCCAGTTCGGCAGCTGGAACGGCGTGCTGCTCGTCTGCCTCGTCTTCGTCGTGGGCCAGACGCTGGAGGGCTACGTCATCTACCCGCGGCTGCTCGGCGACCGGGTGGAGCTGCACGCGGTGTGGGTGATCTTCGCGCTGTTCGCCGGCGGCATCGCGTTCGGCTTCCTCGGCGTACTGCTCGCGGTCCCGATGGCCGCCGCGATCGGCGTGCTGGCGCGGCACTTCCTGCGCCGCTACCTCGCCTCGTCCCTTTACCAGGACGTCCCCCACCAGGCCCCCCAGCAGGACCCTCCGCGCGCGTGACGCGACAACTGCTTCTTCCGCTCCTCCCCGCTGCGTCGTTCGCCGCCGAGGACTTTCGCGAGGACGCGAGCAACGCGGACGCGCTGCGCTGGCTCGCGGCGCCCCGGGGCTCCTGGCCGCTTGGCCGGCTCGCGCTCGTGGGCGCGCAGGGCACGGGCAAGACGCACCTGCTGCGCGCCACCGCCGCGCGCGAGGGCTGGGCGGTGCTGGATGGCGCGGCGCTGCGCGGGGTGCCCGCCCCGCCCGCGGCCGGTCTCGCGGTGGACGATGCCGACCTGGCGGCGGAGCCGGCGGCCCTGCTGCACCTGGTCAACGCCTGCGCGGAGGCACGGCAACCGCTGCTCCTTTCCGGCCGGCTGCCGCCCTCGCGCTGGCATGCCCACCCGCCCGACCTGCGCTCGCGCCTCGCCGCCACGGCACAGGCGACCCTGCTGCCGCCGTCGGACGAGCTGCTCACCGCCATCTTCGCCAAGCACCTCGCGGACCGGCAGCTCACGCTCGAACCCGCGCTGCGCGGCTGGATCGTCGCCCGCCTGCCGCGCGAGGCGGCGGCGATGGGCGAGGCGGCGGCGCGGCTGGACCGGGCCTCCTTCGGCCACCGCCGCCTCACCCGCCCGGTTGCAGAGGCGGCGCTTGCCGCGCTGTTCGGTGACGCTTTCGTGGAACCGCCCGCGGGCGCCACCCAGGGCGTGAAAGCCTTGCTATAGGATACCCCATGTCCGCGACCGAAGCCCCATCCGCCCTTGCGCCCGACGCCGCCGCCGCCGCCGCGCCCGCCGCGCGCCCCGCGCCGCTGATGACCAGCCCGGAGCGGTTCTTCAACCGCGAGCTCTCCTGGCTCGCCTTCAACACGCGCGTGATCGAGGAGGCATCGAACCCACAGCACCCGCTGCTCGAACGCCTGCGCTTCGCCGCCATCTCGGGGTCCAACCTCGACGAGTTCTACTCCGTCCGCGTCGCCGGCCTCGTGGGCCAGGAACGCGAGGGCATCACGACGGCCTCGCCGGACGGGCTTTCCCCGACGCAGGCGCTGGCGGCCATCCAGGCGCGCGCACAGATCCTGCTCGACAGCCAGCAATCCGCCTGGCGCACGCTGCGCGGCCTGCTGCGCGACGCGGGGCTGTGCGTGCTCGAAGCCGACGAACTCGACGAGCAGGACGTCGCCTGGCTGCAGACCGCCTTCCAGGAGCGGGTCTTCCCCGTGCTCACGCCGCTCGCGGTGGACCCGGCGCACCCCTTCCCATTCATCCCCAACCTCACGCTGTGCATGGTGCTCAAGCTGGTTCGGGAGGAGGATGGCGGCACGATGCGCGCGCTGGTCTCGCTGCCCGCGCAGGTCGAGCGCTTCCTGCGCCTGCCGCAGCGGCCGGGGGGGGCGCCAGGGGCTGCGGCGCCGGGCGGCATCCGCTTCGTGGCGCTCGAGGAGGTGGTGGGGCTGTTCCTGCCGCAGCTCTTCCCCGGCTTCATCGCCGCCGAGCGCGGCCTGTTCCGCCTGATCCGCGACACCGACGTCGAGTTCGAGGAGGAGGCGGAGGACCTCGTCCGCTCCTACGAGAACTCGCTCAAGCGCCGCCGCAAGGGCCGCGCCATTCGGCTCACCGTGGACACGCGGATGCCGGCCGACCTGCTCGACTTCGTCGCCGAGGAGCTCGACGCCGACCGCGCGGCGGTGTTCCACGTGGACGGGCTGCTCGGCATCGCCGACCTCAGCAAGCTCATCGTGGACGACCGGCCGGACCTGCTGTTCACGCCGTACACGCCGCGCTTCCCCGAGCGCATCCTCGACTACGGCGGGGACTGCTTCGCCGCCATCCGCTCGAAGGACATCGTCGTCCACCACCCCTATGAGAGCTTCGACGTGGTGGTGCAGTTCCTGCGCCAGGCCGCGCGCGACCCGGCCGTGGTCGCGATCAAGCAGACGCTGTACCGCACCACGCGCGACAGCCCGATCGCGCAGGCGCTGAAGGAGGCGGCCGAGGCGGGCAAGAGCGTCACCGCGATGGTCGAGCTCAAGGCCCGCTTCGACGAGGAGCGCAACATCGCGCTCGCGCGCGAACTCGAGGCCGCCGGCGTGCAGGTCGTCTACGGGTTCGTCGAGCTGAAGACCCACGCGAAGATCAGCCTCGCGGTGCGGCGCGAGGCGGGGGCGCTGCGTACCTACGCGCATTTCGGCACGGGCAACTACCACCCCATCACCGCGCGCATCTACACCGACCTCAGCTTCTTCACCGCCGACCCTGTGGTCACGCGCGACGCGGCGAAGCTGTTCAACTACATGACGGGGTACGCCCGGCCCGAGGCGATGGACCGCCTCGCCTTCGCCCCGCTCACCATCCGCCCCACCATCCTCGCGCTGATCGAGGCCGAGATCGGCCATGCGCGGGAGGGAAGGCCGGCGGCGATCTGGCTGAAGATGAACAGCCTCGTCGATGCCGAACTGATCGACGCGCTCTACCGCGCGAGCCAGGCCGGCGTGCAGGTCGAGTGCGTGGTGCGCGGCATCTGCTGCCTGCGGCCCGGCGTGGCGGGCCTGTCCGACAACATCCGCGTCAAGAGCATCGTGGGCCGCTTTCTCGAGCACTCGCGCATCTGCGTGTTCGGCAACGGCCACCGCCTGCCCTCGCGGCGCGCGCGCGTGTACATTTCCTCGGCCGACTGGATGGCGCGCAACATGGACTGGCGCGTGGAGACCTTCGTGCCCGTCGAGAACCCGACCGTGCACGCGCAGATCCTCGACCAGATCATGGTGGTGAACCTGCGCGATGCCGCGCAGTCCTGGGATCTCGAGCCGGACGGCACGTGGCGGCGCCGCGCGCCGGACCCGATGCAGTTCTCGGCGCACGGCTACTTCATGACAAACCCCTCGCTGTCCGGCCGGGGCAGCGCCAACAACGCCGCCCCGGTGCGCGCGCCGCGCAAGCCGCGCGCCAACCGCGTCCTGCAGGATTGAGGACACCGCCGATGGACCTCGCGCTGCCCGCAGGCCCGCTCGACACCCGCCCCGCGGCGGGGGCGCGCTTCGGCGTGGTGGACCTCGGCTCCAACTCCATGCGTCTGGTCGTGTTCGAGGGCGCCGCGCGCAACCCGCACACGATCTTCAACGAGAAGGCCGTGCTTGGCCTCGGCCGCGGCCTGCACCAGACCGGCCGGCTGAACGACGAGGCGGCGGAGCAGGCGCTGACCATCGCCGCGCGCTACCAGATCCTCGCCGAGGGGATGGAGGCAGCGCCGCTCGAGGTGCTCGCGACGGCGGCCGTGCGCGACGCGGCGAATGGGGCGGAGTTCATCGGCGGCATCCAGGCCCGCATGCCGGGCGCCGCGATCCGTGTGCTGTCCGGCGACGAGGAGGCGCGGCTCTCGGCCGGCGGGTTGCTGCTCGGCGTGCCGCAGGCCGAGGGGGTGCTGGGCGATCTCGGCGGCGGCTCGCTCGAACTGGTGCGCCTGCAGGGCGGCCGCGTCGTCGCCACCGCCTCGCTGCCGATCGGCACGATCCGCCTCTGCGAACGCGCCGAGGGCGACGTGGGCCGGGCGCGCGGGGTCGTCGAGGCGGAGCTCAGATCCGTCCCGTGGCTGGCCGAGCTGCTGCCGATGCGCGACCTGTTCCTGGTCGGCGGCACGTTCCGCGCACTGGCGCGCATGCACATCGCCCAGACCGGCTACCCGCTGCACATCGTCCACCACTACGCGATCCGCCGCGAGGAGGCGCGCGACCTCGCGGGCGTGGTCATGGCCGCCCCCCGCCGCTCGCTCGAGCGCATGCCGGCCGCGCCCGCGAAGCGGCTCTCCGACATGCCCTTCGCCGCGGTGGTGATGCGCCGGCTGCTGCGCGCCACCGGCGCGGGGCGGGTGGTGTTCTCCGCCAACGGGCTGCGCGAGGGCTGGTACGCGCAGCGCCTGGACGCGGCGACCCGCGCGCAGGACCCGCTGCTGGCCGCCGCGCGCGACCTGTGCGCGCAGAAGGCGCGCGACCTTTCGCTGCCGCCCGCGCTGATCCGCTGGAGCGCGCCGCTCGGCGAGGCCCCCCACGCCATGGGCGGCGCCGCGAGCGATGAGGCGCTGCGCGAGGCCGCGTGCTGGGTCAGCGACATCGGCGCGCGCGACCACCCGGAGTACCGCGCCGAGCAGAGCTTCCTGCGCATCCTGCGGCTGCACGGCGTCGGCCTCGACCACCATACGCGCGCCTTCCTCGCCCTGGTTGCGGCGCTGCGTTACGAGGCGGATGCGACCGCGCCCTGGATCGCGCCGGCGCGGGCGTTGCTGTCGGCCACGAGCGTGCGGCGGGCCGAGCAGCTGGGGGCGGCGCTGCGCCTCGCCTATACGCTGTGCGGCGGCGTGCCGGCGCTGCTCGCGGCCACCGAGTTCGAGCGCCGCGGCGGCGCGCTGGTGTTGCGCCTGCACCGCCGCGGCGGCGTCTTCGCCGGGGAGAGCGTGGTGCGGCGCGTCGAGACGCTGGCGCTCGCGATGGGCCTCGAGCCGGTGGTGGAGACGGCTTAGAACGGGATGCGTCGAGGCGGAATCGCCGAAATCGGTGCATCCCGGGTCCGCGCCGTGTCCAGGGCATGCGGGGTGAGCGAATGCGAACGCAGCATGCCCTGGCGCGGGAGGCGCACCGCGCGGGCCAGAATGAGATGTCGCGCCACTTTCTCCACCCCCGCCCTGCGATGCGGCAAAGCTTGGGCCACGGGTGGCAAGCGCACGCGCCGTGGCCTGGGAAGTTCCACGCGTGCGGCAACACCGCCGAACACGGGCCAGGTGGTTGCCCGGCGGCACCGGGGGCCGGCTCTACCTCTCCCTGGAGCAGGCGCGCGCGACGACATCGCTGGCGGCGCGGGCCAGGCGCGATGCGGGCTTCAGCGTCCGCGGCGGCCGCGGCCTCCCCCTGATCCTGGCGCGGCGCTCGCGGGAGCGCGGCGGCGCACCGGTCCTCGCCACGCACCAGGCCAGGCCATAGCGGCCGGCGAGCTTCACCGCGGCGGTCGCGCCGCTCATCCAAACAGCGCGATCACCGCCGCCAGCGTCGCCACCGACAGCACCGTGCTGACCAACACCTGCGCGCCGGAGGCCGCCGGGTCGGTCGCGTAGCGCGCGGCCATCAGGAACGCGTTCGCGCCCGTGGGCAGCGCGGCGGTGGTGACGGCGACGGCCATCTCCAGCGGCGGCAGGTTCAGGGCGAGGCCGAACAGCCAAACCAGCACCGGCATCGCAAGCAGCTTGAGCGGCACGCCCACCGCGGTGCGGGCCACGGCGGCACCGGCGCGCAGGCCGCGCAGCGAACCGCCCAGGCAGAACAGCGCGACGGGTGCGGCCGCAGCACCCACCAGCTCGAGCGCCGCGCGCGCGGGCGCGGGCACGGGCAGCGCGAGCGCGCTCCAGACGATGGCGAGCAGCACCGCCATCACGACCGGGTTGCGCAGCACGCCCGCCGCCGTCGCGCGCAGCAGCGGCACCGGGGCCGCACCTGGGTTGCGCGCGACCTCGGCCACCACCGTCGCCGTGCCGAGCAGCACCATGGAGTGCAGCGCGAGGATGCCGAGGAGCACGGCCAGCCCGGCCTGGCCGTGTGCTGCGGCGATCAGCGGGATGCCCATCATCACCGTGTTGCCGAAGGTCGCGTCGAGCGCGAAGCCGCCCGCCCTGCCGAGCCCCATGCCCCGCCGCCGCGCGCCCCACAGCGCCGCGACGTACAGCGTGGAAGCGCCGAGGAAGAACGCGAGTGGCGCGGCGCCGCCCACCTCGTGCCCCGCCGTGCCGCCGGCAAAGAGCAGGCAGGGTGCCGCGAAGGAGAAGCCGAAGGTGGAGAGGCCCTTGAAGCCCCCGTCGTCCACCCACCCCCGCGCCGCCGCGGCATGGCCCAGCAGGATGACGCCGAAGACCGGCGCGACCACCCCGAGCACCGCCCCCAGGCTACCCATCCGCGACAAGCGTCGCGACGAACCCGCCGAGCCGCGGCTGCCGGGTTCGGTGGCTGCGTGCCGCATGCAGCACCGCCCGCACGCCCGCCACGGTGGCGGCGAAATCGTCGTTGACGAGGACGTGGTCGAACTCGTCCCAGTGGCGCATCTCCTCGCGGGCTACGGCCATGCGCCGGGCGATCTCGTCCTCGCTGTCCTGCGCGCGCCGGCGCAGCCGCCGCTCCAGCTCCGCCAGCGAAGGCGGCAGCAGGAACACGCCGACGACGTCGCGGGGCATCGTCGCGGCCAGCTGCCGGTGGCCCTGCCACTCGATATCGAACAGCACATCGCGCCCCAGGGCCAGCGCCGCCTGTACCGGCGCGCGCGGCGTGCCGTAGGCGCGGCCGAGGAAGCGCGCGTGCTCCAGCAGCTCGCCCGCCTCCACCATCGCGTCGAATTGCGCCGGCGTGCGGAAGAAGTAGTGCACGCCTTCGCTCTCGCCGGGCCGTGGCGCGCGCGTGGTGGCGCTGACCGAGAGGGCGAGGTCGGGCTCGCATTCGAGCAGCGCGCGCGAGACGCTGGTCTTGCCGCCGCCGGGCGCCGCGGCGAGGACGAGGCAGACGCCGCGGCGGGCGAGGGTCACGGGCGCGCGCGCGGGCGCCGCCTCACTCGACATTCGCCGCCTGCTCCTTCAGCCGCTCGATCGCCTGCTTCAGCGCCAGCCCGGTGCGCGTCAATTCAATCGAGGCCGACTTGCTGCACAGGGTGTTCGCCTCGCGCACGAACTCCTGCGCGAGGAAGTCGAGCTTGCGCCCCGCGCCGTCGCCCTCGGCGAGCAGCGCGCGCGCGGCGGCGACGTGCGCGCGCAGCCGGTCCAGCTCCTCGCGCACGTCGGAGCGCGCGGCGAGCAGCGCCGCCTCCTGCGCGAGGCGCTCCGCGGGGATGCGGTTGCGCGCGTCGGGGGAGAGCAGCGCGTCGAGGCTCTCCATCAGGCGCCGGCGCTGCGCCTCGGGCTGCTCCGCCGATTCGTCGGCCGCGCGCGCGACCAGGCCCGCGATCTCGTCCAGCAGCGCCGCGAGGACCCCGAGCAGCGTTCTGCCTTCGGCGCGGCGCGCGGCCACGAGGTCGTCGAGCGCGAGGGCGAACGCGTCGGACAGCGCCGCTGCGCGGGCCGCCGCCTGCGCCTCGTCCGGCTCCGGCGCCTCGGTGCGGAACACGCCGGGCAGGGCGAGGAGCGCCTCGGCGCGCGGTGGCGGCGCGCCGGGGATGCGCGCGGCGAGGCGCTGCGCCAGCTCCACCAGGCGCTCCAGCGCCGCCTCGTCCGGCAGCGGCATGGGGCGGGATTCCGACCTGACGCTCAGCGCGGCCTGGATGTTGCCGCGCTTGAGGCCGGCGCGGTTGGCCGCGTCGCGCAAAGGCGCCTCCAGCGCGTCGAGGCCGGGCGGCAGCCGCATCCGCAGGTCAAGGCCGCGCCCGTTGACGCTGCGCAACTCCCACACGTAAGCCACGCTGTCGGGGGCGACGCCGGAGCGGCGGGCGAAGCCGGTCATCGAAGACAGGTGCGCGGGCATCGTGCGCGCGCTTGTGGCGAGGAGAGGCGGGTGGCGCAAGGCGTGGCGGACTACCCCTGGTCGTCGGTGGCGATCACCGGCGCGTCCTCCGGCATCGGGGCGGCGATGGCGTTGGCGTGCGCACGGGAGGGCGCCGTGCTGCACCTCGCCGGGCGCGACGCGGCGCGGCTGGCCGCGGTCGCGGCGGCGTGCCGCAACGCGGGCGCGGCGGCGCGCGAGACCATCCTCGACGTGCGCGACGCTGCGGCCTGCGCGGCATGGATCGCGGGCGCGGGCCGGCTGGACCTCGTCATCGCCAACGCGGGCGTCTCCGCCGGCACGGGTGGCGGGCGCGAGCCGCCGGAGCAGGCGCGCCACATCTTCGAGGTCAACGTCACCGGCGCGCTGAACACCGCGCTGCCCGCCCTCGCGGCGATGGCCGAGCAGCCGCCGGCGGCCGACGGCGTGCGCGGGCGCGTGGCGGTGGTGGCGAGCGTCGCGGCCTTCGTGGCGATCCCCGGCGCGCCCTCCTACTGTGCCAGCAAGGCGGCGGTGCAGCGCTGGGCCGAGACGATGGACGCGACGGAGCGGCGGCGCGGGGTGCGGCTGCACGCGATCTGCCCGGGCTACGTCCGCACGCCCATGACGGCGCGCAACGCCTTCGCCATGCCGTTCCTGATGGACGCGGACGAGGCGGCGCAGCGGGCGTTGCGCGGGGTCGCGCGCGGGCGGGTGCGCGTGGCGTTCCCCTGGCCGACCTACGCCGCGGCCCGCGCGCTCGGCGCGCTGCCGCCGGCCTGGCGCGCGGCGCTGTTCGCGCGGCTGCCGGCGAAGAGCCCGGGGATCGGCTGATACGCCGGCCGCGCGGCCACGGCCGAACGCGGTGCCGCGTGGCGCGGACAGGCGAGGTTGGCACCCCCCGTAACCGGTGACCTCCGCGCGCCAGAGAGCCGGACGCAGAAGGCGACTGGCCACGACCCGGCACTGCATTGTTCGGCCCGGCCAGGACGCCTCACGATGCCCGGTTGAAAGAGACCCGCCGGATCGCGCCGCAGACCCTTCCGGGGCGGGCTGCGAGTGCCGAGGCGCACGTCAGCCGCCAGTCACAGCCCGAAACAGGCCGCGCAAAGCGCCGCCGCGGCGAAGCCCGCCAGCGCGGCGAGCGGCAGTTCCTCCACCGCCGAACGCGGACGCAGCCGCAGGGTGAAGGGACGCAGCTCGCGCGGCCTCCGCGGCGGCGGGGGGATGCGCAGGTCGTCGGCGAAGAAGGCGCTCATGGCCATGATCGAACCACGAACATGAAGTGAACTCAAGAGCGTTGTTCATGAATCGTTTACGGCTGCTTCCTTCCCGGGCAGTTTGCAACCGGTCAGTCGCTGCCACACCCGGATCACGCAGGAATCGTCCAGCCCGCCATGGCCCAGGGCGCGCTGGGCCACGAACATCCGCAACGCCTGCGCGGCCAGCGGCACGGGCAGCGCCAACTCCCGCGCCATCGCCTCGACCAGCGAGAGGTCCTTGACGAAGATGTCGCCGGCCGAAAGCGGCGTGTCGTCGCCGGCCAGCACGTGCGCCATGCGGTTCTGGAACATCCACGAGTTGCCGGCAGCACTCGTCACCACGCCATAGACCTTCTCGGCGACCAGCCCCGCCTGGAGGGCCATGGCCTCGGCGGCGGCGGCGATGTGGACGCCGGCGAGGAGCTGGTGGACGACCTTCATCGCCGCCCCCCGGCCGGGCCTGTCACCGAGCCGCCAGACCTTGCCTCCCGGTGGCCCGGCCACCGTGTCGAGCAGCGGCTGCGCGGCGGCGAAGGCGGCGTCGGCGCCGCTCGCCATCACCGTCATCCTGCCTTCGCGCGCCGCCAATGCGCCGTCCGAGACGGGCGCGTCGAGATACAGCAGCCCCAACGCCGCAGCGCGCGCGGCGAGCCGGATCGCATCGGCCGGCGCCATGGTGGCGGAGCAGACGACGACGGCACCTGGCGCCAGCCTTTGCACCGCGCCCTCCGGCCCGAACAGCGCCGCCTCGGCCTGGGCGGCGCTGACGGACAGCACGAGCGCCGCGCCCTGCCCCTCCGGCAGGTCCGCCCCGCGCGCGACGGCGCGGTTGCCGAGCTTCGCGCGGCCGGCGGGCGACGGGTCCACGCCGGTGACGTCGAGACCGGCGCGCAGCGCGCTCGCCGCGGCCCCGCCGCCCATCGAACCGAGGCCGAGGACCGCAACCCTCACGGCGCCAGCGCCCGGCGCACGAATTCCGCCAGCGCGAGCAGCCCCGCCTCCTCGCCCGCGCGGCCGACCATCTGCACCCCAAGGGGCATCCCGTTCGGCCCCTCGCCCGCCGGCACCGTGACGCAGGGCGCGTGCAGCAGCGTCCAAAGCGAGGTGCAGGCCGGATCGCCCGTCGCGCCCAGCCCTTGCGGTGCCTCGCCAGGGGCGGCGGGGGTGAGGATCGCGTCGCAGCCCGCCGACCAGCCCGCGAAGCTGGCGCGCGCGGCGGCGAACGCGGCGCGGCCCTCGGCGAACCTTGCGGGCGGCTCGATAGCACCCCAGTCCATGCGCTCGCGCAGGGCGGGGCTGAGGAGGGCGCGGGCGTGGTCCCGCTCCCAGGTCAGGGCCTCGGCGCTCTCCATGTTCATCACGTGCGCATGCGCCGCGTTGGCGCGGAGCAGTTCGACGGAGAGCTGCCGGGGCTCCACGGACGCACCGGCCGCGGCCAGCGCCCGCTCCGCGCGCGCGAACAGCGCGAGGGTGCCCGGCTCCAGCACTGACCTGCGCCCCGGGAACTCCTCCATTTTTTGGTAGAGTCCTCCTGATGAGGAGGCATGGGGATGCGACCGAGCAGGTTCACGGAGGAGCAAATCATCGGCATGCTTCGCGAGCAGGAGGCCGGTGGCACGACGGCGGACGTGTGCCGTCGACACAGCATCAGCCCGGCGACGTTCTGCAAGTGAAAAGCGCAGTATG
>BBPD01001704.1_pt2 | contig 11491 bp, 13 predicted proteins | sample 1344911 | NCBI WGS metagenome assembly BBPD01 (sample SAMD00019088, study PRJDB2971) | groundwater metagenome | biome: freshwater biome; feature: mineral spring; material: ground water | place: USA: CA, Sonoma | collected 2011-09 | depth surface m
ATCTCATTCAAGGCGGTCGCTAATCCCCCGCGGGTGGGATCGCGAAGGCAGTGTATGTTTGAGCTTGCATCGAGCATCTGGGCCACGATCTTATCCAGGGAAGCACAGTCGCTCTGCAGGGTGGTGGAAAATCTGAACCCTTCTCGTTGGCTGAGCACCGCGATGCCGTGGTCGCCTATCGTCCCACTCAGGATGACTTTATCCCCCACCCGGGCGTTACCGCCTGAGATATTGATTTCCTCGGGCACCGCCCCGATGCCTGAGGTGTTGACGAACAACCTATCGGCACTGCCGCGAGGCACCACCTTGGTATCGCCGGCGACTATCATCGCTCCGGCATCCGCGGCGGCCCTCTGGGCGGAGTCTACAATGGCCTGGAGTTCCTCCTCAGGGAGTCCCTCTTCAATTATGAAAGAGAGGGTCAGATATAAAGGTACCGCCCCCATCATGGCCAGGTCGTTGACCGTACCGCAGACTGCCAGCTTGCCGATATCGCCGCCGGGGAAGAAGATCGGGGTTACCACATAGCTATCAGTGGTGAACGCCAGACGCCCCTGATGATCGAAGATCGCGGCGTCGTCGAGTTTGGCGAGGTGTGGGTTATCGAAGGCAGGAAGGAATCTCCGCGCCACAAGGTCATGGCTCATCTTCCCTCCGCTGCCATGCGAGAGCAGTATCTTCTTCATTTGTCTAATCCGTAAAGGTAGTAGGCGGCGCAACTGCCCTCCGGGGAGACCATACAGGGGCCGACGGGCTGCTCGGGGTTACAAACTTCGGCAAAAAGAGGACAGTCTCCGGGGGTCTTCATCCCGCGCAGGATCTCGCCGCAGATGCATCCCGGATGTTCCTTAGTAGGGCCGGGGTCGAAATCGAAGGAGAGTTCAGCATCGAAGCGCCGATACCTCTCCCGGAGTTTCAAGCCGCTCTGAGGAACTATCCCCACCCCCCTCCAGGAGGCGGGGCAGGGTTCAAAAACCTGATCTATCAGCTTCAGAGCCGTCTGGTTGCCCTCCGGGCGTACCCCTCGTCGATAGGCGATCTCGACTCTGGCCACTCCCTTTTCAATTTGGGTCACCAGCATGTCGAGGCACTGCAAGATGTCCAGCGGCTCGAAGCCGGAGACCACGCAGGGGATGCCGTAGTCCCGCGGGATGAATTCCCAGGAACGGGACCCGATGATGGCACTTACATGGCCGGGACAGATAATCCCCTGGAGCTTAACCTCACCGGAATCCAGCAGCGCCCTGGTAACCGGGGGACACAGCTTATGCTGAGAGAGGATATAATAGTTCTTTATTCCCTCCTGCTCGGCCTGGAGAACAGAGGCGGCAAATGTGGGAGCGGTGGTTTCAAATCCGATGCCCAGAAAGACCACCGACCTTTCAGGGTTTTGCATTGCTATATTGAGGCCATCCATAGTGGAATAGACTATCCGCACATCGGCACCCTCAGCCTTAGCCTCTTGTAGAGTGAAGCGTCTGGAATTGCTGCCGGGAACCTTCATCATATCGCCAAAAGTCGCCAGGATCACCCCGGGAACTTTGGCCAGCGCCATGGCCTTATCGAGATCGGCGTTGGCGGTGACACAGACCGGGCACCCCGGCCCGGAGAGCATCTCAATGGTAGAAGGCAAAAGCTGACGAATGCCGTGCTTGAGGATAGCCACGGTATGTCCGCCGCAGAACTCCATCAGTCGTGCCGGGGTCTGCGAGTGCCTGTGGATTCGGGAGACCAATCCCTGGGCCAGTTCAGAGTGTCGAAACTCGCTGGTGAACTTCAAGCCGCTTCCCCCATGGCCCGTCCTATCTCCTCAAAAAGCCGCAAAGTCTCTTCGGCCTCCCCCTGGTCTAACGTGCTTATGGCGTAGCCCGTGTGAATCAGCACATAATCCCCCACCTTTGCCTCCGGGGTGAGCCAGAGACTGATGCGGCGGCTGATGCCCCCCATATCAGCCTCCGCCTCTTTGCCTTCAATTGTTCTGATTAACGCTGGTATCGCAAGACACATTTTGACCTTCCTTCACTGTTACGGTGCAATTATAGCAGATCATCTTATGTGATGTCTCTCCCTCTCGCCGCTGGAGGGGAAATCTCCCTCGACCTGAGCGAAATTGGCCACTACCGCCTGTCCCAGGGATATGCCGCCGTCGTTAGTTGGCACCAGGCTGTGGGTAAGCACATCAAAACCCTCCGTTCTAAGAGCAGAAGTTGCCAGGCGCAGCAGCAGCCGGTTCTGGAAGACCCCGCCACTTAGCGCCACCTGGCTGAGTCCCCTTTCCCGGGCAAGGGCGCAGCACATCTCTACAATCATCTCCGAAATGGTGTTGTGGAACCTGGCCGATATGATGGGCACCGAAACCCCCTCGGAGAGGTCATCTATCACCGCCGCCAGGAGCTCCCCGAGCTTAACGATCCTCATCCCCTGGTGCGTGGTGATGGAGAATGGATAACCACCGATGGAGTCTGGAGACGCTTCGCTCTGGAGTCCCCCTCCCCGACTTTCGACTCTCGACTCTCGACCAGGGCAAGCATCTCCTTTCTCGATCAAGCCTGGAAGTATCTTTCTTGCAGCACGCTAAGGTATTGGTTCCTTGCGTTCAATGTCCACTTTCCTTTCCTCCCTGGTTGATTCTTAATCTAACCAGGGAGCATTATACTAGACCTTCGGTCACTTTTTATATAACCCAACCAATACCCCTTCGGTTACATTTTAGATAGCAGAATGCGGTTTCTTGCCTTTCTCGGATAATTATGGCAGAATTACCCTTGGGTGCTAATATGTGGGCATTTGCCACATAATCTTCTCAAGAGGAGGTGCTTAAATGATTACTTGCAAAGAGGGTAATGTATATCAACAGTTGTTGTCTCCGGACCCGGTGTCAACAATGCCACACCCGGAAAAAGGTAAAGCCATAGTAGAAGAGCAAGTGGTTCAGGAAAAAGAAGCCTGGAAAAAAATTGCTGAAGTGCTCTTAAATGCTAAAAAGCCGGTTATCATTTCCCCAGCCAGGATCATTCTCTGGACCTGGGAAGAAGGGGCCCCGGAAAAGGCCAGAGTGATAAGAGATTTGGCAGCAGCCATAGGAGCGGAGATACTTCCCATAATAGATGTCCGACCTGGCTATCCCCAAATGAGAACCGCCGCCGAAGTAAACCCATATCACGGAGATTTGGTTATCGGGCACAATAAATACGATGTAGTTGTTTTCGTGGCAGTAGATTGCCCTTATGCTGATGTAGCTTTAAAAATCATCAAAGACGGCACTGATATTTATACTATTGCTCTCTGTGGGAAATTGGGTCATGTAGATGCTACGCTCACTTTATGCGATACGGGGTTAGCAAAACTCGACGAGCTTATTGAAGTTATTAACGAAATGAAGAAAAGAATGTAGGGGTTCGATAAATCGAACCCCTACCCGGAAATGTGCCTGTAGCAAGGGTTGGCGAGTTTTGCCAACGGCGCGGTGGAGGGATTATGGAAGCAAGACAGGTTTTATCACCGTCAAAGAAAGGCAAGCTGATACCGATGTTGCAGCAAATTCAGGAAAGATTCGGCTATCTTCCCGAAGAGGAGATGGTCAAGGTCGCCCAGCTTTGCGGAGTAACCGAAAGCAAAGTCTTCGGTGCAGCATCTTTCTATGCCCAATTTCGTTTCACCCCCATAGGCAGAAACCGGGTCATGGTCTGCCGCGGAACGGCTTGCCACGTACAGGGTGCACCGCAGATTATGGAAACAATAGAAAGAGAACTGAGCATTAAGGAAGGACAGACTACCCCTGATTTGGAGTACACTCTCGAATCTGTCGCCTGTATCGGGTGTTGTGCGCTAGCGCCCTGTATAATGATCAATAACAAAGATGTTCATGGTCGATTGACTCCCCAGAAAGTGACGGAGATTTTTGCTACCCCGAAAAGGGAGGCACAAGATGCCAGTTAAGACTGTCTTGCTTGGTCAGGGAACATGCTGCATATCAGCAGGAGCCAAACAAATTTCAGCCGCGCTGAGGGAGGAGATAGCACGGTTAGATTTGGCAGGTACCGTTCAAGTGAAGCACACCGGCTGCCGTGGCTTCAGCCAAATAGATCCTGTTGTCATTATCGAGCCCGAGGGCCTTCTCTACTCAGAGGTCAAGGTGGACGATGCACCGGAGATTGCTCGGTCGCTTCTGCCGCAGGGACAGCCGATCGAGCGACTGTTCTACCGCGATCCGGTTACTGACAGAGCAATACCTCATCACCGCGACATTACCTTCTATAACAACCAGCAGCGCACCGTGCTCAAGAATTGCGGCTATATTGACCCTGAGGAGATTGATGACTATCTTGCCGTCGGCGGTTATCAAGCACTACGCAAGGTTCTATCTGAGATGACCCCGGAGCAGGTTATCGAGGCGGTAAAACGCTCGGGGCTGCGTGGACTCGGAGGAGGCGGCTTTCCTGCCGGGCGGAAGTGGGAGGCCTGTCGCCGCGTGCCGGGGGACGAGAAGTATGTAGTCTGCAATGCCGATGAAGGCGACCCCGGGGCCTTCCAGGACCGATCGGTCCTGGAAGGCGACCCTCACTCAGTCGTAGAGGGGATGATCATTGCCGGCTACGCCGTGGGAGCGACAAAAGGCTATGTCTACGTCCGGGCGGAATATCCCCTGGCGGTAAAACGTCTCGGGATTGCCATCGCCGAGGCTCGGGAGCGGGGTTTTCTGGGGGAAAATGTTTTAGGCAATGGATTCGGTTTTGATATTGAGATTTTCCAGGGTGCAGGGGCTTTTGTTTGTGGTGAGTCCACTGCTTTGACTCTCTCCCTTGAGGGGGCGAGGGGAATGCCCAAGCCCCTCCCTCGTCCCCGCACCACCGAGGTGGGATTGTGGGGTAGGCCTACGCTTCTTAATAACGTTAAGACCTTCGCCAACATTCGCTGGATTATCAATAAAGGGGCGGAGTGGTTTGCCAGCCAGGGCACTGAGAAGAGCAAAGGAACGGCCATCTTTTCACTGACTGGTAAGATAACAAACTGCGGGCTTATAGAGGTGCCTATGGGAATCACCCTTCGTGAGATTATCTTTGACATCGGGGGAGGGGTCCCCGGCGGCAGGACTTTTAAGGCGGTGCAGACCGGGGGGCCTTCGGGGGGCGTTCTGCCTGAAGGCCTGCTCGGTACCCCCATTGATTTCGATTCGCTTACCGCCGCTGGCTCGATGATGGGCTCTGGGGGTATGGTGGTGGTGGATGAGGATACCTGCATGGTTGATCTCGCCCGCTATTTCCTGGACTTTACCCAGAAGGAATCATGCGGACAGTGCTCTTTGTGCCGCTTGGGAAGCGTGCAAATGCTGGAGATCCTTAACGCTATAACGGAAGGGAACGGCAGGATCGAGGACATCGACCTGCTCATTGAACTGGGTGAGAGCGTTAAAATAGGCTCGATCTGTGGTCTGGGACAGAGCGCACCGAACCCGGTCCTCAGTACCATTCGTTATTTTCGCGAGGAATATGAGTCCCATATCCTCGAAAAGAAGTGTCCAGCGAGGGTGTGCAAGGGGCTTATTTCCTATATTATCGTGTCGGATAAATGTAAGGCTTGTATGATCTGCCTCCGCAAGTGCCCCGTCGAAGCAATCAAAGGCGGCAAGAATGAGGTTCATGTAATTGACCAGGACAACTGCACCAGGTGTGGAGTATGTCTGAGCGTATGCCCGGAGCGCTTCGGTGCGGTGGAAATTATTCCAGGAAGGGAGGTTAAGATTCATGGATAAGGTTGTTCTTAAGCTGGATGACTTAGAGGTTATGGCGAATAAAGAGGATACCATACTTCAAGCGGCACTCGATCATGGCATCTATATCCCGCATCTCTGCTATCACCCCGACTTAAAGCCCTTCGGAGGGTGCCGTCTGTGCGTCGTTGAGATCGAGGGAAGGGGTCTCACCATTTCCTGTAAGGCGCCGGTTGAGGAGGGGATAGCGGTGCGGACGGAAGGTCCGGAGATAGATAAGATGCGTCGAGTCGCCGCTGAACTGCTCATCGTAAACCATTACTCCGAGTGTCTCCAGTGTGCCCGGAACACGGATTGCAAACTTCAGGATATCGCCGCCTATATCGGCATCGAGGAAGGACGTCTTCAGCGCTTGAAGCGAACTGCCCGAGACCTTCCCCTTGATGACTCAAATCCCTTCTTCATCCGTGATCCCAATAAGTGTGTTCTGTGTGGCATCTGCGTGCGGACCTGTGAAGAGATTAACGGAGTCGGTGCGATCGACTTTGCCTTTCGGGGACTTGATACCAGGATCAGCACCCTCAAGGACAAACCCATTGTAGAATCCAGATGTGAGTCCTGTGGAGAGTGTGTTGTGAGATGTCCGGTGGGCGCCTTAGTCCCCCAAAATATGCGGAAGCCAGAGCGTGAAGTGAAGAGTATCTGTCCCTACTGCGGTACCGGTTGCGGGATTTATCTAGGCATACGCGGAGACAAAATAGTCTCTGCCCGCGGCGACCGTGATAGTGTCGTCAATAAAGGGCAGCTCTGCGTGAAAGGGCGGTTCGGCTATCACTTTGTCAATCATCCTGATCGCTTAACCACCCCTCTGATCAAGCGCAACGGTGTCTTTGTGGAAGCCACCTGGGATGAAGCCCTCGACCTGGTGACAGCCAAATTTAAGGAAGCGCAGGAGAAGTACGGTCCCGAAGCCCTGGCCGGGTTAAGTTCAGCCAGGGTAACCAACGAGGAAAACTACCTCTTCCAGAAGTTATTGCGCTCCCTGGGCACCAACAGCGTAGACCACTGCGCACGCCTCTGACATGCCCCCACCGTGGTCGGTCTGGCCACCGTATTAGGCAGCGGAGCAATGACAAATCCGGTGAGTGATGTCTCAGGTGCTGGTGCTATTCTAGTAACCGGCTCCAACCCCACCGAAAACCACCCTGTTATCGGGTACCGGATTCGTGAGGCAGTTAGGACCGGCGCTAGGCTAATTGTGGCCGACCCGCGCCGTATCCCATTAGTCGATGTAGCCGATGTCCACCTGCAATTCAAGCCCGGCACCGACATAGCCCTTTTCAACGGGTTGGCACATGTCATCATCAAAGAAGAACTCGAAGACAAGGAATACGTCGAGAACCGCACCCAGGGATTTAAATACTTAAAACAAATAGTAGCCAAATATACTCCCGAATATGTTTCTGCCATAACCGGCGTTCCCGCAAAGGACATCGTCACCGCCGCCCGGCTCTTTGCTCAAGCTGACAGCGGCGCCATTGTCTACTGCATGGGCGTAACCCAGCATACCTGCGGTACTGAAAATGTCGTCGCCCTAACCAACCTCTCCCTGCTCACTGGCAACTTAGGTAAACCACATGCCGGCATGAACCCCTTGCGCGGTCAGAACAATGTACAGGGCGCCTGTGATATGGGCTGCTTACCCAACGTCTTTAGCGGTTACCAGCCGGTACATAGCGACAGAGACACGGGTACCTACTGGCGGCGACTCACAAAAGAGCGCCAGCTCGAACAAGTAGGGGTCGGATTTATCCGACCCGCTTCACCGGGAGAAACTATAACCAGTATAGAGTTCAATCAGCCAGTCCCGGTTGATAGCGTCAGCGATACGATACGCGCCAAGTTCTCCAGGGCGTGGGGAGTGGAGCTCTCCGATGTGCCCGGCCGCACCATAGCTGAGATGTTCCACTATTTCCCTCACAGGCGCAGTCGCATCATGTATATCATGGGAGAAAACCCTGTTCTTACCAGCCCACAGGCTGAACTTGTTCGTGAAGCCTTAGAAGATATGGACTTCGTGGTAGTCCAAGACATCTTCCTGAACGAAACCGCTCAATACGCCGATGTTGTCTTGCCGGCAGCCTCCTTTGCCGAGAAAGAGGGTACCTTCATCAATACCGAAAGACGGGTACAGCGCATTCACCGGGCCATCAAACCGCGCGGCAACAGCAGACCTGACTGGGAAATCCTCCAGGAGCTGGCCAGGAGGTTCGGTCTTAATTGGAACTATAGTTCCCCTGAAGATATATGGAACGAGGTAAGGGAACTGACACCACACTATTTTCTGGGCATGACCTACGAGCGTCTGGAAAAGGAGGGAGGACTACAATGGCCCTGTCCTGCCATTGACCATGCCGGCACACCCATACTGCACAAAGGCAAATTTGCCCGCGGCATAGGCCAGTTCTCCACTGTGGAATACCGACCACAGGCCGCCGATACCAGCGGGGGTGTAACTGAAGAATATCCCTTTATCCTGACAACTGCCCGCAAGCTCTACCAGTATCATACCCGCACTATGACAGGCAAGACCGACGGACTTAACTACCTGTTGGACGAGGAGCGCATGCAAATCAACCCCCGAGATGTCCAAGCGTTGAAGCTCACTCCTGAAGATATGGTGAGGGTTACCTCTCGCCGCGGCTCACTGGAAACCAAAATAGAGATAACTGACTGTGTGCCCCCTGGTATTGTCTGCATGTCCTTTCATTTTGCCGAGCCACGGGTTAATGTCATAACTGACCCTGCGGTCTGCAATATGTCAGTAGCCTCCGGGGTAAAAGTCTCTGCGGTACGTATCGAGAAGATTTGACCTGGGGGGTCAGGTCTTGCAATGGCAATTTTCGACTTGTCCCTATTTGGGTGAGATGTCATCGTGTAGGACTTGACCGCTATTCAGAAGACTCCCCTCGGAACGTTTCGCTATCGTCACGCACGGCCAAAGCTCTTCTGGGGGTTCGAGAGGGTTCTTCTCCGTGGGATCGAGGTGACCATCGCCCTCCCGGAGAAGGCGCTCGTCGATCTCTTCTACTTCTGGAGCGGCCCGCTCTCTCTTTCGCGGATTGAGGGGATGCGATTTCAGAACCTCGACCAGATTGATCCGGAGCGGCTCTCTGCCTTTGCCTGCCGGACTGAGGTACGTAAAATTGCTCAAGGTGTCGGGCGATTCCTCTCCTACCGCGAGAGGAAGCAAATCTTATTCAGGGAGGCTCCATCCCTGACCATATCGTAGACCTGTTCAAAGTCCCTGAGGTAACGGTCTACATTATGGGGGTCATGGTTAGTCATCCTGGCGATCTCGGTAGGAGTAAACCCCTTGAGGTAGAGGTGCATTGCTTGAGACTTGTGGGAGACCCCCGGGCCGATGTCTCGCACACGCCCTCTGGTGGGGATGAAAACGCCTTGTTTGGAATAGGTAACGAGCCTATTCAAGCCACACCCAGGCTAATCGTGGACTTGAGATCCAGTCGAATGCTAGGCCCCATCGAGGTTGCCAGTGAGACGCTTCGAATAAACTGCCCTTTGGCCCCACTCGGTTTTGCGCTAAGGATGGCTTCAACCACCGAGAACAGGTTCTGAAGAAGCTTGTCTTCGGGGAAGCTTGCCTTGCCGATAGGAAGATGGATCAGAGCGGTTTTGTCCAGCTTAAACTCCACTCTTCCCTGGCGCACTTCGTTAATAGCTCTCGGCAAATCATCAGGGTTGGCGATCGTTCCCGATTTTGGATTGGGCATGAGTCCGCGCCGCCCCAGAATTTTCCCCAGTTTGCCTATCTTGGGCATCATATCTGGTGTCGCGATAGCCACATCAAACCCCAGCCAGCCACCTTCGATCTGCTTGATCAACTCATCAGCGCCAACATAATCCGCCCCCGCCCCCCTGGCGATCCTTTCTCCCTCCCCCTGGGTGAAAACCAGAACCCTCACCTGTTTACCCAGCCCATTGGGGAGAGTCGCCACCCCACGGACCTGCTGATCCGCATGGCGAGGATCAACCCCCATGCGGAAATGAAGCTCAACGGTCTCATCAAACCTGGCGAAGGAAGCTTTCTTGGCCAGCTCAACGGCCTCCTGAGGGCTATACAGTCTATCCTTATCCACGAGCTTGGCTGCTTCCTGATATTTCTTGCCATGCTTTGTCATTATTGTCTCTACCCCCATAAGACAGTAGTCGAGGTCGTCCCTGACCTCGACGGCGCAACTCTGGGTCAGAGACGACTCAGAGTACTTGGATTATCCGCTACTTCAATGCCCATGCTTCTGGCGGTACCTTCGATTATCCGCATCGCACCTTCCAGCTCAATGGCATTGAGGTCCTTCATCTTTATCTCGGCAATCTCCTTGATTCTATCTCTGGTTATCCTTCCGACCGGCTTTAGCCTGGCGCTTTCACTCCCCTTCTCTACGCCCACGGCCTTCTTCAACAGGTCGGTCACCGGTGGGCTCTTGGTGACAAAGGTGAAGGACCGGTCCTCGTAGACGGTGATCTCGACTGGAATGATCGATCCCGCTTGTGAGGCGGTGCGCTCATTGTAGTCCTTGCAAAAGGCCATGATATTGAGCCCGTGCTGTCCCAGGGCAGGGCCTACGGGTGGAGCAGGAGTGGCCCCACCTGCCGGAAGTTGAATTCTCAAGATTGTCTTAACTTTCTTTGCCATGATTCTAAATAGTTTGCACCTGTGATAGGTCCACTTCGATCGGGGTCTCGCGCCCGAAGAGAGAAACCATAAGCCTTACCTTACCCTTGTCCAGATTGATTTCATCAACGGTCCCGATGAATTCAGCAAAGGGCCCATCCACTATGCGAACATTCTCCCCCTTAGAGAAACCGATTCTGATCCTGGGAACGGCGGTCTTCATTCGGTTCAGTATCTTTTCAACCTCTTCTTCTTCCAGTGGCACGGGCCGGTTCCCCGCTGCCACAAAGCCGGTAACCCCCGGCGTATTGCGCACCACATACCAGCTTTCCTCATCCAGCTTCATCTGAACCAACATGTAGCCGGGGAGTATCTTCCGGGCCACAGTGCGTCTTTGTCCCCCTTTGATCTCGACCTCATCTTCCGTAGGCACTACCACCCGGGAAATCTTATCCTGAACATCCATAGACTCAATCCGATGCTCCAGATTGGTCTTGGTGCGTTGCTCATACCCGGAGTAAGTGTGAACCACATACCAGTTCTTGCCGTTATCTTCCATTGAGATTCACCTTATCAGTATGGCTTCTGCTAATCCGGAAAATGCAAGGTCGATCACCCCAAGAATCATCGCTACGGCGATGGTGATAATCAACACGATCACCGTAAGGCGCACGGTCTCCTGCCTCGAGGGCCAAACAACCTTCCTCATCTCGGCAACGATGCTCCTCACAAACCCGACTCCAGGCTTTTCTCTTTTTGCCTCAACCCGTCGCTTCAATCTGCGGCCCCCCTATTTGACCTCGCGATGCTGAGTGTGCGCACGGCAGCGGGGGCAGTACTTACTTAGCTCCAACCGCCCAGGATCGTTCCTCTTGTTCTTGGACGTGGTGTACGTCCTCTCCTTACACTGAGTGCAGGCAAGATATATCGTGATGCGAGCCTCTCCCTTCTTCTTCGCCATTTCAACTTGAGAAGTCAGGAAGGTGTAAAGGTGCGAAGGTGCGACTCAGAAGCCCAACCTCTCAACTTCTCAAACCCCCGACTAGTCCGGGACGTTGGTGATCACACCAGCGCCCACCGTCCGG
>BBPD01003861.1_pt6 | contig 11476 bp, 14 predicted proteins | sample 1344911 | NCBI WGS metagenome assembly BBPD01 (sample SAMD00019088, study PRJDB2971) | groundwater metagenome | biome: freshwater biome; feature: mineral spring; material: ground water | place: USA: CA, Sonoma | collected 2011-09 | depth surface m
TACGCCGAAGCACAGGCGGGCGCAAAAAGGTTGATATCGACGAAATTCGTGCCCTAGTGCTGGTCATCAGCTACCTGGCACGCGAGCATCACAGCCAGATCCGCAGTTGCCTTGCCAATCTCGAAGCGGCTGTCAATGCCGAACGTTCACCCTACCGCGAGCCCGAAATTGGCGATTATCTCGATGCGTTTATAAGCTACTACCGCAGCCGCATGATTGATGCTGAGCAGCGCCGCAACGATACCTTAACAGAGCTAGCCCTTACCCTTTTGGCCGAGCTGCTGTTCTACGGCAGTCGTTCAGGCCCGCGCCGCCTCTGGAATGCCTTGATTAGCCGCCCCGAACTCGATTTACCCCCTGAGGCTGAGCCTGCTACCGAGACGGCCGACATCGAAGCCAAGTCGTTACAGAACTTGTGACCCCGCCGCGCCAGTTAACTGCCCCTGTCAAACTAGTGTCATCTACCCCCCTACAGTGCTATGCCGATTGCCCTTGACCACGCCACCTGTAGCCTCAGCCTTGAGCAAGAGCCGACCCTCCAAGGGCGCATAACGATTGCGGGTGAAACCAAAACGATCACCGTCACCAGCGACCTCAACCAACTGCAAAACCTCGTAACCGTTGTCGAGCGCTACCTCGAATTCTTGCTGCGTAACGAACGGCAGGGCGTTTTTAGCGAAAGTGCCGCCATTCGTCCGCTCGATTTTGTTGCCCAGCGCCTCACCCTCCGCCAAGGTGAAGGCATTGCCCAAGTGGATCTCAATCTGACGCAACTGTATGACCTTGCCGAAGTGCTGCAAGATCTACAAGACCAAGTGCCCGACCTAGCACAGCGACGCTTGGTAGTTGTCCGGCCTTGGTACAAACAGCCCTCCGGTATTGCGGCCATTTTTGTCGGTGCGGTTAGTATTGCCGCCGCCATTGCTGCCATTGTCACCCCCGGCGATAGTCTGCAAGTGGCCCAAACCGAAGCTAACGGGCGCGCCGTTGATGCCTTGACAGGCGAGGTTATTGAAGCTGATCCCAATACAGAGCTTGAGCCGATTGCCGCACCCGTACCCCCGGCAGCCAGTCAGGCAACTGTCGCGACTAGCGAGAGCACAGCCGTCGATAACGCCGCCGCAGACATAGCGACAGACACCACAGACACTGACGCTACAGCCGTCGATAGCAGTGCCGCTCGCCTCGCTGAGTTGCCCGATATTGCCCCGACTTGGGATGTACCGGCTGCTATAGATCAACCCTTGGTCTATATTTTGGGCCTCAACGCGGCTGGCGACCTTATCGAAGTCAATGCCAACGATGATGTGGCTGCCACCTATCAAGACCAGCTCCCTTTACCAGCGCTGGCCGTAGCGCCAGAAGACATGGCTGTTGTGCAACGCTTTAGGCTTGAGTTTGAACCCGATGGCACTGTGACCGTGCTGCCCCTAGAGGAGTAGATTGATCCCCGCACACGTGCTGAGATTGGCCAACCCAGGCTTGCGGCATTAGATTCAGGAGCGCTCGGTTGAGTTGCCTGACGCCCGCTATTGGCTGAATGTCGGCTGAATCCCTCAGACTGCCTGAAGGATATGGGGCTGCTTAAAGCTACCCGGCTGCCTGGCGGTTTTCGGATTGTCTCGCAGTTCTTAGGCGGCTTGCAATTCTTTTAAGGCCGCTAGCACCTCCTGGCTGTGACGGGAAGGGTTAACGATGGGATAAATCACGCGCAAAATACCGTCGGGATCGATGATGAACGTGTTGCGCAGCGACATATCACCCATCCAAGAGCCATAGCGCTGACTGACAGCGCCATCCGGGTCAGACAGCAACGTGAACTGGAGCCCTTCTTCATCACAAAAGGCTTTGTGCGTTGCGACAGCATCGGCGCTGACACCCACAATCGTGGCGTTTAGGGCGCTGTACTGGCCTAGGTCTTTTTGGAAGCGGCGGGCCTCAATCGTGCAGCCTGACGTGAAATCCTTGGGATAGAAATAAAGCACCACCCACTCACCTTGCCAGTCTTCGAGATGGCGAGCTTGGCCATCACTGTCGAGCAGGCTGAAACTGGGGGCGGCAGTATTTTCGGTGGGTAACGCGGTTGTGCCCCATTGTGCGCCACCCCACTCTGCCCAGGTGGGTTGAACCAGCAGCAGCAGTGTCAGGATGGCAAGCAGCAGGCGTTTCATGGGCAGCTCCCTAACTAAACCGAGTGTAACTTGCCCATACCCAAGCGATCACCTCGCTCCACTCAACGACAGCTCCGTAGGTATCGCCCGTATGTCCATCTCGCCAGCGCCAGCCGATCGCGATCGTGCTGAGCAGGGTTAGCAGAGGCCACAGGGCAAGCTCGCGTGGATACTGCCAAAACAGCAGCAGCGTTAGCAGCACCGCCGTCAATACTCCCAGCAACAGATCGCTAGCCTGAGTATGCTCCTTAAGAAAGCGCCCCTTGCCTTCAGCCTTGGCGTAGGGATAGTGCCACACGGCCCATAATTGCCCTAGCCGGGCCCACATTGGCGTCAGGAGCAAGTAAACCCAACGGGGTTCGGGCAACAGGGTCAGTGCCGTCGCCTTAAGGCCCAGCAGCAGCACCGCCGCCATCACACCGTAGGCACCTGTACGGCTATCACCCATGACCTCTAGCCGTTTGGCGGGCGGGGCCGCATCACCGTCAGCCGTATCAATTGCGCCATCTAGGTGCAGCCCCCCCGTGAGCAGCACATAAGCCGCCACCAAAAGCCCCCCCGCCAAGGCGGGCGGGAACAGCGCCCGTAAGCCCCAATCGAGCACTACCAAGCAGCCTCCCAGCACAAGCCCCACCCAGGGTAGCCAGCGACCAATGCGGCGAAAATCTAAGGCTGTCTCCGCAGGCAACGGCAAAGTGGTGTAGAACAGCAAAGCTGCCACTACACTGCGAAAGACAGGTTCAAAATCTTTCACGATGGCATTACCCGCGTTTGAAGCGCATATCCTATTGTGCGCCGACCAGACCAAACCGAAGTGCTGCGATCGCGATACGAGTCTCGAAGCCTGGGACTACCTCAAGCGCCGCCTGAGCGAACTCGGTCTAGATCTGCGGGTACATCGCAGCAAGGCCAACTGTTTGCGCGGCTGCAATTATGCTGTGCCGGGGCCTGTGTTGCTGCTGTATCCCGGCGGCTACTGGTATCGGGCCACTACCCCCGTCGCGATCGAGCGTATTCTCCAAGAGCATCTGCTGGCTGGTCAGCCGGTGACTGAACTCCTTGCCGAGGTTCGCCCCCTCGCTACGCTGCCTCTAAATGATTTGCCTGTGCTTGATGCCAGCAGTACCCCATCGTCGCTGTTACCCTAGGTAATGGCGATCAACACCCGCGAGCTAACACGGCTAGGAGCATCTTGATGAAAGTACTGATCACCCTTCTCATCCTCCTGGGTTTGGGACTCGGTCTTTGGGCTCAACCTGCCCAAGCAGCGGCCACAGGCGGTAATTCAGCCGCAGAAACCCTTGTACTTGATGCCCCGATCGCGATCATATTTGAACAAGCCCCCAAAGCATTTAGTGTCTGGTCACGCGGTGAGCTAGTCAGCACCGACGCCGCAACTCAAAGCCTCAAAGGCTTATCGCGCACTAACTTTTTCAAATTCGTTGACGATATCGATATCCGCCTAAGCCCCATTTCTGACACGCAAACCGAACTGAGCATTACCTCCGTTGGTCGCGTGGGTGAATACGACTTTGGGGGCAATCAGCGCAATATTGACGAGTATCTCGCGACACTCAAAACCCTGCTAAACCAGGCATGATTCAGCTACGTGCCCCTTTCGGAGAATCTGTCATGACGCCTTGGCTTTATCGACTTGCCCCACTAGTAATGGCGGTACCGCTTATGGTTACCCCCGCTTGGGCGCAAGTAGTCAGTGCCCTTCTGAACCCCGTCATGAGCGCCTGGATTGAGGGCGAAGTTGATAGCGTCGAGAATCTTCAGGTACAAATTGGCGGTAGCGATCCTGAAATTGTCTCAGGTACGATTCCGAGCGCCCGCGTCGCCGGTCAAAACTTGGTCTACCAAGGCTTTTATCTCTCCCAGGTAGTGTTAGATGGCCAAAACATTCGGCTCAACATCAACGATGTTCTCCAAGGCCAGCAATTGCGTTTGTTGCAGCCGGTGCCAGTGGCCGTACAGTTGCAAATCAGCGAAAGTGATCTGAATCAATCGCTGCAATCGCCCCTCATTCGCGAGCAACTGGCCCAAGCCCAAGTTGAGCTGCCCATCGGGAATCAAACCGTACCTTTTGTCATACAAGAGCCGCGTGTTACCCTCTTTGCCGACCAACTCCAGATTGATGCCCAACTGCAAACCCCCGATGGTAGCCTCGTACCCGTCACCCTCACGACTGGCCTAGAGGTTGTCAACGGCAATCAGTTGATCTTGCGTACCCCAGCTTGGCAACTGAGCGGCCAGACTCTGCCCGTTGCGGGGCTCGATGGCTTTGCAATTGATCTGGGTAGCAATGTTCAAGTGCAGTCACTAGAACTCTTGCCCGGTGAACTCCGCTACCAAGGACAGCTCACGATTATGCCCGAGTTGGTTTAGGCGGGCTGAGCTAGCAAGGAGCCTTTTAATCAACCAAGCTCTTCGCTAGCTCGTTGTATTGTTTTTTTGGCTTTAGCCCTGCAAGACGCTCAACCACGGTAGTTCCTCGGAACGCAACGACCGTAGGCGCGCTGCGCACACCCAGCGCCATGGCAAACTCGGGCTCTTCGGTGAGATCGATCGCGACGAGAGACAACTTACCGGCCTGTTCAGCCACCAACTGCTCAAGGAGCGGTGCTAAGGTCTCGCAGGCTGGGCAATGGGGGGCAACAAACTTGACAAGAATAGGCTGATTAAGCTGCTGTTGCAACGCTTGGAGTTGGGTCAGCGACATAAACAAGAACTCCTGAAAAGAAAAAAGATATCTAGGCGAAAGTCAATATCGTCGAGGTTGCCTGTGCCGATAACCAACGTTCAGCCTCCAACGCAGCCATACAGCCCGTACCAGCAGCCGTAATCGCTTGACGGAAGCAATGATCTTGAACGTCACCCGCGGCCCAAACGCCCGCTATGCTTGTTGCTGTATCACAGGTGATGATGTAGCCAGCCGCATCCAGCTCAAGCTGCCCCCGGAAGAGATCGGTATTGGGAGTATGGCCAATGGCATAAAACAAGCCATTCACCGCCAGGGTTGACTGTGCCTGAGTCGTTGTGTTTTGAAGTTGCACGGAACTCAGGACTTGGTCGCCGTGGGCACTAATGGGTTCGCTTTGCCAATGAATTTGAATCTGCTCATGCTGCAACACACGCGCTTGCATGGTTTTAGAAGCCCGCAGTTGCGCGCGACGGACAAGCAAATGCACCCGCCGGGCATATTTGGTTAGATAAAGCGCTTCTTCAGCCGCCGAATCACCGCCGCCGACAACTGCAACTTCAGCATCTCGGAATAATGGGTTGGCACCATCACAAATGGCACAGGCAGAAATGCCATTATTCCAGTACAGGTCTTCACCGGGGAGATGCAGGCGTTTGGCTATAGCACCCGTCGCAATAATGAGCGTGCGTGCTGTGACAGTAAGCTCGGCAGAACCTACACAGAAAGGGTAGGTGCTTAGATCAACAGCTTCGACATCATCCGTAATGAGTTGCGCACCCCACCGCTCCGCCTGCTCTCGCATAGATCGCATCAGGTGGGGGCCTTGAATACCCTGGGGAAAGCCGGGAAAATTTTCCACCTCGGTCGTACTCATCAACTGACCACCGGGCACACCGCCTGCGGCAAACCCTTCAAAGACAAGCGGTTTGAGTTGGGCCCGGCCTGCATAAATGGCGGCGGTATAGCCAGCGGGGCCAGAGCCAATAATCACCAAATCTTCTGTCATGGCTTATGACCCCAAGAACCAGCGTGTACCCGTAAAGAGGTAGTAGGCACCTGTCATCAATAGGGCAATGCTACCAAAACGGATGATATTTTCGGAATGCTTGAGCAGTTTGTTGCTTTGCTTGGCCATGCCTGTAAATAGACTGGCGAAGAAGATGAGGGCTGTGTAGCCCAAGGCATAGCTCACCATCGTCAACGTACCCAGCAGTTGCGAACCACTAGCTGCTGCTGCCGCCAGTACCGCAAACAACACCGGGCTGGCACAGGGCGAGCTGACCAAAGCAAAGGTCAGACCCACGCCGTAAGGTCCCGCTACGGGAATATCGACATTCATCGTGGGTAAAGGGATTTTGATCAGTCCCATTAACCACAGCCCCATACCGGCCATGATCAGGCCAACAACGATATTGATAAAGCCCCGATACTCAATCATCACCGCCCCGGCAAAGGATGACACCAAACCAAAGAGGCTGAGGATTGTGACTGCACCTAGCACAAACAAACCCGCTTTGGCAAAGGCATCGCGCCGGGATGTAATTTTGAGGGTGCCAATATAGCTAAGGTTCACTGGCAGCAAGGCCAAAATACAGGGTGAAACGCTGGCCAGCAAACCACCCACAAAGGCCAAAGGCAACAAGACTGCCGGATTACCTGTATTTTGTTGCTCGAACCATTGCTGGTAGCGATTTTCAACCACCGAAATGAGACGTTCGAGGGGATGGCCCAAAGTGGCGCCAAAGAGCAGTATTAACGCTAATAGTCCTGCGCCGATCGCGAGATAAATCAGCCAGCGGGTAGAGCGCTTCAGTCGTTTTGACGAAGTATCAGAAGTCATAGTTTTGCTGAAGATAAAGAATAAAGCCCCAGCGCTAGCCAGGGCGTTAGCCTGGACTATCGTGCCAAGGCAACATCCAACACAGATTGATAGTCGGCAAAATTAGCGTTGTTGCGATACTGCGCCAAAATAGTACCAGTTTCAGGCTCAACAATTGTCAGTGAGCCTGTTTGGGCCTTGTTTGCTTCAAAAAACTCACTTAGGCCGAGCTCAGCCGCTATGGCTTCAGCTTCAGCGGTGGTTGCGCGATCAGTGACATCTAAAACAACAAAATGGACATCACCGTCGTAGGTCTCTTGTAACTGTGAGACTGTGGGGGCAATGTTGCGGCAAGCGGGGCACCATTCGGCATAAATATCAACAACCACAGGCTTACCATGCAACGCTTCAGCAAGCGGGCCACCAACTGATGTGGCTGCGTCTGCCTTAACGCCAGCACAAGGATTAGCACCGGCACAGGGATTCACGCCGGCACAGGGATTCACGCCGGCACAGGGATTAGCGGCTGCGCCGGGATTGATAGGCGCGCAGGGATTCACGGCCTGAGCAACTAGGGTAGTTTGGGCCTGAGTTGAGGGGCTGAGCAAAACCAAAGCGGCAATAGCGGCAAGATGAATAACTTTCATGGAGGTTTCGTCCTTATGAAACAACAACGTTACTCGATTGAGGGCAGCGTTTGCAGTGCTGATATCTGTATTAGGCGGCCTGAAGATGAGGCGCAGATGAGGACTAGCTAGAAGAACGCTAAAAAAAGGGGGCTGGTGCTTTGGGGCTCTCATGGTCGGGGCTTTGGGGCTGCCTCTCGGGTGATCGTGCTGTGGCGGGTAGTTTACTGAGTAAAGGTGGTTTCGCAATTGGCTTCAGCCTCGTGACAGGACGGTCAAACGCATGGCCACTCGGTATTCTATTGACCTTGTGTGCAACCCAACAATGCCTGTAACTGAACATAACTAAGCCGAGTGTAGAGCTGGGTGCTGAGGCGATTTTCAGCAAACTTTTAGCAAACCTTCAGCAACGCTATATCCCCGGCTCTGATGTGACCCGTAACGGCTGCCTAAACTGAGTACAGAACCGAAACACAGCAAAAGTAGGAGCCATGGCCGATTGGTGGGTAAGCAATGGGGGCGACTGTCATCCGTTAGCCACGGCACCCACGCAGGTGCCTCAGCCCTATCGTCTCTATCGCTTTTTATCGGATTTAGACGATGTTTTAGCCCATGAGCCCGATGATTACGAGCGCCTTCGTCAGATCTGCCCCCGCGTGCGCGACTTGCTTACAGCCGCAACCTGGCTACAGTTGAACTTTACGCAGCCTGCTCCCCAACCGGGTTGGTCGGTAACGTTGCTGTATTCTGAGCCAGATTTTCCTTTGACCATTCAAAATGTTGTCTGGCTGCCCGGTGGCAAAACACCGATTCATAACCATGGGACTTGGGGGGTTGTGGCCCTGGTGAGTGGCTGCGAGCGGCACCGGTTTTGGCGGCGTGCGCCCCAGCCTCGCTATCCCCACGCCATTGAGCGGGTGGGTGAATGCTTGCTAGAGCCAGGCGATTGTATTGCCTTTATGCCTGCGGCTATTCATCAGGTTGAGGTGCTAGGTGATGAGCCATCCCTAAGCTTAAATCTCTATGGCGAAACGGATTTCCAACGCCGCTTTGAATTTGACCCACTGCAGAAAACGGCTCAGCGCTTTTAGACGGTCGGTGCTGCGGTTGAATGTGCCTCTATGCCTTAAGTTTGCCTTCACAGGAATGCCCCCATGACACAACCTCTTTCTCGGAACAATCTGGCGCCTGAGTCGGCCCCTAGGCAGCCAAGCCTCTTGAAGCGTCTTGGGTTTGATTCGTTGCAAGGGCGACTGACGCTTGAATTTGTGGCCCTGTCGGTATTGGGGATTACCAGTATTGCAGCCTGGGCAGGCTGGCGATTGGAGCAGACGTTGATGGCGGCCCACAAAAGCAATTTGGAGTATGTCGCCTCACGCTTTCCGGAGCAAGTTGAGCTGTATCGGCGCGATACGACGTTGGCGGCTGGCTTGATGCAGACTGTCGATACGCTCTCAGCACCGGGGCTGTTGATTTGGGTGCGCGATATGCAGGGTGAGGTGGTCTCACGCTCAACAGCCATGAACAGCCCGCCCCCTAGCCTGATTGAGGCGATTGATTATGAAACGGTGCCCAGCCAGCCTAGGGTTATGTTCTTTAACAACCGCTATGTGGTGCTGTGTGGCAATCCGCTGTCGGTTGACGGTGTGCCCATTGGTGAGGTTTATTTCCTGCGCGATATTACCGATGAGCAGCAGCGGGTGAATGCCGGCTTGGCAAGTTTGATTAGCTTTAGTGCGGTGCTGGTGTGTGTGCTGGTGGTGATTATTACGCGGCGGGTCAGTGTCGCCTTGACGCCCCTCAAGCAGATGAGTACGGTAGCTAGCGCCATTTCGGCCGATAACTTGGCGGCAGCTCGTTTGGAGTTGGCGGACACCCCGCAGGAGATTTTGGGGTTGGCCCATGCGTTTAATGAGATGTTGACGCGCCTGTCGCGATCGTGGGAGCAGCAGCGGCAGTTTGTCGGTAATGTTTCCCATGAGTTGAGAACGCCGCTAGCGGTGATTACGGGCTATTTGCAAAGTTTGCTGCGTCGGGGCGATGATCTGACGCCGCATCAGCATCAGGCGATCGCGACCGCCGCTGCAGAGGCGGAACGCACGATTCGGATGCTCCAAGATTTGCTTGATCTGGCGCGGGTAGATAATGGCAACCTCGATTTTCGGGCTGAACCGGTCATGCTCAATACATTGGTCGCCGAAGTAGTAGCCATGAGTCAGAAGGTGAGTCAGCGCTCGATAGGCTTGGTGGCAACGGAGGTGTCAGTTGTTGCCTGTGCTGATCAGGATCGCTTAGGGCAAGTTTTACTGAATTTAATTGATAACGCCATCAAATATTCTGAGTCACCGATTGAGGTCTTGCTTGAAGCAACGGCAGATCAGGCTGTGGTGCATGTTAAAGACTACGGCTGCGGTATTGCCCTGGTGCATCAAACCCGCATTTTTGAGCGCTTTTATCGGGTCGATGAGGCGATGACGCGATCGCGAGATGGGACGGGCCTCGGCCTCGCGATCGCGAAAAGCCTGGTCGAGGGCATGGGTGGCCGCTTGAGTGTGCGCTCTACACCCAGTGTGGGTAGTCGCTTTACAGTCGCTTTACCCCTGTGGCAGTCATGAGCGCAAGCCTAGTATTGGTCGAAGACGATTCGCGTCTGGCACAATTTTTGGTGAATGAGCTGACGATGGAGGGATACCAGGTTCACCATGCCAACAACGGCCTAGATGGCCTGAGTTTGGCGCGCGATATTCAACCCGATTTAGTTATTTTGGATTGGCTCTTACCCGGACTTTCGGGGTTGGATATTTGTACACGCCTACGGGCAACCGGCTTTACGATACCCATTTTGATGCTCACCGCCAAAGATGAAGTGTGTGAGCGTGTAACGGGGTTGAATGCGGGTGCCGATGACTATATCACCAAGCCTTTTAGTATCGAAGAACTCTTAGCGCGCATTAACGCCCACTTACGACGACACGACACACCCAACTCCTTCAGCTTTGCCGATCTGAGCCTGAACCTAACCAGTCGTGAAGTTTATCGACAGCATCGCCCTATTCAACTGACGGCCAAAGAATTTGATCTGCTGGCTTACTTAATGCAGCATCCCCGTCAAGTGCTGACACGGGAGCAAATGTTGGAATCGGTATGGGGCTACGATTTTATGGGGGAGTCAAACATCATTGAGGTTTACGTTCGGGCCCTGCGGCTTAAGTTGGAAGCCGGTGGGTTCTCCCGGCTCATTCATACCGTGCGCAGTGTCGGCTATGTGCTGCGCGAACCGAGTTAGGCCGGTGAGCTGTTGAAACTCAAACAGGATCGTGTATGCCTAGTTCTGACCCCAGTTTCTTGGCAAGTGATGGCTTGCATAGGGCACTTGAGCTGCTCAGATCGCCCAATTGTAATGCTGTTGACCTGCCGCTCACACTGCCTGAGGCTGGGCTGGGCGACATGTGCGCCCTAGAAATGCTCTCGGGTCACGTTCTCGACAAAGCGACTCAACTGGGCTCACCGACAGCACTAGCGCATATGGATCCACCGACCCCCTGGATTACGTGGGCGATGGCGCTTTGGAATGCCAGCCTAAACCAGAACATGCTTCATGAAATGACCTCGCCCTTTGCTACCCAAGCGGAGGCGCTGGTCTTGAGTTGGTTGCTGCCCTACTTTGGGATGGAGGGTGGGCACTTTTGCGCGGGCTCAACCCTTGCCAATCTGACAGGAATCTGGGCGGCGCGTGATGCTGCTGGCGTAAAAAAGGTAGTCAGCTCGCAGGCTGCCCACCTCAGTATCGAGAAGACTTGTCGTCTGTTGGGTCTGGAACTTGTGAAGGTTCCCAGTGACCAGCAGGGACGCTTGGATGCAGCGCAACTTCCCAACCTGGATGATGCCTGTCTTGTCCTAACGGCGGGCACGACGGCCACAGGGGCTATCGACCCCTTGGCCTTGGTCGGTCTGGCTGCTTGGACCCATGTGGATGCAGCTTGGGCGGGGCCGCTTCGACTGAGCTATACCTACTCTGGTCAACTCGACGGCATAGAAGCCGCCGACTCGGTGGCACTGTCGGCCCATAAGTGGCTCTTTCAGCCCAAGGACTCGGCTTTGGTCATGTTCCTTGACATACTCCCACGGCTACTAGCTTGCTTCCGCGAAGCGG